>Ga0078972_1002025_pt1 | contig 68435 bp, 65 predicted proteins | sample YelNatPaOPGAMG01_FD_67568 | JGI IMG/M metagenome (GOLD analysis project Ga0078972, IMG submission 67568) | Hot spring thermophilic microbial communities from Obsidian Pool, Yellowstone National Park, USA - OP-RAMG-01 (SPADES assembly) (version 2) | ecosystem: Environmental > Aquatic > Thermal... | reverse complement strand
CGCCAGTCGAGATCAGCCACTGCGCTGCCTCCATTGCTTGACCAGGCCGACGATGCCATACGGCGCGTACAGCGTGACCACGATGAACAGCCCGCCCAGCACATACAGCCAGACCTGCGGCATGGAGACGGTCAGCCAGCTCTTGGCCACGTTCACGAGTACCGCGCCGACGATGGGGCCGATCAGGGTGCCGCGTCCGCCGATGGCCGTCCAGATGGCGATTTCGATCGAGTTGGAAGTGGACATTTCACTGGGGTTGATGATGCCCACCTGCGGCGCATACAGCGCACCCGCGATGCCGCACATCATGGCCGACACCGTCCACACCCCGAGCTTGAACCACAGCGGGTTGTAGCCGCAGAACATGACCCGGCTCTCCGCATCGCGCACGGCGGTGAGCACGCGGCCGAATTTGCTGCGCACCAGCCAGCGCGAGAACAGAAACATGGCCACGAGTGTCAAGCTGCTGGCGACGAACAGCGACACCGTCATGCCCGCTGTGCCCATGGGAAAGCCCAGCAGCACCTTGAAGTCGGTGAGGCCGTTATTGCCGCCAAAGCCGGTCTCGTTGCGGAAGAACAGCAGCATGGCCGCATAGGTGAGGGCCTGCGTGATGATGGAGAAATACACCCCCTTGATGCGCGAGCGGAAGGCGAAAAAGCCGAACACGAAGGCCAGCAGGCCGGGCGCGGCCACGGCCAGGAACAGCGCCCAGGCGAAATGTTCGGTGCCCACCCAATACCAGGGGAAGTGCGTCCACTGCATGAACTGCATGAAATCGGGCAGGTTGCCGCTGGCGGCATTCATCGCCCGGTTCAGGTACATGCCCATGGCATAGCCGCCCAGGGCGAAGAACAGGCCGTGGCCCAGCGACAGGATGCCGGCGTAGCCCCAGACCAGATCCATGGCCAGCGCCACCATGGCGTAGCACAGAATCTTGCCCGACAGCCCCACCCAGTATTGCGACAGATGCAGACTGCTGCCCTGCGGCAGGGCCAGTGCCAGCAGGGGCACCAGCACCGCGGCTAGCAGCAGAAAGCCAATCAGCGCGGCCCAGCCCCACAGCGGCAGAAAGGCCGTGGGCGACTGCAATTGCACTCGCGGCGGCGGCACCAGCGCGCCGGATTCGTTGAGGATGGCGACCATGATGGGTGCTCAGCTTTCCACGCTGCGGCCCTTGAGGGCGAACATGCCCTGCGGGCGCTTCTGAATGAACAGGATGATGGCCACCAGCACGGCGATCTTCGCCAGCACCGCGCCCGCCACGCCTTCGAGCAGGGTGTTGGCCACCCCCAGGCCCATAGCAGCCGCCACCGTGCCGGTGAGCTGGCCCACGCCGCCCAGCACCACGACCATGAAGCAGTCGACGATATAGCCCGTGCCCATTTCCGGGCTGACGTTGCCGATCTGGCTGAGCGCGCAGCCCGCCAGACCTGCGATGCCCGTGCCCAGACCGAAGGCCAGCATGTCCACCCGCGCAATGCGCACCCCCACGCAGGAAGCCATGGGCCGGTTTTGCGTGACGGCGCGCACGAACAGCCCCAGCCGCGTTCGGCTGATGAGCAGCCACATGCCCAGCAGCACCACCACAGTGAACGCGATGATGACCATGCGGTTGTAGGGCAGGATGAGGTTGGCCATGACGTTGAAGCCGCCCGACATCCAAGGCGGGTTGTCTACCTGCACGTTCTGCGGCCCGAACAGGCTGCGCACGGCCTGGATCAGCACCAGACTGATGCCCCAGGTGGCCAGCAGGGTTTCGAGCGGGCGGCCGTACAGGCGGCGGATGATGGTGCGTTCGATGAGCATGCCGATGCTCCCCGTCACGATGAAGGAGAAGGGCACCGCGGCGATGAGCGCGTAGTGCACATAGCCCGGCAGATAGTGCTGGAACAGGCTCTGCATCACATAGGTGGCGTAGGCGCCGATCATGATGAACTCACCCTGCGCCATATTGATCACGCCCATCAGACCGTAGGTGACGGCCAGGCCCAGCGCGGCCAGAAGCAGAATGCTGCCCAGGCTGATGCCTGAGAACAGCGTGCCCAGCCGCTCGCCCCAGGCCAGGCGGCTATCGATCTCGGCAAGACTTTTTTCGATCTGCGCGCGCACCAGCGGCGAGCCTTCCACAAAAGCGCCGTCCTTCTTGTCCAGCCGCGACAGCAGCAGGGCGCGCACCGCCGGGTAGTTGCTGGCGGCCAACTCTTTCGCCGCGGCCAGCCGGTCGGCGGCGCTGGCACTGGTGAGCAGGATGGCGGCGTGCAGCAGTTGCAGCCGCTGCACGATTTCCGGGTCTTTCTCGGTTTTCAGCGCCTGCTCTACCAGGCCGCGGTCGACCGAGGTCGGGTCGTCCTGCAGTTGCTGCACGGCCTTGAGACGCTGGGCGCGCTGTGGCGAGAACAGATCAAGCGCGGCGCGGGCCGATTGCAGTTCCTTGCGCACATAGTTGTTGTTGACCACGCCTTGCGCGTTGTCGCTGGGGGTGACGGCCTGGCCCGTCGCCAGGTCGATCCAGGCATCGCCTTGCTGCACCTGCACCATGGTGCCGTCGATCTGCACGTCGCCATCGAGCAGTTTGTGCAGAAAGTCAGCGAGCTGCGGATCGGGCTTGGCCACGGCTTTATGCAGCGCGGCGATGCGCGCATCGGTGTCGCCACTCGAAAGCGCCAGCGCTTCCTGCGGGGTGAGCGCATGAGCGATTGGCAACAAACCAGGCAGCATGCCGAGCAACAGCGCGCCCAAGGCGGCACGCAGCCAGCGCGGCACAGAGGGGAATGCGAGGCGTGACCAAGGCATTGGCGGGAAGCAGTGCTGGGAGTGGGGCGGGGCACAGCGCCCCATTGCGCCATCGGCAGAGGGGCGCTTACGGCGAACGACGCTCAGGCGTTCTTCGGCTTGGGGATGTAAGGGCTCCAGGACTCGCCCGGCACCAGACCTTTGGACTTCCACACCACGTCGAACTGCGCCTTGTCGTTGATCTGGCCGATGAACACCGGCTTGCTCAAATACTGGTTCTCCAGCACTTCGACGGTATAGCCGTCAGGCGCGGCGAACTTCTGCCCGATCAGCGCCTTGCGCACCTCGTCGGTCTTGGTGGATTTGGCCTTCTCCACCGCCTGCTTCCACAGGTGGATGCCGATGTAGGAGGCTTCCATCGGGTCGTCGGTGACGGGGTAGTCCTTCAGCTTTTCCTTTTTCACCCAGTCCTGCCACGACTTGACGAACTTGGCGTTGCGCGGGTTCTTCAGGCTCTCGAAATAGTTCCACGCCGTGAGCTGGCCGACCAGCGGCTTGATGTCCATGCCGGCGATCTCCTGCTCGGCGATGGAGAAGCCGACCACCGGAATGTCGGTAGCCTTGATGCCCTGATTGCCCAGCTCTTTGTAGAACGGCACGTTGGAATCGCCGTTCACGGTGGAGATCACGCAGGTCGGGCCGCCGGAGGCGAACTTCTTGATGTCGGCCACGATGTTCTGATAGTTGCTGAAGCCAAACGGGGTGTAGACCTCGGCGATGTCGGCGTCTTTCACGCCCTTGGAGTGCAGGAAGCCGCGCAGAATGGCATTGGTCGTGCGCGGGTACACATAGTCGGTGCCGAGCAGGAAGAAGCGCTTGGCTCCGCCGCCGTCCTTGCTCATGAGGTATTCGGTGGCGGGAATGGCTTGCTGGTTGGGCGCGGCCCCCGTGTAGACCACATGCTTGTTCTGCTCCTGGCCTTCGAACTGCACGGGGTAGAACAGCAGGCCGTTGAGCTCGTCGAGCACCGGCAGCACCGATTTGCGCGACACCGAGGTCCAGCAGCCGAAGATGGCCGCCACCTTGTCCTGACTGATGAGCTGGCGCGCCTTCTCGGCGAACAGCGGCCAGTTGGAGGCGGGGTCGACCACCACGGGCTCGATCATGTGGCCGTCCACGCCGCCTGCGGCGTTGATCTCGGCAATGGTCATCAGGTCCACGTCCTTCAAGGCCGTTTCGGAGATGGCCATGGTGCCCGACAGCGAATGCAGGATGCCGACCTTGATCGGGGCCTTGCTCGCGGCAATGGCGGGGAAGGGCAGGGTGCTGGCAGCCGCAGCGGCGACGGCGCCGCCAACGGTCTTCAATGCGGTACGACGATCCATATTGTGTGTTCCTCCAGAAGTTGTGGTGGGGTGTGGCGCCATGTGTTCTGCAAGTCGCGTGCCACGGTTTTGTCGTCCCCCGTGATGGGCCGCGACAGTTCTTTTACGAGCACTTGTCAACCGGGCCACCCCGGGCTGAATTGGGTCAACGTCGGGGCTGACCAGGCTCAGAAGAGTCGTATCCGGCTTGTTTTTGGTGCGCTCGCACCAAACAGGGGCGCGCAGCGCTCTGGGTGACGCCGCTGGATGGCCTCACGGCAGCAAGGCCGTGAGGCGGGTCTGCTTCTTGCACACATTTTGCGGAGACTGGCGCGAGCGCCTCGGGCTTTGCGCGCTAAGCTCGTCTTCACACTCTCTCTCACTGCATTCACCGCGTCATGGACCTCACGCCCCGCGAAAAAGACAAGTTGTTCATCTTCACCGCCGCGCTGCTGGCCGAGCGCCGTAAGGCCCGCGGAGTCAGGCTCAACGTGCCCGAGGCCATCGCCTACATCACCGCCGCCGTAATGGAGGGCGCGCGCGACGGCCGCACCGTCGCCGAGCTGATGAGCTTCGGCCGCACCTTGCTCACCCGCTCCGAGGTGATGGACGGCGTGCCTGAACTCATTCCCGACATCCAGGTCGAGGCCACTTTCCCCGACGGCACCAAACTGGTGACCGTGCACCAACCCATCGTTTGAGGCTGAGCTGCCATGATTCCCGGAGAAATCCTCTGCGCCGAAGGAAGCCTCGCGCTCAACCCCGGCCGTACGCCCGTCATCTTGGTGGTGGAAAACACGGGCGACCGGCCCATTCAAGTTGGCTCGCACTATCACTTCGCTGAAACCAATCCGGCGCTGCGCTTCGACCGCACGGCGGCGCGCGGCCGGCGCCTGAACATCGCCAGCGGCACGGCGGTGCGCTTCGAGCCGGGGCAGCAGCGCACCGTGGAACTTGTGGCGTATGCGGGCGACCGCGTGGTCATCGGCTTTCGGCAAGACGTCATGGGGGCGCTCTGATGGCCACCCTCTCCCGCCGTGCCTATGCCGAAATGTTTGGCCCCACCGTGGGCGACCGCGTGCGCCTGGCCGACACCGATCTGCTCATCGAAGTCGAAGACGACTACACCCTGCGCGCAGGCGGCTATGGCGAAGAGGTGAAGTTCGGCGGCGGCAAGACCATCCGCGACGGCATGGGCCAGAGCCAGCGCACCCGCACTGAAGGGGCGATGGATCTGGTCATCACCAATGCGCTCATCCTCGACCACTGGGGCATCGTCAAGGCCGACCTGGGCATTCGCGGCCAGCGCATTGCCGCCATCGGCAAGGCGGGCAACCCGGACGTGCAGCCGGGCGTGGACATGGTCATCGGCCCGGGCACCGAAATCCTCGCGGGCGAAGGGCTCATCCTCACCGCGGGCGGCATCGACAGCCACATCCATTTCATCTGTCCGCAGCAGATCGAAGAGGCGTTGATGAGCGGCATCACCACCATGCTCGGCGGGGGCACGGGCCCGGCTACCGGCACCAACGCCACCACCTGCACCCCGGGGCCGGAGAACATCGCCCGCATGCTGCAGGCGGCCGACGCCTTCCCGATGAACCTGGGTTTTCTCGGCAAGGGCAACGCCAGCCAGCCCGCAGCGCTGCGCGAGCAGATCGAAGCTGGCGCCATCGGCCTCAAGCTGCACGAAGACTGGGGCACCACGCCCGCGGCCATCGACTGCTGCCTTTCCGTGGCGGAAGAGGCCGATGTGCAGGTTGCCATTCACACCGACACGCTCAATGAGAGCGGTTTTGTGGAGGACACCATCGCCGCGTTCAAGGGGCGCACCATCCACACCTTCCATACCGAGGGTGCGGGCGGTGGCCACGCGCCCGACATCCTGCGCGTGCTGGGCGAGGCCAATGTGCTGCCGTCCTCCACCAACCCCACGCGGCCATTCACCGTCAACACCATCGACGAGCACCTCGACATGCTCATGGTGTGCCACCACCTCGACGCGGGCATTGCCGAAGACCTGGCCTTTGCCGAAAGCCGCATTCGTCCGCAGACCATCGCCGCCGAAGACGTGCTGCACGACCTGGGCGCGATCAGCATCATGTCCAGCGACAGCCAGGCCATGGGCCGCGTGGGCGAGGTCATTCTGCGCACCTGGCAGACCGCGCACAAGATGAAGACGCAACGCGGCTGGCTGGCGCCGACCGCGGGCATGAGCGGCACGCAGTCGAACAGCCGCAACGACAACTTCCGCGCCAAACGCTATGTCGCCAAATACACCGTCAACCCCGCGCTGGCCCACGGCATTGCGCACGAAGTGGGCTCGGTGGAAGTGGGCAAATGGGCCGACCTCGTGCTGTGGCGGCCGGCCTGGTTCGGCGTGAAACCCAGCATCATCGTCAAGGGCGGCTTCATTGCCGCCGCGCTCATGGGCGACGCCAACGCCTCCATTCCCACGCCGCAGCCGGTGCATACCCGCCCCATGTTCGGCGCCTTTGGCGGTGCGCGCATTGCCACCTCGCTGACCTTCGTCTCGCAGGCGGGCCTGGACCGTGACATCGGCCAGCGCCTCGGTTTGCAAAAGTCGCTCGCCGCCGTGCGCGGCTGCCGCAGCGTGAAAAAGGCCAATATGGTGCACAACGCCTACACCCCGCACATGCGGGTGGATGCACAGACCTACGAGGTCCGCGCCGACGGCCAGTTGCTCACCTGCGAACCCGCAACCGTGCTGCCGATGGCGCAGCGTTATTTTTTGTTTTGACGTCCCCAAAGCGGAGCCTTGAATGCCCACCTTGACGCACCTCGTCGCCTTTGCCCTGGTTGCTCTTGGCATGGTGCTGAGCCCAGGGCCGAACATGATTTATCTCATTTCGCGTTCCATCTCCCAGGGGCGCAGTGCCGGCCTCATCTCCTTGGCTGGGGTGGCTCTGGGTTTTGTGTTCTACATGCTGTGCGCGGCATTCGGCATTACGGCACTCGTGCTGGCGGTGCCCTATGCGTATGACGCGCTGCGCTTTGGCGGCGCGCTGTATTTGCTTTATCTCGCCTGGCAAGCGGTCAAGCCCGGCGGCCATTCGCCGTTTCAGGTGCGCGATCTGCCCATGGACCCGCCGCGCAAGTTGTTCGCCATGGGCTTTGTCACCAATCTGCTGAACCCCAAGATTGCGGTTTTGTATCTGTCGCTCCTGCCCCAGTTCATCGACCCTGCGCAGGGTTCCGTGCTCGGCCAGTCGGTGGCGCTGGGCATGACGCAAATCGTGATCAGCCTTGCGGTGAATGCGCTAATCGTTCTCATGGCAGGTTCGATTGCCAACTTTCTGGAACAGCGGCCAGCGTGGATTGCCGTGCAACGCTATCTGATGGGGACGGTGCTGGCCGCATTGGCTGTGCGCGTGGCCACTGAGGCGCGCAGGTAGGTTTGTTCTCGAACCCCACCAGCCGCTGATGCCATTTGCTTGTCATGTCAGCTTGGCGGCATGGGCGCGATAGTCAATCCCTTCAGTCAGCGCGGCTGCAAATGCTCCCGTATCCACGCAGCGAAGGCATCTTCGCTCATGTCGCCAGACGCGACGCAGAGCATGGTGAGCACACAGGCGGCATCGTCAGCGGCGAGTTCAAAACCGTTGAGCATCAGGAACAACTCGGTGGCGACGAAAGCGGTGCGCTTGTTGCCATCAACGAAGGGGTGGTTTCGCGCCAGCCCCCAGCCGTAGGCCGCAGCCAGCGCTGCGGCATCGGGTGCGCCGTAGGCGGCCAGGCTTTCCGGCCGCGCCAGAGCAGACTCGAACAGACCCGCATCGCGCGTGCCGTAAGCGCCGCCGTGCTCGGCCAACTGCTCTTCGTGCACCGCGCGTAGCACGGCGGGATCGAGCCAGGCCCAACGGCTCATTTGGCCAGCTCACGCAGGACGTTGCGCCGCTTTTTCATCACGCTGCGCGCGGCCTGCATCTGCGATTCGAACTCGGCGTTGTAGGGCGATAGCAACACGGCACCGTTTGCCGCCTCGGTGACGAACAGGGTGTCGCCCTTTTCCAGCCGCAGGCGGGCGAGCAGTTCCTTGGGCAGAATGACGCCAACCGAATTGCCGATCTGGGTGAGTTTGAGGGCGGACATGCTGTGCTCCTGGCGCTAGTGCGATGAAGTTATAACGGTTGTTATATTAAAGCTTGCTCCCTTGCCTGCAAACTGTCTCGTATTGATCCCGCACTACCGCCATGCTCACTGTCAACAAACATCTCCCCGCTGCGCGCGGTCTTGCCCCGGCGCTGGTGCAGCGCGCCGCCACCGTGAGTCTCGATTGGGACACCCGTAGCAAAAGCCGCTTTGACGCGCACGACAGCGCGGGCCGCCACCTCGCCGTGTTCCTACCGCGTGGGACGGTGCTGCGCGGTGGCGACATACTGGTGGCCGAGGATGGCGCGATGATCCGCGTGCAAGCCGCTCTTCAGGCCGTACTCAAGGTGCGCGCCTGCCCGGATCATGGCACCGCGACCGATCTGCTGCGTGCCGCCTATCACCTGGGCAACCGCCATGTGCAGCTCGAAGTGCAGACCGACTGCCTGCAGCTCGAACCCGACCCGGTGCTAGCCGACATGCTGCGGCGCATGCACCTCATCGTCACCGAGGCCCAAGCGCCCTTCGAGCCCGCGGCCGGGGCGTATGACGAGGGCGGCGGGCAAGCACATCATCACGACCATGCACATGACCATGCCCATTGAATCTGCGACCACGATGACATCGCCTGAAGCACCCAGCAACCCGGCGCCGCAACTGGCGATGATGTGGCTGGCCTCGCCCACCCTGCCGGTGGGCGGGTTCAGCTATTCCGAAGGGCTAGAGGCGGCTGTGGACGCGGGCCTCGTCACCGACGAAGCGCAGGCGCTGGACTGGCTGCGTAGCCAGTTGCAAATCACGCTGGCGCGCTGCGAACTGCCAGCAGCCTGCGCCGCGCATGCGGCGTGGGACGCCGCCGATGCCAGCGCGCTGCACGTCATCCAGGCTTGGGTGTTGGCCACGCGTGAAACCTCGGAGCTGCGCCAGCAAAGCCAGCAGATGGGTCGCTCGATGCTCGAGTGGCTGCGCCAGTTGCAGCCCGACCATCCTTTGTTGCCGCTCGCCGCCCAACTTGAACCGGCCCCTGTCTGGCCGCTTGCTTTTCCGCTGGGCGCGCTGGCTCTAGGGCTGGACGCCGATCGGATGGCGCAGGCGCTGACCTTTTCCTGGCTGGAGAATCAGGTGCAAGCCGCGTTGCGCGCCGTGCCGCTGGGCCAGAGCAGCGGCCAACGGCTGCTTGCCGCGCTGACCCCCGCCATTCCCGCTGCCGTGGCGCAGGCACGAAACCTGCAACACCGCATGGACGATTGGCAGAACTTTTCGCCCATGCTCGCCATCCTCAGCAGCCGTCACGAGACCCAATATTCCCGCCTGTTCCGCTCATGAATCCGTCCGCCGCTTCCAGCCCGCTGCACCACATCCCGCATCGCACCAAACGCCTGCCGCCCCTGCGCGTGGGCATCGGCGGGCCGGTGGGCTCGGGCAAGACCACTCTGCTCGAAATGCTGTGCAAGGCCATGCGTCAGCGCTACGACCTGGTCGTGGTCACCAACGACATCTACACCAAGGAAGACCAGCGACTGCTCACAGTTGCAGGCGCCCTGGAGCCCGAGCGCATTCTGGGCGTGGAAACCGGCGGCTGCCCGCATACTGCGATCCGCGAAGACGCTTCGATCAATCTCGAAGCGGTCGACCGCATGCTGGAGCAGTTTCCCGATGCCGACATCGTGTTCATCGAATCGGGCGGCGACAACCTGGCCGCGACATTCAGCCCGGAACTCAGCGATCTGACCCTCTACGTCATCGACGTGGCCGGCGGCGAGAAGATTCCGCGCAAGGGTGGGCCCGGCATCACCAAGAGCGATCTGTTCGTCATCAACAAGACCGATCTGGCCCCGCACGTGGGCGCCAACCTCGACGTGATGCGCGCCGACACCACGCGCATGCGCACTGGTGCGCAGGGTCTGCGTCCCTTCGTCATGACCAACCTCAAGACCCTCGAAGGGCTGGACGAGGTGGCGCGCTTCATCGAGACCAAGGGCCTGCTGCTGACCGTTTGAGCCCACCGAATCGCGCCCCACGATGCACATCACCGCTCGCACTCTGTTCCACGGACTCGACCGCCGCGCACTCGGCGCCACCGGCTTGACGCTGTTGGCGCTGCACCTCGTCGCCTGGGGCTGGTTGCTGGCGCTGCTGCCAGGCCATCCCGCGCTGCTGGGACTCGGCACGCTGGCCTACTTCCTCGGCCTGCGCCATGCCTTCGATGCAGACCATATCGCCGCCATCGACAACGTCACTCGCAAGCTGCGGCAGGACGGCAAGCGACCGGTCGCGGTGGGACTGTTCTTCTCGCTCGGCCACAGTGCCGTGGTGCTGTTGCTGTCCATTGTCGTCGCCTGGCTGGCGCGCGATGCGCAGGCGCTCATTCACAATGTTGGCGAGGCTGGTGGCTGGATCGGCACCATCGTCTCCGCCGGGTTTCTCACCCTCATCGGGCTGGTCAATCTGGTGATCTTCCGCAAGCTGCTGCGCCTGCTGCTGGCGCACCGGCGGGGCGACCTCATCAGCGACGAAGCGGTGGACGCGCTGCTGGCTCAGCGCGGCGGCATGAGCCGTCTGTTCCACATGATCTATGCCCGCATCCGTGCCAGCTGGCAGATGCTGCCGCTGGGCTTTCTATTCGGACTGGGCTTCGACACGGCAACTGAAGTGGCGGTGCTCGGCATCTCCGCGGCATTTGCGCAGCACAGCGGTTTTGCCGTGTGGAACGTGCTGGTGTTTGCGCTGCTGTTCGCTGCGGGCATGAGCCTGATGGACACCTTGGACGGTCTGGCCATGCTCAAGGTCTACGACTGGGCGATGCAGGACGCGGCGCGCAAGCTGGGCTTCAACCTGATCATCACCGGGCTGTCGGTGCTGGTGGCGCTGGCTGTGGGCTGTGTGGAATGGCTGCAATTGCTGAGCGAGCATGGCGGTTTGCGCGGCGGCCTGTGGGCCTGGTTGGACTCCATCGATTTTTTCGCGCTGGGTCTGGCAGTGACTGCGCCGATCTTCGCCGTTTGGCTGCTGGCCTGGCGGCACTACCGCGTGCGCTAAAACAAGGCGTCGGGGACATCCCGACGACAATGAAACGCTCCGCCTCACGCTGGGCGGCATCTGCTCCCTTTCCCAACAGGCCCCGCGCATGGCATCCTGGCCCTCTGTTCTGCAGCTTCGATTCACGCTCGAGTGTGGGCGTACTGTGCTGCGCCACAGGCACGCGGGCAGTCTGCGTGCCTTGGCAAGCCTTTACCCAGAGAAGCAAGTCGTGTGTCACCAAGTGCTGGTTCATCCTCCGGGTGGATTGGTGGGCGGCGACAACCTGGAAATCCACGCTGAACTCGACGCTGACGCGCATGCCTTGGTCACCACGCCCGGGGCAGGGCGCTTCTACCGCAGCACTGGAGAGTCGGCACGGCAGATCGTGCGAGCACAGCTCGCCGCGGGCGCGCGGCTGGAGTGGCTGCCGCTGGAGACTTTGGCCTATGACGGTTGTATCGGCGACAACCACATTCGTTTCGACCTCGCCCCCGGCGCCGAATTGATCGCCTGGGATGTGCTCGCGCTGGGCCTGCCTGCGGCCAACGCGACGTTCACCTCCGGGCGGTTCACCCAGCACATCGAACTGCCTGGCGTCTGGCTTGAGCGCGGGGTGATCGCGGCAGACGATCGCGAGATGCGCATCGGCCGCAGCGCGCTGCATGGACACAGCGCACTAGGTACTCTGCTCTTCGCTGCGGGTCGCCCGATCGCGCCAGCGCGGCGCGACGCTTTGCTCGACACGGCGCGGCAGCTCGCGGCTCAGATGCCGCACTGTGCGCTGCTTGCCGGGGTGAGCGCGCCGCAACCGCAGGTCATCGTGTTGCGCGTGCTGGGTCAGCGCACCGAGCCCATCATCGCACTGCTGCGCGCGGTCTGGGCGCAGTGGCGGTGTCAGGCTTGGGCACTGCCGGCGTGTGCACCGCGCGTCTGGGCGACCTGAGTGCGCCGACGCAAAATCGCCGTCATGTCGGTTTGACGCAGGTCATCATGGCCCGATAAATCCGCGTCTCAAAGCGGCTGGCGCTTGCCAGCCGCAGCATGGCGCACTAGCCTGCGTCGCATCAACACACCACACACTCCCCGATCAGCCATGCAGGATTCCGCACAAGACCCGGCCCTTGCAGACGCTGCGCTGCTGCGTCCGGTACGACTGGGGATCGACACCCATCATGAGCCGGTGGTGGTGTTGCGGGCTGACTCGCCGGTCTGCCGGGCCGAGGGCTTTGAGGCGCATGCGCGCATTGAGGTGATCAGTCCGCACCGCAGCATCATTGCCACACTCAACATCCTGGTGACGGGGGATCTGTTGCGGCCGGACGAAGTGGGGCTGTCCGAGTCAGCCTGGCAACGATTGGCGCCGACCGAGGGGGAGCGGCTGCAGTTTCGCTACGCCCAGCCGAGTGACAGCATGAGCCATGTGCGGGCGAAGATTTACGGCCAGCACCTGAGCGAAAACCAGCTCGACGCCATCATTGCCGATGTGGTGGCCGGGCGGCTGTCGAATGTGGAAATCAGCGCGTTTCTGGTGGCTTGCGCGGGCGGGCGCATGAACCCGGCGGAAGTCACCAGCCTGACCCGGGCCATGGTGCACAGCGGTCGCCGCCTGAGCTGGCCACAGCCGGTGGTGGTGGATAAACATTGCATCGGCGGCCTGCCGGGCAATCGCACCACGCCGCTGGTCGTATCCATCGTCACTAGCCTGGGGCTGGTCATGCCCAAGACGAGTTCGCGTGCCATCACGTCGCCGGCAGGCACAGCGGATACGGTGGAAACCATGACGCGGGTGGACCTCAGCCTGGATGAGATGCGTCACGTGGTGGAGGCCGAAGGCGGCTGTATGACATGGGGCGGGGCGATGCAGATGAGTCCTGCTGACGACCTGCTCATCCGCGTGGAGCGCACCCTCGATCTGGACAGCGAGGGCCAGCTCGTCGCCTCGGTGCTGTCGAAAAAGGTGGCCGCCGGGTCCACGCATGTGGTCATCGACATTCCCACCGGGCCAACCGCCAAGGTGCGCAGCCAGGCGGAGGCGCAGTCGCTGCTGCATGCCCTGCAGCTCAGCGCCCACGCCATTGGCCTGAAGCTGCACGGCCTGATCAGCGACGGCAGCCAGCCAGTGGGCCGTGGCGTGGGGCCCGCACTCGAAGCGCACGATGTGCTGGCGGTGTTGCAAAACCAGGTGGACGCGCCGGACGATCTACGCCAGCGCGGCCTGCAGGTGGCTGCAGCGGTGATCGATTTGGGCGGTCTGGCCAAGGGACAGGCGGCGTTCGATCTGGCCGCAGCGGCCTTGGCCGATGGCCGCGCCTGGACCAAATTTCAAGCGATCTGCCGCGCCCAGGGCGGGCTGCGCGAGCCGGGCCGTGCGCCTTTCACCCATCCCATCCTGGCGGCACAAACCGGTCGTGTGGCACGTATTGACAACCGCCTGCTGGCACGCGCCGCGAAGCTGGCCGGGGCGCCGCATGCCAAGACTGCCGGGTTGTGGCTGGGTGCCCATGTGGGCGACCGGGTGGAACGCGGCGCGCCGCTGTATGTGCTGCATGCGGAGTCGCAGGGCGAGCTGGCGTATGCCCTCGATTTTGTCTCCCGCCATCCGGCGATTTTCCATTTGGAGGAATAGGATGGCCCACGCTCCTGACATACTGCAGGCGGTGCTCCCGCAGGGGATGGACAGACCGTCGAGGCGGCCGTGCGGCGATCCTTTGTTACTGTATGCCATGCCGGGCAACGAGACCCGCGCGCAGGCCATGGCGCTTGCCCTGCAGGGCAAGGCCGATGTGCGCGTGATGGCTAGCACAGTGCATGCATTTCCTGACGGCGAGAGCCTGGTGCGTGTGGTGCCGCCCCCGCCGGGCAGCCAGGCCGTGCTGGTCTGCAGCCTGAACCAGCCGGACGCACGCACCGTGCCACTGCTGATGGCGGCAGGCACGCTGCGCGAACTCGGCGCCCTGCAGGTGGGCCTTGTGGCGCCTTATCTGGGGTATATGCGGCAGGACATCCGCTTTCAACCTGGGCAGGCAGTGTCCGCGCGGCTCTACGCCCGTTTGTTATCTGCGCACTTCGACTGGCTTCTCGCAGTCGATCCGCATCTGCACCGCATCCACGACCTGTCGGAGGTCTACAACCTGCGCAGCAGCGTGCTGCACGCCGCGCCGCGCATGGCGCAGTGGATCAAGGCGCGCGTGGACAAGCCGCTGATCGTCGGCCCAGACGACGAAAGCGCGCAATGGGCCGCCGATGTGGCCGCGCGCGCCGGCGCGCCGGTGGTCGTGGTACAGAAAACCCGTCTGGGCGACACCGATGTGCGTTCCACCATTCCCGACCTGCATCTGCACCCGGGGCGCACGCCGGTGCTGATCGACGACATCATCAGCTCGGGTCGCACTCTGGTTGCCGCGCTCGATCATCTGCGTGCCGCAGGCAGCCCGCCACCTGTCTGTGTGGCGGTACACGGACTGTTCGCGGGCGACGCGCTCAGCGTGATCCGCGCCGCAGGCGCCGCGCAGATCGCGGTCACCAACACCGTCGATGGCGTCACCGCGCCCGGCGTGGAAACCATCGCCCTCGACGCCGACCTAGCGCTAGGCGTGCTCGATCTATGCTCCGCAGGCTGCACCCAGACCTCTGCGTCTCCTACCGAAGGACTCCAGCCATGATTCGCCTGTCTTGCCACGGTGCCGCCAAACAGGTGACCGGATCCTGCCATCTGATCGAAACCGATCACGCCCGCGTGCTCATCGACTGCGGCCTGTTTCAAGGCGGGCGCGAACTGGCCGAGGAGAACGCGCAGGACTTCGGCTTCGACGCCGCGAAGATCGACGTCCTGCTCCTCACCCATGCCCACCTCGACCATTGCGGCCGCATTCCCCTGCTGGTCAAGCGGGGCTTTCGCGGACGCATCATCAGCACCGCGCCCACCCGCGAGCTTGCCCGGCTGGTGCTGACCGATTCCGCCGGACTGCAGGAAGAAGAAGCCCGCCGCGCCGAGCGCCATGCCCGCCACCGCGGCGATACCGCGCCGACACAACCGCTCTACACCCTGGCCGACGCGTTTCACAGCATGGATTTTTTCGACGGCACAGCCAGCTACGGCCAGCCCATGCAGGTGGCCGACGGCGTGCAGGCCACGTTCATGAACGCGGGGCACATCCTGGGCTCAGCTTCCATCTTTCTCGAACTGCGAGACGGTGGACAGACGCATACCGTCTACTTCTCCGGCGACATCGGCAATCCTGGTCGTCCGTTGCTCGACGACCCACAGGCCCCGCCTGCACCGCCCGATGTCGTGGTGATGGAAACCACCTACGGCGACCGCGACCACCGCGCCTGGGGCGCCTCAATCGATGAACTCATCGACGCGATTTCCGTCACCCATGCGCGCGGCGGCAATGTGGTCATTCCCACCTTCGCGCTGGAGCGTGCGCAGGAGGTGCTGTACGCCCTGTCCTTGGGCATGGAACAGGGCAGGCTGCCGCGCCACCTCAGCGCGTTTCTCGATTCGCCGATGGCCATTTCCGCTACCGAAATCTTCACCCGCTACCCCGAGGCGCTGCGTGAGAGCTTCAACGCCCGGCTGAAGACCGGCGACCCGTTCGCGCTACCGGGGCTGCGCATGACCCGTGACGCTTCCGAGTCAATGGCGATCAACACCATCCGTGGCGGCGCGGTGATCATGGCGGGTTCCGGCATGGCGACTGGCGGGCGCGTGCGCCATCATTTGCGCCACAACCTATGGAATGCGGCGGCCAGCGTCATCTTCGTCGGCTTCGCCGCGGACGGCACGCTCGCCCGCCTGATCATCGACGGCGCCAAACATGTGCGGCTGTTCGATGAAGACATCCAGGTGCGCGCGCAAATCCACACCATCAACGGTTTTTCCGCCCATGCCGGGCAAAGCGAGCTGCTCGCCTGGTTGGCGCGTTGCGGCACGCCGAGCAAGGTGTTCCTGGTGCATGGCGACGATGAGCGCGGCATGAAGACCTTCAGCGAGCAGTTGCAACAGCGGCGCATTGCCTGGCAGATTCCGGGTGCTGGCGAGCCGATTCTGCTGCGCTGAGGTGCAAGTCGGCGCAAGCCATGCTGCAATGGTGCCTTGCGCCGCATTCGCAGCAATATGGAGACTCGCATGGAAACCACCCGACTGGGCCGCACCGGCCTGGAGGTCTCGCGGATCTGCCTGGGTTGCATGACCTACGGCGTGCCCGGGCGTGGCAACCATCCGTGGACGCTGGACGAAGCCGCCAGCCGTCCGCTGATCCGCCAGGCCGTCGAGCTGGGCATCAACTTTTTCGACACCGCCAACAGCTATTCCGACGGCACCTCGGAGGAAATCCTCGGCCGCGTGCTGCCCGAATTCACCCGCCGCGAAGACATCGTGGTGGCGACCAAGGTGCGCTTTCCGTCTCGGCAGGCGCCCAATGTCGGCGGACTGTCGCGCAAAGCGATTCTGTTCGAGATCGATGCCAGCCTGCAACGCCTGCGCATGGACTATGTCGATCTCTACCAGATCCACCGCTGGGACCCGCACACCCCCATCGAAGAAACCATGGAGGCCCTGCACGACGTGGTCAAGGCGGGCAAGGCCCGCTACATCGGCGCGTCGAGCATGTTCGCCTGGCAGTTCGCCAAAGCCCAGCAGGTCGCGCAGCAACACGGCTGGACGCGCTTCGTCAGCATGCAGCCCGAGCTCAGTCTGCTCTACCGCGAGGAAGAGCGCGAGATGCTGCCGCTGTGCCGCGACCTGGGCGTGGGCGTGCTGCCGTGGAGCCCGCTGGCGCGCGGCCGCCTGGCGCGACCCTGGGGCGAGGAAACCCCGCGCATCGCCAGCGATGTCTTTGGCGCCAAGCTCTTCGCGCGCACACAGCACAACGACCGCGAGGTGGCGCAGGCCCTGGCCGAAGTGGCCGCACGGCGCGGCGTGCCGCGGGCGCAGATCGCGCTGGCCTGGCTGCTGGGCACGCCCGGCGTGACGGCGCCCATCGTCGGCGCGTCCAAACCACAACACCTGCTCGACGCGGTCGCGGCCTTGTCGATCACCCTCAGCGCCGAAGAGCGCGCGGCGCTGGAGGCGCCGTATCAACCGCATCCCGTGGTCGGGTTCGCGTGATGACCGACGACTCCCAGCTCATCATCCCGCCGTCTTTTCTCGCGCTCTACCTGGCGCCGCACCGCGCCCGGCCCAGCGCGCCGCGCGAGGTGATCACCGCGCGCTACGAGTTTTGCGAAGACCTCGCCACGATGCTGACCGAGCACGCCGCAGAGATCAAATCCAGCCTGCACGTCACCGACGACGATGTGCTCTCGCGGGTCTGGCGCGGGCTGTGCGCGCCCGAATCCGGCGTGAACGCGGCGGAAGCGCAATGGGTGGTCAACCGTCTGGCTGAACTGCTTGGCTGGCCGCTGCCGGGAGACATGCCACCTGACTGAATGCCGCGCTTGGGTATCCTGCGTGCTGGGGCCTGTTCACACCCTTCACCGCATTCCTCGCCCGATGTCCGCTCCCGCAGATTCCATGAACGTCAAGCCGCCGGCCGTCTCGGCCTGGGCGGTATTCGGCAACCGCCGCATCGCGGCCGTCCTGCTGCTCGGGTTTTCGTCCGGGTTGCCGCTGGCGCTCACCGCGGGCACGCTGCAGGCCTGGCTGACGGTGGAGGGGCTGAGCCTGAAGGCCATCGGCTTTGCCACCCTGGTCGGGCAGGCGTATGTGTTCAAGTTCCTGTGGTCGCCAGCGATGGATCGCTTCACCGTGCCGCTGTGGGGCCGCTGGCTGGGTCGGCGGCGCGGCTGGCTGCTGCTGGCGCAGTTGCTGCTGGTGGCCGCTTTGGGGATGATGGCCGCCGTCGGCGTGCCCGGGCCGGACCAGGCCGCGGCCTGGCCGGGTCTGGTGCATGCGGCCGAGCGCCTGGGGGTGGACGCCACCAGCGCCCGCGCCGTGCCGCTGTTGCTGTTGGCGGTTGCCGTGGCGTTCTTTTCCGCGTCGCAGGACATCGTGATCGACGCTTACCGCACCGATGTGCTGCCGGCCGAGGAACGCAGCGCGGGTGCGGCGGTGCTGGTGCTGGGCTACCGCCTGGCGATGATCGTCTCGGGCGGCCTGGCCCTGTGGCTGGCCACCGACGTGACCGGCTGGCGCGGGGTGTATGCGCTGATGGCCACCCTGATGCTGTTGCTCACCCTGGCCACGCTGTGGGCGCCGCGCCCGCCGGTGCACGCCAAGCCGCCGCGCAGCCTGCGCGAAGCCGTGGTTGAGCCGCTGCAGGAGTTTTTCAGCCGCAAGGGCGCGTGGATGCTGCTGCTGGCCATCGTGTTCTACAAGCTGGGCGATGCGTTCGCCGGGGCGCTGTCGACCACCTTCCTGATCCGAGGCGTGGGCTTCAGTCCGGCGGACGTCGGGCTGATGAACAAGAGCATGGGGCTGGCGGCGACCCTCGTCGGCGCCCTGCTGGGCGGGGCGCTGCAGGCGCGGCTGGGGTTGTGGCGCGCGCTGCTGCTGTTCGGCGTGCTGCAGGGGGTGTCGAATCTGGCGTACTGGCTGCTGGCGGTTTCTCCGAAGAGTCTGGTGTTGATGGGCGCGGCGGTGGGCATCGAGAATTTCACTGGCGGCATGGGTACGGCGGCGTTCGTGGCGCTGCTCTCTGCGTTGTGCGACGTGCGGTTTTCCGCCACGCAGTTCGCGCTGCTGTCGGCGCTGTCGGCGGTGGGGCGGGTGTATGTCGGCCCGGCGACCGGCTATTTGGTCGAGGCGATGGGCTGGCCCGCGTTCTACCTGTTCACTGTGGCCGCCGCCGTGCCCGGCGTGGTGTTGATCTACTGGCTGCGCGACACCATCCAGGCGCGCGATGTCACCGACCCGCAGGAGTGAGCATCCTTCAGAACCTGTTAAGCCGCGCCTGCTCGAATGTTTGACGGAGGAACCCAACATGGCTGATACCGAACATGCTTTGGCACTGGGCAAGGAAGCCCGGTTGTTCGTGCGCGCGCATCAAAACGGCGTGCTGTCCACCCTGTCCAAACGGTTGGAGGGTTTTCCCTTTGGCTCGGTGTCGCCCTATGTGCTCGATCACGACGGCAACCCCGTCATTCTGATCTCCACCCTGGCCGAGCACACCAAGAACATCGACGCCGATCCGCGGGTGAGCCTGATCGTCCACCCTTGTGTCGAGGACATGCAGGCCGCGGGCCGCGTGACCCTTGTCGGTCGCGCCGAGCGCCTTCCCGACAAGACCGCATTCGGCACGCGCTATCTGCGTTACCTGCCGCAGGCCGAGGGCTATTTCGCGATGCACGACTTTCATTTCTACCGCATTCAGGTGCAAGACGTGCGCTACATCGGCGGTTTCGGCAAGATTCACTGGATCCGCCCCGAGCGCTACGCCCCGCTGCCCGCGCCGCTGCTGGCCGCAGCCGAAGACGACATCCTCGCGCACATGAACGCCGACCACGCGCACAACCTGCGCGAATACTGCCGCCATGTGCACGGTCTGCAGGTGCTGGATGCGACCATGATCGGCATCGACTGCGACGGCTTCGATGTACGCGCCGACGGCCATGTGCGGCGCTTTGACTTCCCCACCGAGGTGCGCGATCCCGAATCCGCCCGCGCCGCGCTGGTCGATCTGGCGCGCCAAGCACGAGCCACCGCACCGGTCTGAGCCGAAGCGCCTGCAAAACATCGCGGCGCGGCCTACGATGACGTTGCTCTCAACGCTGCGGCGACAAGACCGCAGCACACTCTCTGGAGACCCTCCAAATGAAACTCTACTTCAGCCCCGGCGCCTGCTCGCTGTCCCCGCACATCGTGCTGCACGAACTCGGTCTGCCGCATGACGCGGTTCTGGTCGATCTCAAGACCAAGCAGACGGCCGACGGGCGCGACTTCCGCACCATCAACCCCAAGGGCTATGTGCCCACCCTGGAGCTCGACGACGGCACCATCCTCACCGAAGGCCCGGCCATCGTGCAATATCTGGCCGACCGCAAACCCGAGCTGCACCTCGCCCCGGCCAATGGCACCTTGGCGCGTTACCAGCTGCAGGAATGGCTGAACTTCATCTCCACCGAGCTGCACAAGCAGTTCAGCCCGCTGTTCAACCCTGCCAGCAGCGCAGACCAGATCGCCACGCAAAAAGCGCGTCTGGCCGAGCGCTTCGCGCTGATCGCGCAAACCCTCGACAAGCAGGACTATCTGCTGCCCGGCGGCTTCAGCGTGGCCGATGCCTACCTCTACACCGTGATGACCTGGGCAGGCTATGTGGGCGTAGATCTGTCGCCCTGGCCCGCGCTGGCGCGCTACAAGGCCCGCATGGAAGCCCGCCCCGGCGTGGCCGCCACGCTGGCCGCCGAGCGCGCGGCGAAAAAGGTCTGACCTCAGTCAAGCAAGCGGCCCGAAGATCGCCCAGACTCCTGACAGGATGGTCGGCACGGCGAGCACGATGTTCGCCGTGGACAGCAGCCGGATCTGACCTGCCTGGGCGCAGGCAGCATCCCAGTCAGCGCGCAGCACCGCGGCGCGCATGCGCAGGAAAGGCACGAAAAAGATATATAGCGCCAGCAGCACCATCGCGCTGCCCAGCACCACCATCACCCATTGCGCGGTGCTGAGCATGCCAAAGCCCCCGCGCAGGAACACCATGCCGTAGCCGGTGATGACCAGCGCCGCGCCCGCGCCCCAGATTGCGGTGAAGAAATTGCGAAACAGCACGTAGAGCAATTGCGCCCGGCGCTGCGCCTGGGCGACGGCCCGCCGCAGCGCCGGGGCCAGGAAGCCGTCCATGAAGACGATGCCGCCGATCCACAGCACCACGGCGAGGATGTGGATGAATTGCGCAAGCGTGTTCCAGTTCATGGTGTGCGGCGTCTTGGGGGAATTGACCGCATTGCAACAGAACATCGTGATGTGTGGCTTGACCTGTCTCAGTGCGCACCCCAATGCATACGAGAGGCGCGCCATCGGCCACAATGCGCGCATGTCGCCCTTGTTTCCCTTGATTTCGCCACGTTTGAAGTCTGCCGCTGCGCTGCTGGCCGCGATGCTGTGCTGGCTGGTGCAATATGGCAGCAGCCAAGTGGTGGCCGCCCAGGTGGCGCCGCTGTTTCAAGCGGCGATTGCGGCAGCATGGGCCATGTTGCTGCTATGGCTGTGGACACGCTGGCGCGGCACTGCGCTGTTTGCGCAGGGCGCGTCGCTGCTGGCGGCACTGTGGGGCGGAGTGCTGTTCACGCTGCAGTGGGGATGCCTCTACCTCGCAGTCGATCAGCAGGCGCTGTGGCGGGTGGCGCTCGATTTTGCGCTGCTGGCGCTGCTGGCGCTGCACCTCGGGCGTCGGATGCAGACGCCACTGTGGCTGTCGGGTGCGCTCTGTGCGCTGCTGCTCGGCGCCTGGACATGGGCGGCAGGGCAAAGCGGCGCGTGGCTCTTGACCCTGGTGGCTGCGGGCAGCTTTGCGCTCGGGGTTCGCCAGACCGGCTGCGCGCGCATGGTGCCGCAGGATCTGCTGCGCTGGCGGTTCTATCAGCTCAGCGTCGCCGCGCTGCTCTTGCCGCTGGTGGCCGTGGCGTTCAGCCCGAGCTGGAACTTTCTGCCGGGTGGCAGCGCTTTGCTGGCCATGCTGTTGCAGGCGGTGTGCGGTGGCTTGGGGTTTGCGTTCTTGCTCGCGCGGGCTTCACCACAGCCTGGGAAGGAAGCGCCGGGTGATCCGCATATAGTCCGCGTAATCCGGCCAGACGGCGCGTAACAGGCGCTCCTCCATCGCTGCCTTGAAATTGAGCACCACGCACAGCGCGATCCAGAGGCCCCACTGCACTGGACGATGCGCCGCCGCAGCCACGCCAGCCATGAACAGCATCAGTGCGACATACATCGGGTGGCGCACCCAGCGATAGGGCCCCGTGGTCACCAGATGCGCGCCCTTGCGCGGTTCGGGCACGATGTTGAAATTGCCCGGCCGGTTGTGCCAGAACACCCACAGCACCAGCGCCGACCCGGCCAGCAGCAGGGCATACGACGGCCAGCCGCGCGCCCAGTGCGGCGCAGGCCAGACGATCATCAGGCCGATCAGCCCAAACTGCGCGGCCACCCACAGGCGCGAGATGAGGTGCGTGGGCATCGCGCGCATCACCACCGCCGTTTGCGCACGTTGCGCAGGAACTCGTCGAGGATGGGGGTGCAGTCGAGCAGCTCGGGGTTGGACGGGTGATGGAATTCCGGGTGCCACTGCAGGCCCAGCAGAAAATTGCGGCCGGTGCCGCGGATGGCTTCGGGCAGGCCGTCTTCGGGGCTGATCGCATCCACCACCAGATCGCGGCCCAGGGTGCGCACCGCCTGATGGTGCACCGACACGATGTGGAGCGTGGCGGGGTCGACCTCGGGGTAGAGCCGTGCGAGCAGCCCGCCTTCGATGAAGCGCACCGGGTGGAAGTGGCGGTCGTAGGCCTCGCTCAAATGCTGCACCAGGCCGGGTTTTTGCGTGGGCAGGTCCTGGTAGAGCGTGCCGCCCATCGCGACGTTGATCAACTGCGCGCCGCGGCAGATGCCCAGCACCGGCTTGCGCACCTCGATGAACTCGTGCAGCAGCTCCATCTCGTAACCATCGCGCACCGGGTCACCGGCCCATTCGGGCTTGAGCGGCTCCTCGCCGTAGCTGTGCGGGCTCATGTCGGCTCCGCCCTGCAGGATCAGGCCATCGAGCGCGTCGGCATAGTCGGACAGGCGGACATTGCTACGCACCAGCCCGCTGTTGGTCGCCACAGTGGGCACCATGAACACCAGCACATCGCGGGACATGGCCCAGTGCGCCACCGACTGCTCGAGGTATTGCAGGGTCTTGCTGCGCAGCCCGGCCTGTCCGGGCTGGGGATGGTCGATGCGGGCGGAGATGCCGATTTTCAGGGGTTTCGTGGCCATGACGGACGCTCACCGGGGGCTGTAGTGCAGCCATGATAGAAGCGCATCGCAACCCGCAGCGCCGCGGTGTCTTCGGTCAGCGAAACGTGAAGGTGTAGAGCAGATCGACCGCGTTGTCGGTGCCGGTCTGCGTCTGGACCGACAGCCGCTTGGTCAGCTGGTACTGGATGGTGAAAATGCTCGACACCCCATCCAGCGCGCGGGAAAAACTCACCAGGGTGTTGGACGACAGGCGCTTGCTGAGCGTCACGATGGTGCCTTGCAGCCCATTGCCGCTTGTCGTCGTGCCGCTGGTGCTGCTGGCCGCGCCCTGCACGCTGATGCTGTCCAGCCCCACGGCGCGCGCCAGCCGGGTCTGCAGCGGCAGGCCATCGCTTGGGCCCATCAGCGCGGCAGCGGCCGTCTGCAGCAGGCCGATGTCGGCGGCGCCGACCTGATCAAGCGGCTGACCCAGCACCAGCCAGGACAGGATCTGGGTGTCGGGCATCGCCGGGGTCGAACTCAGCTTGACAATGGGGCGGCGCGCGCTGCCGCTGACGGTCACGCCCACGCTGATGTCGCTGGGCAGGTTGGGCCTGGTGGCGGCGATGTTGATGCCGGGGTTGTCCAGCGGCCCGGCGAAGTTGACGCGGCCCTGTGTGATCTGCAGCTGCTGGCCGTAAGCGGTGTATTCGCCCTTCACCACCTCGATGCTGCCGGTCGCGGTGGGTGGGGCACCGTCGTCGGCGCGCACGCGCACGCTGCCGCCGAGCATCGCGTCCAGCCCCTGGCCGTAGAGATGAAAGTCGGAGCCGAGGTGGAACGTGCCATCGAAGCGCACCGCGCGGGGCATCGCCGCTGCGGGCTCGGCAGGAGCTGCGGTGCGGCCTGCGATGACCACGTCGCTGCTGACCGTCGGGCCGCTGCCGCGCGGCAGCGCGATGTCGGCGCGGTCGGCCGTGAGGTCGGTGGTGAGGGTCAGCACCTTGTCGGCGAGCTCTGCGCGCGCGGTGCCGCTGAGCACCAGTTGGCGATCCGGGCGGTTGAGCGCCTGCAGCTTGCTGGCCTCGAGTTCGAGCGTGGCGCGCGGCAGACCGCCTTGCAGCCGGGCGTCGCCGGTGGCGGTGAGCAGGCCGCTGCCGCCGTGCAGCGTGAGCTGGTCGAGCTGCAGGCGGTCGCCGGTGAAGTGCGCGCGCAGCACCCCGTCCTTCAGATCGACCCCCTGCTCCGGCCAGGCCAGGCGCAACGCCTTGCCGGTGAGTATGCCGCTGAGCTGCGGGTTCGCCACCGTGCCGCTGCCCTGCACCGCGAGCTGCAGCCGCCCTTCGGCGCGGTAATCAAAGCCGATCAGCGGCGAGGCCCAGGCCAGGCTGGGCATGTCGGCCCCGGCGTCGAGCTGCAGCGGTGCGTCGCCTGCCACGCCCCAGACCCCATCGCGCCGTGACAGCGCCAGTTCACCGCTGGCCTGCGCGGTGCCGAGCGCGGTCTGCAGCACGGCTTGCGCGTGCAGGCGGCTGTCCTTCGCGGTGAGGTCGAGCACCAGCTGCCCGATGTCCAGCGGCAGGAAGCCGCCGCGTGACCGCGACGGGCCAAGGCTTGCGTTGCATTGCGGCGCAACGATCACGCGTCCCACCTGCGCCGGAGGCGTGGCGAGCTGCAGCGCGATGTCGCCGCGGTCGCGCTGCAGATGCAGGTGGCCGCTCACCTGCGCACCCGCGTCGACCTGCCAGTCGCCCGACAGCACCAGGGTGTTGCGCACCCGGGCCGGGGTGATGCCGGCCAGCGCCAGCAGATCGGCGGTGTTCACCGCTTCGAGCCGCCCTTGCGTGCGGAGCTGCCCCGGAGCGATGTCCAGATCGGCGAGGTCGATGCGCCCGGCCTGCAGCGCCAGCGCCGCTTGCTGCAGCCGCAGCCGCAGCGGGCTGAACGCCAGATCGAGCGTCGCGGGGGCCTGCAGCAGCAGCGCCGCGGTGCCGCGGTTGTCCAGGGCGGTGATGCTGCCGCGCCAGCCCCGCTGCGCGCCCAGCCAGCCGCCGCTGGCGCGCAGCCGCAGGTCGATCGGCACGGTGCGCACGGCGCCGGAGCTGCCGTGTTGCCACTGGCCCTGCGCATCGAGCGCCAAGGTGTGCTGCGCGCGGGTGCCGTCGAGCTGCAGCACGGCGGAGGCCAGCTTCTGGCCGTCTGCCTGCAGGTTCTGCAGCCGGGTGGACAGATGCAGTTCTCCGTTGAGCCCGGCGCTGGCGCGTGCCTGCCCCTGCAGGGTGCCCAGACGCAGCGCCTGCGCGCCCCGCGTCCACTGCAGGCCATCGAGGTCGACGCTGAGCGTGCCCGCCAGTCGGTCGAGCAGCGCAGCGAGTTGCGGCGTGCCCTGGCTTGCAGGCTCGGCGCCCGTGCTGAAGGTGCTGCCCACGCGCAAGCGGTGCAGCGCGAGCTGTTGCGCCCAGCGCAGGTCGTCTGCCTGCAGCGCCAGCGTCCCCGCTGGTGCCCGCAACCCGCCGTGCAGCGTGCCCTGCGCCTGCAACCGGCCTGCGAGCGCGGGGTCGATCTGCGCCAGCGCGGGTGCGGCCAGCGTCCACTGCAGGGTGTCGCGTGGCTGGCCGAACGCGCCCTGCGCGGTGAACAGGTTGTCCCCTAGCCGCAGCACCGCGTCCACGTCCCGCAGCCACTGCGGCGTGAGCGCCAGCCGAGCATGGCCGGTGAAGGTGTGGCCGCGCCAGATGCTGGGCACGACCTCTAGCGCCAGTTGCGCGCTGCGCTGCTGCACCGCGCCGCGGGCGGTGAGATCGGCATTGAGCGTGGCCGCGGGGTAATCGCCAAAGTGCGCCGGGTTGAACTGCCGCAGCCGGGCGCGCAGGTCGAAGGGCTGCGCGCCCGCGGTGGACAGGGTGCCGCTGGCGTCCAGCCGCCCGCCCAGCGCCGACAGCAGCAGCCGGTCGATGCGCACGTTGTCGCCCTGGCGCGCGGCGGTCAGCCGCAGATCCCAGCCGGGCTGCGCCAGCGCGATCTGCGCGCGTTGCTGCTGCGCTGACGCGGTGAGGGTCATCGGCCCGGACAGGCGGGTGGTGGCAAGCGTGCTGTCGATCGCGCGGGTGTTCAAGCTGTCCGCTTGCAACCGGGCCTGCAGCGTGGGCGCGTTCCAGGAGAGACTGCCGTGCAGTTGCCCGCCCGCGCCGAGGTCGATTCGCAGATCGTTTGCGCTGGCGTGTTGTGCATCGCCGGACAGCGTGGCCTGCAGGCTGCGCAGCGGCAGGCGCTGCTGGTCGATCGGGCCGGGTCGCCGGTTGCGCACGCTGAGCTGACCCTGCAGCTGTTGCGCGCTCGATGGGCCGAGATCGAGTTGCAGGTCCAGCGCGGCGCGGGGCAGGGCGGGGTCGAACGCGGCGGGGTCGAGCGCGGTCGAGGTCAGCCGCGCGCTGACCAGTGGCATGCGGTCGAACGGGGTCAGGCGGGCGCGCAGATCGGCGCGGGCGGCGTCGATGCGCAGCGTGCCGCCCAGGGTGAGGTCGCGCAGCGTGCCGCTGGCTTGCAGCCGGGCCGTGTCGCTGGCTGCCGCTTTGCCCGGCAGACCGATGTGCGTGGCGCTCAGCGTGGCTTGCAGCGAAAACGGCGCGGTATCTCCCAGGGTGGCGTGCAGCTGCGCGCGCGCCCAGGGCGTGATGGCAGCGAGGTGCGCACGCCAGCGCCCCCGCGCGCGGTCATAGTCGAGCGCGCCGCTGGCGCTGCCCGCGTCCTGCTGCTTGCCCGGCGGGCCCACGCGCAGCGCGCCGACGGCGAACCGGTCGATCGCGACATCGAGCGGCAGCCGCAGACTGGCGGGCGGTTGCAGCGGGGCGCTGGATGGCGCGGGGTGGGTCTGCTGCAGGTCGATGCGTCGTGCGCGCAAGGTTTGCACCTGCAGGCGGCGCTGCCACAGCGCGGACGGCGTCCAGCGCAGCTCGGCGTCGTGCAGGTAGAGGGTGTCGGTCGGCGTGACGATCTGCAGCCGGCCGATGCGCACCGCGTCCCACAGGCTGCCGCTGATGTCGCGCAGAGCGATTTGCGTGCTGCCCAGATGCAGCGGGCTGCGCGCCGCCAGCCATTGCAGGCCGCTTGCGCTGCCGAGCCAGGCCAGCGCGCCTGCTGCGGCCAGCAACAACGTCAGCACCGCTGCGAGCGCCCACAGCAGCAGCCGCAGCGCGCGGCGTTTGCTGCGCGCGGGCCCTTGGCCGCCGCCCGTCGGGGAGGGGGTGTGGTCTCGCTCCGGCACGATCGCTTCCATCAGAACGACAACCCCGCGCTGAAATCCAGCCGGTAGGCGTGCACCGCCTGACCGTAGGCGAGGTCGATCGACAGCAGGCCGACCGGGCTGCGCCAACGCACCCCGGCGCCATAGCCGCGCACCGGCTTGAGCGCGCTCCATGAGTCGGCGGCGTTGCCGAGGTCGTAGAACACCGCGCCACCCCACTGGCGGGTGAACCAGTGGTCATACTCGGCGCTGGCGGTGAGCAGGTAGCGCCCGCCGACGATCGCGCCGCCCTGCTGGAGCCCCAGGCTCTGATAGGCGTAGCCGCGCACCGAATTCGCGCCGCCGGCGCGGAACAGAAAGTTCTGCGGAATGCCGCTGGTGCCGTTGGCCAGCACCGCCCCCGCCTCGGCGCGGAAAATCAGTTGGTTGCTGCGGTCCAGCGGCACATAGCCCAGGCCGCGGGCATACAGCCGGATGAAGTTGGCGCTGGACAGCAGCGCGCGGCTGGCCCCGCCCAGCTGCAGATTGATCAGGGTGCCGCGGCTAGGGTCGAGCACGCTGTTGACGTCACGCCGCGTCCAGCTGCCATTGAGACTGAGCGCATGCACCTCGCTGGAGGCGGCGCCTTGCGGCACCAGGCTCTCGGCTTGATACTGCAGCGCCAGCGCGGTGTCGATGTTGCCGCGGGTGCGTGCCCGCTGCGCGCTCACGCTGGTGTTGCGCGTGACCAGGCCGGAGATGTCGGTGCGGTCTTGCGAGACGCCGACGCTGTCGTCATATCCCAGCGCGGTGCGGGGAAAGGCCAGTTGCAGGTTGCCGCTTTGCTCGCGGGTCTGCAGCTTGACACTGCTCAACAGCCGCCAGGCGCGGCCGAGAACGTTCAGGTCGCGCCATTCGGCCTGCACCCGCTGGCCGGTGTCGCTGCTCACGCCCACGCCAAAGCCGAGCTTTTGCGCCGGGTTTTCGGCGAGCTGCACGTCCACCGGCACCACGTCGCCCTGCGCCTTGCGCAAATCGGCATCCACCAGGGCGTTGCGGAAATACGGGCTGTTCTGCAGCGCCGCCTGATAGTCGAGCAGCGCGGTCTGCGAGTAGGGCTGGCCCGGCCGCATCGGCGCCAGACGCTCGGCGATGCTCTGCGGGTAGCGCTGCAGCCCGGTGATGTTCAGGCCGCCAAACACATACGGCGCGCCGGTGTCCAGCCGCACCATGAGCTGCGCCTGGTGGGTGGCCGGGTCGATGCGTGCGCGGCTGTCGACCAGACGCGCGCCGGGCCAGCGCCCGGACAGCAGGGCCGACAACGCCTTGGATTTGGCCGCCTCCCAGTCCGCATCGCGAAACACCGCGCCCGGCTTGAGCGCCCAGGCGCGTGACAGCCGCGCGGCGAGCGCGGCGTCCGGCTTGCTGTCCGGGCCGTCCACCTGCAGATCGACCGACTGCACCCGGGTCGGCTCGCCGGGCTGCATGCGGAGCACGACCTCGATGGGCGCGTCGTCGGGGCAGTCGATTCGCACCGCGATCTGCGGCGAAAAATAGCCCTGTGTGGCCAGCAACCGCTGCGCCTGCGCCGGAGCCTCCTCGGCCAGACGCTCGATCTGGTCGCGCGGCAGGTCGGGAAAGTTGCGCCAGCGCAACAGATCGAGGTTGTCGCGCAGCAGATCCTGCAGGTCTTTGGGCGCGTCGATGTCCACGTTGTAGAGCGGTTCTTGCACAGGCTTGGCGGAGGCCTGCGGGGTCGATGCGGCCGCTTCTGCCGCCACAGCAGCCCGCGACAAGACCAGCAGATTGCAGGTGCCAATCAGGCTGGCGCAGAGCAGGGCGCGCAACACGGCCTGTGTGGCGTTTACCCCGCCAGTCCGGGCGGCTGGCGCAGGGATGGCCGCCTCGGCGCGCCTCGATTTGGCTGGTGATCCATGCATGAAGCCATTATTCATGCCGGCCTGCTGGCTTGTGTGCCGGGCGGACGAACCGAAACATTATGCGCGGGGCTTGCGCGGGGTCGATTCAGCGCACGAACTTTGTAAAGCGCCGCGCACAGTGCTTGCGTGTTTCGTCCTGCAGCGTGAACATAGACTGAGTATTCATATAAGTTATTGCGAGCATTCGTTCCTTGCGCGTTTTTCGGTTGAAGCGCACGACTCTGGTTGCGCGCTGATTGTCCTTTGCTCAACATTGTCTTGTCGCATGACGTTTTTCAGTCCAACAGTGCCACCCCGTTCTGCGTTGCGCATCGCGTACCTCGAAGACGACTTTCTCCTGGCGCAAGAAGTCTCCGGCTGGCTGCGTGAGGCCGGTTACGAGGTGCAGCATTACACGGATGGCCAGGAATTTTCCCGTGCGGTCGAGCGCGGCGGCGCGGACGCCTGTCTTCTCGACTGGATGCTGCCCGGCATGAGCGGGCCGGACGTGCTGTGCCGCCTGCGTCTGCAACTGGGGGCCAGCCTGCCGCCGGTCATTTTTCTCACCGGGCGCAATGCCGAGACGGACGTGGTGCAGGCGCTGGAGTCGGGGGCAGACGATTATCTGGTCAAGCCCTTGTCCCGCCCGGTGCTGCTGGCGCGGCTGCAGGCCGTGCTGCGGCGTTCCGGTACGGCGCAGCCGAGCGCGCGTCTGCGCCTGGGCGACATCGAGGCAGACTGCTCGCGGCGGCAGATTTATGTGCGGGGTGTGCGGGTCGACCTGACCGACCGCGAAACTGACCTGGCGCTGCATTTTTTTCAGAACGTCAACCGGCTGCTCACGCGCGACTATCTGATTCAAACGATCTGGGGCTTGCGCCCTGAGGTCGAAACCCGCACGGTGGACGTGCATGTCAGCGCACTGCGGCGCAAACTGGGTCTGCAGCCCGAGTCCGGCTGGCGCTTGGTGTCTGTCTATGGGCGCGGCTACCGGTTGGAGCGTGCGCGCAGCCCCGACGAAGGGCCGCCGACCATTCCTCCCGAGCTTGACGACTGATCCACGCGCCAGAGCCCGGCCGATCGAGCGCGAGGCCTGATCCCGGTTTCTGTCCGCATGACCGACAATGTGCGTTTGCTGCAGCGCCTGTGCAATGTGACGCTGGACGCCCCGAATGGCCGTCTTCCTGATGGAAGTGGGGCTGGCTTCCTCTGACACGCGCCGCTGCGGCCAACCTGACCCAAGATGATTCATGCGCGCACTCATGGCCTTGCCCTTGCGACTTCGGGCACTGTTGCTCGCCGCCTCCTGCCTCGTCCTCAGCCCTGGCTTGGTGCGGGCACAGGCCGCGCCACAGGCTGCCGACGCCATCGCATCTCCGCCCTGGCAATACACCGTCCGTCCCGGCGACACTCTGATCGCACTGGGCCAGCGTTACCTGCGTGATCCGGCGCAGTGGCCGCTGGTGCAACGCGACAACCGGATTGCCAATCCCCGGCGCATTCCGCCGGGCACGGTCCTGTTGTTTCCGGCTAGCCTGCTGCGCGAGCAACCTTCCTCCGCGCATTTGCTCGAGGCTTTTGGCGCGGTGCGCTGGCGGGCGCGGGCCAAGGACGACTGGCAGGCGGCCACGCCGGGCCAGGCCCTGGCGGCTGGTGCGCAGGTGCAGGTTCCCGAAGGCGGCAGCGCGGTGATCGAGCTGGCCAATGGCACCCGCCTGGCCCTGCAGCCCGGCAGCATGCTGTCGCTGGACACGCTCAGTCTCTACGCCGATGGCCTGATGGCCGACACACGGCTGCGCCTGCAGCAAGGCCAGCTGGAAATCCGCGACAACCCCAAGCGCCTGCCGAACCAGAACCTGCGCATCCTCACGCCGTCTGCACAGGCGGTGGTGCGTGGCACGCAGTTCCGCGTCAGCGCCGTCGCGGACGCCACGCGGGAAGAAACCCTGGCCGGCACAGTGGACCTGCAAGCGCAAGGCGCGCAGGTGCGGGTGGCGGCCGAGATGGGTTCGCTGGCCCGCGCCGGGCAGGCGCCTTTGCTGCCGGTGCGGCTGCTGGCGGCGCCCGATCTCTCGGCACTGCCGGCTCGGTTCGAGCAATTGCCACTGAATTTTCCCCTGCCCGAACTGGCAGGCGCCGCGTCGTGGTTCGCGCAGGTTCTGGCCGAAAACGATCCGGCGCATGTGCTGTTGCAAAAGACCGCCAGCGGCAAGGCGCTGAACTTTGCCGATCTGCCCAACGGGCGCTATGTGCTGCGCCTGCGCGCGGTCGATGCCAATGGCTTGCAGGGCCTCGACGCCACCCACACCTTCACCGTGTTCGCCCGGCCGTTCTTCCCGCTGCTGACCACTCCAGTGGCCGGAGCGACGGTGCGGCTCGCGCGCCCGACGTTGCGTTGGTCGGCAGTGCGCGACGTGGCGCGCACGCAGCTGCAAGTGGCCAGAACCGCCGACTTCTCCCATCCCTTGTTTGACGTGCAGACGAAGGACACGCAGTGGACGCCGACCGCTGATCTGTCGGCTGGCGAGTTTTTCTGGCGCGCGGCCAGTGTCGATGCGCAGGGGCGGCAAGGCCCGTGGAGCAAGCCGCAGGCATTCAGGTATGTGCCCGGCCCTGGGTCGGCTGATCTGTCCAGAGCCGCGATCCGCTATGACGCCGATCACCTGATGATTGATCTGCCCCCCGCTCCGGCAGGGCAGCATTACGCCCTCACCCTGTCGGACAACGCCAATCTTCAGCCCGCGCTCGCGCAGGCGCAAAGCCCCGGCGGGGCGCTCACCCTGCCGCGACCGTCCTCCGGCAGGCGTTATTTGGGTGCGCGGCTGGTGGATGACAGCGACGGCACCGAAGGCCCGCCAGTCGTGCAGGCCATCGAGGTGCCTGCACGCTATCCAGGCCTCTGGCTGTTGCTGATTCCGCTGCTGCCTGCGCTGTGATCTGCGCGCTGCGTGCCGTTGATGTTGCGCCGCCTGCGTTCGGCCCGGTCTTCCGGGCAGCATCTCCAGACAGGTGTCCCCTGGCGCCCCCGGCTGGAGGTGCTGCGCATCGGCGCCATGCTGCTGGTGCTGGCCTTGGGGCTGTCCCTTGGCGGCTGGCTGCAGCGAGTCGATCATCTGGTGTTCGACCTCGGACAGCGGCTGCTGCCTGTCACTGCGCCACACGGGCTGGTGATCGTCGCCATCGATCAGCACAGCCTCGACCGCATCGGTGCCTGGCCCTGGACGCGCGCCACCGATGCCCGCCTGGTGGACGCGGTTTGCCGGGCCGGGGCCAAGGCCGTTGGATTCGACATCGCCCTGACCGAAGTGGGCACGGACCCGGTGGGAAATGCCGCGCTGGCGCACGCGCTGCGCGCCTGCGGCCGCGTGGCGCTCCCCGTGGTGCTCGATACCAGCCGCGACGGTGGGCAGATCGTTGAAGGCCTGCCCATTCCGCCGCTGGCCTCCGCCGCCGCGGGGCTGGGGCGCGTGGGCGTCCAGCTCGACAGCGACGGCGTCGCCCGCAGTGTGTATCTGTGGGAAGGCGTGGGCACGCCCGCCTGGCCCTTGCTGGCGCAGACCCTGCTGTCCATCGCCCACCAGCCGATGCGGGGCAGCGTGCCGCGGCCCGTGGCAGATCCTGCTCCGGCGCACCCCTACGCCTTGACGGCGCGCGATCTGCGCTTGCTGCGCTATGTCGGCCCACGTGGCACCGTGCCGTCCCTGTCCGCCAGCGCGGTGCTTGATGGCGCCATTCCGGCCGATGCCTTAAGCGGCAAGATCGTGCTCATCGGCGCCACCGCTGCAGGGCTTGGGGACTTTCTCGCTACTCCGGTCACCACTCAGGGTGCGCCCATGCCTGGCGTGGAAGTGCTGGCGAACACCGTGCTCGCCCTGCGCGATGGCACCCTGACCCGCGCTGTGCCCACCGCCTGGGCGCTGGCGCTCACCGCGCTTCTGGCGCTTGTGCCCTTGCTTTGGCTGCCCCGGCTGATGCCCTTTGCGGGGCTGCTGGCCAGCATGACCTGGGTGCTCATGCTGCTGCTGGCCGCGGCGGCGCTGCCCATTCTGCTGGGCTGGTGGTGGCCGCCCACCGCTGCGCTGGCGGCGGGGCTTTCGGCTTACCCCTTCTGGGGCTGGCGGAGGCTGGAGGCGGCGCGGCGGCATCTGGACTGGGAGCTTCGCCAACTACGCCTGGCCGGGCGCGACTCTGCCGAGGCCAGCCCCGAGGCTGCGCACAGGCGCCTGAGCTTTGAAGCGCGCATCCTCGAAGTGCAGGCCGCGCAAGAGCGGCTACGCGACCTGCAGACCCGCCGTGACGACGCTTTGGCCTTTATCAGCCATGACGTGCGTGCGCCGCTGGCCGCTGCCGTGCAGCAACTGCAGTCCGACCGGCTCGACCCCTCAGCGCGCGAACGGCTGCTCGCGCAGTTGCGGCGTGCACACGATCTGGCGCAGGGCTTTCTCAGCCTCACCCGCGCGCAGGCACTGGAGCCTGCAGCCCTGACCGAGCTCGATCTGGGTGCAGTGCTGCACCAGGCCGCGGACTTTGCCTATGACGAGGCCCTCAAGCGCGGCGTGCGGTTCGCGCGCAAGCTGCCTGATGCTCCGATCTGGGTGCGTGGTGATTTCGACGCCCTGGAACGCCTGGCAGGCAATCTGCTGCGCAATGCCGCGCAGCACAGCCCGGCTGGATCGACCGTGACCCTGGGCGCGGAGTTGAAGCCGAAAACGGTCCGCTTCTGGGTGCAGGACCAGGGGCCCGGATTGACGCCGGAGAAAGCATCCCAGCTGTTCCAGCGCTTTGCGCGCGGTGAGACGGGCGGTGCCTCAGCCGGTTCTGGCAGTACGGGACTGGGGCTTTACTTCGTGCGGCTGGTGGCGGAAAAACACGCGGGCAGAGTCGGTGTCGAGTCACCCCCAGGCAATGGCGCAAGCTTCTGGGTGGAACTCCCCCGGCAGGATTGAGCGCCCCGGCGTCTCCTGTCCAGGAGAGCCGGGCCCGGGCAGATGGTTACTTCTTCAGCGCGTCGCGAATTTCACGCAACAGCACGGTGTCTTCCGGCGTTGGCGCGGGCGGTGCGGGCGGCTCGGCATGCTTGAGCTTGGAGATCATGCGTACCATCATGAAAATGATGAAGGCGAGGATGATGAAATTCACCGCCACGGTGATGAAGCTGCCATACGCCAGCACCGGCACCCCGGCCTTTTTCATGGCGTCCAGGGTCTGCGCGGTGCCGTCGGGAACCTTGCCCAGCACGATGAACAGATTCGAAAAATCGAGCTTGCCAAAAATGGCGCCGACGACCGGCATGATGACATCGTTCACCAGCGATTCGACAATCTTGCCGAATGCGCCGCCAATGATCACGGCCACGGCCAGGTCGATCACATTGCCTTTGACGGCAAACGCTTTGAAATCTTGCATCAGAGACATACGGGGCTCCTCATCGGTTGGGGGATGCGCAAAAACATCACGCGCCGCCAGGATTTTGCGGGAAAAATGGGCAATCCCCTAGCGGTCCAGACCGATGCGGCGGAATTTTTACAGTGCGTCCCGCCCGTCGTGCGCAAGGATGCACTGTGCCCGGCTGTTTGGCCTCAATTCGGCCGCATTGCCGCGTAAAACCTCACCAGTTCGAGCTGCACCTGATCCGATAGCGCGCTGAACGCGCCGCGCAACATCTTCTCGGCCTCGTCCTGCTGGCCATTGCGGCTGTTGAGCAGCACCTGTCCGGCGGTCAGATGAAACTCGGCGTGAATCTTGCGCAGCTGCTTGTAGTGCGGCAGTTTGCCGTAGCGGGCCTTGGCGGGGCCGTTGAGCCACTGCCCCAGGGCGCACAGATCGTCCGGTGCAACCTGGGCGATGTCCACATCGTCCTGCCGCCCCTCAACGACGATGGCCTTGAGCCGCTTTTTCCACGCGAGATGACCCTGCACCGCCTGGCCAAGGTAAAGCCCCTCAAACAGGTCTTCCTCCGGGTCGATGTCCGGGGTCAGGTGGGAGTCCGTGGTGGAGAGTTGACCAGCGTCATGTTGGCGCAGCCAGGCGAGAAGTCCCATGATGTTTTCCTTGATGTCTGATGTGTTCCGTGAACGGATCGCGCCGCGGCCTGTGCCGCCAGCACTGGGAGAAAGCCTAGAAATGCGAGGCGGTCGTGGTCGAGAAAGATGCGGGGTGCTTTACGCTTGTGTTCGCCAAAGCGTGAGATTTTCCACATGGTTGTCGCGCTGCGGGCTTGGCGGCAGCAGAAACGCCAGGTCACAGTTGATACATACTGGCCCTAGTTTCTTAACGCGCGGCGCTCTACATTGGATTCACCCAAGTTTTGCTCCTCGTTGCCGTGAAGCTTGGCCAGGCGTGATTCGGTTGTACCGCCGGATGACGCCGCCCCGTTGCGTAGGGAGAGCGCCTTGGTGCTGTCATTGCAGGCCATGGCGCCGATGAGAACAAAAATGGAGATGTGCAGCAGTGTTGGCTGCGCCGCATGGAACATATGACCCGCCCAATGTCGGAACGTTCGCACCGCCTGTGCTGCGAACGTGACATGCAGTGCCGCTAGCCTTCCAGGGCTGAGCGGCCCGAACGATCGCTGACTGATGAGATCGGCGAATGTCCTAACCTCGTGAGGAGCCAAATGAAACTTGCCAAAACCCTGATCGCCGCAGCCATTGGACTGGGCGCTGCCCATGCCGCCTTTGCCATGAACGTGCCTGGACCCCTGGTCACGCCTCAGTGGCTGAAAGCCCACCTGAATGAAGTGACCGTCATCGACATCCGTGGCGGCGGCAGCATGAAGGCCTATGACGAAGAACCCGTTCTAGGCAAAGACCATTTCGTCAAGAAGAGCGGCGGCCATATCGCCGGAGCCGATCTGGTGAACTTCAACGACATCCGTGAAGAGCGCACGGTCGACGGCGTGAAGCTCAAGGCCATGATGCCCACGGCCGAATACTTCACCCAGGTCATGGACAAGGCGGGGGTGAACAGCGGCAAGCCCTATGTCATCGTGCCCACCGGTAATGCCGTGTTCGCCATGGATCGCGGCACACGGCTGTACTTCCAGATGCGCTATTTCGGCGTGCCCTCTGACCAGATCGCCATCCTCAACGGCGGCACAAATGCCTGGATCAACGCGGGTTTCCCCGTGAGTACCAAGCCCGCACCGAAGATGGCGGGGAACTGGAAAGCCACTGGTGAAGACAAGGCGTTGCTGGCTGGCTTGAATGAGGTCAAGGAAGGCGTGAAGAGCGGCACCGAGCAGTTCATCGACGCGCGTCCCACTGCCCAATATCTCGGCATTGCCAAGAAGCCGATCAACAAGACCGCAGGCCACCTGCCCGGCGCCAAGTCCTTCCCGATCGATGCCATCGTGAAGGACGACCACGGTGCGGCCATGTTCATGAGCGCGGCCGACTACAAGAAGATCTTCCACGACTTCAACATCAGTGACAACGCCCCGACCACCACGTACTGCAACACCGGCCACCTGGCGTCGGGCGCCTGGTTCGTGGTGCATGAAATTCTGGGCAACAAGAACTCCAAGCTCTACGCTGGTTCGATGAACGAGTGGACCAACCTCGGCAACCCGACCGTCGGCCTGCCTGGTTGAGTGCTTCGCCCCACTGGAAAACCGGCCTCTGGCCGGTTTTTTTGTGCCTGCCATCCCCGGGACATCAGGATGTTGCGACGCAACATCTCTCTATCTTCGTTCAGAGATGCGGAGGGATCGCTTGACTGGACGCTGCTTGGGCAGAATTGCTGCGGCGCAGCTCAGTGATTTCCCTAGATTTCCATCGGTGTCGCTGTCAGCGCATGGTCAGCTAGCCTGAAAACAATCCGTCATCCCAGTGACGCGTCGTAACAAATCGACGCCGCGGGGTTGATGCGTTGCGTTGCCGGCCTTGGGGAGCAGCGCCACGCCCACGTCCACACACAGGAGACTTGAGCATGGCTTCCATTGCAATGGGCGCAAAAGCGCGCCCGATGACGGCGGGTGAGAAGAAGGTGATCTTCGCCTCATCGCTGGGCACGGTATTCGAGTGGTACGACTTCTACCTGTATGGTTCGCTGGCGGCCATCATCGCCAAGCAGTTCTTTGCTGGCCTGGATGCCGGATCGGCATTCATTTTCGCCTTGCTGGCGTTTGCCGCAGGCTTCATTGTGCGGCCGTTCGGCGCGCTGCTGTTTGGTCGCCTCGGTGACATGATCGGCCGCAAATACACCTTCCTGGTCACCATCCTGATCATGGGTCTGTCGACCTTCATCGTCGGTGTGCTGCCCAACTATGCCGCGATCGGCGTGGCCGCACCGGTGATTCTCATCGCGCTGCGGCTGCTGCAAGGCTTGGCACTCGGCGGCGAATATGGCGGTGCGGCCACCTATGTGGCCGAACACGCGCCGCAGGGTAAGCGCGGCGCGTACACCTCGTGGATCCAGACCACGGCCACGCTGGGGCTGTTTCTGTCGCTTCTGGTCATTCTCGGCACCCGCACGCTGCTGGGCGAAGACACCTTCAACGCCTGGGGCTGGCGCGTGCCCTTCCTCGTGTCCATCCTGCTGCTGGGTGTGTCGGTGTGGATTCGCCTCAAACTCAATGAGTCTCCGGCCTTTGTCAAGATGAAGGCGGATGGCAAGGCATCCAAGGCGCCGCTGACTGAAGCGTTTGCACGCTGGGGCAATCTGAAATACGTCATCCTCGCGCTGCTGGGTCTGGTCGCCGGGCAGGCTGTCGTCTGGTATACGGGACAGTTCTACGCGCTGTTCTTCCTGACGCAGACGCTCAAGGTCGACGGTGTGACCGCCAATCTGCTGATCGCCGCTGCGCTGCTGATCGGTACGCCATTTTTCATTGTGTTCGGCGCGCTGTCGGACAAGATTGGTCGCAAGCCCATCATCCTCGCCGGTTGTGCAATCGCCGCGCTGACCTACTTCCCGCTGTTCCAGGCGCTGACCCACTACGCCAATCCGGCGCTGTATCAGGCGGTGCAAAGCTCGCCGGTGACGCTCACTGCCGACCCCAAGGAGTGCACCTTCCAGTTCAACCCCACGGGCACGGCCAAGTTCACCTCGTCCTGCGACATCGCCAAACAGATGCTCGCGGCTAACTCGGTGAACTATGACACCAAGCCCGGCACGGGACCAGCCGTGATCCAGATCGGCGACAAGAGCATCACCGTGGTCGGCGCCAAGGATCTTCCGCCCGACGCGTTCAAGGCCAAGGAGGCCGCGCTGAAGAAAGAAATTGGCGCTGCGCTCAAGGCCGCGGGCTACCCCGCCAAGGCAGACCCGGCGCAGATGAATCTGCCGATGGTCATCGCCATCCTGGCACTGCTGGTCATCTTCGTCACCATGGTGTACGGGCCGATCGCTGCGGCGCTGGTCGAGCTGTTCCCCACGCGCATCCGCTATACCTCGATGAGCCTGCCCTATCACATCGGCAACGGTTGGTTCGGCGGTCTGCTGCCCACCATCTCGTTCGCCCTGGTGGCGCAGAACGGCAACATCTACTACGGCTTGTGGTACCCGGTCATCGTGGCCGCGGGCACCTTCATCATCGGGCTGCTGTTCCTGCCTGAAACCAAAGACCGCGACATCTACGCGGCGGACTGACCGGATATCCCTCGCGCCGTCTCCACGGCCGGGGGCAGACTCGCAAACAGGGAAAAGCCCGCATCAGCGGGCTTTTCTTTTGCGCGCGGCAACTCGGTCAGCAGGCGGCAGACGGCAGCGGATCATCCACCAGGTTCTGCGCCACCAGTTCGACCAGGCTCAGCACGGGCTTGTCCCAGGCGGTCTGCTCCGCACCTGCAAGGAAGTTGAGCCGACAACTGCCGCAGGAGGTGACGATGGCCTGTGCGTCGCTGCTGTCCACCTGGGCCCGCTTGATGGCAAAGGCCTGCGCACGCAGCGGTGCGGCGCGGTTGATCAAAAATCCGCCCGCACCGCCGCCGCAGCACCAGTTCATTTCCTCGGTGTCGCGCGGTTCGCGCAGCTGCGCACCGGTGGCGCGCAGCGCCAGCCGGGGTTGCTCGAACACGCCGCCATGCCGACCGAGCTTGCAGGCGTCGTGGAACATCAGGGTCTGATGCGCGTCGCCGCGCAGCCGCAGTTTGCCTTGCTCCACAAGCTCACCGATCAGCTCGGAGATAGCCAGCACGCGAAATGGCAGCGCCCCCCCATGCACCTCGGCTCCTTCCCAGCGCAGGGCCGGGTAGGCATGGCCGCATTCCGGCACGATCACCATTTCGGCCCCCACCTCGATGGCTTGCCGGATGACCGCCTCGGACGCCTTCTTCTGCGTTTCCTCCACACCAGAAAGCAAACCAAAGTTGGCGGCCTCATAGCCGTTGCTGCGCAGTGTCCAGTCCAGCCCAGCAGCGTTGAGCACCCGCGCCGTGGCCTCGAGGGCATCTTGAAACAGCAGAATGTCGAGCACCGTGGTCAGCATCAGCACCTTGGCCTTGGGCTTGTCCAGGTGCACGGTCACGCCACGGCTGCGCACCGCTTCCACCGTCTGAACCAGATGGCTGGCATCCGCACCGAACACCGTACCGCGGGCATCCTGCTCGCTCTGCACCGCGCGCAGTTCATCGGGCGCGAACCCCGCGGTTGCAAGCGCCTCGCGCATCACATTCACGCCCCGGGCGATATTGATGCCCATGGGGCAGACCATGCTGCAGCGACCGCACTCAGTGCAGCTGTCGAAGCACAGCGCTTGCCACTTGCGCAGGTCGTCGGCGGTCACATCCTGCGTGAACGGCTTCCACAACCAGGACATCGGGGCAAGGTCGCGCCGCCACACCCGCCGCAGCAGATCGAGTTTGTGCGTGGGAATCAGGTCGGGATCGTCGTTCTGCACGCTGAACTGGCAGGCATCCGCGCAATACCCGCAGCGCACGCAAGACTCCAGATCGACCGCAAGGTTGCGATCCATCTTTTCCATCATGACCGCCTTGGCCCGCTGCACGCGCTCCGCGTCCGGCATCTCGACTTTTGGCGCCTGCTCGGCCAGATGCGCGATGGCATTGCCGAACTGTGCATACATCTCACGATTCATCATGCTTGCACTCCCCGCCGCGCCATGAAGGCACCGAACTGCGCCCGGCCGAAGAACCAGCTCACGGTATGGAACAGCTTGCCAAAGGGAAACCACACCAGAAGCAACTCCAGCGACATCAGATGGATCGCCAATCGGGTCGGGTCCGCAGAAAAAGCCTGCGCCGCATACGCGCTGGAAGGTCGATCGATCAAGGCCATGCCGGTGAAAATCACCAGAAACAGCAATCCCCAGGAAATGTAGTCATCTGCGCTGGAAATCCGCCGCAGCGTTGGGTCCATCAGCCGCATGGCCAGCGCCACGAGCAAGGAAATGATGGTGACGCCAGCGGCCAGGTACATCACCGCATCCGGCAGGGCAGGCCAGGACACGCCCAGATGCCGCTGCAAAAAGGCGATATGCGGTGCGTAGCCAAAAACGATGAAGACCAGCCCGAAGTGATAGAAGTAGGGATTGAGGGTGGCCAGCGTCGGGCTCGGGCGGGTGCCAGTGCGCGGCAGCATGTGCCGCAGCACCGCGGCCCAGACGGCTCCCTGCACATGAATACGCCGCGGCGCCGAACGCACCTGTCGGGTGGGCCTGCGGATCAGACCCACCATGCGCCATGCCATGCCCAGCACGAAGATCAGCACGCTGGTGGCCAGCAGCGGACCGCGCGCCAAGTTCAGGAGATCCATAAAAGCCCTTTTTAATTTACGGCTTTTCATATTAGGCTTTGCTCAGCGCGGGCGCAATCAACTGTTACTACCGTATCAGCATGCTCGGAAGTGCAATATTTCGCTTGAATGCAAGCCGTCGTTGGACTACAGTCTGGGTAAACAATGACACAGCGGCCTGTGCAAGGAGACTCGAATGACTGCAAAACGACCCAGCCCCCAAGACGGAAACCCGATCAAGCGCCGATCGCTGCTGCAAGGCATGGGCGGCGTCGCTGCGGCGGTGCTTGGGGCGTCGGTCGCGCGGGCCGACGCTGCGGCCCAAACAGCCCAGCCCAAGGCGACCGCAGCGCCCGAGACTGATGGCGTGAAACCGTCGGGCTACCACCTGACTGAGCACATCCGCGCCTACTACCGCACCACACGGCTCTGACCGTGGCGCACATCGATGCCGCGCGATCCGTCGCGCCGTGCATTCCCAGTTTCGTGAGATCAACGTCTTGCCCGGCGCCCCGGTTGCGCCAACGCATTGCCATGGAGTGAAGACATGCTGCTGACCCGTATATCCGAGCGCAAAGAGGCACAAGGCCAGGCCGCGGAGGCCTCGACCATCTGGGTCGATCAGCTCAAGCGCAGCCTGAGCCGGGCGTTGCCCACCATCGACCGCCGCACGTTCCTGCGGCGCACCGGTGTTGGGGTTGGGTTGGGACTCAGCGCGGGTTTGATCGGCTCGCAACTGCAGCTGATGAAAAAAGCCGACGCGGCGGACACGCCTGCTCCGGGGTCGGCAGGCAGCAAGAACGTGGTGACGCGGCGCTCCGTTTGCACGCACTGTGCGGTGGGCTGCGCGACCGATGCCATGGTAGAAAACGGCGTGTGGGTGCGGCAAAACCCGGTGTTCGAGTCACCACTGAACCTGGGCGCGCATTGCGCCAAGGGCGCTGCGCTGCGCGACCACGGTCGCGGCGACCACCGCCTGCGCTATCCCATGAAACTGGTCGATGGCAAATACCAGCGCATTTCCTGGGATCAGGCGCTGCAGGAAATCACGGATCGTCTGCTCGAAATCCGCAAGGAAAGCGGCCCGGACGCGCTGTTCGTCGTCGGATCGAGCAAGCACAACAACGAGCAGTCCTATCTGCTGCGCAAGTGGGTGTCGCTGTGGGGCACCAATAACTGCGACCACCAGGCGCGCATCTGTCACTCCACCACGGTGGCCGGCGTGGCCAACACCTGGGGGTACGGAGCCATGACCAATTCGTACAACGATCTGGCCAACTCCAAGGTGGCGTTTTTCATCGGCTCGAACGCGGCCGAGGCACACCCGGTGTCGATGTTGCATCTGCTGCATGCCAAGGAAAACGGCTGCAAGGTCATTGTGGTCGATCCCCGCTTCACCCGTACCGCAGCCAAAGCGGACATGCATGTGCGGCTGCGCTCGGGCACCGACGTGCCGGTGGTGTTCGGCATCCTGTATCACATCTTCAAAAACGGCTGGGAAGATCAGCAGTACCTCGATGCCCGGGTCTGGGGCATGGACAAGGTCAAAGAGGATGTGCTGGCCAAGTGGAACCCGGACGCTGTGAAGGAAGTCTCCGGCGTGGACGGCGACACCACCTTCGCCATTGCCAAGATGCTTCACGAAAACAAGCCGGGCACCATCGTCTGGTGCATGGGGCAGACGCAACACACCATCGGCCATGCCATCGTGCGCGCGTCTTGCATCCTGCAACTGGCTCTGGGCAATGTGGGCAAGTCGGGCGGTGGCACCAACATCTACCGCGGCCACGACAACGTGCAAGGCGCAACCGACGTCGGGCCCAATCCCGATTCGCTACCGGGCTACTACGGCGTGATCGACGGCGCATGGAAGCACTACGCCGGGGTCTGGGGCGTGGACTATGAATGGATCAAGGGCCGTTTCGCCCCGGGCATGATGACCAAGCCGGGGATGACGGTCTCCCGCTGGATCGACGGCGTGTTGACGCCGAATGACATGATCGACCAGGGGCCGAATCTGCGCGCGCACATCTTCTGGGGCCATGCGCCCAACTCACAAACCCGTGGCCTGGATATGAAAAAGGCCATGAACAAGCTCGACCTGCTCGTGGTCATCGACCCCTACCCATCGGCCACGGCCGCGATGGCCGCGATGCCAGCCGACGACGCGCCGCTGAACCCTCAGCGCGCTGTCTACCTGCTGCCCGCGACCACACAGTTCGAGACCTCGGGCTCGGTGACCGCGTCCAATCGCTCGCTGCAGTGGCGCGAGAAAGTGATCGAGCCGATGTTCGAATCGCGCACGGATCACATGATCATGGTTCAGCTTGCCGACAAGCTCGGCTTCGGCAAGGAACTGGTGAAGAACTACAAGATGGTGCCCGGCAAGGGCGGCATGATGGAGCCCGAGACTGAATCCATCCTGCGTGAAATCAACCGTGGCGTCTGGACCATTGGTTACACAGGACAGAGCCCGGAACGCCTGAAGGCACACATGCGCAACATGCATGTGTTCGATGTCAAGACCTTGCGCGCCCGCGGGGGCATTGATAAAGAAACCGGCTATAAGCTCGACGGCGAATACTTCGGTCTGCCCTGGCCGTGTTATGGGACGCCCGAGTTGCGTCATCCGGGTACCGCCAATCTGTACGACACCTCGCTCAATGTCATGGAAGGTGGCGGTAACTTCCGCGCCAACTTCGGCGTGGAACGCGACGGGCAGTCGCTGCTGGCCGCAGATGGCTCGGCGTCCAAGGGCGCTGATATCCAGACCGGCTACCCCGAGTTCGACTCGACATTGCTGAAAAAACTCGGCTGGTGGAATGAACTCACCGACGACGAAAAGAAACTCGCCGACGGCAAAAACTGGAAGACTGACCAGTCCGGCGGCATCATCCGTGTGGCGATGAAAAATCACGGTTGCCACCCTTTCGGCAACGCCCGCGCCCGCGCCGTGGTGTGGAATTTCCCTGACCCGATTCCGCAGCATCGTGAGCCCCTGTTCTCGGTGCGGCCCGACATGGTGGTCAAGTACCCGACCTATGACGACAAGAAAACATTCTGGCGCCTGCCCACGCTGTACAAGACCGTGCAGGATCAGAACGTCGACATCGTCAAGAAATTCCCGCTCATCCTCACGTCCGGTCGGTTGGTCGAATATGAAGGCGGCGGGGACGAAACCCGCTCCAACCCCTGGCTGGCCGAATTGCAGCAGTTCGCTTTCGTGCAGGTCAACCCGGCCGTGGCGAACGACCGCAATATCCGCGAAGGCGACGACGTATGGGTGAGCACGCCCACGGGCGCTCGCATCAAGGTGCGGGCGCGCATTACCGAGGCGGTCGATCGCTCCACCGTGTTCATCCCCTTCCACTTCGCCGGGCACTGGCAAGGCAAGGATCTGCGCCAGTACTACCCCGAGGGCGCTGCGCCCATCGTGCTGGGCGAGGCGGTGAACACGGCCACGACCTACGGCTACGACGCGGTGACCATGATGCAGGAAAGCAAGACCACCGTGTGCCAACTCGAACGCGCCTAATGCGCTCTCACGCCAACCGGAGATAAACCCATGGCCCGCATGAAATTCATCTGTGATGCCGAACGCTGCATCAATTGCAACGGCTGCGTCACCGCCTGCAAGAACGAGAACGAGGTGCCCTGGGGCGTCAATCGGCGTCGCGTGGTCACGATGAACGAGGGCGTTCCCGGTGAGAAATCCATCTCGGTGGCCTGCATGCACTGCTCGGACGCGCCGTGCATGGCGGTGTGCCCGGTGAGCTGCTTTTATCGCACGCCCGAAGGCGTGGTGTTGCACGACAAGGACGTGTGCATCGGCTGCGGCTATTGCTCCTACGCCTGCCCGTTTGGCGCACCGCAGTTTCCCGCCAACGGCGAGTTCGGCTTGCGCGGCAAGATGGACAAGTGCACCTTCTGTGCCGGTGGCCCGGCGCCGAACGGCTCGGAGGAGCAGTTCAAAGAATATGGCCGCGACCGTCTGGCCGAAGGCAAGCTGCCGATCTGCGCCGAGATGTGCTCGACCAAGGCGCTGCTGGCAGGCGACGGCGAGGTCATCGCCGACATCCTGCGCGACCGCGTACTGCACCGCGGCAGCGGCGCAGAGCTGTGGGGCTGGGGAACGGCTTACGGCAAGGCCGAAACGAAGCCGACCCCAGCCACGCAGCCTGCGTCGACCACACAAGGGGCATCGTCATGAACCGCATTGCCACGATGTTGTCCGCTCTGGCGATTGTTGTCCTCGCCGGGTGCAGCCAGAAGCCGCAGACCCTCACGCAGACTGGCGCGCCGCCTTCGCAAGACCCGTGGATGGGCGCTAACCCGGCGTTCACCGAAAAGGACTGGAAGGTCGGTGACAAAGCGAGCTGGCAACGCGCCATCGACCGCCGCGCGCAGGACCAGAACGAATACGTGCGCATGCGCTAGGAGCTGGCCATGTACAGACGCCTTTGCGGTTATTTGTCCCGTTGTCTTGCAACCGTCGCGCTGAGCCTGGGCATGGCCTGCGGCGCGGCGTTCGCTGCGGATGCACCAGCCCCGGTTGCGCCAGGGCAGGTCGCGGCGGCGCAAGGTGTGGATCAACCCGCCGCGCCGCCGGATGCCTCGACGCTGGCCGACTATGCACAGCAGACCAACGGCGAACGCGCGCGCATGCAGCCCGGTAACAATGCCCCGATGTGGCGGGAGATCAAGCAGCAAGCCGGTTTCACCAGCCTGCCTGACCCCGAGGCCGGGGTGCTGATCCAACAACAGACGGCCTATCCCGGATCGGGCTTCACCTCGGCGGGTGAGGCGTGGCGGCAAACGCGCAATCTGCTGATCATTCCGGTTGGCGGCTGGCTGCTGATCCTGGCGCTCGTGGGCATCGGCGCGTTTTATCTCGTCCGCGGAAAGATCCGCTTGCAGCACAAGCCCACAGGACGCAAGATCGAGCGGTTTACGCCCTTCGAGCGCTTCATGCACTGGATGCTGGCGTTCTCGTTCATCGCGCTGGCGGTATCGGGCATCGTCATCCTGTTCGGCAAGTTCTTCCTGCTCCCAGTGCTGGGGGCGGCGCTGTTCGGCTGGCTGACCTATGCGCTCAAGACCATCCACAACTTCGTCGGGCCGCTGTTCGGGCTGGCACTGGTGATCGTGCTGCTGACCTTTTTGCGCGACAACCTGCCGAGCAAGTCCGATCTGGCTTGGCTGGCCAAGGGCGGCGGTTTGTTCGGTGGTGGCGAAGCGCCTTCTGCACGGTTCAACGCTGGCGAAAAAATCTGGTTCTGGGTCGGGGTGCTGTTCCTCGGGCTGGTGGCCGTGGCATCGGGACTGGTGCTCGACAAACTGGTGCCCAACTTTCCCTACACCCGTGGCGCGATGCAGGTGGCCGAAATCATCCACGCCTCGGCAACCATTTTGCTGATGGCCATGGCGTTCGGCCACATCTACATCGGCTCCATCGGCACCGAGGGTGCACTCGACGGCATGCGCACCGGCTATGTGGACGAAAGCTGGGCGAAGCAGCACCACGCGCTCTGGCTGGACGACATCCAGTCCGGCAGGATTCCCGCGCAGCGCAGCGGCTCGGCAGCGCAGGCGCCGGTGCCCGTGATCAAACCCAAGGCTTGAGGAGATGATGATGCGATGGATGCACGGATGGGCTCTGGCTGTGGCGCTGGGCTGCGGCACAAGCGCATGGGCGAAGCTGCCACCGCCCAGTCCCGAAGCCCAGGCCAAGGCCGAGGAGGCGGCGGTCAAGGCCAAGTGGGCCGACAAGGTGGCTGCCTACCAACTTTGCGAGGCGCAGGACAAGGTGGCCGCGTTCTACTTTGCTGCGGCCAAGGAGCAAGGCAAGACAACGCAGCCGCCAGTGGCGACGCCGCCCTGTGTGAACCCCGGGCCTTATGTGGCGGCACAAGCGACCGCTGTAATCCCGGCGGCATCCGCGCAGAAGTAGGAAGCAAAGGAGTAGCGTCTGGGTGTCGTCACGTGGGCCGTATGGCTTTCACGCCTTTGTTCGCATCCGCCCGAGAAAATGCATTGATGGCCCAGTCCGAATTTCTGTCTCCGCCAGACGCCGCACCGCCTGCTGTCCAGCCCCCTCGCATTCCACAACTCAGTGACGCGCGCGTGGCGCTGACCCGCGGGGTGCGGGTGTGCAACGAGTTTGGGGAAACGCAGGAGGTGCAAATTCCTGCCGAGCGTCCACTCACGCTGTATCTCGACAAGCAGGAACTCGTCACCTTGATGACCGTGGGCGCGGCGCCTGAGCTCCTGGCGCTGGGTTATTTGCGCAATCAGCGCCTGGTGCGCTCCATTGCCGACATTGCGTCGGTGCAGGTCGATTGGGATGTGGACGCCTGCTCCATCACCAGCCGCAGCGGCATCGCGGATCTGACGCAGCGCAGCGCGGGACGGCGCGTGGTGACCACCGGCTGCGGTCAGGGCACGGTCTACGCCAGCTTGATGGACGAGGTGGACAATGCCACGCTCGACCCAGAAACCCGGCTCAGTCAGAGCCAGCTATATGCGCTGCTCGATGCCATGCGTCTGCATGATTCGCTCTACAAATCGGCAGGTTCAGTGCATGGCTGCGCGCTGTTCGAAGGCGGCCGCCTGCTGATGTTCACCGAGGATGTCGGCCGCCACAACGCGGTGGACGCGATCTCCGGCTGGATGTGGCTGCACGGAGTGAGCGGCGCGGGCAAGGTGTTCTACACCACCGGTCGCCTGACCTCGGAAATGGTCATCAAGTGCGCGCTGATGGGTGTGGCGATTCTGGTGTCCCGCTCCGGCGTGACGCAGATGGGTTACGATATCGCGGAAAAACTGGGCATCGCCCTGTTTGCGCGCTGCACCAATCGCCACTTTCTGCAGTACACCGCGCCGCAGCGTTTCATTGCGGAGCCGCTGGAGCGGGTCTCGGCATGAGTCCTCCGGTTCTCGCGCCTGCTGTATGGCCAATCGCCGTGCTGATGCAGCGCGATCAGCTCAACAACCGCTGGCAGCGCTGGCGCTGGAGCCTGCGTGACGTGCTGCCGGCCGATCGGGTGGGCGCATCATCGGGGCCGGGTCCCGTCTGCCTGGAGTGGGGGCAAACGCAGTCGCAATGGCTCTACCCCGGTTGCAGTGTGCAATTGTTTCGGGACGAAGCCGAGGGCTATCACCTCAATCTCACCGCGCCACAGCCCAGCTGGTTCGTCTGGTGGACGCCTGCGACGCAACCCGAATGCGATGATCCACGCCAAGCGCCAGAAGGCTTGCCGTGCATCCAGGCGGTGACTTTGTCCTACAACGAAGCGGCCCGCTGGATGGATGCCGGAGAGACCATCGAAATTGCGCCGCTGCCCGCGGCAGTGGCCAACTGGCTGGCCGATTTTTCCTCCCAGCATTACAAGCCCGAGCTGCGCAAGCGCCGCCGACCGCAGAGCTTTCTCGCCCCTGGCGAGCGCGATGTGTCTGGTGGCAATGTGCCGCCAGCGGGAAGCGATCGCGATGATCCTCCGGTCTGCTGTTCATGAGCGTCTCCAGCACCTCCGGTGATTCCGGCTTTTTGTCGCGCTGGTCACGACGCAAACTGCAGGGCGGGGCAGATCCCGCCCCGGCGGCGCCGACCGCCGTGCCCGCGCCAGACAAGGTGCTGGAACCAGCCGCGTCTGCGCACCCGCCGCCCATTTCAGTGCCCGCAGCTGAACAGCCGCCACCGCCCACACTGGAGGAATTGGAGCCGCTCGACCATACCGCCGACCTGACACGCTTCATCGCCAACGATGTCGAGGAGGGCGTGCGTCGCGCGGCGCTGCGCAAGCTGTTTGCAGACCCGCAGTTCAACGTGATGGACGGGCTCGATACCTATATCGACGACTACAACGCCCCCAGCCCCGTTCCGCCGGGCTTTCTGGCGCGCCTGAAGCGCACTCCGAGTCTGGGGCTGGCCCCGCCAGAGGCCGCCACTGCAGACTCCCAGCTGGCACAGCCAATGGCTGGATGCGCCACGTCCACCCCGGAGGTCGCTGCGCTGTCCCTGTCGCCCGAGCGCCACGCTGCAGCGCAGTCCGAACAGGCCTCACTGCCCGATGCGCCCGCAGATCCACTGTCCAAGCCGATTTCACCCTCACCATGAAGACCCTGGTCTGCAACTGCAACCACACCATGCCGCTGGACGGCCCGCAACTCGGCGCCGCGCTGGGCCAGACTATCGAGGTGCACAGCCAGCTTTGTCGCCGCGAGATCGGGCAGTTCCAGCGCGCGGCGCAGAGCACCGAGCCGCTGCTCGTCGCCTGCACTCAGGAGGCCACGCTGTTCGCAGCTCTGGCCGCGCAGACCCAGGGCGTGCCTGCGCCCGATGTGCGACCGATCCGCTTTGTCAACATTCGCGAAACCGCCGGTTGGAGCCGCGACGCCAAGGACGCCGGCCCCAAGATCGCTGCGTTGCTGGCTGCCGCGGCGCTACCCGAGCCCGAGCCCGTACCGACCGCGCGCTATCACAGCACGGGGCGCTGTTTGGTTATCGGCGATGCTGAATCGCTGGACATGGCGCGCAAGCTGCTCGCCGATAGCCTGCAACTCACCCTGCTCGACACTGGGCGGCCGGGTGGCCGCACTGCGCCCGCCGCATTGCCACTGCAGCACGAACAGCCGGTACATGCCGGGCGCGTGCGCGCGGTGCGCGGCTGGCTGGGTGCCTTCGAGATCGACGTCGAGAGCACCAATCCGATCGACCTCGACATCTGCACCCGCTGCAACGCCTGTCTTGCCGCCTGCCCTGAAGGCGCAATCGGGCTGGACTACCAGATCGACCTGCAGCGCTGCGCCAACCATCGCGACTGCGTGCAGGCCTGCGGCGCAATCGGCGCGATCGACTTCAACCGATCCCCTCGGATGGACACGCTCCAGGCTGATCTGGTGCTCGACCTACAGCCTCAGCCCAGCCTCGCGCTGCATCAGACGCCGCAGGGCTATGACGCCCCGGGCGCAGACCCGCTGGCGCTGGTGCGCGCGGTGGCCGAGCTGCGCGACCTGAAGGGCACCTTCGAGAAGCCCCGTTTCTTCCAATACGACCCCAAACTGTGCGCGCACAGCCGCAACACTCTGCTGGGCTGCCATGCGTGCATCGATATCTGCTCCGCGCAGGCGGTGCATAGCCGCGCCCGCTTGCGGCCCGACCAGCCCCCCCCGATCGCCGCGGACGACTCCATTCTCCCCAAGGCCACGCAAGCCAAGCCTTTCGTCGAGCAGATCGAGATCGACCCGCACCTGTGCGTGGGCTGCGGCGCATGCACCACAGTCTGCCCCAGCGGCGCGTTGACCTACGCCTACCCGCGCGCGCCGGAGCTCGGCGCGCGGCTGCGCACTCTGCTGCGCACCGCGCAGAGCGCGGGGCTCAAGCGTCCTGCCTTGCTGCTGCATAGCCAGGAGGCAGGGGCCGAATGCATCGGCCAGCTGGGTCGCCTCGCCGCGGCAGATACCCAGGTGCGCGGGCTGCCAGCGCATGTCATTCCCGTCCCGCTGTGGCACATCGCCTCGGTCGGCCTGGAGCTATGGCTGTCTGCAGTGGCCTGGGGTGCGGCGGAAATCCTGGTGCTGTCCGACCGCTCCGAGGCCCCGGCGTATCTGCATGCGCTGCAGACGCAGATGCGGCTTGCCGAGGTGCTGCTGCACGGCATGGGCTATAGCGGCACGCGGCTGCGCCTGCTGCAGACCGCCGATGCGCGCGAGCTCGACGCGCTGCTAGCGCAACCGCGCGCAGCGGGTGCGGTGCCCACCGCACAGGCCAGCTTCGCTGCGCTGCCGCAAAAGCGCGCCACCCTCGATCTCGCCCTCGACCACCTCTTGCGCCACGCACCGGCGCAGGAGGTGGCGTCGGGCGCGGCCGTCATTCCCTTGCCGCACGGCGTGGGTTCTCCGCTGGGCGCCATTCGGGTGGAGACCAGCCGTTGCACCTTGTGCCTCAGTTGTGTGGGCGCCTGCCCAGCCGGAGCGCTGGCTGACAACCCGCAGGCGCCGCAACTGCGGTTCATCGAGAAAAACTGCGTGCAGTGCGGCCTGTGCGTCAAGACCTGCCCGGAAGATGCGATCCGTCTGGAACCGCGCCTGCATTGGGGGCCGCAGCGCAACGCGCCACAAGTGCTCAACGAAGCGCAGCCCTGGCGCTGCGTGCGCTGCGGCAAGCCCTTCGGCACCGTTCTGGCGATCGAGCAGATGGTGACCAAGCTCGCCGGTCATCCCGCGTTCGCGGGCGCGGCGGCCGAGCGGCTGAAAATGTGCGGCGACTGCCGGGTGATCGACATGCACAGCCACGCCGACGAGACCATTCACCAACTGCCCTGACCGCCATGCAGCAAACGCCCACCCCGCAAGCGACCACCGTCGATCTGGCGCCCCCCGGCAGCGACGAAGATGCCGCCCGCGCCGATCTCTGGGGCTTGCTGTCGCTGTTGTTCATCGCCCCGCCGACCGCGCAGATGCTCTCGCAACTGGCCGCCGCTCCCGTCGCAGCCGAAGCCGGCGGCAGCGCGTTGCAGCAGGCCTGGCGCGACGTCCAACGCGCCGCAGCGACAGCAACGCCTGAGCCAGTGCGCGACGAGTTCGAGACCTTGTTCGGCGGCACCGGACGGCCCGCTGTGTATGTCTATGGCTCGTTCTATCTGGCCGGTGCACTGCACGAAAAGCCGCTGGCGCGGTTGCGTGCGGATTTGGCGGACATTGGCCTGACCCGCCGCATCGACCTCGGCGAAAGCGAAGACCATTTCGCGGTACTCGCCGAGACCATGCGCTTTCTCATCGCCGGTGACGACCCTGCGATCTGCACCCTGAGCCGTCAGCGCGAGTTGTTCGACCGCCACATCCAGCCCTGGGGAGCGCAGATGTGCGACGCCATTGAGGGCGACCGCGCAGCGCGGTTCTACCGCGCGCTGGCCGTGTTCACTCGCGAGTTCCTGCAAGTGGAGCAGATGGCCTTCGACCTGCTGGGTTGAGCGCGACTCAGGCTTTGGCCGTCTTGCAGTTCAGGCAGGGCGCATGCACCAGATGGCCGTGCCACAGTCCGTGTGCGCTGCGCACAGCAACCACCGCCCAGGCGCCCACCAGTGCCACGATCAGCGCGGTGGCGAATGTGGTAAAGAACGGCAGATGGGTTTGCACACCCAGCGTCAGACTGGCTGCGGTGTAGACGCCCAGCGGGAAGGTGAACCCCCACCAGCCGAGGTTGAACGGCAGGCCGCGACGCAGCTGAATCGCAGTCAGCGCCACTGCGGTCACCAGCCACCACAGACCGAGGCCCCACAGCACCAGCGCGCCGACGACGCCCAAGGGCCCTGCCAGTGCGGCCACCGGCGCCATCGCCGTGCCAGCGAAGGCTTGCGGCGCGGCCGCCCCGAGAGTGAGCAGCGCAAACGCGCCAGTGCCGATCGGCCCCAGGCTCAACCAAGTGGAGACGCCCAGCTCCTTGGGTGGCAGTTTGTGCAGCGCCAGCCGCAGATACAGCACGGTCAGGATGCCCAGAGCGATCGGCACCGACATGCCCCACAGGGCATACCCCGCCACCACCAGAGACTGCCCCTGCGCCGCAGGCAGATGTTGCGCCAGATACCCTGCGCTGGATGCTGCCACCTCGGCGGGCACCACGGGCAATAGCCACACACCCGTCATCCGGTCCAGCGTATGGTCCTGCGTGGTGAACTGATACCACGGCACGAGCCAGCCGGTCGCCAGCGACAGCGCGGCGTCGATCCACCATAGATGCAACGCCCATAGCGCCACCAGCGGATCGCCGGGATGAAACAGCACCAGGCCGTTGACCAGCGGAATCAGCGCCATCGGAATCGCACCAAGAAACATCGACTGCACCGGATGCCGCAGTAGCGGCATCGCGTCGGCGGTGAAAAACAGCCAGCGCGCGACGAACAGCGCGGTAAACAGCGCAAACAGCAGCGCGTCCGCGATGAACAGCGCGTAGGCCAGTGTGTGCAGCCCGGGCACCGCCGCGGGAAACTGCGCCAGCAGCAAAAAGGTGATGCCCGTGCCCATATTGACCGTGAACCAGTTTGGCGTGAACTGCCGGACGAGTTCGATCGGGGAGGGCAGGCGGTTGAGCGGTTTCCAGGTCGACATGATGCGTTGCACGACTGTTTAGAAAGGATGGTGAAATGCTAGGCCGCGTCATTGAATAAGTAAAACAGATTAGATAAATTAAATACATCATAAATATCGATATAAAAGCAGACTTTGGCTGCGGCTGTCGGCAACCCCTTGGTTTGCACGTTGACTCAGCATGACTTCCGCCGCTGCCTCCCTGTTGACCTTCCCGCGCTTTCACTCCTGGTCACGCCACGTGCTGACTGGGCTGCTGCTCTGCACTGCCGCGCTGTTGCCGCCGATGGCGCAAGCGCAGTTGACGGAAGTGCCGAGTCTGGTCGCCGCGCCCTTGCAGGCCGAATGGCGGGTACGGCTGGAGTCCGACGGCAAGGGCACCGACTCGCGTGCCGCGCAACTGGTGCTGCTGCTTGGGGGGCTGGGTGGCGCCGAGGGTGTGGCGACGGCGGAGGACAAGGTATCCTGGCCTGCGACCGGCAGCGGCGCATACCGGATTGATAGCACCCTCACCCCGCGCGGCGCCCTGGCCACTCTGCTGCGCCGCCTGCACTGGGTGCGCATGGCCAGCGGCGAAGTGCAGGAGGGCCGCCCGGTCCTGGGCGCGGCGAGCAATCAGAAGGGCGACAGCCCTGCCATGCTGATCCAAATTAATCATGGCGTGATGGTGGCGCAGACCGCAGGAGGCCCAGCCTCGTCCCCCGCGCCCGTGGACACGCCAGCACCCGCCGGGCTCACCGATCCGCTGACCCTGACTTGGGGCTATTTGCAGCGACCGCTGCCGGTCAAGCCCTTCACTGTGCCGCTGCTCATCAACGATAAGGTGCAGACCGCGCACATCACCCCGCAGCGCGTGACCCTGCAATGGCAGGGCCAGGATGTGGCCTGCACCCTGCTTGACACGCAGAGCGCGCAAAGCAGCGCCACACTGCGTATCTGGCTGCGACAGCATGACGGGCTACCCCTGCAGGTCGAACTGGGCATGGGTGACCGCTACGGCCTCGATGTGGTGCAGACCCTGGTCAGCGTGCCCGATGGATTGCAGTCCGTGCTGGCGGCACGGATACAGAGGTAGCGTGAACAGGCTCTGGACACATTGAGCCGTCCGCCGCAAACGCGCTACGCTATTGTTATGGACGAGAACAGCACCCACGACCCCGCGTCACCTCCGACGGTGGCCTCCCCGCCGCGCGTGCGCCTGCAGATCAAACAGGGCACGGCACTCGGCCCCGGCAAGGCCGCCTTGCTGGAGGCGCTGGAGCGCACCGGCTCCATCTCCGCCGCAGGGCGCGAACTCAACATGAGCTATCGCCGCGCCTGGCTGCTGATTCATAGCGTCAACCAGGCGTACAAGCAACCCTTGGTCGAGGCCACCAAGGGCGGCGCGGGTGGCGGTGGTGCGCTGCTCACCCCGCTGGGCCGCGAAGTGCTGTCCATCTACCGCCGCATGGAGCGCAAGGCGCTGCGCGCCATCCAGCCCGACCTCGACGCACTGCAGAAGCTGCTGCACGATTAGGCGAGCCTTGTTCCGCGCGGTGAGGCGCAAGCACCTCAGCGCGGCCAGCACATCAAGTGTTCCGGGCGGGCATGCGCCGTGGCGGTGGCCCCCACGCGCAAACCGTGATGCGCAATCAGACGCAAGGGCGCACGCAGCCACACCCGCTCTTGACCGCAGCGCAGCGCTGCCGCCACGCTCGCGCCCTGCACCACCAGATGTTCAATCTCGCCCTGCAAGGGGTTCTCTGTATCACCAGCCAGTCCTGGCTTGAGTGGGGGCAGGCGCACATCGTCGGGCGAGATCGCCCAGTCCACCAGGGCGCTCACGGGGTGAGACGACATCAGCGGCGCATACAGCGGCAGATTGGCGCCGTCCCACTGCAGCAGGGTGAGTCCGCGCTCGGGAATATGCCGCAGCACGCGCGCAGCAAACCGATTGCGCACGCCCAGCAGCGCAGCCGCGGCCACACTGACCGGACGCGCGAACACCTCGGCCGGCGGCCCTTGCTGGATGACCCGGCGCCCAGACAGCAGCACCACCCAGTCGGACATGGCCGCCAGGCTGGCGTCATGCGTGGCGGCCAGCGCCGGAATGCAGAGCTGATGCATGCGCGACACCAACTCGGCCATGATGTCATCGCGGGTTGTGGTGTCGAGCGCCGAGGTGGGTTCGTCCAGCAGCAGCAACTGCGGCGAACGTGCCAGCGCGCGGGCCAGCGCCACCCGCTGCTGTTGTCCGCCGGAGAGCTGCGACGGCCGCAGATCGATCTGGCTGGCCAAGCCGACCGACTGCAGCAGGCCGATGGCCGCCTGCCGCTGCGCTGCCAGCTTGCCACCGAGCGCATAGGCCACGTTTTCCCACGCCCGCAAATGCGGAAATAGCGCGTAGCCCTGTGGCAGATAGCCCACCGGGCGACGCTGCGGCGGCAGCGCGGCAAACGGCTCGCCCTGGCTCGGCACCAGACCCGCCAGCGCCTTGAGCACCGTCGATTTGCCCTCGCCGCTGGCGCCGAGCAGCGCGGTAAAGCCGCGCACCTCGAAGTTGGCGTCGAGCGCAATGGGCAGGCGGATGTGCAGCTTGACGTGCAGGCTCATGGTGTCAACGCCCCGGCTGCCTGCGGCGCGACAGCGCGCCCAGCACCAGCGGCAGCGGCAGGCCAATGAGAAAGAACAGCCACAGCAGCGGATAGACCGCGGACAGCCCCGTGTCCTGCAAATTGACCCACAGCTTCACCGGAATGCCTTGCGGGTAATACGCCACGATGAGCACGATGCCAAACTCCCCCAGCGCCCGCACCCAGGCCAGCGCCACACCGGCGGCCAAGCCCAGCCCGGCCAGCGGCACGCTGATGCGCCAGAACGTGCGCCAGGGCGACTGCCCCAGCGTGAGCGAGATCTGCTCCAGCTCGCGCGGTACGCCTTCAAATGCCGAGCGCGCGGCGACGATGAAATAAGGCGCGCTGCCATACACCTGCGCCAGCAGAAAGGCGGCCGGGGTGTTGGTCAGATTCAGTCCGAGTTGCCCCAGCGGCTGGCCGATCCAGCTGTAGGGCCCGTAGCTCATCGACAGCAGCAGCCCCATGGCCAGCGGCGGCGTGAGCAGCGGAAGCAGAACCAGAAGTTCGACCACCCACTTGCCGCGAAAATCATGCCGCGCCAGCCACCAGGCCACCGGCGTGCCGAATATCACCACCAGAGAGACGGCAACCAGGGTGTAGAACACCGAAACCCGCAGCGATCCAAGATCGCCCTGCTGCAGCTGCAGCGCGTTCCAAGGCGTGCTGATGAACAGCCCGGCAAACGGCAGGCTCAGAAACAGCAGGCCCGACAGACCGAGAGCGGCCACCCACCAGGCATGCCGTGTCTGCCCCTGCAGGGCGTGGGGTGCATCGAACGGGGCGGCGGCAGTGTCCAGGGGAGTCAGGGACATGTTTTGATTGTCGCTGCCGTCGGCGTTTACTTGGCTGGCTGGAGGTCGCCGCCTTTGGGCGCGCTATAGCCGTATTGCTTGAACATCGCCTGCCCTTCGGCGCTGGTCATCAGCTTCACGAAGGCCGCGCCCGCCTTGGGGTTGGGTGCGTTTTTCAGCACGGCGGCGTAAAACACCAGCGGCTGGGTGGACAGGGTGTCGGTCTTGCCACCCGGCAGGGTGATGTCGAAATGCGCCTTGCTGTACCAGTCCTTGATCATGCCGGGATCGCTGAGATTGATCTGCTCGGGCAGCTTGATATAAGGCAGCTTGTGCGAAATCACTGCGCTCAGATAGCCCGAGGTGGCGTCGAGCTGCCCCGACTCCAGGCGCGACAGCAATGCGGGCTCGCTGAAAATCTGCTGCGAGTTTTCCACCTTGCCGAGAATCTTGTCGGCAAGGCCCGGCTGTTTGTAATACTCCTGCGCCAGCAGCATGGTGAACACGATATTGCGGCCCTGGGGATCGACCTGCGGGTCGGTGCGGCCGAAGCGCAACCCGGGCTTTTCCAGCACCGTGTACCAAGGCGTCTTGCCTTCGGCGGCGGCCTTGAAGTCGGCGGCATACTTGCTCTTGTCGCTGTAGGCAATGACCATTTGCGTGCTGGCCACCGGCACGGCGGTGTCGATCAGCCCGGCTTTTTGCAGCACCTCGATCGGTCCCGGGGTGATGGAGACGAACACATCAGGGTTGATCTGCTTGGCCGCGATCAGGCGCGCCAGGCCGAAGGCGCCCGCGCCTTGCCCTTGATATTGCACATGATCCCGCTTGGCGAAGGCAGGGCCCAAACCCTTGTCCATCAAGGCGCCCATCGATCCGGCATAGGCCACGGACAGCACGGGTTCAGCGGCGAAGGCGCTTGCCGAGAAAACGCTGGAGGCACTCAGTGCAGCAGCGATGGAAAGCTTCAAAAGAATACGACGGGACATCGATCACTCCTCGATTGTTCTCAAGGAAAAAGCCAATGACGCGCGGTTCGCGTCTTTGCGACATGTTCCTATAAATATATCGTAGCCCTGCACGCCAAGGTGTTTTCAGATGTAAGGCAAGGGGAGGGCGCGCTGAAGGAAAAGGGAAAAGCAGGTCCGCCCCAAGTTTTCTTTCCTCGGGGCCGGGTGTTCAGGCGGATTCGTTCGCCTGGCGCTCGCGCAGTTGTTCGGCAACGCCCTGCATCGCCCGGTCCATGAGGCCCTGCGCCTCCAGCGGCAGGATCAGGCCTTGCGCGGCCATGCGTTCGAGAGCGCGGCGGGTCATGGAGTGGGCGCGTCCGCCGACGTAGCTGGAGAACATGTAGAACAGCCCCTGCGGGCTGCGCCAGGTCAGTTGCGCGCGGGCGCTCCGTCCCTGGATCTGGAGCTGCACCCAGGTGCCGATGTCGAGCGAGGCGATCAGGCCCGCCACTTCGGTGGGCGATAGCAGCGCGCCCTCGCCCGCTGAGGGCTCGACAGGTGGGCCCTGGGGGCTTTGCGCCGGATCGGCTGCGACTGGCGGTGGCTCGGCGGGCACGTCGCGGGCTTCGATCAGGCCGCTGGTGAGCTTTTCCTCGTTGCGCACCAGCGCCTCGGGCATGGCGCTGGGTGTGGCGAGGCCGGGTTGCGCGTGTAGCAGACGCGACCACTCGCGCTGCAGCAACAAGGCGTCGTCGCGTGAGACCGCCTGCTGCGCGGCGCCCTGACCCCGAATGGCCTGCGCCTGCGCATCCATCAGCCAGGTCATGAAGGCCTGCCGTTGGTCTGCGGGTAGCGAGATCAGGTCCAAGCCCTGGCTCAGACGTTGAACCAGCGTGGGCAGCAGCCCCAGAAGCGCCTTGCGGTCGGCTTCGAGCGTCTTGGGCTGCACGCTCCAGATCAGATCGCTGGCGGTCTGCTTGTAGGTCTGCGTGGTCTGGGCGTCTTCGCCAAAGCGCAGCACCGATTCTGCCAGCACGGTCGACCAGTGTTCGAGCATGAAATCGCGCAGTTGCGGATGGGTTTGGAGCCGCGCGAACACCTCGTGCAGATGCCGATACAACGCTCCGTGGAGCAGGCTGCGAAACTCGGCACGGCGCAGTGCGCCCACCGCGTCGGCCTGCTGCTGCTCCACCACCGCCGCGCTCTCGGCAATGTGGCGCTGCAGATCGGCGAGCTGCAGCTCGAAGACGGCGCTGTCGTCCTCCTCGGCATTGACAATGGCTTCGACCACGCGCGACAAAAAGGGCAGGAAGCGTTGCGCCGCGGACTCGTCGACGCTGGAAAATCCGGCGCTGTATTCGGCCACGCGGTTGAGCAGCTTGCGCGCAGGATGGTTGCGGGAGGAAAACAGGCTGGCGTCGCGCAGGCCCAGACGCAGCACCGGAATCTGCAGCCGCGCCAGTTGCGCCTTGACGGCCGACAGCAGCTTGGGGTCGGCCAAGATGTGATCGAACAGCAGCGACACCACGTCAATGGTCAGCCGCTCCAGCGGGCGGCTGGCCACGTCGTACAGGCTCTGGCGGTGCTGCTCGATGAGATTGACGGCCGCTGCGCTGCTTGCGGGCGGATCGCGCCAGTTCGCATCACGCAGGCCGAGGCGATCGGTCAGCAGCAGGCGGTCGAGGGTGTCACGAAGCTGGGGATTGAGGCTGTAGGCCTGTCCAAATACCGAGGGCCCAAAACCCGAGGCGCCTGGGCCGAGGCCCGAGGGGGCGAAGCCCTCGGCCTGGGGCGCTTGCGCTGCGCTGCCGCCCGTTGATGCAACTGCGGGACGCCCCGCCAGCAACTGTTGCAGCGCTTCGAGATTCAGCTCCGCGCCGCCTTGGGCGACTGCCGCGACGGCTTGTTCGCCGGACGGGCCTGCCGGGGCGCGGTCTGCGCTGCGCCGCGGCTGTCGATACTGCGCGGGCTCGACCTGCAACTCAGCCAGCCGCTTGTTGTAGAGCGCGTAGGTGTCTTTCAGCGCGGCCGACATGCCTTTGCCGAAGGCGCGCAGCAAGCTCAGGCGCTCCTCAGCATCGAGATCGACCACACCGAGGGCGTGGTGCAGCGACTTACTGAAGACTTCAGGACGCAGCGGGTTGACCTGCGGTGTGGCCTGCTCGCCTGCACGCAAGCTGTCCAGTCGTGCGCCGAGGTCGCGCACCTCCCACTGGGCTTCGGATTCGAGTATGTGCGTCAGGCGGGACACCTCCACGCCTTCTTCCAGATCCGACTCGTCCACCAGGCTCAGGGCTTCGAGCTGCAGCTCGCGCGAGCTCACGGGCTTCTGGCCCTGGATTTCCTCGTCCAGCACGGCTCGGAACCGCTCGACGAAGGCTTGAATCAGCTTGCCTTCGTTTTGTCGCAGCGCGTGGCTCATGTCGGAAAACTGCTGCCGGTCTCGCCCCGTCCCGGCCGCTTCGGCCTGTTGTTCCAGCGCCTCGATCACCTGCCGCACCACCGAGCGCATCAGGGCGTCGGAGCGCTGAATGGCATCGTCGATGCAGGACTGGAAAATTTCGGAAGGCAGCATGGCGGTGTGGAGTCGGTGGCCCGTGAAAGGCCTAGCTCAAGGCTCAATGTAAACCGATTTCCGTGGCGGTTTCCTGCTTTTTATCACCTCCTTGCGTGCGGGCAAACCGAGGCGGCTCTTTGTGCACCTCCGCCGCCGGGGCCTGGCCTGTGTCGCGCGCCTATGCGTTGTGATCCTGCGCGCAGCAGACGGCGCCTGCAGACGGTCTGGTCGGGGCCGCGGCGTCAACCCGGGGCGGGGCGATCTGTCCCTCGGTCTGCCACTCGGCGCGCAAAACGCGCGCGGCCTGCACCATATGGCGCAGCGCCGCTTCGGTTTCGGGCCAGCCGCGGGTTTTCAGCCCGCAGTCGGGATTGACCCATAGGCGCTCGACCGGGATGCGCTGCGCCGCGCGGCGCAGCAGATCGACCATGTCGGCCACACTGGGCACGCGCGGCGAATGAATGTCATACAACCCGGGACCGATGTCGTTGGGGTAGGCAAATGCCGCAAAGCCGTCGAGCAGTTCCATGTTCGAGCGCGAGGTCTCGATGGTGATCACGTCGGCATCGAGCGCGGCGATCGACGGCAGGATGTCGTTGAACTCCGAATAGCACATATGGGTGTGGATCTGCGTGTCGTTGCGTGCCACCGCGGCGGCCACGCCAAACGCCCGCACCGCCCAGGCGAGATACGCGTCCCAGTTGGAACGTTTGAGCGGCAGGCCCTCGCGGAACGCGGGCTCGTCGATCTGGATGATGGCGATGCCGGCGTTTTGCAGATCGTCCACCTCGTCGCGCACCGCCAGCGCCAGCTGCAGCGCCACGTCCTGACGCGGCAGATCGTCGCGCACAAAGCTCCACTGCAGCAGGGTGATCGGGCCGGTGAGCATGCCCTTGACCGGCTTGGCGGTGAGCGACTGCGCATGGCGCGCGGTGTCCACCGTCATGGACTCGGGGCGCCAGACGTCGCCCCAGAGGATGGGCGGCTTGACGCAGCGCGAGCCGTAGCTCTGCACCCAGCCGTTGTTGCTGAAGGTGTAGCCCCAGAGCTGCTCACCGAAGAACTCGACCATGTCGTTGCGCTCGGCCTCGCCGTGCACCAGCACGTCCAGACCGAGGTCCTCCTGCTTGCGGATGACCTGCGCGATTTCCGCCCGCATTCTTTGCAAATAGTCGGTCGGGCGCAGCTCGCCACGACGCCAGGCGGCGCGCGCGGCGCGGATCTCGGCGGTCTGCGGGAACGAGCCAATGGTGGTCGTGGGCAGCACCGGCAGCTGCAGTCGGGCGCGCTGCGCTGCGATGCGCACCGCATAGGGGGCGGCGCGGCGGGCATCGGCCGCGGTGAGCGCGGCGGCGCGGCGGCGCACCTGCGGCAGGGTGATGCGCGGGCTGTTGCGGCGCGACTGCAGCGCTTGCTGGTTGGCCTGTAGGGCATCGCGCACCGCGTCCTCGCCCTGGTTCAGCGCCGTGGCCAGCACGCGCAGCTCATGCAGCTTCTCCTCGGCGAAGGCCAGCCAGGGGCGCACCTCGGGGTCGAGGCGGCCGCCGTCCTCGCCGCGCAGGCTCACCGGCACATGCAGTAGCGAGCAGGACGGCGCGATCCACAGCCGCGGCCCCAGCGCGGTGTGCAGCGGCTGAAGGGCTTGCAGCAGCGCGGTCAGATCGCTGCGCCAGACGTTGCGACCGTCGATCACCCCAGCCGACAGCACCCACTGCGCTGGCAGCGCCTCGCGCCAGGCGGCGAGCTGCTGCGGCGCGCGCACCAGATCGAGATGCACGCCATCGACCGGCAGCGCCGCCAGCGTCGCGGGCGACAGGCTGATGGACTCGAAGTACGTTGTCAGCAATAGCTTGGGGCGCCTCGCCCCGGCCTGCGCCGGAATCGCCGCGTAGAGCGTGGGCAGCATGTCGCGCCAGGGACGATCGAGTTCGAGGGTCAGCACCGGCTCGTCGAGCTGCACCCACTCCACCCCCAGATCGGCCAACCGCGCCAGGATGCGGGCATAGGCTTGCGACAGCGCCGGGGCCAGGCTGGTGCGGTCAAAGCCCGGCTGGTGCGATTTGGACAGGTAGAGAAAGGTCAGCGGCCCCACCAGCACCGGCTTGGGGCGATGCCCCGCAGCCTGCGCTTCGCGCACGCGGTCGAACAGCCCGTCCACACCGCCGTCGAAGCGGGTGCCAGCGCCCAGCTCGGGCACCAGGTAGTGGTAGTTGGTGTCGAACCATTTGGTCATTTCCATCGCGGGTTGTTCGGCGTTGCCGCGGGCCAGCGCGACATACTGGGTCAAATCCAGCGACTTCGCATCGAAGCCGAAGCGCGCGGGCAGCGCACCCAGCAGCGCGGCGGTGTCGAGCATGTGGTCGTAAAGCGCGAAGTCGCCCACAGTGGCAAAGCTCAGCCCGGCGACAAGCTGCGCCTGCCAGTTTTCCGCGCGCAGTCGCGTCGCGGTGGCTTGCAGCGCCGCGGCGTCGCTCTTGCCTTGCCAGAAACTCTCCAGCGCGAACTTGAGCTCGCGCTGCGCGCCGATGCGGGGGTAACCCAGGATGTGGGTGGTGAGGGTCATGCAAATTCTCCAGGATGAAAGGCGGTGCAGGCCGGCAGTGTGCGCATCCGACAAGAATGAATCAAGCGATGAATTTTTAAGTTATGCTGAATTCAATTCATGCTGATGACCTTCCATGCTCGAACTTCGTCACCTGCGCTCGCTGTTGGCCATTGCCGAAACCGGGCGCATCAATGCCGCGGCCGAGGCGGTCCACCTCACCCCGTCTGCGCTGTCGCACCAGCTACGCGCGCTCGAAGCGCACTACAGCGTGCCGCTGTTGCTGCGCGATGCGAGAGGCCTGCGCTTCACCCCGGCGGGCGAGCGCCTGCTGGCACTGGCGCGGCAGATGCACGAGGCACAGCAGGCTGCCGAGCTGGACCTGCAGCGCATCCAGGGCGACACCCGCGGCAGCCTGCGGCTGGTGCTCGAATGCCACACCTGCTTCGAGTGGCTGATGCCGGTGATGGACGCGTTTCGCCAGCGCTGGCCGGATGTGGAAGTGGATCTGGTGTCGGGCTTTCACAGCGACCCCGAGGCCCTGCTGAGCAAGGGCAAGGCCGATGTGGTGATCGGCGCGATGCGTCCCGGCGGCCGGCAATGGACGTCGCTGCCGCTGTTTCGTTTCGAGATCCTGCTGGCGCTGCCGCCGGGGCATGCGCTGTGCGCCAAGCGCACGGTGCGCGCGGCCGATCTGCAGGGGCAGACGCTGATTACCTACCCGGCGCCCGAAGACCGCATCGACCTCATCCGCGAGGTGCTCAAGCCCGCCGGAATCACCCTGCCGCGGCGCACGGCCGAACTGACCATCGCGATCCTGCAGCTCGTGGCCAGCCGACGCGGCGTGGCGGCGCTGCCGAACTGGGCGCTCAAACCCTCGGTAGACAGCGGCTATGTGCAGGCACGGCGCATCGGCCCGCGCGGGCTGTGGAGCGAGCTGTACGTCACGGTGCCGCGCGAGCTGGCGCAGCGGCCTTATGTGCATGATCTGGTGGACATCGCCCGCCAAAGCACTGCCACGCATCTCGACGGCGTGCAACTGCTGTGAGACGAAGGGCTGCGGCTTCATCGGGTAAGCCGGGCCGCGCTGCGCCGGCTGCGGCCTGGCCGCACAATCACGCAGCATCACAACCCCTGAAGGAGTCACCCATGCCCCACAAAACCCTCACCCTGCACGCGGCCGACGGCCAGACCATCAGCGCCTATGTCGCCGAGCCCTTGGGCAAACCCAAAGGCGGCATCGTGGTCGTCCAGGAAATTTTTGGCGTCAATGCGCACATCCGCAGCGTGGCCGACGGTTACGCCGCAGCCGGTTATCTCGCCATCGCGCCGGCGGTGTTCGACAGCATTGAGCAGGGCGTCGAGCTGGCCTATGACCAACACGGCATGGAAAAAGGCATCGCCCTGGTCACCGAACTCGGCTTTGATCGCGCCCTGGCCTCGGTGCAGGCGGCGGCGCAGGCGGTGTCGCACGCGGGCAAGGTGGGCGTGGTGGGATTTTGCTGGGGCGGCAGCGTGGCCTATCTGGCCGCAATCCGCGCCGGTCTGCCAGCCGTGAGCTACTACGGCGGACGCAATGTGCAGCTCGTCGGTGAAAAGGCGCAAGGCCCGCTGCAATTCCATTACGGCCTGCGCGACGCGCACATCTCCGAGGCCGACCGCGAAGCCGTTCGTGCCGCCAACCCCACGGCCGAGTTTTACGTCTACGACGCCGACCACGGCTTCAACTGCGACGCCCGTGCCAGCTTCGACCCCAAGGCTGCTGCGCTGGCGCGCGAGCGGACCTTGGCGTTTTTCGCCAAGCACCTGGGCTGAAGACCGTTCCGCCATGGGCGATACTGTGCATTTGCACCGTTTCGCTCATGGCCCTGCACCGTATCCGCCGTATCGCCTCGCCACCCGCTGAAACCTGGCCGCCTGCGCGGCCAGGAGCGCGGCGCAGCGGCCTGCACGACTGGCTGACCGATCGGGGCTCGCTGACACGGCGGCTGCGTCAGCGCAGCGCCCATTTCGAGCTGCGGCTGCTGCGGCAAGGCCCGGCGCGCGCGCTGCGCGACGAGTATCCCCTGCTCGGGCTGCCACATGGCCGCAAGGTCTGGCGACGCGAGGTGCTGCTCCTGGCCGATGGCGAGCCGCGCGTGCTCGGTCACAGCGTGTGCCGGCTTTCCGCACTGCGCGGCCCCTGGCGGTTGTTGCGGTATCTGGGCGTCAAGCCCGTGGGGGACGCGGTGTTCACCCGTCCGCAGACCCGGCGCAGCGCGCTGCGCGTCAAGCGCCTGAACGCGTCGCATCCTCTGCTGCACCACGCAGGGGGTGACTTTCGCAAGGTCGAGGCCCGTTGGGCGCGACGTTCGTCATTTGTGTACCGCGACGCGGCGCTTTGGGTCAGCGAGGTTTTCCTGTTCGCGCCCGACGCCACAAACTGACTGGGTCTTGGTCACGCGGCGAAGACCGGCGGACGCCAGTGCGCCCAGGGCCGTGCTTGCTCCAACTGGCTGGCTACGCGCAGCAGCAGATCTTCCCGTCCCCATGCGGTAACGCACTGCACACCAACGGGCAGACCCGCAGCATCCAGACACCAGGGAACCGACATCGCCGGCGCGCCCGTCAGATTGGCCAATTGGGTGAACGGGGTGCGATGCAGATTGTCGAACGCCAGTAGTTCGACCAGACCGCTGCGGCGCAACACACCCCCCAGGCCAAACCGCAGGATCAGACCCAGGACGGTCTGCTGCCAGGCAGGCGGGTTGAGCTCGCCGATACGCGCGGGCGGCTGCGCGCAGGTGGGTGTGAGATACAGATCGAATCGCGTGAATAGATGACCCAGGGCGCGCATCGGCGCGTTCCAGCGCGCGCGTGCCAAGGCATAGTCGCCCGCAGCAAGTCCGCGCCCAATCAGCCCGAGCGCCTGGGTGTCGGTCTCGAAGGCTGATGGAGGAACACCGCGCTCCTGCCACCCTTGCAACTGCGCAGCCACCTGGCCGAAATACATGGTGAGATAGTCGCGGGCGATCTGCATGCCGTCTCCCACGGGATCGACACGCTCCACACTGTGCCCGAGTGATTGCAGCAGTTGCGCGCAGTCCGCCGCAGCCTGCGACCAGGCTGCATCGACCGCACCGCCGATCGGCGAGGCCGTGCTCAGGGCGATGCGCAAACGACCCGGCGGCTGGTTCACCTCTTGCGCATAGGGACGCGCAGGCGGCGCGACAGTGAACGGGTCGCCCGGCTCGGCACCGGCCAACACATCGAGCATGGCCGCGCTGTCGCGCACCGAGCGCGAAATCACATGCGTGCAGACCGCGCCTTCCCACAGCTCGTCGAACTGCGGTGCGCAGCTCACCCGCCCGCGCGAGGGCTTCAGACCGAACAGGCCGCAATACGCCGCAGGGATACGGATCGAGCCGCCGCCATCGGACGCTGCTGCCACCGGCACGATGCCCGCGGCCACCGCCGCAGCCGCGCCGCCCGAGGAGCCGCCCGGAGTGTGGTCGAGGTTCCAGGGGTTGCGCGCCGGGCCGAAGGCCACCGGTTCGGTGATGGCTTTGAGGCCCAGCTCGGGCGTGTTGGTCTTGCCGAAAATCACCACCCCCGCCCGCTGCCAGCGTTGCACCACGGCGTCCGTCTGGGTGGCCGCAATGCGCGCCAGGCGGGCGTTGCCCTGGCTGGTGGGCACTCCGGCCAGATCCATGCCCAGATCCTTGAGCAGAAAAGGCAGCCCGGAAAATGCCCCATCGGCCACCTGCCGGCTGCGAAGTTGTTCGGCGGCGTGCTGCCGCAAATCGGCGATGACCGCATTGATCCGCGGATTGACCGCATCGCAGCGGTCGAGCGCCGCGTTCAAGGCTTCAGCTGCGCTGATGTCGCCGCTGCGCAGGCGCGCGGCAAGCTCACAGGCATCCGGCAGAGCGCTCTCGGCGGGGTGCGGGGCGGCAGATCGGCTCGGGTCGATGGGCATTGTCGCAATGTAAACCGATTTGCGCCTAACAAACAGGCCCGCCTCAATGCATTGAGATCATGCCCATGCCCAGTGAACGGCCCATCCCGACTGAGCCTCGCGTGCTACCGATGGGCTGCGGAGGTTGAGCCAAGGCGTATCCCTTCACAGCCCTGGCCTCAACCCGCGGATCAGCACCCTTGCGTTGATGCGTCAACTCTTGCCGCGCTCAGCTTCGGCGCAACATGCCGAACGCAAACTTGCGGCCATAGCCCTGCTTGAGAGCCAGATGAATCCAAGTCATGGCAAACGGTTCCAGATAGCGCGCCGCCATGAGGGGGCCCATATCGACGGCATCGAAACCGATGAGCGTGGCCAGAGTTGCCACACGCTGCCTGGCATCGGCATCATCACCACACAAAGGCATCATGGGAGCGCCGCCGGGGTAGCGGGTGTCTGCCATGTTTTCCGCGCCCGTCGTATTGAAGGCCTTGACCACCCGCGCGCCGCGCGCCTGCTTGGCCAGTTCTTCGGCACCCGAGGTGGACGTTCCCAAGGATAGTCCCGACAGTCCGGGTGCCAATGGGTTGGTGGCATCGATCAGGATCTTGCCCTGCCAGTCAGGCACGCTTTGCGCGATGGCGGGTAGCGCCACATAGGGCACCGCCAGAATGACCACATCGCTGGCCGCAATGGCCTGGGCCGTGCCTGCTACGCTGGCTCCATCCCCCAAGGCCGAGACCGACTCGCGGTATTTTTCGGGATCAGGTACACCAAAGACAATCGATTCTCCGCGCAGAGTGAATGCGCGACCCAGGGCCATGCCCACGTTACCGGCACCGATGATTGAAATACTCATGTCGTTCTCCTTGATAGAAACTCAACTTATCTTGTGAGTCGGGTAAATACAGCCTGCCAGCCGCCGCGTGATCCAGGGCATCACCCACCAAGTCATCAACATCACCTCAATGGTGATGGTGACCAGCAGGCGCAGCGGGTAGGGCGTGGCAAACGGCAACGTGGCAAACAGCGCATTGACTGCAGTGCCGATCACCAGCACGAGCGTGAACACCACACCGATCATCACCAGCGCCATGCGCTCCCGCGACGGCTGTGGTGCCACCGTGCCCGGCGGAGCGCTGAACCAGAATTCCAGACCGGTGAGTTCCTCCCAAACTGCGTCGGATTCGACCAGTGGGGCCACCTCGCGCAGGTGGCGGGCGCGCATCTCGCTGGTTTCGAAGGCTCGCAGGCTAGCCAAAGAATCAAAGCGCACTGCGCTGACATATTCCCGGGGCACGCTGGTGCCAGGGCGTTGTGTTGTGACGCCCAGGTAACCCTGTAGCGCGCGGGCCTCAGCCTGCAGTGCTTGCAGCCAGGCTTCGTAGCGGGCTTCACAACCCGACTTCACGCGGCGGCGGATGAGCACGGTCACGGGCTCTGCGACGGTAGAAGGCTGCTCACTCATAGCCATGCGTTGCGATGCTCTGCGACAAAGTCGGCCCATGCCGTCGCAGGTTGGCCCAGCAGGCGGGGGACATCCTCGGTCACATCGGCCACCCAGCCTGCAGCAATGACGCGGTTCAAGCTCGACATCGCCAGCACCATCGACTCCGGCATACCCGCTTGGCGCATGCCAGCCATAGCCTGCTCTTCGCTGATGGGCACCAGCGCCACCGGGCGACCCGTTTCACGGGTGATGACCGCCAGCGCCTCGGCGTTGGTGAGGGGCTCGGGGCCCGTCAGGGTGTAGGCCCGTCTGGCATGGCCATTTGGCGCTATCAGCACCTGGGCTGCCACGGCCGCGATGTCCCGCGCATCGATGAATGGCACACGTCCGTCACCTTGCGAGGAATACACCGTTCCCGAGCGGATCATGTCGCGCAGGAAGCTGGTGAAGTGTTGGCGCCGACCGAAAACTGAGCCGCTTTTGAGGGTCGTGCCGACCCAAAATTGAGCCAGGTGAACAACCTACTCTGCTGTTTTTTTGAGCAGCAGAGGACAAGGAGTGATCACCATGG
>Ga0078972_1000055_pt2 | contig 68438 bp, 47 predicted proteins | sample YelNatPaOPGAMG01_FD_67568 | JGI IMG/M metagenome (GOLD analysis project Ga0078972, IMG submission 67568) | Hot spring thermophilic microbial communities from Obsidian Pool, Yellowstone National Park, USA - OP-RAMG-01 (SPADES assembly) (version 2) | ecosystem: Environmental > Aquatic > Thermal... | reverse complement strand
TCCCTTCTCCCTTTGGTTTCGTGGTAAAAAAAGGCTCAAAAATCCTTTCAATAATTTCCCTGCCCATTCCTTTCCCAGTGTCGGTGAAGCTTATAACCACATATTCTCCAGGCGGAAACTCCAGGCGATCCTTGATATAAGCCTCGTCTAACACTGCATTGAAAGTTTCAATTGTTACTGTTCCCACATCATCAATAGCATCCCTTGCATTAGTCGCTAAATTCACCAGTATCTGATCGAACTGTGCAGGATCGATGTAGACATTCCAGATATCCCGTCCCGGAATGAACTCAAATTTTATATTTTCGCCAATTAACCGACGAAGCAATTCGCTTGTCGACTTTATCGCATCATTTGGATTTAAAATTTTGGGAGAGATGATTTCCTTCCTGGCAAAAGCAAGAAGCTGCTTTGTCAAATCAGCCCCGCGCTTTGCAGCTGAACTAATGAGCTCTGCATAACGGTAGAGAGGATCCTCATGTTTAATTTTTCTCATCAACAAATCCGCATAACCGATTATTACACCAAGCATATTATTGAAGTCGTGTGCAACACCGCCAGCAAGTCTCCCCAATCCTTCCAATTTTTGAGCCTGAAGAAACTGTTCCTGGATCTTCTTGCTTTCAGTAATATCGTAAGCAGAAGCGATGATTGCAGGATTTCCTTTGTATTCTATCTGTGCTCCACTAAAATCAATCCAGCGCTCTTCACCTGATTTCGTAATGATCTTGTACTCATAATGAGAAGGGACATTTTCGCCCCGCATCCGCTGTTTGGCCCTTTCCATGACCATGGGTTTAAAGTCGGGATGAACAAGGCTCATTGGATTTAATTGGTAAAGCTCCTCAGCAGTGTAGCCGCTTATTATTTCAGCTGATGGATTTACATACAGGAATTTTTCGAGATTGTGAATCCACACAGCAGCCGGGGTATACTCAGCAAGCATCCGAAACTTCTGTTCACTTTCGCGCAGTGCCTCAACTGATTTTATAGTCTCGGTGACGTCCCTTTTAACTGCGACAAAATTTGTAATGATCCCCCTCTTGTCATGAACAGGGGTTATGCTCATTGATTCAGAATATAGTGTCCCATCTTTCCGTTTGTTCACAAGAGTTCCCCGCCAGATATTGCCTGACAAAATAGTTCCCCAGAGTTCCTGGTAGAAGATTTTATTCTGGATTCCAGACTTCACGATCCTTGGGTTGTTTCCAATTGCCTCTCCTTTTGAATAACCCGTTAACTTTGTAAACGCCTCGTTAACCCATTGTATCGTACCATCTCTATCAGTGATGACTATCCCTTCACCTACTCCTTCCATTGCTGTCATTAGCAAATTTAACTCGCTTTGCTCCTTGACATGCTCGGATATATCAAGAGCACTAGCAACAATAAATGTCCCTCCTTGCATCTTCGCGGGTTGAAGGGAGAGAAATACATCGTATAATGTTCCATCTTTTCTTTTGTGGGTCGTCTGAAAAGTTATGTTGTTCTGCAGTCCACTTTTCAAAGGCTCAATTAACTCTACAAATGTCTCTTTTGTAAACTCGGGCTTGATTTCCAGCGGCGTCATATTCTTGAGCTCGTCCATGCTATATCCGATATTTCTTAGTGCGGCTTGATTCGCATAAGAGAACTTCAAGGTGACACTATCAAACACATAAATTTCGTGGAGGCTTTGTTCAAGTAAAGTCGCCAACCATTTCTCCCTTTCCTCAAGCGTCAGCCGAGCTGTAATGTCAAACGCAGTTGCTACAACGACATCTTTATTGCCAAACCTTCCCTTACATAAATGTACCTCTTTAGGAAATACTTCCCCATTTTTTCTCAACCCCCAGAAGGGAAAATTGCGGGGCACTCCATTATACGCATCTCGCACAGCTTTAGCTACTTCTTCGAGGTCATTCCTTCCCGCTGCACTCAAAAACTCGGGTGTTTTTCCAATGAAGAATTCTCTCTCATAGCCGTACGACTCTGCGGCAGCATCATTTACAAATATGAACTTGCCATCACTGTCCTGAATGTAAATTGCAGCTGGGATTGCATTGAGAAGCTCTTCATAAGACGATTGAAGCACACGATCCATTGAGAGTCTCTTGTCATTTGAATTTTTCGTCATATTTTGGTTCCCTTCTGGATAGGTCTAATACAGCTTATATTTGAATGAAAGCCATCAACCGCCACTTAGATCGCAATCCTATTTAAGGGTATATTATAACCCAACCAACAGAGAGAGTCAATGAACTATGTGTTTCGTATCATGTCGCGTGATGGAACAATGACAATCACTATCCAAAACATCATTAAATAATTTTAACCCCAGTGCTGATAGGATCATTCGGCAGCATGAATCTCTTGACAGGCAATCCCTAAGATCGAAATCCGCTGCAAAGAGGATTAGTTCAATCCCTACTGATCGTTGCAACTGATTTGAGTCGTTATTAGCTTATAAAAACCGAGAGAAATTCAAGAATGCTCAAGAAAATACTAAACCCAAAAGAGGTGCTCGACGTTTTCCACTGGAACAAAGAAAAATTAAATGTGAATTTAACTGAGCTCAAAGAAAAACTCAGATCAAGATTTTTTGTCAGTGATTCCAGCAGAAAGGAATTCTACATAGTGTTGATGTCGTCAATTGCAGGCTTCGATGCAATTATGGATGATGCTGATCTTGTGCATGAGAACAAGATTTACACAATCCCTAATTTTTCTTCTTTTGATGAATCACGAATGCATCATCTCATATGGTTGGGAAAGGCATATTGGGTATCGAGCAGCGAACAGCATACAGAAAGATTGAAATTGGAGATCGGTAATTTTCTGACGCTTCAGCGTAATAAAGATTGGTTTGATTCCATCGACTCAAAAATCGCTATAATCAACGTGATTACATCACTCCTATATTTCTTAAAGTCTACGCACGTTGACGACAAATTCCTAATTGATTTCCTCTCTTTCATTTTTAGACATGGTTACAAGCTGAAAAAGTCTCTGGGCAATATAAGTGATTCTATAAATTACTGTGCAGGCTTGACAGCACTTTTATTTATTGGGGTGGTTTTTCTGGACACAAGGGAAGGCAAGAAATGGGTCAAGGAATCATTTGATGGACTTCAGAAATACATTTTAGATGATGTAATGAAAGACGGCACTCATTCATCTCGTGACCTAAACTGTCATTTACTGTGCACTGAAATTTTGACGACAGCTTATGTGCTTCTGAGGCTTAACGGTTATAGAGTTACCGACCCCTATATTGCACGACTTGAACTGATGTACGACTTTCTTGATTCAGCATTGGACAAAAGTGGAAGATGTCATTTGGCGAGCAGTAAGTGCAGCGGACGACTATTCAGGACTAGTTCAAGAACAGAGCGATATGATTTGAGAGACCTTATGGCAGTAGGTGCGGCTATTTTCAAACGTGAAGATTTCCGCACTACAGCAGAGAGATATAGTGACCTGGCGCTAATGCTACTCGGCGGAGAAGGATATGAAAAGTTTTCCACATTGAGTCCAACAGAAATTCTAAGATCAAAAATTTTTAAAGATGGACATTTTGCCTTCTTTAAATCCGAGCAAAACTGGGGATGCTTTGACTTCGGATTCTCGGATGAAGGGACGAAGCGTCCAGGAGAAGGATTCATGAGTTTCGCTATTTCAGGGGTAAATGACTTTGTCCTCCACAGGACAAGAGGAAAAGATATCCTGCCAGGCCCCGTTTATAGCGGAGCACTGGTTTTGAAGTACAATGAGAATGAGCTGATGAAATATACTGTAGAAAATACATCCATTATTTCCACCATGTTTGGAAGCAAGGAGGATATTATTGAAGTTGAAAAGGATTTAAGAACTAAAAAACAGAGATTTTCCCATTGGCGCCGACTCTCTTTTAACAAGGTCAAGAGAAGTTTTTTGATCGAAGATCGATTGTCGGGAAGTGGAAAATTTAATATCAATATACCTCTTTATTTCAATCATGGCTTGAAAGTCACAAGAATCGGTCGAAATACACTAACCCTCGAAGGAGAGGAATTTGCCTTTTTGAAAATCGACAATGAGTTTGAACTGGTAAGTGTAGACGATACCTGGCCTGAATCTCTCATTATAAAATGGTCAGGCAACTTACCCTTTACAAATGCCATTTTTATTTTCATTACAGCAAGTCTGGACGATTTGAATCATATCATTAACACTTCAAGGTAAGGACAAATTCAAATGAGATTGGTGGTGACACAAAAGTTAGACGACAAAATGATTCAACAAATACAAAATAAGCTGGGAAGTCTATGTGAGCTTGATAATATATTAGCCTATATAGAAGGAAGACCGTTGAAGAACCTCCAGAGAAAAGAAGATTACATATAACACTTTTTGATTTAGGCTTCGATTCAGATGGGAAATTCGGGACTGATTTAATTTGTTGCAACTACGGATTTAACGCCCGACGCTACCACTTGCTCACTCTTAGTAGAAATCAACGGTACACCTTTGACAAAATTGTCCCGATATTTAATTAGTAAATTTTCAACCTTCGATGCAAGCTCGAATTGACCCGATGCATTTAGCTCTTTAATGTATTCGCCAAGGAGATATTTCAAATTTTCTTCATCGCCTTCATCAACACCAGCAATGCGAACAATTGAATTCCTGGCTAACCTTCGTCTAAGAGTATCAATTGTTAAATTCATTTCCGGGTCGATTCTAAAATACACAACACCACCTGTCATACCTGAGCACATCCATGGTCCAGGGTCTCCCATTACGACAGCACGACCGCTTGTCATATATTCAAATGCAAATCCCTTAATGTTTGCTCTGCTTGCGACATTCCCTCGTGAATCGTCAATTGGAGTGGTCACTTCACCACCAATGATCACATCTGCACCTGAAAGACGAATGCCTGCCCTGGCATCGGCATTCCCTTGAACAATGAATAATCCCCCCTGGGCACCGTAAGCAAAATACTTTCCAACGGAACCGTCCACTAGTTCGCCATCGTGATTCTTTCCTTTCAGGATTACTATTCTGCCGCCAGAAGCACTCTTTGCAACTCCATCTTGAGCACCACCTTCTACACGTATTTCTATTGGCGCAGCTAAAAAAGCCCCTAAACCATTTCCAGGAATCACTCCCCGTGTGAACTCAAGGGTAATTTTCTTCAACCTGTCAACTTTTGGAAAAGTATTGTTCTGAGACTGACGAATCAATTCGCCAGCCAGGTATGTGCCGATAGCTCGATCCGAATTGAAAACCTCATCGTCATTATAACATACTTCTTCACTCTTGTTATTAATTGCAGATTCCAGGACTGTCGAGGCTATCATGCGCGTCAGAAATGTTCGAGGCCTCCTTACAAAGATCCGCTTTGATTCTCCATTCTTGCTCATATTATCAAAAGTCAAGCTTTGAGTCAGGAACGACAAATCAATTTTATCATGCATCCTGCTTTGAAACAGGAGATCATTTCTTCCAACAAGATCTCTCACATTTTTGAAACCAAGAGAAGCCGTTAGCTCCTTTATCTCATCATTAAACGCAGAAAATAATCTGACTATTCCTTCAGCTGCCTCCTCAAAATCTCGTGGCTCAAAAATCTTCTGTCCGAAGTAATTTGCTTCGTCCCGATCTTTGAAATGAGATGTTATACCGACGTGACATGTGCCTGTGTTGCACTTTCGACACTGAGTGCACCCGATGGCAAGCATTGCAAAGGTTCCAAACCCTACTCGATCGGCACCAAGGAGCATCATCTTGACTACATCCTTGCCGCTGCGCATGCCGCCATCACACCATAGTTCGACCTTATCCCTCAATCCAGATTTCAATAAGGCAATGTGTGCTTCATGTACACCAATTTCTGATGGAAATCCAACGTATCTCAACGAATGTTTTCGTGCAGCGCCTGTTCCCCCTTCATACCCACTAATTGTGATTATGTTAGCACCAGCTTTAGCTACGCCAGTTGCAATTGGCGCAATCGCAGGAATGGATGGAATTTTTACTGAAATCAATGCGTCGGGGTTGATCGTCTTCAGCTCTTCAATCAACTGGGCAAGGTCCTCAATCGAATAAATGTCGTGATTGTTTGATGGAGATATCAAATCGATTTTTTCCGGAGTGTGTCGTGCCATTGCAATTTTCGACGTCACCTTAAATGAAGGGAGCATGCCTCCTTCTCCTGGCTTCGCACCCTGAGCAATCTTAATTTCGAGATATTTAGCTGAATTTAACATCCGGGCGTTTACTCCAAATCTTGCAGACGCTATTTGCTCACCACGATTGTAATAGTATCTCCCCAGAATATCCTCCAGCTCTCCACCCTCGCCGTTGATGCAAATTGTATTCAATCTGTAAGCTCCCTCTGCATATGAACGGAAAGAAGTCTCCCCCTGCGAACCAAAGGACATGGCAGAAATATACATTGGCATACTGTGTTGTCCAATTTTTGTGGAAACTTCTTCGGAACGGATGGCATTTTCTTTCTTTTTTAAGCTCAAAAGGTGACGGACCGCAACTGGAAATTCATCTTCAAGCTGGTCAAGCTTCAACTGGTAAACTCTGTAATCTTCCTCACCTCTTGCAACGTCATTTACAGTTTTCCAGATCTTACCATTGAAATGGTGCTGCTTCCTGAAATTTGATTTCGTCCTTCCAAGTGCGGTTTCCAATCTAATTCGCCCTTCTTTGTCGAGGTCATCCATCGTCAACCCTGCATCAGTACCTCCAAGATACGCTCTAGTCTTAAGGATCTTTTGAAGCTCATTTGACAACCCTATCGACGCAAATATCTTGCCGTAACCTTCTATTTCATGAATTCCCATTGTGGACATCACTTTTTCAATTCCAGAAATGATAGCTTTGACCGCATTCTTTAATGCGAGTGCTTTTTGATTGGGATCCCTTCTCGAAATCAGGATTTCCTCGAAAATCATATATGGCACAACAGCACTAGCGCCCAGTCCAAGAATAATCATTATGTCATGCACATTTCGAATGAAACCTGATTCAACAATCAGGCTAGTGTGCCTTTTAAGAGATACCTTTCCAGTACCACTCTTATTGTCTTTTTTTTGTTCAAGTGCATCATAGGCTGCAGACACAGCAACAACGGGGTCAATGACGATCTCACCTCTTTCGAACGATCCAAAATCAGAAAGCACAATTACTTCGGCACCATTTTCCGCCTCTTCTATACACTTCAGTTTTAATTCCTCCACAGCTTCCTGTAGTTTTTGTCGAGTAGGGAAAGTCGTGTTTATTGTTTCAAATCTCAAGGGAAATCCAGAGCTGGATTTTGTTGCTTCATCGATTACAAAACTTCCAAATTCGTTTGCAACCTCGCTCAACGCCACGTTGTCTTCAACGCTATATCCAGATTTAAAAATCAAGGGAACTTCCAGGACCATTTGTTTGTAATCGCATAATCTCTTTCTACATGCAGACAAATCCGGCTTTGGTCCAATAATTACTCTCGTGGAGAAATGTTCCTCTTCCCGGATCCCATCGATTGCAGGATTCGTAACAACAGCAACGGTCTCCTTGAAAAATTCTGTAAGATTTCGAATGCCGTCACCAAGCGGTGCCAGCTGGCCGTCATAACCCATTGATCCAATAGTTTCTTTTCCACCTTCCCCCATCTTAAGAAGGTCATCTGATTCATCCTTTGTCCACCCAAATGCAGCGAGAAGATTTTCTCTCTTCAATGTTTGGGGAAAAATGGATAACCCACTTGACTCAATATTGATTTTCCTTACGAAAAATAACGATTTATTTGGTTCCTCACCTCCAAACCGTTTCCTAAACAGTTCCAGTGCCCGTGCCTGCAATGCCTCATGAGAAAAAACCTGGACGTAACCATTTACAAGTCGTTCACTTTCCCTATCGAAAGTCCTTCGGTGAAGCAAAAATCCCTTTTTCTCTCCAGGGGCAAGTGGCGTAACATCTGAAACCATTGTTTCAAGTGGAACAACGCCTTTCTCGGAAGAAGCAAAATATTCTTTTTCGGTTTCACCAAACCATAGTGGTCGCAAGCCCATTGCATCCACACTGAACACAACTTCATCACCCTGCCTGCATATAAGTGCCGCAGGACCCTGTGCGAGGGACCCGAACGAGCGACGATAAAAAGTGTACATTTCTCTCAAATCAGGAGTAAGATTCTCTATCTCGCTCCATACAGGTGGAAAAACTATACTCAGAGCCTCCATCAAAGAGAAATCATGCTCAAACATCAAGCTTTCTATTATCCGATCTAAATCCTGTGAGTCACTTCCCCCTTCAGGAAGTTGCATTCCAAGCATAGCAGCTTCATGACGGAGACGGCTAATTGTATTGATCTCTCCGTTATGACCCAATGTGGAAAACATTTGAGCACGTTCTGCGACAGAATCTGTATTTGTCGAAAATCGACCGTGTGCAAGGGAAATAGCACTTGTGTAGTCGGGGTTCCTTAACTCAGGATAATATTCTATGAGATTATGAACATCACCTCTGACCTTGTATACGACTGAGTTCTTTGAAAAGGAAACAACATGAACTTCAGGTATTTCCTTCTCAATTTTCAACTGGATTGCAAATTCCTTCTTGCTGTCAAACTCCTTGAACTCTTTGGGTATACATGCATATTGATAAAAATGAGGCTCTGTCAATTTCCCAATCGGACCTAATGCTGGGCGATGAGTATCTCCTTTCCTGTAAAAAACCACATCCAGCCCGCCCTCTTCAATAATCGCTTTAATCCTCTCAAGTATTTTATCAAGTGATTCACCTTCTGCCCTGATGAAAAAGTGTCCCACAGTAAAGAAATCACTGTACGAAACAGTAGATCTTATTCCGTGCGGTGTCAAAATCTTTTCCCAGATTTTGCGCGGAACATCCGTTTGAATCCCGGCACCATCTCCCTCATATTCAATTTCGCCAGTTCTATGTCCCATGTTACTCAAAGCCTCTAACGTTCTTTTCACATTTCCATGTGATGGGACACCATTTTTTTTGACGTTCGCAATGATTGCACAATTTGACTTTTCGTTTTCCTTTAGGTACAAGCTCAGGTCATTTAAAATGTTCACCGATTTTTCCCTTCTTTGTTGTGTGATTACTTGATGATGGGGTGATCAATGAGGAGTGCGTTCTTCAAATCCTTTATGAACTTCTTCAATTTTACTCATCGTCATCGTCTTTCGAGAAACCATATTGATATACCTGAATGACACCTGTACCATGACATTTTTCGCATTCAATGAATTCGTAGCCATCATCTTTTTGAATCACTCCAACATACTTGGTGCCATGACAAGCGTCACATTCAGTTTCCCATTGAGATTCTTTTCTAAACATTTCTTATCTCCTTTTCATTTTCAATATATCTCGACATCGAGAGGCTGTCAAGATGAACTAAATAATTTTTAGCTTTTTCTTTATTTATTAAGGGAAAACTCCCTTGATTGCCTTAATCACTAATCTCATTAGTCGAACCGGAATCTTGATGATGAACTAATGCCTTTCCAATATCACGCCAGATTATCTAAATTTTACAAAAAGGTCTGGAATGAAGAATACTTATGAAGCAATAATTTTTGATTTAGGCAACGTGCTAATGCCTTTTGATTACAGGTCAATAATAAATCACCTCAACGAAATACATCCGCAATTAGGGAATCGATTCCTGGAGTTTTACAGGGACCGCTATGAATTACATCGATCTTTTGAGCGGGGCGATTTAAGCGCCGAAGAGTTCACAAGGAAAATCCTCGATGTACTCGATAATAAACTGGATTCTGAATCTTTCTGCAGAATATATTCGCAAATTTTTTCTGTCAATCAGACACTTGTCGATATACTGCCGCTACTTAAAACTCACTACAAACTCGTGCTCCTGTCGAACACAAATGAGATTCATAGAAAATACGGCTGGGGACAAAATCAGTTCCTGGACTATTTTGACAAGCTCGTTTTGTCTTATGAAGTGGGATCAGTGAAACCAGAAGGAAAGATCTATGAGGCAGTGGAACAATTTACGGGCGCGCCACCAGATAAGCACCTATATTTTGATGATGTTCTCGAATATGTAAATGCGGCTCGAGAAAGAGGATGGGACGGCGTCCAATTTGTATCCAATGAACAATTTAAAAAAGCCCTTAACGAGCGCGGAATTTCAATTTAAAACATTGTGGAATTTTTAGAATCAGGCGGCAAAAACAAAAAAAATACCCTCAATCTATCTTTTTCTTATCATGGCATTAAATCGCTTCCAATCGAATTGCCATGGATCAGTCTTTCTATCAGGTGCTACGTCGCTGTGACCAAGAATATATTTTATAGGATACTTAAATTTCAAACACCTGACCAGCTTCGCAAGTGAAGAATACTGTGCCGCTGTTGGTCCATTGTTTTTAGTGTTGATAATCTCAATTCCGATAGAAAACTCGTTCACACTTGTTGTTCCATCAGGTAATTTCGACTTACCTGCTTGATAGGCTACGTATTTATCTGGAACGAGTCTAAAAATGTCTCCTTGCCTATCAATAATGTAGTGAGGTGAAACACCCGCCTCTTTGTATTCTTTTATGACGCCACGTAAACTGAATGAGTCCGGCGACAACGCATTGTAAGATGAGTGAATGATGATAGCTTTGATTTCTCTCTTTTCAACGGAGGGCTTCGAATAACCCCAGTCAACAAGTTTATCTGTAACTTGAACCCCCTTACAATCGGTCATTGAAGTGTCAGGCAAGGAAGATGAAAAGATTAAAAAGAAGAGTGTTAACAAGAACATATTTTATTTCCTATAATTAATTATGGGGAGAGTGACTTATGACTAATCGAAGTGTCATCAGATCGAGTCACCCTCACTTCCGGTCGTATTCTCACTTAATCATGAACAACCGCTTGTTTCACCGCAATTGAGGCATTTGTAGCAAGAACCGCTCCTGATCATAATTGAACCGCAAGCATGGCATGGTGGAGCATCAGCTTGCTCTTCGAAGACCTTCTTTTCAGTTTGTTCAAGCATAATGCTGAACTCAGGCTTTTGATCCTGACGCGCTGATTTTCCTGATACCTTATCCTTTTCCCCTGGGAAACTTTCTTGAGTGGTATCCATAATCTCAGGTTCCTCATCTTTTTCAAGCTGGTTCACGGCAGAATCTACCACTACGCTAATTGGCTGTTCATCACGTGGAAGGAACTTTAATCCCAGCCACCTGAAAATATAATCAAGGACTGATTTGGCAATTGGAATATCTTTACTGTTTGTGAATCCAGAAGGTTCAAACCTCATATGGCTGAATTTGTCAACAAGTACCTTTAATGGAACCCCGTATTGTAGAGCCAGTGAAACTGCAGTCGCAAATCCGTCCATCAAGCCACTAATAGTAGAACCCTCTTTCGACATTGTAATAAATATCTCCCCGGGTGTGCCATCGTCATATAAGCCAACGGTAATGTAACCCTCATGACCGCTAATGCTGAATTTGTGTGTAATTGCTCTCCTTTCGTCTGGCAATCGGCGGCGGTTGGCGCGCTTCGGCTCAGACTCATTTTTGTCGCTCTTTAATTTCCCCGCTTCCTTTTTTGTATTCAAAGGCTGTGTCCTCTTAGAGCCATCTCTGTAAATTGCTATTGCTTTCAAACCCAATTTCCATGCTTCTATATAAGCCTGCTCAATATCTTCAACCGTTGCTTCATTTGGCAAGTTTACCGTTTTTGAAATTGCTCCCGACAGAAATGGCTGAACAGCAGCCATCATTTTTATGTGCCCCATATAATGAATTGATCGATGTCCACCCACTGGCTTAAAAGCGCAATCAAACACAGGGAGGTCTCTTTCCTTAAGGTGTGGTGCTCCCTCAATTGTGCCATTTTCGTCGACGTATTCGAGGATATCTGAAACTTGAGCATCGCTGTAACCAAGCGTTTTCAACGCCAACGGAACGGTGTTATTGACAATCTTCATGTATCCACCGCCAACCAATTTCTTATACTTAATTAAAGCAATGTCAGGTTCTACGCCAGTCGTGTCGCAATCCATCATGAAACCAATTGTGCCAGTCGGTGCAAGGACAGAAATTTGAGCGTTCCTGTACCCATATTCTTTTCCAATTGCAAGAGCTTCATCCCAAATTTGTTTTGCTGATTCGATGAGATAACTGGAAGCAGCGTTGGCACTGTCGACGACATCGTGCGGCACAATCTCATCCACATGCGCTCTATGTTTCCTGATAACACCAAGCATAGGTTCTCGATTTATTTCATAACCAGCAAAAGGTCCCAGGCTCTTGGCTATTAAGGCACTTTGTTTATACCCTTCACCAGTCATTATAGCTGTAACGGCTGCCGCAAAGATTCTTCCTTCATCGCTGTCGTATGGTAAACCATTTGACATCAACAACGCCCCTAAATTTGCGTATCCAATGCCCAATGGACGATAGTCATTGCTGTTTTTTCCAATTGCTTCAGTAGGATAAGATGCATTGCTGACGATAATTTCCTGTGACGTAATGATTATATCCACTGCATATTTAAATGCCTCTACGTCGAAGGATCCATCATTCTTCCTGAACTTCATCAGGTTAAGTGAAGCCAGGTTGCAAGCGCTATCATCGAGAAACATATATTCGCTGCATGGATTCGAAGCATTTATCGGTGCAGTATTTGGGCATGTATGCCAGCTGTTTACTGTCGTGTGAAATTGCATTCCAGGATCACCACATATCCATGCGGCTTCTGCCATTTCCCTCATCAGGTCACGAGCTCTGTAAGTTTCAGCTGGTTTTCCATCTGTAACGTTTCTCGTTGTCCATTCCTTATCCTCAAGCACGGCTCTCATAAAGTCATCTGTCGCTCGTACACTGTGATTGGCATTTTGAAATTGAACTGAATCGTATGCCCCGCCTGGCACGTTAAATCCTGGGTCATATCCAGCTTCTATAAGAGCCCATGCCTTCTTTTCCTCTTCAGCCTTGCTCCGTATAAAATCAATTATATCAGGATGATCCACATTTAAAATTACCATCTTTGCTGCCCTGCGTGTCTTACCTCCTGACTTAATCACCCCGGCAAATGAGTCAAAGCCGCGCATAAAAGATACTGGCCCAGAGGCTGTACCACCACCAGAGAGCTTTTCCTTCGAGGATCGAAGAGTCGAGAAGTTCGACCCTGTCCCGCTCCCCCACTTGAAGAGCATTCCCTCTGTCTTTGCAAGATCGAGAATAGAACTCATTGTATCCTTGACAGAGTTTATAAAACATGCTGAGCATTGTGGCTTTTCCTCAATGCCAACGTTGAACCAGACGGGACTGTTAAATGCAGCATACTGATTTACAAGCAAATAAGTCAACTCGTCATAAAATATTTCTGCATCTTCCTGTGAAGCAAAATATCCACCTTCAATTCCCCAGCGCGTAAACGTCCGTGAAACACGATCAATCAGCTGTTTCACACTTGTCTCCCGTTCAGGTGTACCAAGTTGACCATGAAAATACTTCGATACTACGACATTTGTTGCAGTTACACTCCAGAATTCAGGAACTTCCACGTCATCCTGTTTAAATATCACTTCTCCCTTCTCATTGGATATCGAGGCCGTGCGCTTCTCCCACTTTATTTCGTCAAAGGGATGAAGCCCCTTTCGAGTAAAGTACCTGCGGAACTTAATTCCTCCCCACCTTGCCTGTACTTTCTGATCCCCCAATGCTATTGTGTCAGAGTAACTCATTGAACTCCTCCCTATATTTTAAAGTTTAACAAATTATTCTTAAGAGCACCAAGCCCGATGACCAGCCCGGTAAAGCTTGCAAAAAAACCAAAAGGTCTAATTCTGCAAGTTGCGACAAGGAGTGAATACTCTTGGCTCAAAATTTACTAACTAGATGACCCGTGTGTCACTTTCGTGAAACGAGTCTCTCCATAACCTTTTCTTGTCAATTAACTAGCTTTACGCAGCAGGAAACATCGGAGTCAAAATTACATTTGACTCAAAGAAAAGTCAAGGATTTTACGACTTCAATTGACTTTATACAAAATTATGTTTAGTAATTTGCGTAAAAAGGGGGTGACGTTTCAATTACAATTTGGATACCTCAAAAAAGAGACTATCATGCAATTTTCCCACCCTTTCCAAATGGTTTCGATGAAATCAATTTTTCCCATCCCTTAAGTGGGTAAAATAATCATAAATCAACCTCGACGCATGAGCCACAGCCATGACAGTTGGATTATCTATCCCTTCGCCTGGATACTTGGATTTGTCGGCAAAGATCGAAACAACATATTTTGTCTGAGGACAAATTACGAGTCCAACATCAATTTTGCTTTCGTCCACGCTTCCAGTCTTATGTGCGATTATGAAAGCCTCACCCGATGCAGCGGAGTCAACTGGCAAGAACCTTGGTATCATTTCGTTATCTTGCTGTTCGCTCAATATCTTAATTATTTCATCGCATGTAGCTGGTGATAGGATTTTATGTTCAGCAATGAGCTCGACCAATCTGGACATTTCTTTTGGAGATGAATATCCAACCCCAAAGCGCAGCGATTCGGGAGTATTCTTTTTCGTTTTCCACGACATCATTTTGTTCAATAGTCGTGTATGCTTTAAGCCCAGCGAATCCATTAAACTATTTACAGCAGCGAGCTTTTCATCGTGGACATTTGCAAATGAATCTATGACAAGATTTGTTGCTGTGTTATCACTCAATACGATCATCAATACAGCGGCGTTGATTAGTTTCAAATTTTGGGGAGTGTAAAAAAATTGAAGCACTCCAGAGCCTCCCCATTTGTTGGAGTCAGTCAAAGTTACAACGTTGTCAGGGTTAAGAGAGCCATTTTCAATTTTATGAAAAAGCGTAACTAGAATTGGCAGCTTTATTGTACTGGCTGTCGGGAACAGCGAATCGGCATTTACAGAAATTGTGTTTCCAGATTCTAAGTCTTTTGCATAAACTCCAATCGCACCACCATAGGTACTTGCTAACGCAGCAATTTTACTCTCCACATCGGACTTGAGTTGTTGGCAAACAGCTCCCTGTACCATTACAAGGAAAGCAACAAACGTCCTCATTATTTTTCCTGGATTGTTTTTAAACAAATTGTAAACTTGTAGCTTCTTTCATTGGGACTATTGTCTTAATCTCTTGTATATAAGAATCTAAATTAAAGAAGAGCATTTTGCAAACGCCGTTCTTATTTAGTGAAAGAGGATTGCTGGCTTAATCTTTCGTCTCCCTCAAAGTTCTGGCTACTGCACTGAGCAGTTCAGTCGTGCGATACGGCTTATTTATAAAGCCATCTGCATATTCCTCGAGCAAAGGTCTTAATTCACTTGACTCGCTGTACCCACTGCAAATCAACACCCTGACATCTTTGTATCGCTTCTTAATCTCAACACAGGCATCCTTACCACCCATGCGCGGCATAATCATATCTAATACCACAAGCTTGACGTCTGGTACTTCTTCCAGCTTTTTCAGTGCATCTAAACCATCTGTTGCTTGTATTACAGTAAAATTATGTTCTGACAGAATATCGTTTGCAAGCAAGCGAACCATCTCCTCATCATCGACGATGAGTATCTTTTCCCCAGCGCCCTGCAAATAGAAGGTCTCGTCTTCATTATGATGTTTCCCCGTCTCTTGATGCAAAGGGAGGAAAATTCTCATTTTGGTTCCAGCATTTACAGTTGAAGAAACTTCCATAAATCCACCATGGTGCTTAATAATATTAAATGCTGCACTCATGCTAAGTCCAGTATATCTCGATTTCTTCTTTGTCGTGAAAAACGGCTCAAATACCCTTCGTCTGATTGCTTCGTCCATTCCAACACCGGAATCGCTTATTTCGAGTATGCAGTGTATCCCTCTTGTTACAAAATTGTAGGGAGGCTCACTGATTTCTCTTTGAGAAACATTGCATAAGATTGTCCCTCCATCCGGCATTGCTTCCACAGCATTTTGAAATACAGACTCAACAACCTGTGAAAGTTGACCCCTGCTTGCACTGACGTAAAGTGGTGTTGGACTTTTTTCCGTGATAAACGAGTACTTATCCCCAACCCTCCTTTTAAATTCCTCGGTTGCCTGCTCCGCAAAATTGTTCATTTCAATTATTTCAAGTGTTGATCCATCTATTTGAGAAAAGCCAAGTACACGATTTATGAAGGATGCTGTCCTGTTTGCAGCTTCTTCTATCATCTGTGCAAAATGATACTCGCGGGAATCGGGAGGGAGTTTTCTCATAAGGAGAGAAGAATAGCCCAGCATACTCCCTATGGAGTTCTTAAGATCATGACTTAACGCGGCTGCAAGCTGCTCTATTGCATCCATCTTTTGGGCCTGCAATGCCGCAGCTTCAAGGATTTTCTTCTCACTTACATCCTGGATAGAAACATAAAAAGTTTTTGCTTCCTTATTAAATTGAATTGCAAACTCAATATCCTGGGCAATGCCACCATCCCTTACTATAGACCCCTCAAATCTAGCAAATCCAGTACTGTGAGCCTTCGATAAACTTGCGAGAAGTTCCTGAAGTCGGGTCCCGTCTTGAGGAAAAAGGTGGTCAGATAATTTTGTCCCTACAATCGCCCTTGTTCCAAATAAATCAGTAGCAACTTTATTTGCGGTACTAATTTTCCCTTCCATAGAAAGTGACATTAAACCGAAAACAGAATTGTTGTACAACTCCTCCAGTGCGATTTCCTGCCTTCGTGTAAGCTGGAAAAGGACTGCCGCCCTGACGCTTAAATTTATCATTCTGATATACGAAATGACCATTTTTCTAGAAAAGTCGTCGCCAATATCATAAGCATGATTAAAAATAATAAATGTCCTACTGTTGCCCTGAACTGGTGCCAGAGCACTCACGTAGTCATGCAAATTGTCTGCTACCAATCCTGAACCAGCCTTTTTTCTACTAAGATCTATTCTCAGTTTTTCTAATTCACTATCATCTAATCCACCAATTAAATCATCAATGTTAGAATTCCAGACAGCATTATCGTCAGACAATCTGCCTTCTAAAGGCTTTAATAGATTGACTCCAAACCTGACTTTCTTTATTTGTACATCTTCCCCAATTATTTCCACTAAATCTCCAACATAACTTTCATCACCTTCCATCTGCACAACGAGGAAATACGTTGTGCCCACCAGCCTCTTTGCTGTTCTTATTGCAGACCTATAAATAGCTTTAACATCAAGTGCTCCCGCAATCTCGCTGCTGCTCTTATAAAACTCAGTCATCACCTGAGACTCGTATTCTATCCTTGACGTTCTCTCTTTTACCTTTTTCCTCAACATTTGGTTGAAGAAAATCAAAATGACAACAAGAAAGAGCAAAAATCCAATTGAAATGGCGATATAGCGCTCTAATTTGTTCGTCTTAGAAAGAGCAAAGTCTGACTGATGTCGAACGAGGATCTCGCTGCCGTTTAGAAATGGGGGTGTACGGCTATATCTGGAGGCAATCCCTGTAATCCTCAACTCATCACCAAGATTCAGCCGAGAAATGTCTACTGCAGGAAAGAGTCCTTTGCTCACCAATACCTTTCCAGTGTCGTTTGAATTGTCACGAATGTAAACTATAAACGCACTCGGAATTTCTACCTTACCAATGACCTTCCCTAAGGTTGTAATCAGACGTCCATTGAATTTTCCATTATTTATATCTTTCAAAGATGCTTCGGCGGGAACAACATGAAGATTTCTCTTAAGTATTCGAACTTCTGGGTCCAATATTTCCTCTGCACCGCAAAATAGTCCGAGATTGCCTGTAGCAATCACACTATCCCCAACATCGAGAACAGGGCCTGAGTATCGCCTTGCAAATAATTTGATGCCACCAGTAGAATCCTGAACAAAAATTTGAAGGGTGGAATCTTTTCTGAGGGAAGGAGCTGTAATGACCCCTGAAACAGAAATCCCGATACGGGTAACTTTAACTACACTGTCACGTGTAATAAGCTCTACTGCTTTCCTAATTGGAGTCACCTGTTGAGATGATTGACCAAAAAGAAAAACACCAAGGCAGTAAACAAATAGGGAGGTCAAGTTAAAGCAGTTCCCCCCTGAACCTCTCTTGAAAGGAGAGTTAATACATGGTTAAGCAAGTCGTTCACCGAGACGGGCTTTGCTACCCACCCGTCAGCTTGTGAAAGCTTTAATCTGTCGACAGTATTTTTCGTCAAATTCCCTGAGAGGACAAGGATCTTGACAGGACTTATTGGCTTTCGTGAGCTGAGAAGTTCGAGAACCTTAAACCCATCGAGCCCTGGCATCAGCAAATCAAGAATGACAAGATCAGGTTTAAACTCACCAATGAGTATTAACCCCTCATATCCATCCTTGCTAATCTGGACTTCAACTCCTTCGATCTTTTCCTCCAGTACGACTCGTACCATCTCTGCGTACATCTCATCGTCATCAACGATCAATATACGCTTTGGCCTAACTTCCTTGTAATCAAATTGGATATCCATTTTGTGCGCTTTTATAAATTTGTTCAAGTCTGACGGCCAAACTCTGAAATGTCCACCCGGTGTCGCATATGCCTTCAATCTGCCCGCTCGAATCCAGTTTAAGATGGTTTTAGAGCTGACCCTCAAAATGCGTGCCGCTTGCCCCACACTCAAAGGTTGTTCGGTTTCATTCCCTATAGTGAGCACTTCTCGTTTTTCCGAATTTTCTTATTTTTCCAATTTTAATATACTATCATACAAAAGTCAATAGTTCGACTACTTTGACTAAAATTTCTAAAAAATTTGAGTGTTCCTTCAAATCATGACTTGTTACATATTTTCCGTTAGCTATCTCTTGTTAAACCTCCTTTGGCAAATTATCTTTACTGTAAAGTTTCACATCAATAGAGTCGTAAACAGCGATCTAAAACTCATGTTAGAAAGGAACTAGTTATGGAGATCAAAGGAAAAACAGTCCTTGTTCTCGGCGGCTGGGGGCTGGTTGGATCCGCCGTATGCCGCCGTCTTATCCCGGAAAAACCTGAAAAGGTTATTGTGTCATCCCTGCTTAAGTCAGAAGCCTACGAAGCAGTTGAAGAGCTTCGAAAAGAATACCCGAACCATTCAAAAGATTTCTTTGTACCAGCATATGGCAATATATTTGTACGAGAGGAATTCAAGGACCTCCCTCGCGACGAAATTATCAATGACCCCAGAAAAAGGAGAACCCTGATAAACGACATTCTAGGAGAACTAACTGATGATATAATCAAATCGAGCGCCATATATACGTTACTAACTGATTATAGACCTGATATTGTGATAGACTGCATCAATTCAGCTACTGCAATAGCATACCAGGACCTCTTTCAGTCGAGTCGACTTCTTCTCAAGGAGCTCGACAATGCCAGAAGCGGGAGTGTGTCCACCCTTGCAGATTCCGTAGAAAAAATGCTCTGCACCTTGTATACCCCTCAGCTAATTAGGCACGTGCAGCTTTTGTATAGATCTATGCATGAGGCACAGACAAAAATCTATGTGAAAATTGGAACCAGCGGTACAGGCGGGATGGGTCTAAATATTCCTTACACCCATAGTGAAGAAAAACCAAGCAGCGTATTGCTCAGCAAATCGGCGGTTGCTGGTGCACACACTATGTTGATGTTCCTGATGGGACGTACACCAGATGCGCCAATTACTAAAGAAATTAAACCTGCAGCAGCAATTGCTTGGAAAAAGGTAAGCTTCGGTGAAATTAAGAAGAGAGGGAAACCCATACTCCTGCAAGACTGTCCACCTGAAAACGCGTACAAGATCACAGATACCCTTCAAATAAAAGTAGACAATGGATTCGTAAGGACTGACACCACAATGAAGTCGGTTTTTATTGACACCGGAGAAAACGGACTCTTTTCCCGAGGAGAATTCGAAGCAATAACAACCCCTGGACAAATGGAATACGTGACGCCAGAGGAAATTGCGGAGGATGTCATTTTTGAAATTAAGGGTGGAAATACCGGACACGACATAATTAATGCATTGGACAATGCAACTCTTTCCCCAACATACCGCGCAGGATATCTGTTCCATTCTGCAGCAGAAAGATTGCGGAGATTAGAAAAAGAGTACAATGTCGACAGCGTTGCATTCGAAATTCTCGGGCCACCACGACTTTCAAAGTTGCTTTACGAAGCATATATAATTAAGCTGGTTTACGGAGATTTTAAGAAGACCCTCAATGCCACGCCTGAAGAAATGTCGAAACATGTTACAGACCTACTAATGTCTAATTCAAAACTGAGGTCAGAGATAATATCGATCGGAATCCCAATCCTTCTCCCTGACGGAAGGTCACTTCTTCGCGGTGAAGAGATAAAAATACCGCCGTTCCGCGGGGAAAATGTCGTACCTGCAAATGAGAAAACAATTAACGCTTGGGCACACGATGGATGGATTGATTTAAGGATTAGCAATATGAAATTGTGGCAGGAACGTTTACGAAAGATTGCTGAAATGACTGAAGAGATTCCAGAAGGTGAAACGAGCTCGAGATATATTTACACAAAGGAATACTGGGACAACTTCGAGTCAATTGAACCTGGCAAGATTGCAGGCTGGATTTTCTCCTTTGAGGAAAAAGGCGCGAGAATGAAAGCCTGAGGGAGAACATGTAAAATTATCTAAGGCAACGCCACAACTTCACCGGAGGATTGTAAGAATTTACATTTCTCTTTTATATCAAACAAAGGCACATATACGGGAGCCAACTTCGTGGGTTCCTTTCTGTCCCGCCACCACTCTATTGGCGATATCCCCCATTTTTCCTTGAACACTCGTGAGTTCTTCTCGAGAATGCTGAGATAATTTTCTTTCCCATTTGCAAGGAAACTCCCTCCGCCATAGTGATGGATGAATACGTCTTGAGCTATAACTGTGCGATAACCCGCCTTTGATGCTCTCAAACAGTAATCATCATCCTCACAGTTTCCAACCCCAAACAAGGGATCGAGTCCGCCAATTTTATCAACGACCTCCCTTTTTATCAACATGCAAAAGCCAGCCACCCTCCTGACCTCCAGCCATTTGTTTAGATTCTTTTTCCGGTAGTTGATGGCAAATTTCCTGAGCTCGAGTTGATTCGAATATTTTGCCGTTGGATCCATCTGGTAACCACTGATTCGGTTGGTCATTGGACCAACTATTCCAATAGACTCATCACTTTCTGCACGATTAATCATTCCGTCGAGCCAGCCTTCAGTTACAACTACATCGCTATTGAGGAGAACAATGTATCTCCCACTTGAGATAGCGATACCTTGATTACAGGCATACGGGAACCCTTTGTTGTCTGGATTCAATATTATTTTAACATTTTTCATCTGCTTGGAGAGCTTTCTCAGGTATCCATGTGTTCCATCCTTACTGGCATTATCTACAAAGATCAACTCATACGGAGTCCCTGTATATTTCTGAATCGAAGCAACACATCCTTTTGTGTATTGCAAATTGTTATAAGTTACAAATACGATCGAAGTTAGAGGGGCGGTTTTTGCTGTTGATCCTTTTGAATTCTGCAGCTTTTGAAAAGAAAGTCGGATCCCTTCCTCAAGCTTGCTAATAGAGTGCTCCTCTTGAACCAGTTTCCTCCCGTTTTGTGACAGTTTCGACCATAGTTTTTTGTCAGTGTAAAGTGAAACAACTTGCTTAGCAAACTGAATAGGGTCATCGGCAACGAGTAAGTGTTCTCCATTAGCCGCCCGAATCCCCTCTGCACCAATTCGAGTTGTAACAACTGGCAATCCAGAGCCCATTGCTTCAAGGACCTTTCCTTTGACCCCGCCGCCATACAGAAGAGGAGCAACTGAAACCCTTGCCGTATTAAGATAAGGGGTCAAATCTTTTACATAGCCAGTCAAGACAACTTTCTCTGATTCTGGTGAAACAAGATCAGGAGGAGGATTATTACCCACTATGTTTAAACTGACGTCTGGGATATTCTTCCAGACTATTGGTAATACCTCATTCACAAACCAACGTACCCCATCGACGTTCGGGCGATGATTGAAATTACCTACGAATAGCAAGCCTTCCCTTTCCTCAAATCCCTTGCTATTTGTTTGGAGCTGTTCAACGAGTGGGACCACCTGGATCATTGAGGGATTTATGTAGTTGGACAGGAGTTCCTTCTCTGCTTCGCTGACCACCCAAACAATATCGGACTCTTCATAGACTCTGAGTTCTCGTATCTTTGTTTCCTCCGCTTTCTTATTCAGATCAGGATCGTTTTTCAGTGCCGCTTCACGCATTTCTCTGTTAAAATGTATATCATGAGTGACGACAATAATCTTTGTTCCTGGAGAGTGCTTCCTTATTATAGGTATGTAATATTCGGCCACATACCAGAAGTTAATGAAAGCTGCATCATATTTCTTTCTGTTGAGCAGCATTCTATAGTCATATGCAATTTGGTAACTATTCCCGTGAATTGCGTTACTGGCCTGTGGGTCGCCACAATATGTTTCAACTCCAATCTGCCGTAGCTGGTCTTCATACTCATCTTTCAAATGAGGGCTAACCGATACGAAAGTTACATGATACTTTAAGTTTCTCAACGTCGTCACTATGTTATGACAAAATTTTGAGCCAGCCGCCCGATCTGGCATTGGCAAGAGTGAATCAAATACCAGCACATTTCCATTCTTATTTCTACTTGACGCAGCATCTAAATTTGCTGGATTGTTCCCATATTGATTTTTCAGTTCTTTATTCCATTTTTCAACAAATTTGGATCTGTTGATGATCTGGTAACGCTTAAAACCCTCTGTCAATGTGGTTCCGGACGTTGTTCCCTCATGATGAATGACCACCGACTTGTAATTGTAATAAACTTTGTAACCTAGTTTTCTAATTGAAAAACAAAGATCCGTGTCCTCATAGTAAGCAGGTGCATATCTAATGTCGAATCCTCCAATTTCCTTCCAGAGGTTAGCTCTTACCATAAGAGACGCCCCCGAGCAGTAGTCAACTTCTCTTATATAATTAAAAGCTGGGTCATCGGGGTCACCTTTCCTCCCATAATTCCATCCATTGCCATCAGAGAAAATAATTCCACCAGCCTCCTGGAGAGTACCGTCAGGATAAACTAATTTCGACCCAACAGCACCGCAGTCTTCATGAGTTTCAGCAAAATCGACCAACGAACTTAACCACCCTTTCTGCACTTCAGTATCGTTGTTCAAGAATAAAATATATTTTCCCTTCGCAATCTCAGAAGCAGCATTGCATCCTTTAACAAAGCCGGTGTTTTCGGCGGAATGAATTACCCTTACACGCTGGTTACTTTCAATCAATTGGTCAAGATATTCTTTTGTTCCATCGGTCGAACCATTATCCATTATTATTATTTCATAGTCTGGATAGTCGTTGTTCCTTTCGATGGCTTCGATGCATCTTTTGGTGAATTCCAATTTGTTATAAACAGGAATTAAAATGGAAACAAGTGGCCTCTGGTCGTCTTTCACAGGGAGTTCTGTTCGAATGCCATTATCTGTCGGGTGAGTACTTTGACTGCTATTGTTCAATATTCCTTCCAAGATTTTCAAATTCTCGTTTGCAATTTTGTTATCGGGATCGATTTCAAGTACTGTCCTTAATTTTTTCAGTGCTTCCTCTGTCTTCCCTTGCATTACATAGACAACTGATAAATCTATAAGAGCGTCAATGTTGAAGGGGAAGCTTGAAATAACTTTATTCAATATTGACTCGGCTTGATCATATGCTTTTTCTTCTATGAACTGCTCAGCTCTCTCAATGTCATTAGAAGGATTGGATGAAGTCTCATTCCCTATTTGCTGTTTTATGTCGTTGTAAGCCCGATTAAGATTGGTGAGCACCACATGGATATTCTCACTGGCTGTCTTGTTTTCCGGATCGATTGCTATGACCCTTTTCAAAAGTTCAAAGGCATCCTCGTATTTGTTTTCGAGAATCTTCACAACTGCCATGTCATTGAGAGCATCGACATTGGAGGGATGACTATCGATGATCCCCTTCAATATCAATTCTGCCTCTTGAAACTTCCGTGATTCTATCAATCTCTCTGCGTCAATTATCAGTCGTTTCTCATCGTAAGCAATGATACTGGAAGATAACTTCTGTAGAATACTTGATGCATCGCCGTTTATCCCATGGCGAAGGGAAACAAAACTCAATTCACCATGCAGCCTTGATATTAGATCAACATAATGTTTCATTTGACGAACAGCCCTGGCTACTGCATTATCTCGACCTGCTGAATGCCTCAATTGTCCAATCAATCGCCCTGCAATCCTTATTCCCCATTTCAAATAATGTTCAGCTTCGTTTGTTCTTCCAAGTCTTTTAGAATTTTCGGCAAGCTCTATAATCTCCTCCAGCACTTTCAGGTCATCGATCGGGTATGTCCAGTCAACAAGGCTGTGATATTCATTTGAGATATTCTTTGCTCTTGCTGTAGCTTCAAGGAACTTGCTATGAAATTTCTGGTCTGGTTCTAAGTGAGCTCCCTCCCCCCATTCGTTCCATGCGTTTATAAAGATGAATTTCTTTTTACTATCTATCTTCAACCTTGAGCGGGAGATTTCATTTCGCAGCCAGTTTTCGTAGGTAATTGGGGAAGGATTCCTTAAAGTAAAAGCTTGAAGCCCAATTCTTCGAGAAGCATTGTCCCACCCTGGTAAAACTGTGACAAATTTATCGTCGTCATTTTCCAGGAATTTCCCATTTTCTTCATCCATTATCTTAACAGCGTCTTCATAATCAATAATGATCGACTTTCCATCATTTGAAGTCCAGGTCCGATTCTTGAGATGATCGATCAAGAGGGAAAACTGAGGCTGGAACAAGAGTTCCCCATTAAATCCCTTTGATTTGTAATTTCCTAACCTGTTGAAAGACGTGGCAATTGCAAGGAAATATATTCCTTCGAAGCCTTTTTCCTTCGCCAAGGATTCCCACAGTCCCGTCATCCTCTCTATGTTAGGTATATCTGCAGGCCTGTATATAGCAAAGATTGGCCTCCCATCCACGGTCAGGTAACGCTGATCCTTGAAAAAAGGTAGCAACCAATTAAAATGATTTATCAAATCTTCATCTGAACCGTACATTTGTTTCATTAAAACTTCATTTTCCATCCCGTCCCATCTTCTTGTCCAGTTCTCATTTGCCCAGGCCAGGCAAAAAGGGAACGAGTAAAGCCGGTTATTCAGCATATTCAGTAGAGGTTTTTCGAGTAATGGTTTTTGATTGAACCAGTAATGCCAGATGCAAAAGCCATCAATCCCATATTGAGAAGCAAGCGCTGCCTGGTCTTGCAAAACGATATCCAAACGCAGATCATAAAATCCCAAATCGGCAGGTATGTGAGGTTGATAATGCCCAGGGAAAAGTGGCTTCCCCTTTATCACATTTAACCATTCAGTAAAACCCTTTCCCCACCATTTATCATTTTCTGGAATTGGATGAAATTGGGGCAAGTAAAAAGCAATTATTTTAACATCTCCATCTTTAGGAGGGGGATTTTGAGTGGTCACAGTAATTTGTTTATTCTCAATCTCTCTTCCTTTATTCTGACCATCAACCCTTGATATCATCTCGTCAACTGCAGAAATCACTGACTCAGATGGTACGTTCTTAGCAGGTCCATCAGGACTATAAACCAGCGAAGCGTTTTCATTACTTAAATAAAATCCACTGTATGGAATGTATCTTTTGAAGTTTCGATATGCCCCTAATATGATCACCCCTTTTGTTCTAACAGCATTGGCCAGGTGAGCAGGTCCACTGTCGACTCCAATGAATAACTTTGCGCGCCTGATTATCTCAGCAGTTTGAAGGTAGGATGTCCTACCAGCAAATTTCACAATGCCAGGTAATGCCCTTTCTAAGAATCCCTCATTTCCAACCTCGATAACAGGTAGCTTATAACTCTTTTGAATGTGTGATACTACATCAGTCCATCCACCCAAATTCCAGTCTCTTTCCAATTCATTTGTCTTGGTATGTATAACAACATATTCATCTGGTAAATGCATTTCATCTACTGCATTTATAGACAAATTATCAATATACACATTTGGTGATCCATCGAGCGCAGGAAGGCCAGCTCCCTTTGAAAAGGCAGACAAAAGGTTCCCGACTTTGTAATAGTTTTCTCCATTTACCCGGAAAGGGGTTTCCTTTTTCAATGGAACTTGACACACTGGACAAACTCGACCATCTATATGTAAATCAACTATTTCGTCATAAATACCTGATTCCCTCAAAGCAATCCATTCAGTTAAACATTCAACTGTTGCAACCTCATCAATGAAAGGATTTGTAACAACAATCTCTTTATATTCCTTTGTCAAGCACCAAGTTATGTGAGCTTCTGGATTTTCTGCACGAACATATCGTGAAACTGGCTCACAGGCGACTATATCACCAAAATGCTCTATTAATCCAATTGCTATTCTTTTCTTTTCATAAGACTTCAGCTCTCTGGACTGACTCACCAAGTTGACTGGCCTTGGTGATAGATTATCAACATTTATCTTCTTTTTCACTATGACGGTCATGTCCTGGTCTATCGATCCCTTCGTCACACTGACGACGTCGAATCCACATCGATCAAAGAGCAACCTGACATTTGTTTCATCAAAGAGAAACAAATGCTCATCGGATTTAAAGTGAAGCCAACCCGGTCCATCATTTCTGTACCTTGGCGTTTGGAAAATGCCAATACCATCATCCTTTAAATTTTCATAGATGTGCTTTAGCGTCGACACCGGGTCGATAAAGTGCTCAAGTACATCGAAACCCGCAACTACGTCATACTTTGAGTAAGGTAGCTCCACGTCTGGATAAATTCCGGGGTAAATATGGTTAAGTCCATATTGCTGTCTTGCATAATCACATGTACGTGAGTCTACCTCTACACCAACCAAATTTTTTATCCCCTTCTCCTTACAGTAGTAAAGGAACGATCCCTCCGCACATCCTATCTCTAATAAATAATCGACATTTGATTTGTATGATTTCATTAACTCGTACCAAACAGGCACTCTAGTGCTCAAGAAATAGTCCCCCCTTTGCTCTATATTCGGATAGTTCAAATTCGTAACACAATCGTGCCAATAGCCATCATAAGTGTAGAAGGCTTTAAGTTTATCTTTTGAAGTGTCCACCTTTGATACGAATGTACCGCAGTTCTCGCACCTCAAATAATCCTTATGAATGGATTCAGTCAACCTTCCACCACACCAACATGCTCGATTCTCAAATTTATGTTTTCGGGTCAAAGTATCACCTCTTTTTTACTGTTTCTGTTCCTATTTCCGAAAGTATATCATTTTCCATGGGGGTTGAGATTCAGCATCTGGTAGTCACCTCCATATAAAATGAGAAAAGTCCGGGCTACACTATTTTCGTTTGCCTTATCTATGTACATGTGTGTGCCAGAATATCCAACGCAACTAACTTACAGCAAGACCTGTGCCGAATTTCCAAATGTCGTTTTTGTTATTTTGAAGCCTTTTAAGATTGTCCAGGGCCATTATTAACCACATGGCCAAAATTGAGCAACAGGAAGTCAGCTATGCACACGCTTTTTGCAAAAGCTAATCTTATCTCTGAAGACTCGCTATAGACCTGTCGATTCATCAACAAATTCTTCTCCCCTCATTTTTATCTTTCTCCATTAGCATAAATCAAGTTCAATTTATAGATTTATAAGCCAGCGCAAACTAAAAAAGAGGTGAATGTGATGTTCAAGAACATATCAATTCAAATTCCAGTGAGGTTAGTTCGAGTTCTAACTATTTTTGCTGCCTTGCTACAATGCCCCTTAAACTCGAGTGGTCAGTCGGTGCCACATCAAATTCAATCTCCACTTAAATGGCGCTTTGTCGGTCCATATCGTGCAGGTTGGGCAACTATGGCTGTGGGGATCCCATCTGCACCAAACACTTTTTATTTCGGTTCAGCAGGCGGAGGAGTCTGGAAAACGACAAACTCAGGGCGCACATGGCAGGGGCTCATGCAACATGAAAAGTCGAGCTCAATAGGTGCAATCGCCGTTTCACAGTCTAACCCAGAAGTTGTTTATGTGGGGACTGGACAGGTGGACTATCGCTATGATATACTGTCAGGTGATGGTGTATACAGGTCAGATGATGGTGGTAAGACCTGGAGAAACATAGGGCTTTCGGAAACTCACCATATCGGCATGATTTTAGTCGACCCACGAAACCCTGATTGGGTTCTCGTTGCTGCTCTTGGACACATCTTTAAATCGAATCCGGAGCGTGGGGTATACCTGTCTGAAAATGGCGGGAGAGACTGGAGGAAGGTCTTGTATGTAAACGACTCTACTGGGGCAGTTGACCTGGCCTGGGATGCAGGTAATCCCACTGTAGTATACGCCGCAATGTGGCAGGTTCGAATGCATCCCTGGCTCGACTACTTTTATCCACAATTGGGAAATGGATCTGGAATATACAAGAGTGAAGATGGTGGTCATACATGGTCTAAAATTTCCGGAAATGGTTTGCCAGACCCGCCCTTAGGGAGAATAGGCCTGGCAGTTGCCCCAGGTAGCAAAGGAAGCGTTGTCTATGCAACAATAATTGCGAAAAATGGAAAGAGTGGGTTGTATAAATCAGTAGATGGAGGCAAAACTTGGGCACTTGTCAATGCAGATGGTTCACTTGCAAACAACTATTTTAGTCGGCTAACCGTAGATCCGCGTGATCCAAATACAATTTACGTTATGGGGCGATCAATAAGTAAATCTACAAATGGAGGAAAGACATTCCACTTTTTCAAGGGCGCACCAGGTGGGGATGACTACCATTACCTCTGGATAAATCCTGACAATCCAACATACATGATAACGGCATCAGATCAGGGATGCGTCGTTTCGGTAGATGGCGGTCAAACGTGGTCAAGCTGGTATAACCAACCAACAGGTCAATTTTATAGTGTTGCTGTCGACAATCAGTTCCCATACAAAATTTATAGTGGACAGCAGGACAATGGTACGGTCGGAATATTGAGCCGAGGACCGTATGGTGTAATTGAGGACCGTGACTGGCATCCAGTTGGGGGTGATGAGCGTGACTACGATGTCCCAAAACCTGATAATCCAAAGTTGATCTTTGGCAGCGGACTTGGAGGACATATATCGCGGTTCGATGATTTAACACGCCAGGTTGCTGAGGTGTCGCCGTGGCCAGTTTCAAGTTACGGAGCTTTCCCACCTGCACAGAAATATCGATATACGTGGATAACACCTCTGGTATTTTCGAAATTGCCGCCTTTTGGTCTCTACTCTGGATCACAGGTACTTTTTAAATCCGTCGATAATGGGAACCACTGGACTGTAATCAGCCCTGATTTGACAGGAAAAGTAGAAGGGGTAACAGCGACAAATGACCCTGATTTGAAGACAGCTCGTGATGCAGGATTTGGTGCAATATTCAGCATAGCACCTTCTCCAATCTCCAAGAATGTAATATGGGTAGGATCTGACGATGGCTTAATAAGTCTCACAACTGATGGCGGAACCCACTGGAAGAATGTAACTCCAGGCGATGTGCCAATTTGGGCAAGGATAGACGGAATATCACCTTCTCACTTTTCAAGAGCCACTGCATATGTGGCAGTCAACACACACAGAATAGGGTTTCAACACCCTTTGATTTTGAAAACTACCGATAATGGTCAAACATGGCATAAAATTGTCAACGGAATCCCTGATGATGAGTACACTAACTCTGTGGAAGAGGACCCTCTTCAGCCTGGTTTGATTTTCGCGGCAACAAACAGGTCGATATATTTTTCATTCAACGACGGAGAGAGTTGGCAGAAGTTAAGTGACGGCTTGCCGACAACTTGCGTCAATGCACTTGCAATTCACAATAGTGATTTGATAGCAGCAACTCAAGGAAGGGGGATATGGATCTTAGACGATATAGAGCCGCTACGGGAACTTCAGTCGGGATTTATGAGCCACAAAGCCCATCTCTTTAAACCAATTGATGCAATACGCATGCGCCCGAATGAGAACAAAGACACCCCCTGGCCGCCTGAGACCCCCCTTGGGCAGAATCCTCCGACGGGTGCTGTAATAGATTACTGGATCAAGGAATCCCCTCGCACTCCTGTTGAATTGACAATTACTGACTCAAAAGGAAAGACTGTTGTTAATTTTAAAAGTGACGAGAAGCCTGTCCAGGTTAAGACAGAGCCGCGTTATTTTGAGTCGGGATGGATTGGCAAGTCAGAAGAGTTATCTTCTCAACCGGGAATGCACAGGTTTGTGTGGAATTTAAGGTATCCAAGACCCCCTGCACTATCATATAACTACTCTATTGCTGCGGTCTGGCACGATGGGACTCCACTTGAACCAGAAGGGGCATTTGTGTTACCTGGTAAGTATACCGTCAGCCTTAAGATAGACGGCAAGAACTACACTCAACCACTAATTGTCAAGCTCGACCCACGCGTGCATGTAAGCGAATTAGCATTAAAGAAGCAACTTGCCCTGCAACTTAAGATATATGATGCATTGAGGGAAGGTACTGGAGCGTACAAGGAGATTGCTCAAGTCCTGTCGACTACAAAACAAACGAGAACAACTGCGACATCCGATTCCCTGAAAGGAATTTTAAATACTGGAATTCCAAACATCTCATCCATCTGTAATGTCCTGAGCAGCCTGGAGGCTTCAATAGAAGGAGCAGATGCAGCACCAACAGACGGGCAGTTATCGGTTTATGCGGAATACAAAAATAAACTCGATATGCTCCTCAAGAGGTGGGAAAAGCTTAAGAGCGAAGCTATGAAGTAATAGCCCAGTCCCCTCGAACAAATCAGAGTGAGAGAACTGCAGGATTCTCAAGGATTCGCCGCAGTGTCTGCATAAACCTCGCAGCGACGGCGCCGTCTACAACCCGATGGTCTGATGAGAGTGTCATCCTCATCCGGTTTCCTATTTTTATAGTACCACCTTCGACAACCGGTTTCTCAATTATACTTCCAACAGCAAGTATTGCTGCTTCTGGAGGATTAATTATTGCAGTAAACTCTTCAACATCGAACATTCCTAAATTGCTTACCGTGAATGTACTCCCGTTATACTCATCTGGGTTTAACTTTCTTTCCCGCGCACGTAATGCCAGATCTTTTGCCTCAATTGAAACCTGACGAAGACTCTTCTTGTCCACATCCCTGATTACAGGTGTAATCAGACCTTCCTCAATTGCAACCGCAATTCCAATGTGGACGTCAGAAAAAAGCCTTATCTTATCTCCCAAAAAAGCGGCATTGACTTCCGGATGGATTTTCAGAGCGGTTGCACATGCTTTAACTATGATATCATTGAAGCTGATTTTCAAATTTTCATCAAAAGAGTTCAAAGCCTCTCTAAAAGCAATTGCATCATCCATTTTCACTTCTACAGTCAAATAAAAGTGCGGTGCCTCCACGTTGCTCCTTGTCAATCGTCTAGCAATCGTTTCTCGCATCATAGTCAACGGAACATCAGTAAACCCTTCTTGCGATTTTATTTTAGGGCTCTCAGGGCTTTTTTGGCCCGAGGCAGCCAGGTCGACGTCTCTCTTGATGATTCTCCCAGAAGGGCCCGAGCCATGAATCTGATTGAGGTCAATTCCTTTTTCTTTGGCAATTTTTCGTGCCAATGGTGAGGACTTTATACGATTATCAATAGATTTATTTACTGTGGCTATCATGCTTTTCGTTTCGTCTTTCATGCTCGATGAAGAAACACTTCCTCCCTCTTTTTCCGAATTTGTCCCTCCAAGTAGCGACGAAATGTCCTCCCCTTCGGAACCTAAAATTGCAATCAATCCTCCAAGGGGCACGCGCGTTCCTTCCTTAGCAACAATTTTTAGTAAAATCCCCTCGTCATATGCTTCCATATCCATATTCGCCTTATCGGTTTCAATCTCAGCAATAACTTCGCCAGGTTGTACCCTGTCACCTTCTTTCTTCAACCACTTTATGATCCGCCCTTCTTCCATAGTATCACTCATTTTGGGCATTTGAATCTTAATAGCCATTCTTTAACCTCATTGTACTTTTATTTACCCTTAAACTATTTCTTATAAATTACTCTGAGCACTGCATCGACAACTTTTTCTGGACTTGGCAGGACGTTGTGCTCCAGCGTTTTTGAATAGGGCATTGGAACATCCTCAGACGCAACCAGTTCCACAGGCGCATCGAGATAATCAAACGCCTTCTTCGACACCCTGTAAGCAATCTCACTTCCAACGCTTGCAAATGGCCAGGATTCTGTCACAACCACACAGCGATTTGTTTTTTGAACGCTTCTGATAATTGGTTCATCATCGAGTGGCCGAATTGTCATGGGGTCTACTACTTCAGCCTCTATCCCCTCATTAGCTAGAATTTCACTTGCTTTAAGTGCTACGCCCAGCATTTTAGAATAGGCCACGATTGTTACATCTTTACCTACTCTTTTTACATCCGACTTGCCAAGAGGAATCAGGTACTCCCCTTGAGGAACCTCTCCCTTAACTCCATACATTACTTCGCTTTCAATAAATATGACAGGATTATCATCACGGATCGATGACTTCAGCAGACCTTTGGCATCCTTTGGAGTTCCTGGCATGACTACTTTTAGACCGGGAATATGAGCATAGTAGCTCTCAAGGGCTTGAGAATGAGTAGCGGCCAACTGATGTGCTGCTCCCCCGGGTCCACGCACAACAATTGGAATCTTAAACTGCCCTCCAGACATATATCTCATTTTTGCAGCATTGTTTACAATCTGGTCAATCGCAACCAAAGAAAAGTTGAATGTCATCACTTCCACTATTGGCCTGAGCCCAACCATTGCTGCACCAACCCCAACACCAGTAAAGCCAGCTTCTGAAATTGGTGCGTCTATCACCCGCATCGGGCCAAACTTCTGAAGGAGACCCTGTGTTACTTTGTACGCTCCCTGGTACTGACCTACTTCCTCGCCAACAATAAATATCGAGTCGTCACGCTCCATTTCTTCCGCTAACGCTTGATTCAAAGCTTCTCTAAATGTAATCTCAGGCATGTCCTTCATCTCCCCTTAAACATAAATATCGTCGTACATAGAGTCTAAAGGCGGTTCTGGACTATTCTCAGCAAATTCCAGTGCTTCTGAGATGACTTTCTTCACGTCGATATCGATTGAATCGATCTCTCTCTGGGTTGCAACCTTTTCCTCGAGTAAAAACTTCTTCATGTTCTCAATTGGATCCCGTTTCTTCTCCTCTTCCACTTCCTGCTTAGTCCTGTAAATCGAGTCTGGGTCCGACATCGAATGCCCTCTGTATCGATATGTCCTTACCTCAAGGAGTGTTGGCAAACTCAGTTCTCGGGCTTTTTTTACAGCCTCTTTAACAGCATCGTATACCGAAAAAACATTCATCCCATCTGCAACCATTCCTTCTATCCCATAAGCGCATCCGCGTTTATAAAGTTCTGAAACAGCAGATGCACGCTCTACTGCCGTGCCCATTCCATACATATTGTTTTCTATAATGTAAATGACAGGCAATTTCCAGAGAGCTGCCAGATTCAACGACTCATGGAAAGTTCCCTGATTAACTGCTGCATCTCCCATAAACGTAAGACAGACACGATCTTCCTTCCTATATTTTATTTTAAAACCAACACCCGTGCCAAGTGGTATTTGTCCACCGACAATAGCGTGTCCTCCGAGCATGTTTCGGTTAGCATCAAAGAAATGCATTGACCCACCTTTCCCCTTGCTTGTACCGGTGTACTTTCCAAAAAGCTCAGCCATCAAAATTCTCGGGTCTGTACCCCTGGCTAAAGCATGACCATGATCTCGATACGCAGTAATGATATAGTCATCATCTCGTACAGCGGTCACCGCTCCTACTGCTACTGCTTCCTGTCCAATGTACAAATGAAGAAAACCGCCAATTTTTTGTAGCCCGTACATTTTCGCTGCAGCTTCTTCGAACCGACGAATCAACAACATTGATTTGTATATTTGAACGAGTTTGGTTCTCCCCAAACTCAGGTATTGTTCCATATTTGTTTCTATGGCGTAATCGCTCATTTATTCCTTTCCTCAGATATGTTTTAAATAACAACTTGTTGCTCCGCATGATAGGAACTCCTGACCAGCGGTCCGGACTCCACATATTTAAATCCAAGCTCTATACCAACCTTCTTGTACATCGCAAACTCAGATGGCTCAACGTATCGGTCAATTGGAAGATGATCCTTTGTGGGCTGCAGGTACTGACCAATAGTCAGTATGTCTACTTGTACTTTCCGCAGGTCTTTCATAACTTCAATGACCTCATCATAGCTCTCACCAATTCCAACCATCATTCCGCTTTTAGTCACCAATCCTTTTTCCTTGAAGTATCTTAATACTTCGAGCGATCGATCATACTTTGCCTGCGGTCTGACGACGCTGTAAAGTCGGGGTACAGTCTCAACGTTGTGGTTGAGAATATCAGGCTCAGCATCAGCCACAATACTGCAAGCGACATGATCACCTTTGAAGTCGGGTATTAACACTTCTACACGACAGGCCGGATTCTTTATCCTCACCTGTCTGATCGTCTCGGCGAATATAGCTGCACCACCATCCTTGAGCTCGTCTCTGTTTACTGATGTTATGACCACGTGCCTTAGTTTCATCGAGGCAACGGCTTCTGCTACTCTGCGCGGTTCGTCAGTATCTAATTCTTCCGGACGACCCGTTTTGACAGCACAAAAGCCACAACTGCGAGTGCAAACGTCCCCAAGAATCATAAAGGTCGCTGTGCCATGCCCCCAGCATTCACCTAAGTTTGGACATCGAGCTTCTTCACAAACAGTGTGCAATTGTTTGCTTCTCATTAAATTCAAAATTTGCGAGTAGTTCTCTCCATATGGCAGTTTTGCCCTTATCCAATCGGGTCTGCGTAACGGTTTCTTTTCTGCTATGTCCATTATTCGTAAAGTTGGTTTGTTGTGTCAAAATTCTCCAGGTAATAAATGACCTTCTCAAGGAACTGTCCGCCCAGAGCACCATCAATTAATCTGTGATCAAATGATAAAGTCAGGTACGCCATCTGTCGAATGGCAATTGCATCATTGATTACCACAGGTCGTTTTTGGACAACCCCAACCCCCAGTATGGCAATGTTTGGCTGGTTGATAATTGGCGTTCCCATCAAATTACCAAAAACTCCGTAATTTGTAATCGAGAATGTGGAATCAACTATATCATCTGGGGTCAATTTTTTAGTCCTGGCGCGCATTGCAAGATCGTAAATTCCCCGTGCTAATCCTAAGATATTTTTTTCGTCAGCTCCCTTCAAAACAGGGACAATTAAGCCAGTTGTTTCAATCGCAACAGCTATTCCAAGATTGACATAATTCTTCATTACAATATTTGTTCCCTCTATGCTGCTATTAACAAGGGGAAAATCCTTCAATGCTTTCACACAGGCATTAGCAATGAACGGCATGTACGTTAGCTTGAACCCCTCCCTGTTTTGAAACTCGACAGCGTTTCGATCAATATAGTTTGCAATTCCTGTCATATCAGCTTCTGAGATAGCGGCAACGTGAACAGAGGTATCTCGACTCCTTATCATGTGTTCCATTATTCGCTGCCGTAAGTTGTCCATTGGCACAATGGTCGATTTAGATTTATTGTAAGCCTGAGGTGTAGCAACAAGCTCGGGTTTCGAGGCCGGCACAAAAGATTTGGCAGGTGATTTTCTTTCTATGTAAGCCAGCAAATCCTGCTTTGTTACCCTACCTCCCGAACCCGTTCCCTGGATGGCAGAAAGTTCATCGAAACTTATACCCTCAGACCGCGCGATTGCCCTGACTAAAGGCGAAAAGAATTTACGAACACCTCCTCCTGTTCTGGCGGAAACCTTGACCTCAGCTACTTCAGCAGCCTTTTCACCGACCGTTGACGAAGCAATGTCAATGGAGACTCTTGATGGCGCCTCTTTCCTTGTTTCAATTGAAGCTGAAACGTCAGTTTCTATGTGCGCTATTACTGCACCCACAGGCGCAACTTCCTGCTCAGGTACAATTATGTCCGCCAGAATTCCGGATGCAGAAGATGGTATTTCAGTATCGACTTTGTCAGTGCTTATCTCGAGGAGAATTTCATCCTTCTCTATTTTGTCACCAGGCTTCTTGTGCCACTTAATAATCTTCCCTTCTGTTATGCTTTCACCCATCTTGGGCATAAGGACTTCTATTCTCATTGCATACTCCTTAAAATGCGACCAATTCTTCTATAGCCCGTGTAACTATTACTTCGTTCGGAAGTGCTGCTGCCTCAAGTGGTGGACTATAAGGTATAGGTGAATCCAGGGCAGTAATCCTTCTTACCGGTGCATCAAGATATTCAAATGCTTCTTCTACTATAATTGCTGCTAATTCTGATGCAAAACCATTGGTGCGGGTATCCTCACTCAACACAAGAACTCGATTTGTCCTCTTAACACTTTCCAAGATTGCGTCTTTATCAAGTGGAACAATCGTCCGCAGATCTAATACTTCCACATCAATTCCCCTTTCACTCAGTTTCTTTGCAGCATTTAAAGCCATGTAAACCATCGCACCATAAGTAACTACTGAAATATCTTTCCCCGGCTTCCTGACAGCCGCTCTCCCGAATTCAATCAAATAATCCTCATCAGGTTCCGGTGACATGGCGTAACTCTGTCTGTAAAGGCCCTTGTGCTCGAGAAACAGGACAGGGTCTTCCATGCGAATTGCCGACTTCAACAAACCCTTGGCATCGGCTGAAGTAGAGGGATAGGCAATGTACAGTCCAGGACAGTGCGCGAATATACTCTCGATGTTCTGGCTATGATAGTGGCCACCATGGATGTACCCTCCAACAGGTACACGAATCACCATGGGCACCGACCATGTGTTGTTTGAACGATATCTCATCATTGCCACCTCGTTCTTCAGCTGCATCATCGCCGGCCAGATGTAGTCACCAAATTGAATTTCGACAACAGGTTTAAATCCTCGGACTGCCAATCCAAAAGCAGTTCCAATAATACTTGCTTCCGCGAGTTGTGAGTTGAAGACCCTGCTCCGCCCGAACCGAGTAGATAATCCTTTTGTAGCAGTAAACACCCCTCCCTTTCCGTCTTCGACATCTTCACCATATACTATCATCTTTTCATTGCGCGCCATCTCTTCATGTAATGCATGGTTAATTGCATCAACCATCACAACGGGCTTACCACTGGGCGGATTTTTTTCATATTGAAAATTGGAATATGCTTCTTTCGAAGCATAGACATGGAGTGAAACAGTACCTGGATCAGGGAGAGGGCGGGACTCAGCCCATTCTGCCGCTGCATCAACAACCTTTTTTATCTCCTCATGCATTGCGGAAATTTCAATATTAGAAAGGATTTTTTCGGATGTTAGAAGAGTTTCCATCATTGTCAATGGATCACGAGCATGGTCTCGCTCTATTTCTTCTTTGCTACGATATTTTCTGTCGTCATCAGACGATGAATGAGACAGGAGTCGAACAACATCGGCTACAATTATGCTCGGGCCTTCCCCTCGCCGGGCACGCTCAACTGCTTCTTTTGCGGCGACATAGCTCTCGACAAAATCCACTCCATTTACCTTGAAACGCATGAGACCCTCATATCCCTTAGCAACTTCGTAAATTGAGCCACCAGCAGTCTGCTGCCACTCAGGTACACTTATAGCATAATGATTATCCTCAATGACAAAAATCACGGGAAGTCTATCTCGAGATGCCCAGTTGAGAGACTCAGCAAACTCCCCTTCACTTGTAGCTCCCTCTCCAGATGACACATAAACAACTTGATCAGTTTTTTCCCTTACCGCGCCAATTGCCGTTCCAACAGCTTGCAGAAACTGTGTGCCAGTAGGGCTCGATTGAGTTGGAATATTTAGTTCTCTCTTTCCGTAATGACCGGGCATCTGTCTACCTCCTGTCATCACATCCTCTGCCCTATGAAGCTCTCCCAGCATTATTTCCTCAGGGGTCATTCCAAGTGCAACCGCGAAAGCCAACCCCCTGTAATAAGGATATGCCCAATCATAACCCGGTTTGAGGTTTAACGCGCAGGCAACCTGTATGGCCTCATGTCCTGACCCACCAATGTGGAAAAAAGCTTTACCCTGCTTGAGCAATATTAGTTCTTTTTCGTCGAGGCGCCTCGACAGGAGCATTAACCTGTATGCCTTCACGAGTACATCGGCAGGAATCGACTTATCCGTCGGTTCCAAAACGTCAAGTTGCCGTTTCTCTGAACCAGCATCGCTTTTCTTTGGATCTTTTTTAATAGGAGGCATGTTCCTTCTCCATATTTATATGAAAACGGTCTAAGAACTCATTTAATTCACTCGATACAAATTCAACTTTGAAGACTTCCGAAAATTCATCAAGTAATACAGATTTCACTTGTTTCATGTCGATTTCTTTCCCCAGTATGTTCGACAGAGAAGTGACTCCTCTATGGAATATTCCACAGGGAATAATTCTTTCGAAATATGATAAATCTGTGTTCACGTTGAAAGCAAATCCATGCATTGTAACCCATCTGCTGACCTTGATACCAATAGCACATATCTTATCCTCTCCTATCCATACTCCTGTGTAATCTGGATCCCGCGTTGCATTTATCCCGTATGAATGAAGCACACGTATTACAACTTCTTCCAAATTGCGGATATACTTATGAACATCGGGCTCGAACTTGTTTAAATCAAAAATTGGATAAGCAACCAACTGACCTGGGCCGTGGTAAGTAATGTCGCCGCCGCGGTCAACTTTGTATACTGACACGCCTTTATCGACTAATTCCTCTGCCGAGGCAAGTAAATGATCTTCACTGCCCGACTTACCAATTGTATATGTATGGTAGTGTTCAGTAAGCAGCATCACATCAGGAATTCTCCCGGCTGTCCTTTCGGCATGAAGGACCTTTTGCAGTTCCCATGCAATGTGGTACTCTGTGAATCCTATGTCTACTATAATTCCTTTATTCACAAATCAATTTAAATATCTATTGCGTGACCCATCGCATCCTCAGCCGCCTCTTTAATGGCTTCGCTCATGGTTGGATGCGCATGGATGGTACGAAAGATTTCAAATGCGGTAGTTTCGAGTTTCTTAGCAACCCCAACTTCAGCTATCATTTCAGTGGCATTGTTACCAATTATGTGGGCACCCAGGAGTTCACCATATTTCGCATCAAAAATCAACTTGACAAAACCTGTTGTTTCACCGCTCGCTATTGCCCTACCACTTGCAGTGAATGGGAACCTTCCTATTTTTAAGTCATATCCGAGTTCTTTCGCCTTCTCTTCAGTTAAACCAATGCTCGCGACTTGAGGCTGGCAATAAGTACATCCTGGAATGCTGTTATAATCAATGTCCTCAGTCTCGACCCCTGCAATTCCTTCAACACACCTTATTCCCTCTGCAGAGGCTACATGCGCAAGCCACGGAGGGCCAATTACATCACCAATTGCATAGACACCCTTCACATTTGTAGCATAGTTAGTCTTATCCACTTTTATCCATGACTTCTCGATCTCGACACCTATCCCCTCAAGGTTGAGTCCATCACTATTTCCTTGAATTCCCACTGCAACAAGCGCAATCTCGGCACTTAATTCACGCTTTCCACCTTTGTCATTAATAACGACAGAAACACCATCTCCTTTAGCCGCAGCAGACTCCACTCTGGTTTCGGTCAATACTTCTATACCTTGCTTTTTGAACTCTCTTTCAAGCTGTGCGCTAACTTCTTTGTCTTCAAGTGGAAGTATGTTCGGCATCATTTCAAGAAGGGTGACCTTTGTGCCAAATGTATTGTAAAAATATGCAAACTCTACCCCTATAGCGCCAGCACCAATAATTATCATGTTCTTTGGGGCATTTTCAAGGATCATTGCCTCACTGCTTGTGATGACTTTCTTGCGATCAATCTTTATTCCAGGTAGTTCTCTTGGCCTGGCACCTGTAGAAATTATTATGTTTTTCCCGATGACCTGATCTGTCTCCTTACCTGACTTGTCGATTACAGAAATCATATTTGGTGCAAGAAATGTTCCAGTACCAGGAATTTTTTCGATTTTGTTTTTCTTAAACAAAAATTCTATTCCGCGAGACAAACGATCTGCAGCATCACGGCTCTTCTTGATAACCTTCTTGAAATCCACACTAAGTCCAGAATAAGAGATTCCGTATTCTGCTGCGCGTTTAAATTCCCACATTACCTCTGCACTTTTCAAAAGGGACTTTGTTGGAATGCACCCCCAGTTTGTGCAAATTCCTCCAAGCTTGTCTTTCTCAACCACTCCGACCTTCATTCCAAGCTGAGATGCGCGAATAGCTGCAACATAGCCCCCTGGACCACCACCCAGTATGACAAGATCAAAGTTTTTAGCTTCTGGCATGTTTTCTCCTGAATGTAAAATTATCCAGCTCGCTCTTAAGAAATTTCACAAGGGAATCCATTGAAAAATAAGAAAATGTATCAGTATAAAATTGAATATGCATTTCCTTTCTTATATCTCACTGCGACTGCGGGAAAATATAATGACATTTCGGAAATAATAACAAGCCAATCAAGTAATAGGTTTCACTAAACCATTTGAGAACAAGGACGAAAAGGCTTAAATTTTTTAAAAACAGCAGGTGAAACTATGCTAAATAATCTCACAACATGGAGATTTAACCACGGTGTACCATCTACATACCATACCGAGAAGTCACATATACCAGGCGGCGGTATTGTGCGTGAGCTGGTATTTGGAGCCAACGATGGCCTTGTTGCAGCATTTGCGGTGGCGTCAGGGGTGAATGGCGCAGGAGTAACAAGCAAAGTTATACTCATTGCAGGGTTGGCTGAACTAATAGGGGGAGCAATATCTATGTCTCTGGGAGCTTACCTTTCCACAAAGTCTCAAATAGAATACTATGATGGCGAAATGAAGCGGGAAAGATATGAGGTCGAGAAATTTCCTGAAATAGAGAAACAGGAAATTCGGGAAATATATCAGGGGAAAGGATTCCAGGGTGAAATTCTGGAGAAAATAATTGATCATATAACATCAGACAAACAAAGGTGGGTTGATATTATGATGAAAGAAGAATTAGGACTTTCTCTGGACTTATCAATCTCACCTGTCAAATCAGCCGTTGCCATTGGAGTAGCATATGCACTTGGTGCACTCATGCCAATCATTCCTTACATTTTCCTTCAACCAGCAAGCGGGTTAGTTTCGAGCGCACTCTTAACTCTTGCTTCTCTCTTCAGTGTTGGCGCAGCAAAGACATTTATAACTGGGAAAAAACTTCTCCGAAGTGGATTTGAAAGCATGTTAATTGGCGGCCTCGCAGCAACCGCCACCTTCATTGCTGGTAAGCTAATTTCACATTAATGACAATTTATAAAGTCCAGTTTTTATAGTCACTCGGTTCCAAATATCCGGTCACCCGCATCCCCCAATCCAGGTAGTATATAACCGTTTTTGTTCAATTCTCGATCAAGGACAGCACAAAAGATATGAACATCTGGATGCTCTTTATACATCAGTTCAACTCCAGCTGGAGCAGCAACCACACATGCAAGTCGAATGTTTCTTGCTCTCTTTTCCTTGAGATATCTCATAGCTGCAACCGCACTCCCACCTGTCGCAAGCATTGGGTCAACTACAATAACGGCACTTTCAGATAAGTTGGCTGGAAACTTGGCGTAATAGTCAACAGGCTTTAAAGTCGTTTCGTCCCTGTAAAGTCCAATGTGACCAACCTTAGCATCTGGAAGAAACTGGAGGAATGCATCGACCATTCCAAGCCCTGCCCTTAAAACAGGGACCAATATCACCTCTTCTGCTATCTTATGACCTTCAGTTGACTCCAGGGGGGTATCTATCTTATATGAAATTGTTCTAAAATCCTTTGTAACTTCATAAACCATGAGCGCAGCAAGTCGCTTCAGTGCAACTCTAAACTCCTCACTTCGTGTGTTCTTGTCGCGAAGCAAACTGAGGTCGCGCTTTAGAAGTGGATGGTCGACTATTGTCAGATTTCGCATGGATTTTTAAATAAAATTATGAAGCCCCCTGCACAAAATCAAATCCTGTCTGATGGTACACGTTCCCCCAGCATTGGTATAAGGTCTGCAACCGAGCTTATAATTATATCAGGTACGATCCCTGTTGAAGCATCGTACTCTAAATTATTGTTCCCGGTCTTTACATAAATTCCAGTTAACCCAGCTTCCTGAGCACCTTTGATATCGTTTATTATCTCGTCTCCTACCATTGCAAAATCAGCGGAAAGCCATCTTTTCCCCTCCGTCACTCTGATGTTATGTACAGCCATGTTGTAGAATTGCCTTGAAGGTTTGCCCACCAACTTTGCTGTTCGACCGCTAGCGTATTCCAGCGCAGCAACAAAGCTGCCACTACCCAATCTCATTCCATCTGTATCTCGCTGAAACCTACTTTTCCCGAGCGCAATAAGCTCAGCTCCATTCATCATAAATCGAAAGGCTTTGTTCAGAATATCATAATCAATGCCATTACCTATGTCACCAATCACAACGTAATCTGGATTTTTTTCAGAACACTCTATTCCGTCAAATTCCTCTTCAATTTCGGGAGTTGTAATAAAAAAGCACTTCATACCTTCGAACGAACGCAGCATTTCAGCCGCTGCAGATGCGGCGGTTATTATTTCATCACGATGTGCCTCGATGCCAAATGAATTTAGCCTCGCTACAATTTGAGATCGGCTCAACCTCGAAGTATTGGAAACGAACCTGAATATTCGACTTTGTTTCCGCATGGTGTCAATAAACAAATCCGCATGTGGAATCAACGAATTACCAACATATATGGTTCCATCGAGGTCGATGAGCCATCCCTTAATTCTTTTTATTGCTTCCATTTCCTTCAATTTAATCAATACCAATCTCAACTGCATTGCACAAAAAAGCCAGGCCTCAAAAGGAGCGCCTGGCTCGAAATCTAACCGAAATCAATTCCGATATTACCAGACAGTCAGTTCATGACCATAGAGATTTAGTTTTCCGTTTATATGGGTACTATCGGTCATTGTTCCATTCGCATCTTTCAGTGTAGGATAGTGACACTTATAGCATGTCTGGATTGTCTGTCCTTTATGAACAGAGGTGTTTGGAGGAATACCGTGACAGGTACCACAGGCAGCCTGATCTGCGCTTCCAGTCCATTTTGGTGAAAAGTTATTGCCATTCTTGAAATTTCCATGACAATAAGTACCTGAACATGTCAAAGTCTGAGGATTGAAGAAGGGTGTTGGTGTTACAGTTGGCTGTGTGTTGTCATAATACTGACTTGATGGCGCATTAGTCACGACAGTTGACAATCCCGAGAACGAAATTATCGCAGGAACTCCAAACGGGTGAATACCGGGACCAGCTTTTTGAGGAACGACATGACAGGAACTACATCTTACACCTGAAGATATTGAACCTCCACTGAGATGTATCCTGTGAGCACCTACACCCGGACTGCTCGAACTTGTGTTGCCTGACAAATCCACCGGGGGCGCTATTCCTGTAGAATCCCCATGACATGTGTTGCAGGAAAGAGGTCCATTGATCCCCTGGTGACACGTGTAGCACGACTTGCCCGACGTACCACCTTTGAAATCATTTCCATGGCAGGAAGTGCATGTGGATAAATTGTACTGATTGTTTTTGATGAACACACCATGAAAATTAGGGGAATTCACATCGGTCCATCCAGCCGGATGTATGTCGCCCTGCGAAGCTTGAGGTGCAAGCACATTTTGCTGTAGCTTACTGCATCCAATCAGGATAATCGCACTTAATGCCGCAAGAATAGTTGACAAATACTTTTTCATTTTTACGCTCCGCTATTTTCTCCCGTGACAGTAACCGCAAAATCCAACGCCTGGAGTACCACCGGGATGAGCATTTGGATCCGTATGACAGGTGTAACAAACTGCACCTGCATCTGTATGCCAATTCCCTTCGACATCATGCATATAAAAAGCAGGATGCGTTTTAGGATCGTTACCCTTTATTCCATCGGGGTCATTGTGGCAGGTAACGCACGTTGGGTCTGCACCCTGTACATCGTGACAGCTTGCGCAACTCTCAATGTCCTTCCGCGCATAGACTGCATGCCTTCCACCACCGCTCCCAACTCCAAAGGTCACAAAATCGCCTCCATCGTGCCACACGGGTTTAATTCTCTCTCCATTCGATTCATGGCACTTCACACAAAATGTACGCTCATCGTGACATGTGTAGCAATTGCTTTCTCTCCCCTTTGCGTCAATTGAGTGAGTGAACCGATAATTGAGAGAATGCACTCGCTGAACAGTCAATTTTTTATGACTTGGTACTGGAGAAAGCTCAGGAGTAGATGGAACATAAATTTGGGTTGGACTTAGGTCTTTAGCAAGATTTGCCGCATCATGGCACTCCTGACACGACGCAGGCGTGTGACATGACTTGCAATCATTTTGTGCTCCTCCGACGTTGACAAAATTCTTGTGCTGTGTAATGAAATCTGCCGATTTATGAGAAACAGGAACGAGATTTGAAAGATCCTTATGACAGGTTTCACATCCACCCGGGGCAATTTTTAGCTGTGATGCATGAACAACGGTGTCACGAGGAGCATTTCCCTGTAGCTGCCCATGACAGGTCGTGCAAAGCGACATGTTTGGAAATGCCTTTGCATCCTGATATGCGTAATCGAACTTGTTTAAATCCTGATGGCAGGTCTCACACTTCAGGTTGAGAGAGCTAAAATGTTCTTTGTGTGAAAAGTAAACCGGACTCGATGTTTGAGCAAGCTTGCGGTAAGTAGTAGTATCACTACTTGTATGACAGAAATCGCAGCTTGTCGTAGACTGATCATGGCAGGTAAAGCATGTCTGCATATCCGGAATAAGATAGTCGACTTCACTGGTGCTGGATGCGGCTTTGCCATGGCAGTCGGTGCATGAAGCTCCGACATCATTGATGTGTAGTTTGTGTGAAAACTTAATCAACGTGGAGTTCTTTACCCGTGGGGTATCCTTTATTGCAAACAAATTCGATATAGAAAAGAGAGCGACAATCCCAATTATTCCAAGAAAACCTAATTTCTTCATATCACTCTCCTTTCGAAAGCCAGTCCAGGTTTCTAAAGAAATAATAATTAACTCTCAAATAACCCCTCATGTCATTTAAATAAACTGGGTTCCTGAGGTATTGAGTTTGAACGTCAAATGACAACAAACTAAATGGCCTGTACGTCAATCCCAGGGTCCCACTGTAAACCGTTGTCCGATTCGATTGACTTTGAAGATACTTGTAATCACTAAAGGAGACTGCACCAATTAAAAACAGCTTTCGGTTGAATACGGGATATAAGATCTGTGCACTTACTCCATCAAGATTACCTGCAAAGCCGTCATTATGTGAATAAGTAATCGAGAAAAACTTGTATGTTCCACCAACAGAAATTTGTGTGGCATTGTCGCCCGTATAATAAATCTTTCCAAGAGAAGCAAAAAATGTAACATCGCTGGCAAAAAGGAAATTTAACCCGGCGTCGTACTCATCTGTTCCACTATGGTCGAATACGGAAAAGATTGAATTAAAAGGGAGTCGCGGGTCACGATGGAAATATTCGATATTCAATGTCAGAGGACGCACTATGGAATACCTCAGAGACGCTTCCGTTCGATTGAACTTCGAAAAATTGAGGTCATAATCAACCCTCAGATATCCCGAAGCTTTTTCATTGTAATAAAAGATATCACCGGACACGAACTGATTTGCGACGGATGATGGATCTATCAAAACAGTCTTGACGTCTGACGGCGATCCAAGCGTATCTCTGCGCAACGCATAATAACTCTCAGGTTTAAAGCTCTTATTTACGTAGCTTCCCGTAAGTGATAACCCATCTATTGGCGAGTACGATGCCTGTGCTCCGAACAAGTTGTTGTTTTTTGCGTTAGAAATGATCTTCACAGACTCGTCATATGGCGGTAAAATGCCACCAAAAAGTATAACCTTAACTTTGTTGTCAATGAGTCTGGCGTCGGCACTTAAACCATCAACAGCTGAAACACCAACGCGTGAAAATACTGGCTGCCTTCCTAATTTCAAGGTGACCATATCGCCAAGATTTCTAATCTCGACGTACAAATTTGCGGCGCGCAGCCGCGGATCATTACTGAATCTTGTAAGAAAATCGTTCGTTGCAATCAGGTATGAGTGCAATTGGAGTCTGGAACTTCCAAAATTAAACTGCATTGCCTCATACCCCCGCAAGCTCATCTTACTAGAGTTCGTAGTGTCATACTGCTGGTATGAGTACAGCGTCGTAACAAGCCTACCGCTGAATAACTGCGCGCTCGCCTCACCCGAAAGGAAGAGAAGAAAAACCAACCACTGGATCTGTCTCACTGTTCACCTTCCTTCGTCACTGGAAACATTGAGTTATTATTTTGGCATCGGGTGTGCAATTTGTGCCCACATCTTATTGAAATCGAATCCTTTGAAAGTTGGGCTCTTTTTGTTGTGGCACTCCTCGCATTTCTTTTGTGCACTGCCATCCTTGACGGATAAAAGGATCAATCCATTCTCAGCCGCTTTTTTGGGATCTTTCATGACGCTCATGGTCTTGTAGTCGTTTCCTGCGCCATGGCAGGTTTCACATTGAACGCCATCCTCTTTGTTAAACTTTGGGCCAAGCAAGGATGCGGGGACATTGTATGCGGTGACGTGGCATTCGAGACATTCAGGAGCTTCAGATGGCTTCCCCTTCACGCCGTGAGCCTTTGCTACTTTTTCAGCTTCTGCGCTCAGGAGCACCTTATAAGCTTGAGAATGTTTGCTGGCTTGCCACTTCTGGAACTGTTCTCCCTGTTTAGCAGTTTTGTGACACATTGCGCAGACCTGAACACCTACATATTGGTGCTTTGTTTCTGCAGCATAAACCAATGTAGTCACGAGAAACAATGCCGCAATCATCTGAATTGTTGTTTTCATATTTTTACCTCCATTTTAGTTTTGATGCAGCAAACTCTTTAATGAGAGAATGGCTTTCGTGAAAGTCGAGTCGAAATCTCATTGTGTTAAATGTTCTTTATTAACCATTACTTCAAAACCACAGAATTAACTGTGCATTCATCGCAATATGTTCTTGTTGGACACTTTTCGAGCTGTTTAATGCCTATGAAATTCCCACACCCTTCGCAAATCCCAAACAATCCAGATTTAATCCTCTCCATTGCCAATTCTAACTCTTTCATTTCAGTTTCTTGCTTGATTGCCATTTCACAACGGAAGCCAGGTTCAATTTTACAACGAGGGTGCTCGGCATCACAGGTACTGCAAATGAACTCCTCGCCGCTGGCAATGCTCATGATTTCATCAGGCTCAAGGTACATTATACGCAAGAGGAATTGCATGCGCTTCTCTATTATCTTCTTAAAGTGTTTATTTAAATTTGTGTCAGTCACCGCTCTTTTCTTCGACATCGTCTTTCTTAACTTTACCGTTTCCATTTTCGACAACCATGTCTTCACCAGCTTCCTCACGCAGGTGACGCAATTCCAGAGGATGTTCCTTAAGCATCTCTTCTTCGCTTAACATGCCAGTGACGCAGGCAGGATTAAGCGGATAGACATCTGGATTAAAGATAACAAAATAAAAATGCCAAACAAGTATCGCCAGCGATGCTAAAACCGCTTCGTAGTAATGTACTAAAGTTGCAGCATCCAATCCAATTGGTCCGAAAATTCCCATAAAATAATTATTGAACCACAACATAAATCCAGTTAATCCCATTACGATTGTTCCCCAGATTAATGCAAGGTACTCGAATTTTTCTATGTAACTAAATCGACCAAACTGAGGTTTCTCCTTCGAAAATCCAAAATCATACTTAAACACATCAACTAGATCTCGCAAGTCCTGTATCCTCGGAATCATATCTTTAAAGAATTTTCTTCCTCGTTTTGTAAGGATAACATATAGAATGTGATAAATCGCATCTACAACAAGTACGATGGCTGCAACCCTGTGAATTATCCCACGGAGCTCGACAAAATTGTTTCCAAAAATATCCCTGATTGGTTTTACCCACCACGAGTCTGGAAATTTTAGCATAAATCCAGTTAACACAAGAGTAAGAAAGCTCAGCAATAAAAACAAATGCTGTAAGCGTTCATTAAGTGTCATCCTCAAATAAAGTTTATAATGTCTCGACCGATCCTCCTCCAATCCCCCATGATCACGCAGTTTTCTAATCAGTTTCTTTATAAAATCAAGAACATTGTGAAGACCCATTAACCCAATGGTCCCGATAATGAGCACTATGTATACTTGTGAGATCCAGAAAAGCAATGGTTCCTTCCTGGATTTGGGTAGCACGTGAACAGGACCTGTTACAAATCGCTTGTCTGCGCCCGGGTGACACTTTCCGCAGGTAGAAGCCAAATTTTTGGGATTGATTGGAGATGTTGGATCGGATGATGGCTTTATGTCGTGTGCTCCATGACAACTTGCACAGTTTGCAACGGTGGTCGATCCACTCTGCGTTGCCAGCCCATGATAGCTGTCTAGGTAACTGGCCACCGTGTGAGAGGGTAGGCTATACCTGCTTGTCAATTGCACAGACCCGTGGCACTGCGAACATGCTCTAGCTACATTTGCGTTGGATACAGTTGACTGAGGATTCCCTGGCGATAGTATTTGATGCATCCCATGGCAATCTGTACAAACAGGAGCATCTTTATTACCGGCAACAAGTCCCTTCCCATGAATTCCCTCCATGTATTTTTTATAGACATTCTCATGACAACCGGTTTGCCCGCATGTTTGGGGAATGTTGTTCCTGAAGACCTTTGAATGAGGGTCTCCAGCGGGCAGCATATCATGTGCACCATGACAGTCGCTACAGGTTGCTGCTTTCAAATTCCCGTTTGAAAGCGCAACAAGGTGAACGCTGCTCTTTATGCTCAGCAAGAAGGCAGCAGATACGCCTGTTAGGTTCAGCACATCTTTATTCTCGACATGACACTTTAAACATAAGTTTGGCTCATTGGCACGACTTGTTGGTGAGTTTGGATTTCTTATAGACTCAATTGAGTGCTCTTCGTGGCAATCCGTGCACACAGGTGCATACTTAATCCCTTGTGTGAGGGCTTTCCCATGTGAAGAGTTCAAATAGTGATGCTCAACGTCACTATGACATTTTCCGCAAGTCCTGACAATGTTTGATCGGTTCACACTTGATTCAGGATCGCTTGCAGGCTTGATTGTATGACTACCGTGACAATCAACACACGCTGCGCCCTTACCATTCTTTTTGAGAAGATCTGCATGAATGCTATGAGAGTATTGCTCCACCAGAGAAGTAAGTTTTACTCCGCGGGCTGATTTCATCTCTTTGAAGATCTTTTGGTTCGTATGGCAGCTGAAACACGCATCTTTCGATATCAGCCGAATATCTGTGACAGTTTCGTGTCCCTTGTGACATGTTACACAGGTAAGGAGTCCACTCGCAAATGGTGCTTTATGGATTCCAGCTATCACCGCTACACTGTCAGGTTTATGGCAAGATGAACATATCCTGGTTTGATCAACGGGACGTAGACCTTTTACCACCTGAACTTCATGAGCTTTCAAATGACACGATTCACAAGTAACAGGAGTACCGGCAATTTTTGCATTGAAATGCCTGGACGTTACAAATCCCCTTTCAGCCTGGTGGCATTTCAAACAAAATTCAGGTGGTGTAAATTTTTGTGGCGAGGAGATATCGTGAGTCCCATGACAGCTCCAACAACTGACTTTTTCATGTGCATACTTAACATGTTGAACGTTAGTAACGCCAAATTCAACATTGTGGCAATCTCTGCAATTGACAGTCAGCCTGCCTGACCTGTGAGGAATTGAATCTGGATTAAAGCCCGCGTGGCAATCTACACAAGCTAATTCACCATGGACAGACGAATTGAAGACAACTGAATCAACATATAAGCTTACTAACTTTCCACTCTTCTTTGTAGTGAGAGTGCTATCGGAATGACACACAAGACAATCGCCATTTCCCTGTGAGAAGGCAACATATGAGGTTACGACAACAAACAGTATAATTTCACAGACCTGGACAAAGCTCTTCATTTTTTAGATGTAGAAGATGAGGTATTCTTTTCATTTATTACACTTTCACAAGATGGGCACAACCGCGCAGTGAGGTTCTTCATTAAAACATCGGATGGAATATCGTGCCTGCAAATCACACATTGTCCATACGTTCCTTTTTCAATTCTCCTTAAAGCAAAAGAAAGTTCATTCAAATCGGCGTCGTCAAACATACTGCACGCCTCCACTACTTTGGATTTTTCTTCTACTGTTGAGACATGATGGCGCTGGTACAAGATGTGTGACATCTTCTCAATTACCAGTTTCTCGAACAATGACAAATCTTCTGGTTTCATTTATACAGAGCTTCCTTCAATTTCCGTGCCACTTTAAGAAATACTACCTCTGTCCAAAATTCGAAATAAAAAGAAATTTATGATGACTCTCGAAAATGAACCGTGGTTATATTTCTCAAAGTATGTGTAATCTTTCCACAATTAACAAAAGACTGCTGCCGAGGTCAGATGTGGGAACCCCGGCAGCAGAAGGAGGAGGAAAGAGGAGACTCGTTAAATAAAAAAAGTTTGGGCCACCTGAGTTTGGCAGTGTCTTCCCCTGAGCGAGCTGTTATCTCATAAAAAGGCGGCCCAAAAAAGTTCCGAGGACTCACAGTTCCGAAGAAGCATCTGGCTCATCGTGAAATTCCTTCAGCGGTTTCGTCTTCAACGGAAGTGATTTCTCTAATCAAACTGTTCAAATGCGACAGCTTCATAGGGGCTTCGGAGTATATGTAGAAATTTTCTTTCATAGATGTGCTCATATCACCACAACACTGAAGGAGAAAAAGAACTTTGCGCGCGTATCCATCTCTAATCACCCATTCGTAAGAATCTCCAGGAAGCCGCGTCGTGGCTACTATTAGCAAAGAAACAGATCTCGGCGTTGAGGGATTCCACTCAATGACATTGTAACCCTCACGCTTCAGAAACTTCATCAAAAGGTCGAACATAGCCCTTTCATCGGAAACCAAACCGATATCTTTTGAAGGTTCCTTGCTGTTCATCATAGTTCATACCTATCAACCCCCGTGCCACGAAGTAATCCAGACAATCTCCAATAAAAAACCGCCTGGATTCGCACCTATTGAAATTAGAACAAGCTTAAATCAAGTCACGGTCCCATTGTTAGAGACATTTTTCCCTGTAAGTGAGTGAAATTTTTCCTCAAATATTGACGAAATGAATGCATATCGAGATAGAGGTCGATTACAGATATCTCCATTGAATATTGTCTCTCTATTTGCAAATTTGTACGTATAAAACGTCATGCTTAGCAGTCTCAGGTCAAAAGTTGCAGTTGGATTTACTGTACTGGTATCCATTAACATAGTTGTCAGCATCTGGTCGATTTACAATTTTAATGAGCTGGCAAATGCAATTGCCACTATGATAAAGCAAAACTATCAAAACATCACAGCTGCACAATACATGGTTGTAGCTCTTGAGAGAGAAAATAGCGCACAGCTTGTAATGCTGAATGGTGATGTCGAAGGGGGATTGGCACAGTTTAATGAAAATCACGCCAACTTCCTAAACTGGTTTTCACAGGCATCTGCTTCTGCAGTACCTGATGGCGGTGATCAGGTCTTATCTAAGATTCAATCTATGTACAAGAGATACACCGCTGCAACAGATTCTCTTGTTATGATCATCAGACGCTATGGCCTTATGAATGGCCAGAATTATCACTACATGAAAATCTTGCCATTGTTCACACAACTCAAAGAGTCATGTTTTCAACTCCTGGATATGAACCACAATGCAATGATTGAAACTGACACCAAGGCACACAACATAGCAAACCAAGCAACAGTGGCTGTCATTGGCGCGTCACTAATTGCTATTATCCTTAGCATTGTTGCCTCCTGGCAATTCTCCCAGTACATAATTGAACCAGCTGAAAAGCTCACTGAAACTGTGCGCAAAATTGGAAGAGGAATCCTGGACGCACGAGCAGACGAAAGTACCAACGATGAAATAGGCGAATTGAGTCGAGAGTTTAACAAAATGACCGCTCGCCTTCGTAAATACGATGAGCTTAACGTCGAAAAACTTGTTTCTGAAAAGAAGAAGTCCGAAGCAATTGTAGCCACCATATCTGATCCCATAATTGTGACGGACTCTCAGGGAAAGATCGTCTTGCTTAACGAACTGGCTGAGCTCCTTTTCAACGTTACAGAAGAAGAGGCTATGGAAAGGATGTTCAGCGATGTTGTAAATAATGAACAGCTAACACGGTATGTCCAGCAGTGCCTGAATGGGGAACTCACTCCTAACATTCCTCCATATTTTGAGATGAAATTTCAAAACGAAATTCGTTACTTCAGAATAAAAATTAATCATGCCACTGACAAATCAGGTAAAATTACAGGGTGCGTGCTCATCTTGCAGGACGTTACACAGTTTAAAGAGCTCGACCGCATGAAATCCGAATTCATGGCTCGAGTCTCGCACGAGTTTCGGACACCTTTAACGTCAATCAATATGACAATCGACATATTAAAAGATGAACATGTAGGTAAAGTGAACGACCACCAGAGAGAGCTCCTCGTAGCTGCAAAACAGGATGCTGAAAGATTAACCAAGCTGGTTCGCGACCTTCTCGAACTATCCAGACTTCAATCAGGTCGGATAAAGCTCAAAGAAGATGTAATTACCGCTAGCTATCTCATTGACTTTTCAATTCAGCCGGTTTTACTGCAGTTTCATGACAAGAATGTAAATCTGACAAGAAGCGTTGATCCAGATATCCCACCTTTCAAAGGTGACCTGCAACAGTTATCATGGGTCATTTCAAACCTTGTTACAAATGCCCTCAGGTTTACCAACCCAGAAGGATCTGTCAATATCACAGCTTCATTTGACGGGAAAAATTTAATCATATCTGTCCGCGACACAGGAACAGGAATCGATCAAAAGGAACTCGAAAAAATTTTCGACAAGTTCGTCCAATTGGAAGATAGCGGGAGTCCGACTCCTGGATCTGTTGGACTTGGACTTTCCATCGCAAAAGAAATTGTTGAACTTTATGGAGGACGAATATGGGCAGAGAGTCAGGTTGGGGTAGGCAGCACATTTACATTTACAATTCCCATAAACGAGAGGATCGTAACAGATAATATAGAAGCAATATGAGCCTGAAAGTTTTGTTGGTTGATGATGAACAAAATATACTGAGGACAATGACAATTTGCCTTCAGTCAATTGGTCTTGAAGTAAATCCCATCCCCAATCCATCCGACGCGCTGGAACTCGCAACCAGAGAGCATTTCGACATAGCATTTCTTGATTTAAAAATGAGACCCCTGGACGGTATTCAACTAATGACCGAACTCAAGAAAATAAACCCTGAAATTCTGGTCGTCATTGTGACAGCCCACGGCTCTATTGACACTGCCGTCGAGGCTATCAAAAAGGGTGCTTATGACTATCTGCAGAAACCATTTGACTTTCAGGAGCTTCAACATTTTACCGAAAAGGTGGTTGAATATTACAACCTTCAAAGAGAAGTCAAAGACTTGCAAAAACGCCTGCAGGAGTACCAAACACCAGGAGAGATCGTTACGAAAAATCCACAAATGCTTCAACTCCTGAACTTATCGAGGGAGATAGCCGATACAACGATTAGCGTTTTACTTCAGGGTGAAAGTGGTACAGGGAAAGAACTGTTTGCAAAGTTCATTCATGAATCCAGTTCCCGTAAAGACAAGCCATTCGTTGCAGTAAACTGCGCAGCTCTTTCGGAAAACCTCCTTGAAAGTGAACTCTTTGGACATGTGAGAGGCGCTTTTACAGGGGCAGTTAAAGACAGAGAAGGGAGATTTGAACTTGCAAATGGTGGCACAATCTTCCTGGATGAAATAACGGAGATTCCAAATACAACTCAAGCTAAACTACTTAGATTCCTTCAGAGCAGAGAATTTGAGCGTGTAGGTGACTCACAAACAAGAAAAGTCGATGTTAGATTTATCTCTGCTACGAACCGAGACTTAAACGAAGCACTTGCATCAGGAAAACTTCGACAAGATTTGTATTACCGCGTCAATGGTGTTACTATCAAGCTTCCTCCTCTTCGGGATCGACCTGACGATATTCCTATTTTAATAAAGCACTTCCTGAGGAAATTTTCACAAGGCAATGAGCCGGAGATCTCTACCGAAGCATTTAAGCTTTTGATAAATTATCAGTGGCCTGGAAATGTCAGGCAGTTAGAAAATGTTATGGAACGGGCGGTTCTACTTGCACACGGTAAGCGTATTGAGCCATACCATCTTCCTGACGAGATTCAAAATATGAATGTTATGACAAAACGACTCCTGTCACTGGAAGAATTGGAGAAGGAACACATAATCCGAGTCCTCAAAGAGACTTCAACTGCCGAGGAGGCCGCAACTGTTCTCGGCATCGACCCTGCAACACTTTGGCGCAAGAAAAAGAAGTACGGAATCAGCTGACTCTCCTGCAGCATTTGCTTTCCAATCTTCTTGAATTTAAGCTCCTTGAAATTTATTTTAATCGAGTTCCACAATCTTATGAAGGGATCCATATATGTATGATTTTGCAGGAAAGTCAATTGTCGTAACCGGGGCATCGAGCGGAATAGGGAGAGCAACTGCAAAGGCATTTAGTGAACACGGCGGAAGTGTTATAGCATTTGCGAGAAACAAGGAACGTCTCGACTCACTTTACGAAGAGTGCAAACAAAACCAGGGTGAAATACATCCTGTTAGAGGAGACGTGACTAAAGAAATGGACAGGCAAAAATGCATTGACTATGCTCTGGATAAGCTTGGGCGTATCGATGTGCTGGTCAATGCCGCAGGAATCATTGCAAGCGGGACAATCGAAAACACAACAGAAGCACAATGGGATGAGATGTTCGACATAAACCTCCGATCGGTCTTCAGGATGATGCAGCTGGCTATTCCGCATTTAATTCTGACAAAGGGGAATATCGTAAACGTATCCAGCGTAACAGGTATAAGAGCATTCCCAAATGTCCTTGCTTATTCTGTAAGCAAGGCAGGAGTTGACCAACTTACCCACTGTGCTGCCCTGGAAATGGCTCCAAAGGGAGTAAGAATAAACGCTGTAAATCCAGGTGTCGTGGTTACTGAACTCCACAGAAATAGCGGTATGACTGAAGAACAGTACCAGGCCTTCCTCGAGCACTCAAAGACAACTCACCCGCTTGGAAGAACAGGAACACCTGAGGAAGTAGCTGATCTAATTCTCTTTCTTTCCTCATCGAGAGCAAATTGGATTACAGGCGTTAGCTACAGCATTGATGGGGGAAGAGCCCAAACCTGCTTGAGATAAGTGCTAACGAATTGACCGTCTGAAAGTGTACGCGCTCAAACTCAAACTCACAGCTCCCATTGCCAGAAGTGCAATTGCCTGCGGGTAAAGTTCCTTGAAACCATCACCCTTTAGAAACAATCCTCGAACAATTTCCAGAAAATATCTTACTGGAATAAAATAAGTGACGTATTGGATAATCACTGGCATATTTGCAATTGGGAAGATAAACCCGGACAGGACGATGAAAGGCATCATTATAAAGAACTGGGCAGTCATACTAGCCTGTTGCTGAGTTTTTGATATAGAAGAAACAAATAACCCCAATCCGAGCATTACAAGTACAAATAAAAAACTAAATGTTAGTAAGGTAAAGACATTACCGCGCATTGGAACATGAAATACAAAAAAGCTTACAAGCAAAACCAGAAATACTTCTGCAAATCCAATTAACGCAAACGGGACCATCTTACCAATGATAAATTCAAAATCACTCATAGGTGTCACAACAATTTGTTCTATTGTCCCTATTTCTTTTTCTTTTACAATCGCCATTGATGTTAGAATTAATGTTATTACCATCAGCACCATTACGAGCACAGCTGGTACCATAAAATAAGCACTTTTGAGCTCGGGATTGTACCAGACACGCGACTGAGCAGTCACAATCGGAAGTTGTTTTGCATTCTCTATGATATTGTACTTTTCTGCTCGCTTAACGATTAACCCCCTTGCATAGTTCAAGGCTATAATGCTGGCATAGTTCAAACCTATACCTCCAGTGTTTGAATCCGAACCGTCAGCTATTACCGCCAATTGTGGTCTTCTGCCTGCCAGAATATCGCATCCAAAATTCTTTGGAATAATTAGTGCCACCCCAGCATCACCTCTTTCGAAGTAATCATCGATATCTTTCATTTGGTTAGTATAACCCGAAAGAGTAAAGTATCCGGAACTTGTGTACCGTTCGACCAGCTTACGGCTTTCAACGCTGTTATCCATATCGCAAATCACTAAAGGAACATTTTTCACATCAACTGTTGCTGCATATCCCAGCAAGATCAGCTGCAAAACTGGGCCAACAATTGTGATCCCGAGCATCCTTTTGTCCCGTTTCAATTGCAAAAATTCCTTTCGCACCATGTGCAAAATCCTCTTCATTTCAAAATCCTCTCTTGTTTAGTCGCCATGATGAAAGAAGAGGAAAAGTGACTGCAAATATCATCAACGGCCAAATTTGATTTGAAATTGATGGCAACGTTGCTCCTTTCAGGATTATTGCCCGCAGTGCTGCGAGAAAATATCGTGCAGGCACAAGATATGTTATGAATTGAAGAACTTCAGGCATACTCCGAATTGGAAAGACGAAACCTGATAAAATAAACGTTGGAAGGAGCGTGATAAGACTTGAAATGAGATATGCCATTTGTTGCGATGTGGTAAAAGTTGAAATAAAGACTCCAAGGCTTAACGCGCCAACCAAGAAAATCACGATTGTTAAGCTCAAAAGTACAACACTCCCCTTCACAACAATATCAAACAGCACAAAGCTTGTCGAAAGGACGAGGATTACTGCAACATCAGCTAGCAGAAAATATAGGAGCGTCTTGCCTAAAATGATTTCGTAAGATTTGATCGGGGCCATCAGTATATGCTCTAACGTTCCGCGCTCCTTTTCCTTAACCACCGAGACAGACGTAGAGACTACCGACAAAACTGTGAGAATAAAGCCAATTAAGCCGGGAACCAGAAATTTCGCACTGCTTAATTCAGGATTGTAATAGACCCTCGGCCTGTAATCCAGTGAGCCAGACGAGACTGAGATGCCTTTTTTGGCAAAATATTTTGTCAGTATTTTCGATGAGTAATTTTGAACGATACTTTCAACATATCCAAGCACAAGCGTTGCAGTGTTTGAATTGGTTCCGTCAAGAATAAATTGTACATCCACGCTCTTTCCAGAAGTAATTGACTCCGCAAAATTGGCAGGTACAACGATTCCCATTGTAATATCGCCACTCCGCAACATCTCATCTAAATCGTTTTCCTTTTGAAGGTTGCCGACGTATTGAAAGTATTCAGTTGATGAGAACTCCTTGATGAATTTACGGCTTTCTTCAGTACCAGATTCGTCGACTACTGCAAACCTAACATGCTTCACGTCAAAGTTCAGCGCGTATCCATACAATAACAGCATGATAGTTGGAATGAAAATTATTACTGAGAGGGTGCGCCTGTCTCTCTTAAGTTGCCTGTACTCCTTCACATAGATGGTAAATATGTTCTCAAGAGAAGCGCGTAATTTTAATAAAAACATCTTCTAAAGTTGGATTTGTTTTTTGAATTAAGAATTCTCCATGACATTCTCTTATTAGGAGTTTGCGTAACCTATCCTCCGAATCATCTGTGATCCCATAGATATGTAATTTATCACCAAGTATTGTTGCCTCTGAAATCCATTCCTCCCCCTCCAACATGGAGAGTATCTTTTCTGGGGATTTGCAGCTAACCTCAAAAAGAGGAAGATTCGAATAACGTGTCCTAATTTCAATTGGTGATCCCTGAACGACAATCCTCCCATTATGCATCATAATTACACTTTCGCAAAATTCCGCTTCGTCAAGATAATGAGTTGTCACTATAATAGTAGAACCTTCCTTCGATAAATCGGTAATCAGCTGCCAGAATTTTGTCCGCAAAATTGGATCGACTCCGCTTGTTGGTTCATCCAGAAAAACAATCTTTGGCCTGTGGATCACAGCACAGCCAAGTGCAAGACGCTGCCGCCACCCCAGCGGCAGGTCCCTCGTGAGAAGGGATTCCTTTCCGTGTAAGTCGGCAACATCAATCACCCACCTATATCGATTTTTAAACTCCTCGCCAGAAAGGTTGTATATGCCTCCATAGAACTCAATATTTTCCTTTACTGTTAGGTCGCCATAAAGCGAAAATTTTTGAGACATATAGCCAATTTGTTGCCGAACTGCTGAAGGGTTGGTGCCGACATCGCTGCCAGCAACTCTCACCGATCCTGTGGTTGGCTTGATAAGTCCGCACATCATCTTGATAGTTGTCGACTTACCAGCTCCGTTTGCTCCTACAAATCCAACCACGCTTCCCTCTTCTATGGAAAAGGAAATTTTATCGACAGCAGTAAAATTTCCAAATTTCTTTGTCAGGTCAACTGCCTCAATTATCAGTTTACGGCTCACAGACTTCCGACCGCCCTTTGCATATTGACACGAGCAATCTCGAGATCTGTCAGGGCTTGCGCGTAATTTAACTTCGCCTGCAGCAGCGTAAGCTCAGCATCCTTCAAGTCGGTGTTTGTAGCTAATCCAACTTTGAATTTCTGGTCGGTCACCCGATAACTTTCTTCCGCGTCCTTCATAGCCATTTTGACAACTGCAATCTTGTCCTTTGCCTGTTTGAAATTCAAAAAGCTTTGTGTAACATCTAAATAGATGCCGTCTGCAAGCTGTTTTTCCCCAAGCCGAGCTTGTTCCATCTGAACCCGAGCTTGCTCAACAGATGCCGCAGTTTTTCCCCAATTCCATATGTTGAAGCTCAATGCAAGACTTACATCCCAGGTATTTTTAAATTCATCTACTGCCGGGAGTATACGATTGTTGGGACGTGAATAGTAATAGTTTCCCACAAGGGCTAATTGAGGGAGAAATGCACCCCAGGCCGACTTCACCGCTGCACCTGCTGCCTCAACGCGCAATTTCATCGATTCCATATCAGGTCTATTACTCAAAGCTGTTTCAATTAATTTGTTGAGATCAGGCAAAGATGTGTCGCTTACCTGAGGAACTGAGGTGATCTGATATTCTCGATCGAGTGGAACTCCAATAACATTGTTGAGAGCCACCGCTGCTAAACGCACATTGTTCTCTGCATCCATTAGCATGAGTTCACTATTCGACACCTGAACCTTCGCACTTAAAAGATCGCTTTGCGTAAGCATCCCCTGGTCGTAAAGATCCTGTGCCTGCTTAAAGTGCAGTTTTACTCTATCAAGGTTCTCCTTCATAAAATTCCGTGCTTGAATCGCACGGTACAGATTCCAGTATGAAGTAGCTATTTGTAGCTTTAGTGACGATCTCGACGATCGGACGTCAAACGCCACAGCATCCGCATTTTTTTGGGCAGCCTCTACTGCATTTGAAAGTTGAAATCCCGTAAAAATTGGCTGCTGAACAGTTAACTGGAAATTATAGTTGTTATAAATATTAGGGGAGATTACAAAGGAGTTAGGTATACCAGGAATGCTAATTGGCAGCGACACGGCAAATGGAGGTACAGTAGATAAACGGGTATACCTTCCAGAGAAGTTCAAGCTTGGAAACCTGTTAGAATTCACCTCATGATATTTTTCCTCGGCAGCTGTCACATTTAATTCCGACGATCGCAATGTCTTGGAATTCTCTACTCCAATTTGAATCGCCTGTTCCAGTGTCAAAGGTGATTGAGCACTTGCATTTATTATAGTTCCAATTAGTGACAGAAAGATAATTAAATTACGCATCTTATGCTCCTTTACTTTGATTTTTAATCAATTCTGTAAAAACGTTTTCTAAAGTTGGACGAACCCTTTCAATAATCACATCGCGGTCGACCTCATCTCGCAACTTTCGTAGAATGTCTTCTGCATTTTGGTCGGAAGGCAAAGACAGCGAGATCCTGTCGCCCATAACCATTACTTCAATGTCCGAATTGCTACTTCTAAAATACTCATATACGGATTTCAACCGCTGAGATCGTACTTCAAAAGTCTGATCCTTCGTTTCTCTCCTCAAATTTTCAACTGAATCATATTTAAGGAGTTCCCCGCCGCTAAAGAGTCCTACTTTCGAACAATGCTCAGCCTCGAGCATGTAAGGCGTCGCTATAACAATTGTCATAGAAGACTTCAAGAACGATGACATCATTATCCACAGCTCACGCCTTGAGACCGGATCTACTCCTGTAGTTGGCTCATCGAGTATCAAAAGACTGGGTTGGTGTATAATCGCACAACAAATACCAAGCTTTTGTCGCATTCCCCCGGAAAGTTGGTCAGCTAATCTGTCCTTGAAAGGCGTTAGCTGCGCAAATTCCAGAAGTTCCTCGCCCTTTTTCCTCCATTGGGGTACTTTATGTATCTTTGCAAAAAATTCGATGTTTTCCCAAACTGACAGATCCCCGTATACCAGGTTCGTCTGTGAAAGATAACCTATTCTCTTCTTGAGTTCTTCGCGGTTATCCTCGAAACTCCTGCCATCAATTTCAATCGAGCCAATGTCAGGCTCAAGTGCCCCAGCAATCATCTTTAAAAAAGTAGTTTTGCCTGCACCATCTGGCCCAATGATTCCAGTCAATTCCCCATCGTTAATCTCGAGAGATACATTGTTCACAGCTACGACTTGACCAAATCGCTTTGTCAGATTCGACACTACAATCATTTTGAGTATATCAACGCCTCAGCAGGGAGACCTGCCTTTAAATAGTTCGATGAATTTTCTATTTCGAGGCGCACACCGAAGACGAGCTTCACCCTGTCCTCTTTTGTCTGCACATTCTTCGGGGTGAACTCAGCCGTTTGAGAAATGTATGTCACTCTTCCCGGGAAAGTACGTTGGGGCATTCCGTCAAGAACAACATCAGCCCGATCTCCCAGCCGTATTCTTGCCAGTTCGACTTCAGTTACATAAACCGTCATCTTCATTGTCCTCAAGTCAGAGACAGTGTAAATTGGAGTTCCAACTCCAGCGAAGTCGCCTGGCTCAAGCAATTTTTCAGTCACATTCCCATCTATTGGCGAAACTATATAAGAATTATCCAAATTGATCTTTGCAATTTTTAGAGCTGCTTCCGCTTGCTGAACACGTGCATTGGCCTCCTTTATTTCTTCTGGACGGGAAATTTTCTCTATCTTCCTCAACGTTTCCTCGGCAGACTTGAGTTGAGCCGAAGCAATGTCATACCTGGCCTTTGCATCGTCGTACTGAGAGCGCGATGCGCTTTTTTGATTGTACAGTTCCTGTAAACGCTTGTAGTTCTTTTCAGCAAGATTAAAACTAGCCGATGCCTGCTTAACGGCTTCCTCCGCAACTCTTATATCTTCAGAACGAGCGCCCGTTACCGCCAGTTTATATTGCTGCCTGGCTATGTCCAGGAGGGCTTCTGCCTGATTTACTTGCTCAATAAGGAGGGAGTGGTCAATTTCAGCAAGGGTGTCTCCCTTTTTAACTAACGATCCCTCCTCATAATTCATTTTGAGGATTTTGCCGGGTACCTGCGCAGCAAGAACGACATCTGTAGCCTCGATGGTGCCACTTGCTGAAATGGAGCCTGACACCCCATGTTTGCTACAGCCAATAAATATTGCCGATGATATCAATGCTGCAACCAGAATTCTCTTCATGCTATCTCCTTCTTGCTTTTTCTGTAAGAATACCCTCAGTGAATATCCTAAAAACCTGTTTTGGCACTTCCGATTCAGTCAAAGAATGTTTCGAAAGAAAATCGACTTTCATCAGTTCACGTACAACTCCAATATATGCTGTAGTAAATACAACAGGATCAATATCCTTCCTGATCCATCCCTTCTTTTGACCATCGATAAACATATTTTGCCATGCATGGGCAACCTTACTTTGAAGAATCCCCTCAATTTCCTTGAACAGCGCCGGGGCGTTCGTTCTCACTTCCATTAAAATCTTTTGCCACTGCTCGTTGAATTGGGTACCAACGATTTCCGAAATCATCTGTATCTTATCAACGGCAAATCCCCTGGCGTCTTGAATTCCCCTGAAGGTTTCAAGAAGAGAATTTACTTTCCCAACAACAATCTCCCGAAGTATATCATCCTTGCTATTGAAAAACCTGTAGATGGTCTTCTTACTAATCCCCAACTCAGAAGCAATTTCCTGAACAGTAACCCTCTTATAGCCAAAACTTGCAAACTTCCTGCAAGACGCATCGAGAATTGCCTGGCGCAAATCTTCTTTTTTCACCATGGAAACCAATTTAGTATATTTAGTTTCCTTTGTCAAGACGTTTTCGAACGTGTTAATTGGTAGAAGAACTTCCACCAATGAGCTGCAAGAAACTTTTTAGAACAATTTCTATGTCTAGAGCCAATGACTGATTCTTGGCATAATAAATGTAGAGTTTTTCGACCTCTTCGTGAGAAAGATCGTGACCTCGATTTAACTGAACAACACCAGTTAAACCGAATTTTCCAAACAAATTGCTATCACCTATTGGATAATATTCGGACCTCCCAACAACTGACCATTCACCTCGAAATACAAGTGGAAGTTTAGCATAAATCCGATGCAAACGAGAACTATTCTCAGCAAACACCGCTGGCAGGAGTAAAATCAATCCACAGGAAGCAAACAAAATGTCAAACAACCGCTTTGAAATTTTATTAATTGAATTATTGAGTTTGTATTCTATGTTGACAAAGGGAATTTCACTCAACCCATCCACTTGAGTTTTCCCTATTATAACATCTAATGTGTCTGGAACTAGTTTAAAATTGACAGATGAATTGTGTGCACGGCCAACAGCCTGTAAGATCTGCGAATAAGAAATTCTCGACGATGCAAATATCACATCTTCTACCCGCCAATCGTCAATTATTGCTGCAAGATCATTCAAACTCCCCAGTACTCTAATCCCCAGAATCTGATCTAAATCACGCCGGTCTTCACTCACAACCCCAATAATTTCGTAACCCATGCTAAATTTGCCCCGGATTTTCCTGATAAGGTCTGTTGCCCGTTCGTCAGATCCTACAATAACCGTGCGCCTTCCAAAAGCAGGGTGCTTTATAGCACGTAGAGAGGACATTGTTTGATAGAGCAATCGCCATCCCGGGATAGCAATGAACATAATTAGACTCGCCGCAAGAATAATAAACCGAGAAAAAGCAAATTGCTTAAAAAAATAAGTAAACGATGAGAGAATGAGGAAAGTTAAAAATGTCGCAAGCCCTGAATATCTCAACGAGAACCTGTTTTGCCTATATATTCCAAAGAAATTTCCAAGTAAGAGCAATACAAAGCCTGGCAATATATAAAAATATGGCACTGCGTAATGAGGAATTGCAAATATTTTCCTGGTCCTCAAGTACTCACCAATGATAATCGATACCACGCTTATCGAAAAATCGACAATTAGTGGAACAGCTTTAACGAGCAGCTCCACTAAAGTTTTCATTAGTTTTGCCCACAGTATAGCAGCTTTGAGCAAAGCCGACAAGAATGACCGTCTTCCATACCTCTTGTCAACAAATATTCTCATTGCACGATAAAATTCAAGAGTGTGATTAATTCGTCCCCTCCGAGTGCTCTGTCCTTTGAAATGGATAATACTTGTCGAAGGATTGTAATAAACACGATAACCAGCCTCTTTTATCTTATAGCACAAATCAAGGTCTTCTCCGTACATAAAATAATCTTCGTCAAACCCTCCAACTTCCTGAAATACCTTACGCGGAATGAACATAAAGCTCCCGCTAATCGCATCCACCTCATGGACAGTCCCTTCATCCAGATATGTCAGGTTGTAGCGCCCAAAAATTTTGCTCCTAGGAAAAATAGAGCTAAGACCCGATATCTTTGTGAAGGCAACCCACGGAGTTGGGAAACTTCTGCGACATGCTTTTTGTAGTGTGCCATCGGCATTTAATATCTTGCAACCTGCCGCACCTGCATCCGGGTACGCCTTCATAAAGGTTAACATTTCTCTAACTGTATTTTCTTCTACCACAGCATCGGGGTTTATCAGCAGTATATACTCGCCATGTGCAATACGAGCAGCCTGGTTGTTTGCCTTTCCAAAGCCAAGGTTAAAGTTATTCTCAATAACTATTAAATCCGGATAATTCTTCTTGAGATATGGAACCGTGTCATCTTCAGAGGCATTGTCAACTACAATGATTTCGGAATCTATTCCCTTCAAAGCTAGCTTCAGCGATTTCAATAAATTAGCGAGGAACTCCCTGACGTTATAACTTACCACTATGACTGAAACCTGCATTCGAAATTCTCAGCGCAATTTAAAAAATCTAAAAATTCTGCCCACTCCAAGAATAAGCACAATTTTCACACCTTCGAACACAATTCTCTTGGACATCTTGCTTACTCCAACCCTTCTCTCGGTAAATACAATTGGCACTTCCCTAATCTTAAATCCTCTTCGAAACGCCCGCACATTCATCTCAACTTGAAACGCATAACCATTTGAGCGCACTGAATCGAGATTTATCCCTCTCAAGGCTTCAATTTTAAACGCTTTGAATCCGCTCGTCATATCACAGACAGGAACACCTGTCACGTATCTGGCGAACAAGTTGCCAGCATAACTCAGCAAGAGTCTCCTCATAGGCCAGTTTAACACTGACACGCCAAACGCATATCTTGATCCAACTACGACATCCGCATCGTTGAGGGCTTGATGAAACTTAATAATATCTTTTGGATCGTGAGAGAAATCAGCATCCATTTCAACAACGCAATCGTACCCATGCTCAATTGCATACTTAAATCCCATGACATATGCCGTCCCCAGTCCATTTTTCTTTGCACGACGGATTAGATGTACGCGCGGTTCAAGCCTTGACAAATCCTCGACTATATTTGCTGTGCCGTCCGGAGAGTTATCATCGACTATAAGAACATCAATTTGTGGAGATACCTCCAGCGCCACTTTTACGATTGCCTCTATATTTCCCGCTTCGTTATAGGTTGGAATGATGACTAATGTTCGCATTTGAATTTCCTTTGATTCAATTATTCAAGTTGTCCTGACATTAAAATGTCCCCCAGCCCTTAAAATGAACCAACCTCATCCGTGCAACGCGCGTCTTCAAGTGTGTCCCTTTCCCATCAATATATGTGACAGGGTGTTTAATATAATCTTAAAATCCAATCGAAGCGACATGTTCTCTATGTAAAACAGGTCATACTGCAGTTTAATTTTTACATCTTCAATATTTTCATCATACTTATGCTTCACTTGTGCCCAGCCTGTGATCCCCGGCTTTACCTTTAACCTCCTTCTATAAAGAGGAATTTGCTCAGATAGCTGGTTAACAAAAAATGGTCTTTCTGGACGAGGTCCCACGAGGCTCATATCCCCCTTAAGTACATTTAAAAATTGTGGAATTTCATCAATGTGAAGCTTTCTAATAATTCGCCCAACCCGTGTAACCCGCGGGTCGTTCCTGTCTGCCCAGGTTGGACCGGTAAATTGCTCAGCATTCTCATACATCGATCTGAATTTGTAAAGAGTAAATGGCTTACCATCTTTACCAAGCCTTTCCTGTTTGTAAATTATAGGTCCCTTTGACTCAACCTTGACAGCAAGGGCAGTCAAAAGCCAGAATGGGAGACCAACCAGGATCACAATTAACGACGAAAGGAAATCAAGTGTACGTTTCGTAGCCTCCTCCCACGGCTGCATCAGTTGAGGCATGACCTCGATGAGTGGGAAACCATAAACTTGACTCACCCTGGCCTGCCCAGAAATTGCATCATGCAGGTCGGGCACCATCTTGACACCAACGCTTGTCCCATTTATCTGGCTTAGCACGTTCAACAGCGATTCGCGTTCACCCTCTTCAAGAGCTACGATTATTTCTGCAGCACCAGTTAATTTTACAGCATTGTCAAGTTGATTGATTGTCCCCATAAAAGGCCCTGGAAGCTGATCGGGTCTGGTTGAAGAAGTTCCAATAAATCCCACAGGCCTGTATCCAAGAGCCTTATATTTCAAAATCATATTATGCACTTCTATTGCACGTCTACCTGTACCCACTATTAGAGTGTCATGCAAACCAAACCCCTTGATTAGCAAGTTCCGCTGAACCGTTCGAAGTACGATGCGAGCTCCCCCAACCAAAATTACAACCAGAGACCAGTATATTAAGATTAATGCCCTGATATGAGGAGCGTGACCGCTCGTTGCCTCATCAAAAAAAATAGCGAAGAAGATGACCACCACTCCAGCAGCAGATGCTTTGGATATACTCACAAATTCATCGAACCTCGAATGTAAATGCGAGTACCTGTATAATCCCCAGAACCAAAACAGCAGTATAAAGAACAAAGAGAGTGAGATAGTTGGCCCCCAGAAATCAGGAATAGTTACAATTCGAAATAATCCACTCCGAACACGAATATAGTAGTAAAGTGTATTTGCTAAAGAAATCGAGACGAAATCTATAAAAAGGAGGAGGAAAGGCTCACCCTGCCTCCCAATCAATCTCTTCGTACTTCCCACTTTGTTTCCTGAGTTTTTAAGACCTTTTTGAAAAAACCTATAAGTAAAGCAAGGTTTACAGACACAAAATACCCAATTTGAGCAAAAATTGGTATATCTTTGTTAATTAACAACCCTCCCGCCCCAATTAAACCAATGACGTAAAAAGCTATCTGTCCAATCATTACATAACGCCAGAAATCTGAACCAGAGTAAAGGAGAACAACGTTGAGAACGAAAATCAGGATCAAGAGATGCGGAGTAAACCATCTCAGTATCTTGTGAGACCATACTCCGTAGGAAACAAAGCCACGCCGCGGGTTGAGAAGACTCTTTATAAGTCTTAACGCATTGAAGTCCTGTGCACCGATTCGTTCTTTCCTTGAAAACTCACTTCGAAAGTCACCTCCCTCTTCAAAAGCCAGTGCCCCTGGTTCGTAAACGAATTTATAACCTTGCTCGATCACTCTCATAGGTAATATAAAGTCGTCAGCAATGGGAAGATTCGTTTCAAATGGAACAAAACATTCTTTTCTAATTGCATATATCCCCCCATTTGCACCAATTGTAGCTCCATGGGCACCTTCCAATTCCTTGAGTTTACTTTCGAACATCCAATACAATGGCTCCAGTTTCTGTTTGCCGGACATCAACAGTAACCTACCACAAACTCCACCTACTTTCGTGTCCATAAAATGCTGACATAAGTTCAAAACTGCATCCCTGTCGAAAATCGTATTTGCATCGGTAAATATCAGGATCTCACCAGCAGCGTAATCTACCAAATCGTTCAATACAGCCACTTTTCCACGATTCTCTGGATACTCGAATAGCCGAACTTGCTCTGATCGCCTTGCCCTTATCAGCTCTGCGGTGCGATCTTTAGCTCCATCAACGCCTATGAGAAACTCTATTTTTTCGTCTGGGTAATTTAAATCTTTGAAGTTTGAAAGCTTTGCCTCTATCCGTGCCTCTTCATTGTAGGCAGAAATAATAACGGATACTTTAGGAAAATCACGATCCTGCAGCTTTTGTTCTGGTAATTTTTCCTTGCGAGTTATTACCAAAAGTGAAAAGGGATATATTAAGTACGTGTGGATTAATAGAGCCACTAATATCCAGAAGCATAACTGCAAGATAAACATCATTTCCCTACGGTCAAATTCCTATACAAGTCATAAAATTGTTGACCCACTCCTTCCCACGAATATTTGTCTTCTATCAGGCGTTGAGCTTCCAGACCAATTTCGACACATTTTTCAGGAGAGTCCAAAAGCCGAACAATTGCCGAAGCTATATCTGCAGGGTCGTCACAAAGTATTGCGTGCTTTCCATTTATTAGATCAATTCCCTCTGCCCCTAAGTGTGTTGAGACAACAGCAAATCCCAGCGCCATAAGTTGAATTATTTTAATTCGAATGCCAGAACCGATCCTCAGAGGTACCACTGCTATAGATGACATTTTGCGTAGTTCCCTTAAATCGTCGACAAACCCGAGGACTTTTAAAGAGTCAGGTATGGTCGAAGACGCTATTTTTTCAGTTCCCTTGCCGGCTATTATAGTCTCTACTCCCGGCACAGATCTGGATATTTTTGGAAAGACTTCCGAAAGATAAAAGGAAAGACTGTCCCGGTTGGGCGCCCAAT
>Ga0078972_1002103_pt1 | contig 68479 bp, 52 predicted proteins | sample YelNatPaOPGAMG01_FD_67568 | JGI IMG/M metagenome (GOLD analysis project Ga0078972, IMG submission 67568) | Hot spring thermophilic microbial communities from Obsidian Pool, Yellowstone National Park, USA - OP-RAMG-01 (SPADES assembly) (version 2) | ecosystem: Environmental > Aquatic > Thermal... | reverse complement strand
CTGGGGGCGAGGCTGAGCCTGGCCGGGGCGGGCTAAAAGAAGCGGGGGGCGGACTGAACTCTGAGGCCTTTGGCCGCCGAGCGGCTCGGTGAGGCAGTCGGAACTGCCGTGTTGATCAGGCTGCCCGGCTCCCGACATTGGTGAATCTCAACTGTCTGAATCGCTGAAAAGTCCTACCTCACCGGAGCCGTGAGCTAAGTCCGACAGACTCCTAGCAAACTGGGCCCAATCGACGGATCAAACCCGCTGCGGACCGTCTGCCGTTGATCGACTTGAACTGAAAGGGGGGGCCGATGGGGAGGCGGCCCCCCCAGGGGGGTGATGAGGAGTGAGGTGCTCCTCGCGGGATCACTCGGGGAACAGGCCCGATGTCTCGCAGCACCGACGGGCCCGCTCAACCCTCGTGACGCTCATTAAGTTGCGCTCTTCCGCCAAAATTTGCAAGCCCTTCCTGCAAACAACGGTCTATCGCGGGCAGCTTGGCATGGCTGGTGCCAGCGAAGGGTTTTGCTAAGCACGCACCGCAAGGTCCGCTAAACCAGCAATGACACCGCAGCCACGGGCAAATTCCACTCCTTAAAGCCCAAAAACAGCATGCATAGACCCATAGAGGCCGCTTGACCCCAAGAGCTGGTTTCACACAAAGCCCTGCCGCGCAATCCCCTCGGAGCAGCCTCCTCCAGCCAAGCTCGGCTACGCCCAAGCCGCAGCCTTGGTTCAACCGAAAGCCAATGAATCCATCAGCTTGAACCTCGGCCCGCAAAACCCTGCGTTCCGGCACCCGCCCCGCAAACGACAACCGCCCCCACTGAATCCGGTCATCAGGCACATACCCTCTGGCCCGCGGATATCGGGCATGCCGGCTGACTACCACCGGCACCGTCAATAAGTTCTACACTCGGGTCCGCCCCGCCACCCTTGCACCTCATCCGGTAACCCCATGGGAACCCGTCCTAGCCCAGCCGTTGGGCTCCGGGAAGCGAACGGCCCGCTAGCAGGCTGTTGAAAAAGTGATTTTTGCGCCCAAGAGACAGGCGAATTCCTAGGGAAATTTGAGGGTCATTTTTCAAACGCAGAGCTTTTTCAACATCCTGCTAGGGCCGAGGCGTCGGGCAGCCAGTGGTTGCGCCGGTGCACGAACGGCTGGCCTCGTAGCCCGCGCGTGGCCCGGCCCTGCTGGCCCAGTCATGCATTCGAAACAAAAGCCCTTGCCCCATCGGCGCGTCCCATTCGAGAATCCGCGCCTGCTTCAACCGCCGCCAAGAGCCGCGGGCATCAATCGGTATCCGCGCCGACGGGCTGGAGCTCGTTTGCTACGAACCTGAGGTGTAGGGCGACCCGCAGGCAGACAGCCACCGCAGACAGTTTCTTAGCTTTTGGCTTCCACAGCCGCTTTGGGCTGGTCCGAACGTCTGGGCTGCAAGAACTCCGGCAGGCCGTGAGACACGGCCGCCCCGCTCCTCGGCTGAAACCGCACCGTAACCGTTGAGGTCACCAGACGAAGGCGGGTCAGCCCGCTTACTGGCGGTTACCGCTCGCGGGAAAGGTCCGGCTTCAGCGGGCCCCGGTCGTTGGCCCGGCCAGCTCGGCGCCTTTGAGCACGCGCCACCAACTCAACGCCCGCAGCGCCTGCCAGCGCCGGACCAATGCACTTTCCTCCGCCCGGGCCGGCCGCTCGGTCATGCCGGGCAGCGTCAGCACTTTGGCCGGCTCGGCCGGGTCTAGCACCCAGCCGGGCGTGACGATGGCCGGGACGCCGAACCCGATTTGCCGCCGGGTGCGGTCGAACAGGTTCCGGCCGAACGCGTGGTAGGCAAACCCCGCAGGCGCGGCCAGTTCGACCAGCGTGGGCAGGATGTCCAGATGCGCGCCGGCCAGTTGGTCCCCTTTCAACTCCGGCGGCAGCACGCCCGGCCCGTGCCAGAGCATGAGCACGGCGGTGCGTTCCCAAAGGTTGGGCCGTTCATGGATGAAGCGCCGGGACCAGTGGTCGCCGGTGACCGCCAGGACCGCTCCGGGCAGCCGGGACTCGATCTGCCGCACGAAGTTGCTCAGGCACCGGTCGGCCCACCACAAATGCCCCAGCACCTTCAGGTCCGGCGTCTTCGGACACAGGCTGCGCAGTTCGGCGGGCGTTTGACGGACCGGATAGCCGCGGGCCCACACGTCCATCGTGTAAGGCGGATGGTAGCCGGCCGAGAGGATGAGGTTGAAGCTCGGCGGCTCCGCCGGCACGTGCCGGGCCACATAGTCGAACAGCTTGTCGTCTTCCACGCCCCATTCCCGTTTGAGCAGGCCGCTCTGGTCCATGTCGCCGCCGCCGTGGATTTCCTCGAAGCCCTGCTCGGCGCAGAAATCGCCAAACCGCTGCCAGCTCAGGTAGCCGGCGTAAAACGCCCGCGTGCGGTAGCCCAGCCGCCGGAAAACCGCGGCGATGCTGGTGGGAAACGGTTTCCGGCTGGCCGGCTGGTAATTCACCACCAACCCCGCCTCCGGCAAGCCGGTGATCAACGCGCCCACCGACGGCATCGTGCCCGACCCGGCGGAAACAAAGGCCGGAATGAGCAGGCCGTCCTGAGCCAGCGCGCGGACGCCCTCGGCCAGTTGCAGGGGGCGGTAGCGGTCCAACAACGGCCAGGCATCGTGGCTTTCCATGATGATCAGGAACAGGTGCCGCGCCCGCTCCGCCGGCGGCCCTGCGGCGACCCGCGCGGTCAGGGCGTCCAGGTCCCCACCGGCGGCTTGCTCCGGAAAGGCCGCGCAGGCCGCTTCCCGGATGTCGCCCTCGGGCCAGAGCACGCGCAGGTCGGCGCCGCGCAACAGTTCGAGCTGCTGGCTCACCGCGTAACGCAGGGCCGAGTAAGGATTGAGCACCAGCTTGTTCAGCACCCGGTCCCGGGTGATGGCCGCGTCCTTCAATTGCACCGGCCGACGGCCGGCCGATCCGCGCGCGCCCACCACCGCCAACCCGGCCAGCGCCGCCAGCGCCAGCACCCGCCGCGGCCAGGTGTCCAGCCGGCGCGCCAGCGCCGCCGCTGCCGCCGCCGGCCGGGCCAGCCAGCGGCGCAGCAGCCAGCCCAGCACCGCCGTCACGCCGACGACCCCGGCCAGCGCGGGGATCACCGGATAATCCTTCCACACCGTCCGCAACACCGCCTTGAAATCATCGAACACCACCCCGAACACCCAGTGATTGAAGTGGTCCTTGAACTCGGCAAAGAACCCGATGGCCACCGCCCCCAGCAGCGGGGTCAACCCCACAAACAACCCGCCCACCGCCCCGCGCGCCCGCTCCGCCCACCGTTCCCGGCCCAGCGCCGCCGCCAGCCCGCTGGCCAGCAGACAGGGCAACGCCCAAAACGTCGCCACCGTCATGTCAAAGCGCGCGCCGGCCCAGAGGCATTTGAGAATCTCCCAGGCATTGACCCCCGGACCGAACCCTTTGGCAAAAAGCCCCAGCATCAACCCGCGCCAGCCGGCCAAGACCGCAAAAGCAAACAGCCAGAACCGGACATCCCTTTGGGCCTGGCCAAGGAACAACTCCCAGCGCTGCACCCTGCCGGTCGGCGGACCGATGGTGGGTTGAAGGACGGACGCCTGGCTCTCTTTTGAGTGATCCATGCTGGCGCGCAGCATAACCTTGAGCTTTGCTGCAGCAAGGCGGTTTCCCAAACGTGCAGCACTGCGCAGCAAGGTGTTTTGGTGCAGGCCAAGGCTTGAACCGACCGTTCGAAACTCGGGCCGCACACAAGAGGATGTTTTGGTCCTTCTACGATTGGACCACTACGCGCTCGGCTCAGGCTACGACGGCGGTCAAAGGCTACGCTCTCACAGTGCGTGTGCCGACGCCGGCACAAATCCACCGGTTCGACGAGTTGCCTCCGAGCAACACCCTTTGTGCCCTGGGCGGCCGGTGGGCGCCGGCTTGGAGCAGGCGGTCCAACAGGGCGGCTGCCGCGTGGTTCCGTGGGGCCGGCAGGGCCACCCAGTGAGGCGCACTGAGGCCGCGACCGCTGCATTGCCTGGAGCGCCAGGCAGCAGGGGCAGCGGTTCAAGCCGCAATCCTTCAACTGCACCTCACAATCCAGGAGCCCTGGCCCACTCATTCGAATCAGGGGTGGCAAGCAGCGGTGAGATGACTGGTGGCCTGGCCAGCTACCGTCTTGGCAGGCGCTGGTGATCGTTCGCCGTTGGTACAAACCCACGGTCACCATCAGGGCGCCAGCCATCCCTACATTGCATTGGTGGCAGTGTGTTGCAGTTGCCGATGCGACAACAGCGACGCCCGGCGCGCGCACGGCTGGCTGTGCAGTGAAGCGCCAAGGGATTCACTGTGGCTGCGAGGGGCTCGACACGGGCGGCGTGAATCAACAGCTGTGCGAACGAGCAGTTAAAGTTTGCCTGGGGCCGACCTCACATGCCCCTGGCCATCTGTGCGGCTGAGCAGTGCAGACAAAAAAGTGATTCGGGCAACAGACGCCAAGGAGGTGGGGGTTGGGGGACCCCGCTGAAGAAACGTTCTGTCACCCGAATCAAATCCTTTGACAGCCCAAACTATGCTTCGTTCAATCCGCCTTTGCTATCCGTACACTTACGGAACAAGGCCTCCGCAAAACACCAACTCGCGTTTTGCCTCCAGGCGTGGGAGCGGAGTTGGGCCCGCCGGTAAGGCGCGGCTGGCCTGCGGCGGTGTGGGACGCAACGTGCTCGAGCTGATCAATCCGCGCGGATGTCATGTGCACAGTCTTGTCAGTTTCGCTCTGTTTGAACCCCCGGTTACCGCTCCGGTGGAGTCGCTGGCGGTGAATCGAGGTTGAGCGCCAGGGCCGGACGGAGGGTTGGGCTGCGCTGCGGCTGGCCGGGCATGCCTACGCTCAGGCTGCGTAGCTGTCCAGCGCAGGGGTCGAGCTGGGTGATTTGACCTGGCGGCTGGCTTGGCGCAACATGCCGGTATGGGCAACACCTTTGGCCATGTGTTCCGAGTGACCACCTGGGGCGAGTCGCACGGCGGCGGCGTGGGGGTGGTAGTGGACGGTTGCCCGCCCCGGCTCAAGCTCAGCGAGGCGGACATTCAGCCGGAGCTGGACCGGCGTCGCCCGGGCCAATCATCGATTGTTTCCACACGCAAGGAAACGGATCGGGTCCAGATCCTGTCGGGCGTGTTCCAGGGCCGGACGCTGGGCACGCCCATTTGCATGTGGGTGCGTAACGAAGATGCTCGGCCTGAGGCTTACACTGAGATGGCCACCAAGTTTCGGCCTTCTCATGCCGACTACACTTACTTTGCCAAATACGGCATCCGCAACTGGCAGGGGGGCGGTCGAGCCAGTGCACGCGAGACGGTGGGTCGAGTTGCGGCAGGTGCCATTGCCAAGAAACTGTTGCGCGAACGTTTTGGTGTGGAGGTGCTGGCCTACGTCGAGCAGGTCCACCGGATCAAGGCCCAGGTGGATCCTCAGCGGGTTAAAGCCCGGGATATCGAGGCCAACATCGTCCGATGTCCCGACCCGGCCGCTGCGGTGAAGATGATCCGGCTGATCGAGCGGATGCGGAAGGCTGGTGACACAGTTGGAGGCATCATTGTTGGGGTGGCGCGTGGGGTGCCGCCGGGCTGGGGCGAGCCAGTTTTTGACCGATTGGAGGCCGACTTGGCCAAGGCGATGCTGAGTTTGCCAGCCTCCAAAGGCTTCGAGATCGGGTCCGGGTTTGGTTGCGTGTTGATGACAGGCAGTCAACACAACGACCCGTTCCGCATGCGCGGTGGCCAGGTCCGCACCACTACCAATTACTCCGGCGGAATCCAGGGCGGCATTTCCAACGGCGAAACCATCTATTTCCGGGTCGCGTTCAAGCCTGTGGCGACCATCATGCGCGAGCAACAGACTGTGGATGAGCAGTTCCGTAACACCACGCTTAAAGCCCGGGGGCGACACGATCCGTGTGTGTTGCCGCGGGCGGTGCCGGTGGTGGAGGCCATGACAGCGTTGGTGCTGATCGACCACGCGCTCCGCCACCAGGCCCAATGTGGCGGCTGAAGGCTGCTGAGCCGGGCCGCTAGCATAGTGGGCGGTGTGCAGGCGCAGGTCCGCCAGGTTGAACTGGTTGGAAGCTCAGCCTATGGCCTTGCCCAAATTGCGGTTGCCAGGCCGCGGCCCGCTGCAGCAGCTTGAGCCTTGGCAAGCATGAGACGCTACGACCTGACGCCGGGTACCTGGGCGATGTTGCTGGGGCTAGGCTTGTTTTTTGGGGTCTTTCTGTTCTACCCGGTGGGCCAATTACTCAAGGGCGCGTTTGTGGCCGCAGACCGGTTCAGTCTGGACTACTTCAAGCTGCTGCTGGCCAGCCCGTTGGCGCGCGAAGCTTTGGCCACCAGTTTCTTGATTGGGCTGCTGACCACCGGCTTGACCACGTTGGTGGCGCTGCCGTTGGCGTGGCTGATGACCCGGTTGAATTTTCCTGGTAAAACGCTGCTGAGCGGGCTGTTGCTGGTGCCGATGATCATGCCGCCGTTTGTCGGGGCAATCGGGTTGCAGCAGTTGCTGGCCAAATTCGGTTCGGTGAACCTGCTGCTGATGCGGCTGGGGCTGTGCGCGCCTCATAAACCCATCGACTGGTTGGGCGGCGGCGGTTTCTGGGGCATTGTGCTGCTGCAGGTGCTAAACCTGTATCCCATCATGTTCCTGAACGTGTCGGCTGCCATGGCCAATATCGATCCAGCTCTGCGCGAGGCGGCGCAAAACCTGGGGGCTGGCCCGTGGCGGCTGTTCCGCACCGTGACCCTGCCGTTGATTTTGCCGGGTTATTTCGCCGGGGCGATCATCGTGTTTATCTGGGCGTTTACCGATTTGGGCACACCGTTGATTTTCGGCTACGGGCGAGTGGTGCCGGTGCAGATTTTCGATGCGGTCAACGACATGAACACCAACCCGATGGGCTACACGTTGGTGGTGTTTGTGTTGGTGCTGACGGTGGTGCTGTTTTTGGTGAGCAAGAGGCTCTTGGCTGGCCAGCGCTACGAAATGATGGCTCGCGGGCCGACTTTGGGTGCGGAAGTGCAGGCTAGGCCGGGCCAAACTGTGGCCTTGTGGGCCTTGTTGCTTGGGGTGATTGCAGTGGCGGTATTGCCGCATCTGGCTGTGATTGTCGAGTCGTTTGCAGCCCGCTGGTTTTTTACGGTGGCACCCACTGAATGGACCACCGCAACTTACATTGAAATCTTCCGCGACCCGCTCACCGCTACCAGCATCCGCAACAGCCTGTTTTACTCGACCTGCAGTGCCACCTTGGACCTGGGCTTGGGCGTGCTGATTGCCTGGCTGCTGACCCGGCGGCGGGTTCCCCTGGCCGGTTTACTGGATGCGTTGGCCATGCTGCCGTTGGCGCTGCCGGGCATTGTGCTGGCGTTTGGGTATGTGGCGGCGTTTGACTTCCCAATGCGATGGCTGAACCCGCGCGACAACCCTACGCTGCTGCTGATCATCAGCTACAGTGTCCGGCGGTTGCCCTATATCGTGCGCGCGGCGTATGCGGGCTTTCAGCAAACCAGCGTCACCTTGGAGGAAGCTTCGGCCAACCTGGGTGCGTCACCCTGGCGCACCTTATGGCGCATCACGCTGCCATTGGTGATGGCCAACCTGGTGGCGGGCACGATCCTAACCTTCGCCTTTGCCATGTTGGAGGTCAGCGACGGGCTGATCCTGGCTATGAGGCAACAGTTCTTCCCGATCACCAAAATGATCTACGAACTGATGGGCCGCATTCAGCCCGATGCGCCCAGTGTGGCCTGTGCGTTGGGGGTGGTGGGGATGGGGATTTTGACCGGCAGCCTGGTGCTGGCTGGCCGGCTACTGGGCCGCAAGATGGGGCAGCTTTTCCGGGCTTGAGCTGGCCGGCACCGCCGGAGCCGAATCGCCCGCTGCCACTCCGGCGCCCGGCTCTTGGAGGCGGAGTAGCATTGCCCTTGGGTCCGCAAATGTCCAAGGGCACCTAGGAGTTTCCCGGTAATCCAGTCCAGCAGGTGCCACCCTTGACGCGGAGTGATGGGCCCGCTACTGTGGCTTGCATGAGTTTGCGACCTACTCAAAGCATCATCATCCCCTACGTCTATGAAGAGGGGCCACGCGGCGAGAAGGTTAAAGACATCTACTCCCGGCTCCTGTCGGACCGGATCATTTTTCTGGGCACGGAAGTGGACGATACGGTGGCCAACCTGATCGTGGCCCAGATGCTGTTCTTGCAGATGCAGGACCCCAAGAAAGACATCGAGTTTTACATCAATTCACCCGGCGGCAGTGTCACCGCCGGCTTGGCCATCTACGATACCATGCAGTTCTTGACTTGCGACGTGCGGACCTACTGCATCGGCATGGCCGCCAGCATGGGCGCGCTGTTGCTGTGCGCCGGGACCAAGGGCAAACGCTACATCTTGCCCAATTCCGACGTGATGATTCACCAGGTCCTGGGCGGCTCGCCCATAGCCTCAGCCACTGACGTGGAGATTCGCACCCGCTACCTGGTCAAACTCAAGAACCGCATCAACGCCATCTTCGCCAAACACACCGGCCAACCGTTGGAGGTAATCGAGAAAGCCACCGACCGGGATAACTTCATGGGGCCCGAGGAGGCGAAAGCCTTTGGCTTGGTGGACGAAATCATCCAATCCAGAAAACAAGTGCCCGGCTTGGACAAAGTCCTGGCTACCAAAGGGCCGTAACCCGATGACCTGATCCTATGGCTCGCCCGACCAACCTGACGCTGTGCAGCTTCTGCGGTAAATCGCACGCTGAGGTGCGAAAACTCATCCAAGGACCGGGCGTTTACATCTGCGACAACTGTGTGCTGCTGTGCAAGAGTGTCCTGGACAAGGAGCTGGCCTCTGAGTCCAAGCGCCCCCTCGGCCTACAAAACATCCCCAAGCCGGCTGAGATCAAACGATATCTAGACCAGCACTGTGTCGGGCAAGACCAGGCCAAGAAAGCTCTCTCGGTCGCCGTCCACAACCATTACAAACGCATCATCCACGAAGGCCCAACACCGCGCGGGTTGGAAGAATGGGCTGCGCCTAAAACCGACGTCGAGATCGAGAAAAGCAACATTCTGCTTATCGGCAACACCGGCTGCGGCAAGACACTGCTGGCGCGCACGCTGGCCCGGATGCTGGAGGTGCCCTTTGCCATCGCCGATGCCACGACCCTGACCGAGGCAGGCTACGTGGGCGAAGATGTCGAGAACATCATCCTGCGCCTGTTGCAGAACGCCGATTTCGACGTCAAGCGCGCCCAACGCGGCATTGTTTACATTGACGAGATCGACAAGATCGCCCGCAAATCTGAAGGGCCATCCATCACCCGGGATGTGTCGGGTGAGGGGGTGCAACAAGCGTTGCTGAAGATTTTGGAAGGCACCGTGTGCAACGTGCCGCCCCAGGGCGGGCGCAAACATCCCCAGCAGGAATACATCCGGGTCAACACCACCAGCATTCTGTTCATCTGCGGCGGTGCGTTTGTGGGCTTGGAAAACATCATCGCCCGCCGGCTTGGCCGACGGTCCATCGGCTTTGGCGCGCCTAACCTTGATCAGACGCCGGATCTGGACCGGCATCACATCCTGCAGTTTGTCGAACCGGAAGACCTGATGGCTTACGGGTTCATTCCGGAGTTTGTCGGTCGGTTACCGGTCATCACGGTGCTGGAGCCGCTGACCGAGGCGCACCTGGTGGCCATCCTCACCGAGCCCAAGAACGCCTTGGTCAAGCAGTACCAAAAGCTCATGGCTCTGGAGGGTGTCTCGCTGGAGTTCACCCCCGACGCCCTGGCCGAGCTGGCGGCTCAAGCTTACAAGAAGGGCACCGGCGCCCGCGCCCTGCGCGCGTTGATGGAGAAGCTGATGCTGGACGTGATGTACGAGGTGCCCAGCAGCGGCGATGTCGAAAGCATCAAGATCACGCGCGCCGTGGTGCTGGGCGAATGCAAGCCGGTCATCCGACGCAAGTCCGATAAAGCCGCCGCCTAAGCCGGCTGCGCCCAAGGGCGTCTGAGCCGGCGCTGGCCCTGGCCCTCCAGGGTGGGCAGCAGCCCGGCTGCCCCGGTAAGCTCCGGGGTCCATGAGCACGTGCATCCTGAGTGTTGGCGCACCCAAACGCATCGGGTTCATCTCCACACGGTTCCACGGCACCGACGGGGTCAGCTTAGAAGCCCGCAAATGGGCCCAAATCCTTCAGGGCATGGGCCATAGCTGTTTCTGGATGGCCGGGCAACTGGATACGCCCACCCAAGCCAGTCGGCTGGTGCCCCTGGCCCATTTCAACCATCCGGAGGTGGCCGAGCTGCAAAGCTGCCTGTTCGGTGTGCCGTGCCGGAGCCGTCAGGTGACCGATCGCGTTCACGCTCTGAAAGAACGCCTCAAAGACGAGCTGTATCGGTTCATTGACCAGTTCCAGCTCGAGGTGCTCATCCCGGAAAACATCCTGTCCATCCCCATGCATGTGCCTTTGGGGTTGGCGATGACGGAAGTGATTGCCGAGACGGGCCTACCGGTGATTGCGCACCATCAGGATTTTGCTTGGGAACGCGAACGCTTCACCCTCAACGCAGTGAACGATTACCTCCAGGCTGCCTTCCCGCCCCTGCTGCATCGGATGGAACACGTCGTCATCAATTCCATGGCTCAAAAAGAATTGGCCCGGCGGTTGGGCATCCCTTCGGCTCTGATCCCCAACGTGCTGGATTTCGACACCCCACCGCCTGGCTTGGACGATTACAACGCCGACCTGCGCAGCGAACTTGGCCTGGCGGAGGATGACTGGCTCATTTTGCAGCCCACTCGGGTGGTGCCGCGCAAAGGCATCGAACACGCCATCGAGCTGGTCCGCCGGCTCAATGATCCCCGCGCCAAGCTCGTGATCTCGCATCCGGCTGGCGACGAAGGCGACGCTTACATGGCGCTGCTGAAGGATCGGATTGCCGACGCGGGGATCGACGTGCGGTTCATTGCCGATCGGGTGGCTGAACGGCGCGGGACCAATGCCGCCGGCCAAAAGGTTTACACCCTGTTCGATGTGTATCTGCACGCCGATCTGGTCACCTATCCCAGCTACTACGAAGGCTTCGGCAACGCGTTCCTGGAAGCGATCTATTTTGGCAAACCGGTTGTGGTCAACACTTACGCTGTCTATGCCCGGGACATCGATCCACTGGGGTTCAAGACGGTGGAGATGACCCAGGTGGTCAGCCGCGCCGTGGTCGAGCAGGTGCGCGCGCTGTTGGAAAACCGTGCCCTGCGGGAGCAATGGGCTCGGATCAACTACGAGCTGGGCCGCAAATACTTCTCTTACGCTGTGGCCCGCCGCAAATTGGCTGCCCGCCTGGCCAACCTCTTTGGCGAAGGGGTCTGAGCCAACAGCCGGGAAGCTGCTCCCCCACGACCGCCACGTTCGGTGACCCAAGCGCTTCTGCTGGGCTGGGGCTCAGCCTTCGTTGTCTAGCCGCACTGCCTCGCGCAGCTCATCCACAAAAGTGGGCAAGGCCGACTCGACGCGGTTCCAGTTCGAAATCAGCGGCGTGGAGAGCGGGTCCTCTTGAAACAACCGGGCGGCGGTGCGGATGCTGCGGACAAAGGTGCTGACGGCGCTTTCCTCTTCGTGGCGGGGGTATTTGAGGCCGTTAATGGCTGCGTCGGCGGCGTAAAAGCGGAGGGTGTCTTCAGCCTGGCGCATGTAAGCGCTCAGCACCGTGTCGAACAGTCCCGCATCCAACTTGATGCCTTCGGCAGCCATGCGCCGGAAAATCGAACGTGCAATGTCGGTGGCCATCTTGTTCAGCCCCTTGTCCGGGTCGCGGGGCGACAGTTCCTGATGTTTGTGATCGTAGTTCTCGCACAGCTCGGATTGACAAATGGCCCGCGGCGCAGCATTCCGGAATACCTCAGCCAGCATGCCGATCTCCACCGCCCAATCATGCGGAATCCGCAGCCGCCGGACCAAATCGATGTCGAGCGACACCTCGCCGGCCAAGGGGTAGCGGAACGTGTCCAGGTAAACCAGAAACGGGTGGGCGCCCAGGATGCTTTTGAGGGCGCGGATCAACGGCGTGACCATCAGGCGCATGACCCGGCCGTTGAGCCGATCGGTCACGCGAGCGTAGTAGCCTTTGCAAAAATCGAATCCCAGGCTCGGATGAGCCACCGGATAACACAGCCGCGCTAACAACTCACGGTTGTAAGTGAGGATATCGCAGTCGTGCACCACCACCATGCGAGCCCCTTCACTGGCCAGCACGTATCCAAAACACGTCCACAAATTCCGCCCTTTGCCGCTGGGCCCCGGGCTCAACTCGGCTTCCTCCAGCTTCTGGTAGAGCCGTTGCAGGCGCGGTCCATCATTCCACAGCAAGACAGGCCGCTGAGGCAACTGGCGGAAGAACGTGCGGGCCCGCTGGAAATCCCGGCCCCGACTGGCTCCATCCAGCCCCACTACAATCTGCCGCAAATACGTCACATTCTTCAGCTCGCGCACAATCAGTTTCAGCGCACGCGAGCCCAGCTCCTTCACGTGGCAGGGCAACACCAGCGCCATGGGCGTCTCCAACGAAAATTCCTCCAGCTCGTGCTCCAGCCGCTTCAAGTCGGTGCTGCCCAACCGATGCAGCGTGGCAATGGCGCCCGTCTGGAAAAAGTCTGACATGACCGGTTCTCCGTTTGCTTGGTCTGCTACAGTCTTGCGGCGGGGTTGCATCCGAGGCGCTGCGTCAAGCTACCGCCACTCAGTCCAGACCGCACTGCGGTCGGCTGGCTGGGCGGGCGTCCAACGCGCCTCACAACACATGCGCCGACTTCAGTTCATGGGATGGCGGCCCGACCATCCACTGCACCTCCGCAGCCATACCGTTGCGGACCCTTGGCTCTGATCGGCCTTGCATGCCGAGTTTGTGCCCAGTCTCAACTACAGCCCGCCGCCGCGCAAGCCCTGAACCAGCGCAGGCGCAAATTTTCGGTGCAAGCGCAACCCCAGCCACGAGTTCGGCGCGACTGGCCATGATTTGACCTCGATGCGGGTCAGGCTACGTGCCCGAGGACCGTTTCGACCTTGACCCGCAGGCAGCGCGGCCCGGACCATGCGACCATGAACGCGTTCCGCATGATCCATCGTTGTCCATCTTGGTTTCGATTACGCACTCCAGTTCTTCGACCAGTTGGCTGCCTATGGCTAACGATCAGCCTCGGCATTTGGGCAACTGTCCCTGCCTACGCCGGCTCCAAGAAGATTTATGTGGTGACCGACCTGGAGGGCATCAGTGGCGTGTATTCGTTTGCCCAAACGCGCCAGACCGACACGCCTTTGGCGCGCCAAGCTCGCCTGTTTTTCATGGGTGACCTGGAGGCAGTCCTGCGCGGGCTGCGCGACGGTGGCGCCACCGAAATTCTGGTGCTGGACGGGCACGGGAACCAAGCGCTTGTGCCTGAACTGATGCCACCGGGCGCACACTACATCACAGGGCGTCCGCGGCCTGAACCGTTTCCGGGGCTGGACGACACCTACGCAGGGATGGTGCTCTTGGGGTTCCATGCCATGATGGGCACACCGGACGGCGTTTTGCACCATACCCAGTCGTCCAAGACCGAGAACCGTTACTGGTATAACGGGGTCGAGTCGGGCGAAATTGCTCAATGCGCGGCTGTGGCCGGGCATTTTGGCGTGCCAGTGATCATGGTCACCGGCGACGAAGCCACTTGCCGCGAGGCGGAACGGTTCCTGGGCCAGGCCTGCGTGAAGATGGCCGTCAAAAAGGGCCTGGGGCGCGAGTCGGCTATCCTGTATCCGTTCGATGAGACGCGCCGCAAACTCTATCAAGGGGCCAAACGCGCCATGGCGGTCATTCCCAAGTGCAAGCCGTACCGCTTGCAGCTGCCTATTCGAGCCAAGAAAGAGTACTTGGTGTTCGAAGGCCCAGGCGAACCGAAACGCGTCACCAAAGAAGGCACCATCCCCACCGCACTTCAGCTCTTGGACTTCTAAGTGGGCTGCGGTGGGCTAGGCCCGCGCTGGCGCCAGGCTCGATCTCAAGGTTTGGCCCCGGGGGCCTGCCGGACCGGTTGCCGCGCCCGGTAACGCTCAATCAGGCGTGCGTTGGCCTCGGCAATCGCGCCTTGGCCCGCAGCCAAGGCAACTTCGCGCGCCTGTTGCGCTGTCTTGACTGCATCATCGAACCGGCCGGCCTCAGCGTAAGCAGCCGCTAGCGTGCCCAAGAGCAGGGCTTGCTTGCCACCGGTCAGTGCACAAGCCTGCTCAGCCAACTGCACTGCTTCTGCGCCGTTTCGCACCTCAGCCTGTGGGTGCGTGGCCAACAACCATGCCAGATTGTTCAGCACCATCGGGGCATCCGGCTGAAGCCGCAGCGCCTCCCGGTAATGACGCACGGCCTCAGCGGCCTGGTTCTGCGCAGCCAGCAGCTCGGCCAACTCGGCGTGCCCCTGCACATCAGCCGGGTTGAGTTTCAATCCGGCTTGGTATTCGGGAATGGCTTCAGCGGCTTGGCCCTGGCGGGCCAAGGCGCGGGCTAACTCGAATCGTGCCAAGGCCCAGTTGGGGTCTAACCGCACCGCCTGGCGCAAATACGGGATCGCCTCGGTGAGCTTGTTCAACAGGAGCAAGGCTACCCCAGCCTGATACTGCGCTTCGGGATAGTTCGGTCGGGCTTGCAGGGCTTGCTGCGCGTGGTGCAGCGCCCGCTCGAATTGTTGCTGCTGCATGAAGGTGTAGGCCAGGTTGTTGTGTGCAATGAAGTTGTTGGGGTCCACCCGCACCGCGTATTCGAACAACGCAACGCTGTTACGCCAGTGGCCCAAATGATAACTGGTCAGCGCCACACACCCCGCCACCACGGCGCCCGTGGTAACCGCTGCAACGGTCCGCCCGTGTCGCATCCGGGCAAACCAGTCAGCCGCAGCCCATACACCCATCAGCCACAGCCCAATGCTCGGCACATAAATGAAGCGGTTGGCCATGGCTTGAACGCCCACTTGCACAAAGCCAATCACCGGCATCAACGTACCCACAAACCATAGCCACCCCACGGCCAAGTAAGGCTGCCGACGCCCTTCGCGCAGAATCAACCACGTGCTCGCCGCTAACACCAACAGCGCTAGCCCGGCCAACCAACCCGGCCATCGACCTGGATGCAAATAGATGGGCGATAGTGCCGCTGGCCACACCGCCTTGCCAATGTAGCGCAGGTAAGAAATCAGGGCATTGGCAACGCGCATGTCCGGGCTGATGCCGTAATCGAACGTCGTCATGCCCAGCCCGGTATGAGCGCGCCAGGTGATGATCCCTACCACGGCCGCCAGCACCAGCATCGGCACCTTCTCCAACACCAGGCGGCCTGTGGACGCTGGCTGAAAGACCAGCCTGGAGCCTGCTGCGGCGGCGACCTGATCCGATCCGAGCTCAGGCGCTTGGCTGGGTGTGCTGGCGGGCGGGCTGAACCTGAACCGGCGCAGCGGCCACCAATCCAGGAGCAGTAACAGGCAAGGCACCGTCACCAGCATGGGCTTGGCCATCAGCCCCAGCACATACGGCAACAACACAAGCCCATACCGCACGCCATTGGGTTTGACGGCGTATCGCACATACGCCAGCAGAGTCAGCATCCAGAACAACGTGCTCAGGACATTCTTGCGTTCGGACACCCAGGCCACCGTCTCCACCTGCAGTGGATGCAGCGCAAACAACGCGGCCAACACCGCGCTGCGGCCAGGCTGACCGGTCATACGCCGAAACACCCAGAACACCAGCAACACATTGGCCGTGTGCAACAACAGGTTCACCACATGCGGCCCAGCCGGCTGCAGCCCGAACAATTCACTGTCCAGCATGTGCGACAGCCAGGTTAACGGATGCCAGTAGGTCGCCCGGCCATGTAAGGTCCCAAAAGCCCAGGCTACACCTTGAGGCGTCAGACCCGCTTGCACTTGGGCATTGCGGGTGACGTAATCGGGATCGTCGTAGTTAACAAACTCGAATCGTGCCACCCGGCCAAACACAGCCACTGTAAGCACGACCAAACCCAGCAAAATCCAGCGATCTCGGCGCATGGTAATGTGTGGTGGCGCTCAGCCTAGCCGCGCCCTACCGCTGACGCCACTGATTTCTCAAGGGTGGGCCTGCAACGACGCGCCACTCAGTGGCTGGCACGCCTGCGCGCTTCGGGCTAGGCTGCAGGGACGCGCGGCGCAAGCGGTCCTGACGAACGCTGTGCGCCTGGTGCTCCCGCCCCGACTCGAACGGGGATCAACGGTTTAGGAAACCGCCGCTCTATCCACTTGAGCTACGGGAGCAGGGCGCGCCGGGGCTGCTTCGTCCAGACACCTTCGCCATTATCCTATCGCCGGCTTGCTGGGCAAGCCCATTCCCCGAGCTGGACTGCGCGTAAACTTGGAGCCGGCCCACGCCGCTGCTCGAGAAAGCGGCGTAGCTTACGGGCAGCCGCAATAGCTCATCCGCAGCCCCAACTCACGGGCTCGGCCACGCCGGCACCACCGCTGTCCAACAGGCACCGAACTTGGCGCGCAGCTTCTGCTCAAGTTGCCGCGCAGCCGCGTGGTCCTCCAGGATGGCAAAGGTGGTCGAGCCGCTGCCGGACATGAGCGTAGCCACGGCGCCATTGGCGCGGAGGAAGTCTTGATACAGCGCTAGGATGGGGTATTTAGCGAAAGCAGGCGCTTCCAGCGCGTTGTAAAAGGCCGCAGCAGCCTGGCGCAGGTCCCCACTCCGCAGCAGAGCCGCCAACTGCGCGGCCCGGCCCGGTTGACCTTTGAGCGCTTCGGGGAAACGGGCCAATTGCTGATACGCCCAGGCTGTGGCGATGCCAAAGCCCGGATACACCAGCAAAAACACCGCCTCGCGCAGAGCCGGAAAGAAATCCAATGGTTCGATCCGCTCGCCCCGCCCGGTGGCCAGGGCAGGCCTGGCTTGAAGGAAGAACGGCACATCCGCCCCCAATGCAGCCGCCAGTTGGTACAGTCGATCAGCGCCCAGCGGATGCCCGAACAGTTCGTTTAGCGCCAGTAAGGTGGTGGCGCCGTTGCCGCTGCCGCCCCCCAGGCCGGCGGCCTGCGGAATGCGCTTGTGCAGGTAAATGTGCACCCCTTCACGGATACCGGCTGCTTGCAGGAACACCGCCGCCGCGCGATATACCAAATTGCCCGCGTCGGTCGGCAGGTTTGGATCACTACAGCTCAATTGCACGCCTTGGGCGGCGCGTTCGCACCGGATCTGATCGCAGAAATTAATCGGGTGGATGAGGGTTTCGACCTCGTGAAACCCATCAAGCCGCTTACCCAACACGTTGAGCAGCAGGTTGACCTTGCAGGGCGAGTCCTTTTCGATGACGTCCAATCGAACCTAATCAAAGCCAATCAAGAGTCTGGGCCGGGCTTCTGAGAAACCGCGCCTGGGCTCGTGCCTACAAATCGTGAGGCCAACCAGCAGCCTCTGCGGTCGGCAGAGGGGAGCGCTAGTGGTCGAAAATCTGGAACCGGCTCCCCGGAATCATGGGCGCTACGTCGCCGCCGCTAAAGCCCAGGTATTCGTCGGTAGCAAAGATTTGGTCCGCCAAGAACCCCGGCGCAAAACTGGCCGGGTAAGCCGGTTCTTCGGTCAAGACCAGCCCACCCCACGGCGAGCGCAACGTGGCCACCGATGGATCAGGAAAGACCAAGTTGGTCGAGGTCAACAGTGGCCCGTACGGCGGGAAGGGGAAGGTGATGATTTCATAGATGCCCAAGGCTGTGCGCACCACGCTCCGATTAAAGCCCCGAATCAAGCCGGTGGTGTAAGCTTGACGGGGGCCGTCCCATAGGCCGGTCTGCTCGATCGAGCGCTGGATTTCACCCCACCGCAGGAACTCGGTGCTGTTGCGCAAGCCTCGCCCCAGCTTGGCTTCCGGCCCTGCACAGCCTGCCACTAGTCCCACCAACACCGCCGCCGCGAACGTTTTGGACACACGCATACGCACGTTCAAAGCCAGGCCAGTGTAGATTCAGCCGCTGGGCTGTAAAGCGCCTTTTTAGCCCCGCTTGGCCACCGCTGATACACGAAAGGCTTTGGGACAGCCAAACCGGCTGGTGGTGCTGAGACGCACCCACCACAAAGTTGCCCTGCGCCACCCCAGCGCACCGGTCCAGCCGCAACGCTGGCGCTGCGAGCGTTGCTTGCTTTAGGCGGTCCGCAGAACGTCCGACCTGCGCGCACTCTTGCCAGGCCAAAGCCTGCACTGCGCAGGTGTTCCGAACTCCGAGCTTGCAGCTACGCACTCCAGGCTTCACTCCGCGCCCTAGGCTCAATCACCAGCCCACAATCCACAAAGCCGGCCTCCCGAACGCCGCAAGTCAGCAGCATGGCGCTTGGCGCGCATTTCATCCGAGATGGGAAATAAAACCCCAGGCCCAAAATCTGGACATTCAAAGCGACCACGCAAACTGGTCCTACAACGGAGCCGTAGCCAGGGGACCGTACCGGTTTGGCCCTGGCCTACTACATCGGTTGGGGCAGCGTAGAAGGCCGCCTAAAGTGGGGACCGCAAAGCCTGTCCGGCGGTGTAGCAAAAGCCGACGCCAGCATCACCGTGCGGTGAAGCTGCCGGCTGAAAGTGATGTGCGGCTGGGCGAGGCCCGCTACGGGTTGGAGCTGGGCCGCGGCGCAGTCCGTTGAGGAGCAGGTTTAGGCTTGGGTTTGCCTTTTTCGTCGAGGTTTGCGGTGAGGTCTTCGGGTGTAACAACGCACTCCAAGCCATTGGGTGGCACTTCGACTTTGGCAATCCACAGGATGGCGTTGAGGACCACCTTGCGGAAGTTATCGTTGCCCCAGAACCGATGCGAATGGCCACCAGTAAACCCAAAGCCGCGCCCACCATCAGGCCGCTCGTAAACCCACATGAGGTGTTGGGGTTCTTTGTTGGTCAGGACAGCGTGTCGGACCCAGGGGTTATTCTCGTGAGGGCCATCCCGGCGGTTGAGTGTCTCCTTGGGTGGCAGAGCGCTCAGGATCGGGGTGACTCCCTTCATGCCCGGTTGGAAACGCATGTGGTAGTACCATTCATCATATTGTTTGAAAGGCTGGACACCGCGGGTGACCGGGTGTTGGGGCAGGGTTTTGAACTCCGCTTCCCAGAACGGGTTCACCGACCAGTCCGTCTCGAAGTAGCCGCCGATCCAGTCGAGCCATTGCTTGCCCCCGCGGTCTTTGGGGACTTCGACTGCGTAATGGATACAGCCCAGGCCGACGCCTTTGTTCATGAGCGCTTCGAGAACCTGCAGCCGGTTACCCTGGATGAACGGGTGACCACCGCCGCCGTCGGAATAAACCACAATAGCGGCGGCACCGTCGAAAGCTGCCGGGTCTTTGGGCCAACCGCCCGTGTGCACTTCAGCTTGAATGCCCGGCAGGGTATTGAGGCACTTCTGCAACAGCAGGCACCCGGCCCGATGTTCGTGGTCGCCGGGGCCATGGCTGGGCCCACCCGCTACAAGCACGATTTTGGTTTGCGCCGCTCCTGCGTATGCAGCCATTGCCAGCAGGGCCACGGTGTAGGATGCGTTTTTGACTAGGTCGGTCGTCTTCATAGGGCAAACAAAAACGCCATTCAATGGGCTGGGACCATCCCGGATGCTAGAGTTTTTTGATCCGGACGTTTTTGATCTGGATTTTCATGGGTTCGCCTTGATGGATTTGGAACGCCAAGATACCGGAGAGGGCTTGGCGTTTGGGGTCTTCATCGATCACATCCACCGTTTGGACGCCGTTGATGAAGTGTTGGAGGTGATTGCCTTTGGCGATGATCACGTAGTCGTTCCAGTCGTTGGGCTTGATGAGGGCCTGGATTTCGGCGCTGGTTTTTTCGGTGTGGCCCACCACCCGTTTCTTGCCATCGGCGCCCCAGACCACCTTCTCACCGCGTTGGGCCATGATCCCCCGACCGCGCTCTTCGTAGAGGATGCCAGAAAAGTTGGGGCCGACCTCGAAGTCGGCTTGGTAGCCGCCGACGACGAAGTTGCCGTAATCCTTGCTGCGGTATTGGCAGCCTGAATTGCCCCAAGGGCCGGTGAACTTGTAGGAGAAACGCAGCTCGAAATCGGTCACAATCAGGTTGGTGCCGCCTTCTTGGGCAATGAGAAAGTTATTTCCGCGAGCGGGGTTATCGCGCGTGGTCACGCCGGTAATGGCGCCATCTTCAACAAACCAGTGGTTGGTCCGGCCCGCCCAGCCGGTTAGGTCTTTGCCGTTAAAGAGGCTGCGAAAGCCTGGCTCCAGTTCCTGGGCCAGCAAAGTGCTGCCGGGCAGTAACCAAGCTGCCAGGGCCAGAGCAGCGCATTGGGTTGTTGGCCTGAAAGTTCGTTGTGTCATAAGTTCCAGCGGTATCGTTTAAACCGACGGTTCGACGGGCTCAGCCGCCGGCCCATTCATTGGAGTTGGCTCGGGCGCTCCGCCAGAGCGGGGGGTTCTGGGGCTCGGCAGCCAGCCTGGCAAGGTTCAGCCTTTCAACTTGCGCTTCAAGAACCTGAGGCCTTTGACCGCGATGTCCTCGCGTCGCGGCTCGATTTGGCGCCAGATGGATGCGGCTTTGGCGATGATCTTGACGTCTTTGGTGAACGATTCGATGACGACGTCGCCGTTGTATTTGATGGCTTTGAGCGCCTTGGCGATGCAGTCCCAGTCTAGGTGATCGTTGCCCGGTGTGCCCCGGTCGGTGCCACAAGCGTGCAGGTGGCCCAGGTGCTTGCCCGCTTTGCGGATAGCTTCGCAGGGGCACTTTTCCTCGATGTTCATGTGGAAGGTATCCAGGTGGATGCGGAGGGCTGGGCTGCCGACATCTTTGATCATTTTGAGCGCCTGGTCCACGGTGTTGATGAAGTCGGTCTCGAACCGGTTCAGCGGCTCCAAGCAGATGACTCGGCCCTTTTGCTCCGCGTAGGTACAGAGGGTTTTGAGGTTGGCGACCACGGTGGCCCACTGCTGCTTATATTCAGCCGGCTCGGCGCCGCCCGTGCGGCCCACGGCTGAATAGACCGGCCCGACAAACGACGGGCAATCCAACACCACCATGTGGTCCAGGCAGCGTTTGACATACTCGATGGCGTTCTGCTGTGCCTCCGGTGTGCCCCGCAGGTCCCGGTCTAGTCCGAAACAGCCGCAGACCGATCCGCAGGCCAAGCCCACCTTGTCCAGCTCACGTTTCACGTGGGCTGGGTCTAGGTTGGCCGGGTCGTCAATGGCGATCTCGACCGTGTCGAACCCCCATTTTTTGAAGGTCCGAAACCACTTGGTGCTTTGATTGGTGAACGGGAACGTGAACAAAAATGTATTGATGCCAAATCGCATAGTCGTGCCTTTCGAGCCCCAGCCTACTCTCGGCGGCGGGTCTGTCAAAGCTAAAGCGGGCTCAGCGACAAGGCCAAATAACAGCATCCAAAACGGATACAGCGCCCTCCGTCCCGTCACGCTGGGCTGAATGCCGAGCGCACTTGAACCGTCTGTTGCGCAAAAGCGTGATGGCAACGCGGCTTGGGTCAGCAACGACAGCTCCGTGCAGAGGCTTGTGCAGTGGCAAGCTTGCTGGCAGTCGGGCTTGTGCCCAAGGCCGCTGCGATTCTGGTTCGCCCCGGTGCTACTGTTACCCGCGTAGGCCGACAGAATCGACTTCACTCTCGAGTGGAACCCTGATTAGCTACTAGCCATGTTGACCGAATCCAAAGCCGGAATCCCTCATTGGGCTCAACCGATATCTCCAGGTGCTGCCGTAGGCCGAGGCACGACCTTGACCCGCCGCCGCTTCCTTCAGCTAGCCGGGCTAGCTGCGGCTGCGCCCGCTATCATCCCTGCCTCAGCCTTGGGCCGAGGCGGGGCGGTGCCCCCCAGCGAACGGATTGTGCTGGGAGGCATTGGGATAGGTAACCGCGGTAGTGCTGTGTTGCGCTGGATGCTAGCGGAAAAAGACGTGCAGTTTGTGGCCACGTGCGATCCGAACCGCGCCCGGCGCGAGGCGGTCAAGCGGCTGGTGGACAGCCATTACGGCAATTCGGATTGCGCGCTGTATGCCGACCTGCGCCAGTTCCTGGCCGAACGCACGGACATCGACGCGGTGCTGAGCACACCGGGTGATCGTTGGCATGCCTTGGCAGCGGTGTGGGCCATGCGTGCAGGCAAAGATGTCTATTCAGAAAAACCTTCCTGCATGACCATTGCCGAGGGCCAAGCAGTGGTCGAGACCGCCCGCCGGTACGGCCGGGTTTATCAGACCGGCACCCAACGGCTTAGCGAGGCCAATTTCGTCTTCTGTATCGAGGCAGCCCGACGCGGGTTGCTGGGCCAAGTGCATACCGTTTATGCCCACATCGCCCCGTGGGACGCAGCTCAGATGCGCCACGATTGGCTGCCGGCTGAACCGGAGCCGCCTAAAAGCGAGATGGACTGGGACCAGTGGCTGGGGCCGTGTCCGTGGCGGCCTTATAACTCCAGCTATGTGCGAGGGGGCTGGCGCGGCTTTTACGATTTCCACACCAGTTGCATTGGTGAATGGGGCGCCCACACGTTTGCCCAAGCCCAAGCAGGTATCGATTGCCTGAACACCGCCCCGGTCCGCTACCACTACGTGCCCAACGACACCGGCGACGGTTTGGTTGCCGAGTTTGCCAACGGGGTGAAATTGGTCCTGTCCCGCGGGGACAAGTATTGGCGGGGCTCTTGTGGCATGCGGTTTGACGGGACCGAAGGCTGGGTGGCTGCCGCTGATGGGTATTCTAAACCCGACACCTCCTCACCTGCCTTGTTGGCCGAATTCAATCGGGTCGTGCGGGATTACCAGGCCCGCACCGGCCGGCCCATGAACCATGTGCGGGACTTTTTCGACTGCGTCAAATCTCGGCGCAAGGCGGTAGCCAATGAAGAGGTCATGTATTGGTCCATGACCACCGTGCATGCGGCCAACATCTGCATGTGGCTCAAACGCGATCTGCAGTTCGACCCGGCCAAATCCGAGTTTGTGAACGACCCGGACGCCAATCGGTTGCGCTCCCGCGCCATGCGGGCGCCCTACACGTTTTAGTCTGAATCCACTCAACCCATCGCATGAAAGGAGAGCTCGTTATGCGTATAGCCCAGATTCGAGACGAGGGTAGCCGCAGTTGGCTGATGCTGATGGCGGCTGTGCTGCTGGCGACGACCATCGGCGTGGCTGCTCAAGACGCCCATTCGAGCGAAGCGGACCTTTTGGCCATCCTCAAAAACCCGAACGCATCGCTCAAACAAAAGTCCGATGCATGCCTGTTCTTGGCCCGGTGCGGGACACGCAACGCGGTGCCTGTGCTGGCCAGTCTGCTGCCGGACCCACAACTCAATCACATGGCCCGCTATGCGCTTGAGGCGATCCCGGACCCGGCGGTGGATGAGGCCTTGCGCGCTGCGTTGGGCACCACGCAGGGCCGGGCCCTGGTGGGCGTCATCATCAGCGTGGGCGTGCGCCGCGATGTCAAGGCGGTGCCTGAACTGACGCGTTTGCTGCAGGACGCGGATACGGAGGTAGCGCAAGCGGCCGCGCGTGCCCTGGGTCGGATTGGCACCGCAGCCGCCGCGCAGGCTATTCAAAAGGCGCTGCCGCAGGTGGCTCCTGCCAATCAACTCGCGTTTTGCGAAGGGCTATTCCGCTGTGCCGAACGGCTCCAAGCCGAGGGCCAACGCGATCTGGCGATTGCGATTTACGATCAGCTCCGGGCTTTGCCGGCCGCACCGCATCAGGTCCGGGCCGGTGCACTGCGTGGGGCTGTGCTAAGCCGCGGGGCTGATGGTCTGCCCATTTTGGCGCAAGCGCTGCGGGACCCAGATTACGTGCGGTTTGCTGCAGCGGTGCGAACGGCGCTGGAGCTGCGCTTGCCCGGTGTGACCAAGGCATTGACGGATGCCCTGGACCAAGCGCCTCAAGACCGGCAGATCGTGTTGGTTCAAACTTTGGGCGACCGCGCCGATCCTCAAGCGGTGCCGACCGTGTCAGCCTTGGCCAAAGCCGGGGCCAAACCGGTGCGCCTGGCTGCGATTCGTGGGCTGGCAGCCCTTGGCCAACCAAGCTCGGCGCCGGTGCTGGTAGGGCTGCTGCAGGAGCCGGACCGCGACTTGGCCCAAGCCGCTCAGGAGAGCCTGGCAGCACTGCCGGGCCCAGAGGCGGAGGCAGCGATCAGTGCCCTGGTGACCAGCGCCAATGAAACCTTGCAACTGGCCGGCATCGAACTGATCGCTCGACGCCGAATGCACAGCGGGCTACCAGCTCTTCGCGCTGCGACGCGTCACACCAACCCCACCGTCCGCGCAGCGGCGACCAAGCGGTTCAGTGAACTGGCTGCTCCCACCGAGCTGCCCTACCTGCTAGAGTTGATGCTGGACGCCAAAGAATCCAAAGATTTGGACGTGGCGGAACAGGCGGCCATCAGCCTGGCTGGGCGCGCGACCGATCCTGAAGCTGCCGCTGCCGCAGTCCGCACTCGGATCAGCCAGGCAACCCCGGAACAAAAGGCGGCTCTGCTGCGCGTGTTGGCGGCTGTGGGTGGCCCAAGCGCCCTGGAAAGCATGCGGGTGGCGCTGGCTGACCCCAACAGCCAGGTGCGCCGCGCTGCCATCCGCGCGCTGGGCAGTTGGAAAAACGCCGAGGCTGCGCCCGATTTGCTGGCCCTGGCCAAGAAAGCGACTGATCCGACCGAGAAAACCTTGTGCCTGCGCAGTTTCTTGGACCTTACGGACAACCCGGACTTGCCAGCGCCACAGCGCCTGGACTTGTGCCGGCAAGCGACGGATTTGGCCCAAAGCACCGAGGAAAAACGGCTGTGGCTGGCTGCGGTGGGCAATATCCCGACCTTAGAGGCGGTGGACCTCCTGCTGCCTTACCTGGACCAGCCAACCCTCAAGAACGAAGCTGCCGCAGCGATCTTGAATGCTGCCGAGCGGATGCTCCGTGGCCAAGCGGCGGCCAAGGTGGCGCCCCAACTGGTGCCGCGCTTGGAAAAGACCTCAGAGACTGTGGCGGGTAGCAGCTTAGCCAAACGCGCAGGATCCCTGTTGGAGCAGGCGCGCAAACGGGCCGCTGGCCGACGCGCCACCCGTTAACCACCCTCACTCATGCACCAACTTGCACTGGCCCGTCGGCTGGGCCCCGGGGCGCGGCGGCGGCTCACCGCGCTGTTGGGCTTAGCTTGGTGCAGCCTGCTGGTTGGCGCGGAGCGGGTGCCGGGCGCACCGCGGGACGTCACCTTCCTGGTCACTTCCGATGCGCACTACGACGCCTTCGAGAACGAAGACCGCAACGACCGGGTCCGCGACACCCTCCGGGCCATGAACGCCGTCACTAACCTCACTTGGCCTGAAGCGTTGGGGGGCGGGCCCATCGCCCAGCCCCGGGCCGTGATTGTCTTGGGCGACCTGATTGACGACGGCGACCGGGTGTTCCAAGGCAAGCATCAAGGGCCCAGGCAGTGGCTGCAGTATCTGGCCGATTTCGGTTTCGACGGCCGTGATGGGCTGCTGGATTTTCCGGTGTTCGAAACCTGGGGCAATCACGACGGCCCGCCGGTGGGCTGCGACAAATTCGGCTTCAACCTCCAAGCCCAACTCAAAGACCGGAACCGGCGGCGACTCCAGCACGGTTGGCTCACCGCCTTGTCGTCCAATGCACTGTTTTGCTCATGGGACTGGGACGACGTGCATCTGGTGCTGCTGGGCATTTACCCGGCTGACCGGCCCAACCCGGATTGGCAGAAATACAGCCCCACCTGGCACGATCCCCAGGGCGCCCTCAGTTTTTTGAAGGAGGATTTGGCTCGGCACGTGGGCGACAGTGGCCGGCCGGTGGTGCTCATGAGCCATTGCGGGTTCGACACCGACTGGTGGCACACTAATGATTGGCAGGCGGCTTACCAGGCGGCAGGCTCCTACCATGTGATCCTTTACCTCTACGGCCACACCGGCACCGGCCTGCGCACTTGGGCACCGGCTGGCGCCACCCGCCCCTGGCAATGCATCAACACTGGCCAAACCGAAAACGGCTTTTGGGTGGTCCAAATCACCAGCGACTCGATTCGGGCCGCTTACCGGGCCAAACGCTGGCGAACCATCAAGGGTGCCGATACCAAACCAAAACGTGTCTGGGACGGACAATGGGAATGGAGATATCCGCTTCGAAAATCGCTGGGCGCCTCTCCGGAGGCAACAAGCCCAGCAGACAACCGTTCCCACGGCAGACCGTAGCGTTGCTGCTCAGTCCGGCCTCGAACCAGGTTTCGATAGGCCCGGCCTCAACGCGCATATGCGCGTTGTTGCGCCGGTCCAGCGGCCTGAACGCGACGCCACAGGTGGCAACCCGTCTTGGGACTGAGCCGCTGGGTTCAAGAGTGAGCCGCGGGCCGAGGCGGTTAGCTCTGGCCAAAGACTGCCGCTAGTGAAAGACCGCTTTACATCAATGGCGGACAGCCAAATCATCGGCGTGGCGATGAACCACCAGTTGCTGGGGCAAATGACCAAGCGTATGGAGTCATGTTCTAGTGGGCGCCTGAGCCGGCGCCAATTCTTGAGTCGCACCATTGTCATGCTGGGCCCGCCGCTGATCGTTCCCGGATCGGTGCTGGGCTTGAACGGGGCCGTGGCGCCGTCTGGCCGGATTGCCTTTGGCGGTATTGGCATGGGCAATCGCGCCCGGTTTATCTTGCCCAACTTTCTTCATCAGCCCGATGTGCAATTTGTGGCCGTGAGCGACGCACGCGCCGACCGACTCAAGTCGGCCAAACAAATGGTGGACGCGCACTACGGCAATGCTGATTGCCGCGCTTACCGGGATTTTCGCGAGCTGCTAGCCCAGCCGGACATCGATGCGGTGTTGATTGCCACCGGCAACCGCTGGCATGCCATGGCCTCGCGGTTTGCAGCCCACGCCGGCAAGGACATCTACTGCGAAAAGCCCATCAGTCTCACCATCCGGGAAGGCCGCGAATTGGTCAATGACTGCCGCCGGTTCGGCGTCATTTACCAAGCCGGCACGCAACGCCGGTCCACCGAATCTTACGCCTTTGCCCGCGAGATGGTGCGCCAGGGCAAGATCGGGCGTGTGCACACGGTCGAATGCCAGGTGTGGACTGGCGGGGTGGTGCCGCACGAAAAGCCGGTGCCGGTGCCCGAGGGATTCGATTACGATCAATGGCTCGGCCCGGTGCCGTGGCGCCCCTTTGTTTGGGGGCGGGTCAATGGCTGGCCGTATTTCTGGGATACCGGCGAAGGGATGCACACCGATATGGGCACCCATTACACCGACCAGATGCAGTGGGTGTTGGGCACCGATGATACCGGACCGATCGAGTTCGAGGCCACCGATCTGGTCTGGCCCGACCCGACCAAATACATGAGCGAGACGGCTATCTCGGGCACATTCCGTTGCCGATACGCCAACGGTGTGCAGGGCATCATCTACCAGCGCGGCGCATTCAAGGACCGATACATCCGCTACATCGGCGACGAAGGCTGGATCCAAGTGGACGACGAGACGGACCAAGTCACCGCCGAGCCCAAGTCCATCCTCAAACTCAAAAAACCTGGCGGCGTCAGTTGGGCCAATGCCAGTGCTCACATTCGGGATTTACTGGATTGCATCCGCAGCCGCAGGCCGACCCGCTGTAATCCGGAAGTGGCGCATCGGGCCCAGACCATCGTCCAGGCCATGACCATCAGCGCGCGGCTGGGCCGTAAACTGCGCTGGGACCCGGTGCTGGAAAAATTCGACGACGAAGATGCCAACCGCATGTTGTATCGTGAACCGCGCGCGCCCTGGCGCGTGTAGCCAGAGCCGACTGCGACCATGCCTGCTTTGGACCGAACGAGCCTGAATGTTTGACGTGGAGCTGACCGACCATGATCCCTGCCAAGTTACGATGGACCGTTGCGGTGGCTGCGGTTTGGGGCGGTGCCTTGATGGCCGCCCCGCAGCCAGCCGCACCCGACTGGCCCGCACTGATCGCTCAAGCGGCCCAATACGAATCTGGCCAAAGCCGGCAAGCTTTGGACCAGCTTGAGGCTCTGGCCCGAGCCTCGGTCAGCGACCGCGCCTTGCGCGTGGCGCTCGAGGCGGCCTTAACCAATCTGCTGGCCCCCACTGCCACAGCCGAGGCGCGCCGGTTTGCTTGCCAGCAGTTGGCGGTCATCGGCACTGACAACTGCCTGCCGGCCGTCGCCGGGTTGTTGCAGCAACCGACCAATGTGCCGTTGGCTTGCTACGTCCTGAGCATTCATCCCTCCCGGCAAGCCGGCGAGCTATTGCGCAACGCCCTGCTCACTGTGCCGGGCACAAACCGAATCCCCATCATCGATGCCCTTGGTCACCGGCGCGAAGCTGAAGCAGCCAAAACCATTGCCAACCTGACCGACTACGCCGACCCTGAAGTTACTCGGGCCGCCATCCTTGCCTTGGGCAAGATTGCTTGCCCGCCCGCTCTGGACACTTTGGCCCAACTCCGACGCGAAGGCAAAGCTCAGACCTTGAGGGCGGCCGTGGAGGCGTCCTTGACTGCGGCGGACCTGATCAGCGGCTCGAACCCAAGTGCGGCTCTGGCCATCTATACCGAACTGAATCACCCCGATCAGCCCCCGTACATCCGCCGGGCTGCGTTCGAAGGTTTACTGCGCGTCGAGCCCAAGGCAGCCCAAGCCCGCGTGCTGGCTGCACTGCGCGGCAAAGACGCTGCCATTAAACCTTCAGCTATCGCTGCGGTGCGCACGTTGCCGGGCGCCAATGTCTCCAGGACCTTTGCAGCCGAGCTACCCCGGCTGACGCCGGACGAGCAAGTGCTGTTGATCGGGGCGTTGGCTGCGCGCAACGATGCGGGGGCCCGCCAGGCCATCGAAGGTCAGTTGGCTGCCACCAACCCGGCTGTGCGCCTGGCCGCCATCCAAGCCCTGGGCGCCGTGGGCGACGCCACTACCGTGCCGCTGTTGGTCAAGGCCATCATGCGCAGCCCAACCCAGGCTGAAGTCACAGCCATCGAAAACGCTTTGGTCAATCTGGCCGGAGCCGATGCGGTGGACCGGGCTTTAATCGAACAATTGCCCCAAGCGGCCAAAGGCGCCAAGCCCACCCTCATCTCAGCCTTGGGTAAACGGGGTAACCGGCTTGCCGTGGATGCCTTGTTGACCGAGGCCGGCAGCACGGAGGCCGCCGTAGCTCAAGCTGCCTTTCATGCGCTGGGCCGGCTCGCTACGGCTGAGGATTTGCCCAAACTGATCGATCGGCTTCTGCACCTCAAAGCCCCGGCTGCACGCGATGCAGCCGAAGACGCCGTGGCCAAGGCCCTGGCCAATACACCCGAGCCAGCCCAACGGGCTGAAGTGGTCTGTGCGGCCCTGGCCAAGGCTGGCGACCTGGAGACGCGCCTGGCGTTTATCCGGTTGCTGCCCAGTTGCGGCAGCGCCAAAGCCCTGGGCACACTGGTCGCCTTGGTTTCCGATCCAGACCCGCCAGTGCGCGACACCGCAGTCCGCGCGGTGGCTGAATGGCCTGACGCTAGTGCTTGGGCGGTGTTGGCTGGCCTTTACCAGCAGCCGGCTAATGAGACACATCGCGTGTTGGCCCTGCGTGCGCTAGTGCGCCTGGCTACCGACCTGAACGCGCAGCCCAACTCGGTGCTTATCGAACGGTATCGCGCCTTGCTGGAAGGAGCCCGCAGCGATGACGACCGTAAGTTGATCTTGGGCGCCTTAAGCGGTTGTGCCAGTCCAGAGGCACTCAAACTGGCCTTGCCGCTACTGGAACAGCCAGCCCTCAAATCCGAAGCAGCCATGGCCCTCAAGAAGATCGCTGAGGCCATCAAGGCGCAACATCCCCAAGCCGCTGAGCAGGCATTGCAGAAACTGAAATAGCCGCGCGGCTGAATCTGCTGGCGACCGCGCTCGATCAGAGTCCAATGGCTGGGCTCGATCTCTAGAAGGGCGCTTATTAACGAGGGGTCTTCTAGAATCGGGCGCGTCAGAAACGCGCGCCGGCCGCTTCAGCCCTATTGCTTGAGCATGGGGGCCAACACTTGCTGGCTATCCAGCTTCAGCAACGGCTCTAATGGCAGGCACAACCCGGCAACCGTGCGGCTCTGCAGCAGCCCCTGACCGTCCGGCGCTTGGGGCCGGTAATCGTCCCCCTCCAGGTACAGCCAGTCAAATGGCGCTTCCGCCAGTCGCCATATCCGATACTCGATCACACCCGTGCGCCGGTAAACGCGCAGTTTGTCTCGGAGATCAATCGATGCACTGCTGCCGGCCACCTCGACCACCAGCTCGGGCGGCCCGACCAAATAACCGGCCTCGTTGACCCGCGTGCGCCCGCCGCGGTCCGGCAACAACCGCAGCAGGGCATCGGCTTGAAACGTGTTGTCGGGATCCAGAATCACCGTCGCGTGGGGCAGGAACTCGACTCCCGGTGTGCGCCACGCATACAACATTAACCACCCATGAATGAGCCCGTCAGCCACCACGTGCGCGGCTCGAACTGGTGAGCCCAAAACACCACCCCTTCGACCAGCTCAGCCTTCTTGACCTCGGGCATTTGCTCGTAACGCCTCAAGAACTCCTGTGAGTGGAAGCTGTTGCCGTGCTCTAACGGCGGCAGGCTCGCTCCAACCGGTGGGATCGAGCCGGAAGCGGGTTGAACTTCAGACATGGCACTTGACCGAGCGTTGGGCGCGTTCGAGCCGGCGCAGCCCGGTTCACACTGCGGTGCAGGTGAGCACTTCCTCAGGCGTGGTGATGCCTTGGCGCACTTTGGCCCAGCCGTCTTCGCGCAACAGGCGCATGCCGGCGCGGCGTGCGGCGTTGAGGATCTCCAGCGAAGGGGCCCGCTGCATGACTTGGCTGGCGATCTCCTCGTTCATCACCATCAGCTCGAACAGCCCAGTGCGCCCGCGGAACCCGGTCTGCCGACAATTCGGGCAACCTTCACCCCGCCACAGCAGGCCATCGTCAGGCGGTTGGAAATCGCTCGGCAACTGGGCCGGGTCAGGCCGGTATTGCACCTTGCACCTGGGACAAATCTTGCGCACCAGCCGTTGGGCCATCGAGCCGATCAAGGTGCTGCTGACCAGGTAGGGCTCGACGCCCATGTCGATCAGCCGCATGGGTGCACTGGCCGCATCGTTGGTGTGTAGGGTGGACAAAACCAAGTGGCCGGTCAGAGCCGCTTGAGTGGCTGCCCGAGCCGTCTCCAAATCCCGGATTTCACCAATCATGATCACGTCAGGGTCATGCCGCAGGATTGCCCGCAGGCCGCGTTCGAAGGTCATGCCCACCTGTGTGTTGACCGGGATTTGGTTGACGCCCTGGAGGTGGTATTCGACCGGGTCTTCGATGGTCAGCACCTTCAGCTCCGGGCCCACAATGGCGTTCAGCGCCGCATACAGCGTGGTGGTCTTGCCGCTGCCGGTCGGGCCGGTCACCAAAATGATCCCATGCGGGCGTTGAATGAGGCTGTTGAACTGGGCGAAAGTCTGCTCGTCCATGCCCAGTTCTTGCAACGTGAACAAGACGCTGGCCTTATCCAGCAACCGCAGCACCACCCCTTCGCCAAACAGCATCGGGATGACGCTCACCCGCACATCGATCTGCCGACCGCCGACGTTGAACTTGATGCGGCCGTCCTGAGGCACGCGCCGCTCGGCTATGTTCAGGTTCGCCAGAATCTTGATGCGGCTGATGATGGCGGCTTGGAACCGGTGCATCTGGGGTGGCACGCTGGCTTCATGCAGCACCCCGTCGATACGGTAGCGGATCGACAAGTGATGCTCGTATGGTTCGATGTGGATGTCCGAGGCCCGTTCGCTGATGGCCTCCAGGATGATCTCGTTGACCAGCTTAATGACGCTGGCTTCCTGGGCCATCTCCAGCAGGTCCTCGCTGGTTTCAGGCCCGGTCTGGCTCACGGCCACCGCGTCGGCCCCCACCATCTCGTCCAACGTATCGCCCGCCAGGCCGTAATGGGTCTTGATGACCTTCTCGATGTCTTCCCGCAGGGCCAACACCGGCTGGATGTTCAGCCCGGTCACCAGCCGCAAATCATCGAACACATACAGATCAAATGCATCGCTGGTAGCCACTTTGAGTGTGCCGTTGAACCGGGCGATGGGCACCAGGCGTTTCCGGTAAACAATTTTGGCCGGCAACGCGCGCAGGGCTTCCGGATCAATGGTAATGTTGGACAAGTCCACCAGCGGCAGGTGCAGGTGCTCGGACATGACCTCCAACCACTGGCGCTCAGTCAGGTAGCCAAGCTGGATTAGCGCCCGATCCAGCCGCAGCCCCTCGGCCTTTTGCAGGGCAATGGCCTCGTCGAGCTGCTCGGGCGCCAACAAGCCTTTGTTCAGCAAAATCTGGCTGATGCTCATACCGCGACGGCAACCGCCGACCCTGCCGTGCGCAGCGTGATTCGTGCCAAATTCTGTCCTGGGCCCGAACCACCCGCCCCAACGACAAGGCTGGCTACCTTCGATATCATGATTGCCTTTATAGCCACCATGTAATGCCTCAGTCAACCGGTTTTGACTGACGCCCAATCTCTTGCATTCAAGCCCAAGCCCAACCACAGCATCCGCATCCCCAAAGCAAAATCAGCAACCCTGAGCTGTTCAGGCCATAGTCTGCACTCCAAACGAGCGGCCAAGTCCATACCCCGTGCTCCATGCTCCACGCTCCAAGCGCCCCGGCCCCAGCTCACGCCCCATGCGCCATGCTGGCGCACTCCACACGCGCCGCGTTCGCCCCCTGGCCAACCCTGGCGCGGTAGCGTTTGGAGCGCGGCGCCACTGAGCGGCCCGAAACTAGGCTTGCCAACCCGGCGCGGAATTGTAGTCTAGGGCGCTTTGAAGAAACCGGGGCGGAGGCCGCGAGCGGCTCCGCGGGTGCGGAGCCGCGCAGCGGATCGCCTCCGGCTCAGCAACACCCAGGTTTATGGCAGTTCGCATCCGGTTGAAACGTATCGGTGCCAAGAACAAGCCGGCCTTTAGGATCGTGGTGGCTGACAGTCGCAGCCCCCGCGACGGCAAATGCATTGAAGAGGTCGGCTATTACTTGCCCGAAAAGTCGCAAGATAACTTCTCGCTGAAGCTGGATCGGGTCGACTACTGGCTGCGCCAGGGCGCTCAACCCACCGAGACGGTGGCCAGCTTTATCAAAAAAGCGCGCAAGGCGGCTGCGGCAGCCGCCCCCAGCGCCTGAGCCAAGGTGGGGCGCGATGCAATCGTTTTTGGAGTACGTGGTCAAGGGCTTGGTCGAACATCCTGACGAGGTCACTGTGACGCCGGTGGCCAGGCGGGGCACTACCCTGTATGAGTTGCGGGTCAACCCCGAAGATGTCGGTCGGGTTATTGGTCGGCAGGGCTCGACCATTAATGCGCTCCGGGCACTGGTTACCGCCGCCAGCGCACGCAAAGGGTTGCGCTGCACGGTGGATGTGGTGGCCCATAGCCCAAGCAAGCCTGAATCGTAACGAGTGCAGGCCTTGGCTACCCTAGCCTCGGAGCTAGGCTGGTAGCTGATGAGAATCGACGTGCTAACCCTGTTCCCAGAGATGTTCGCCGGCCCGCTTGACGTGAGCATTATCAAGCGGGCACGGCAGAACGGGTTATTGGACTTGCGCATCCATAACCTGCGGGACTGGGCCCATGACCGGCACAAGACGGTGGATGACCGCCCGTTTGGCGGCGGGCCAGGCATGGTGCTGAAGCCGGAGCCGATCTTTGAAGCGGTCGAAAGCCTGGCCACTGAAGCTACTTGGGTGATCCTCACCAGCCCAGCGGGTCGCCGTTTCACTCAAGCGGTGGCCCGCGAGTTGGCCCAGCGACCCCACCTGCTGATTATTTGTGGCGGCTACGAAGGAGTGGACGAGCGGGTCAACGAAGCCCTGGTGGACGAGCCGCTCAGCATTGGCGATTACGTGCTGACCAACGGCGGGTTGCCCGCCATGGTCATCATCGATGCCGTCACGCGGCTGTTGCCCGGCGCACTGGGCAAGGATGAAAGTGCCTGGGAGGAATCCTTCAGCCAAGGCCTGCTTGAATATCCGCATTATACTCGGCCAGCCGAGTTCCGGGGCATGAAAGTGCCGGAGGTGCTGCTTTCAGGTCACCACGCCGAGATTGCCCGATGGCGCTTGGAACAGGCCCGGCGCCGCACCGCGCGGTATCGGCCGGACCTGTTGGCTGAAGCCAATGCCCAACCACCGCCTGAGAGTGCAGTGATGGATTAGGTGTGCCCGAGGTGCTGACCGCCACCGGGCGGTTGGGGTGCCTGCCGGGCTGCTGAACTCACAACCGCTGAAACTGATTTATGAACCAACAACTGCTTGACAAGATCCACGCTGAGCAGTTCCAGAAGAACCGCGCTGACTTCCGGGTGGGTGACACCGTGCGGGTGCACACCCGGGTCATCGAAGGCGACAAGGAACGCATCCAGGTTTTCTCCGGCGTCGTTATTGGCCGGCGCGGTCGTGGGCTGAACGAGACCTTCACCGTGCGACGCATCAGCTACGGTGAGGGGGTCGAACGCGTTTTCCCTCTGCACTCGCCGCGCATCGAGAAGATCGAGGTCGAACGCCGCGGCACGGCGCGTCGGGCCAAATTGACTTACCTACGGCGGCGTTTGGGCAAAGGCGCTACCCAAGTGCGTGAACGCCAAGAAAAGCCGCAGCAGACCGAGCCCGGCGCAGCCGTAGCCGCCCAGCCCAGTCCGGCTGCCGAGCCCGCGTCGGCTCCAGTGGCTGAAGGCGCCGCTGCGGCAGCTGAATCCAAGTAGCAGCTCGAAGTGGGCCGTCAGCGGCCCGAGCTGGCTGCACTGGCCGGGGCGGGCTGGAGCAGGCGCCGGAATCGGTCCAGCACTTGGGTAACCAGATTGGCAAGGGCAGCCTCGCCGCTGCCTGGCGCTGAGAACTGGTGCACCTGCCATTGGCCGTCTGGAAACTTGAACCCCACGTTCAGGCTCGATGAGGTCGGCGCGGAGTGGCGGGGTCCGACCACAATGGCCCAGTCACTGCGGCTGTGCTGACACGCTGCCTGGGCTAGAGCCTTGAGCTGTTGCTCGGCGGTCGAAGCCCGGGCCCAGTCGGCCTCGGGCACCCGAATGAGCTGACGCAACGTCGCCTCGTCTGGCCCCACATACGCCCCGGCTAACACCGCCGCGGCTGAAGGTGCACGGGCGAGGCTGGCGGCCAGGCTACAGGCGCTGGCTGCCTCCACCACCACCAGCCGTCCGCCTCGGGCCCGGATCAGCCGGCATACAACCTCTTCCAGCGAGGCACCGTCGTCGGCATACACATAGTCGCCGAACACTGCGCGAATTTGGTCAGCCAATTGGCGCAGCCGAGCGTGGTCGGCTGGGCTATCGCTGGGCAGAGTAAAGGTAAAATCCACCCGGCTGCCGTCGAACAACGACGTCTCAATTACGTCCGGTGGTACCAAGCCTTTCTGACGCAGGGTATGATCGATGGCGGATTGACCCAGGCCGACAAACCGCAGGGTAATCGAGGCGCCGAGTTGTCTGACCCCGAACCGACTGCGCAGATACGGCACCAACTGATTGGTAACCATAGGCTGCAACTCGCGCGGTGGACCGGGCAATGCCACCAACACCCACGGGTCAAGCTCGAACACCAACCCCACAGCCGTGCCGTGGGGATTATCGAGGTAGCGCCCTTGCTCAGGCACCAAGGCTTGGCGCCGGAGGTTTGGCCGGAGCTGGTCGGCTGGGGTGTTGAACCGCCGCGCCAACCCGCTCAACACAGTCGGATGCTCGCGGAGTTTGATCCCGGTAAACTCCGTCAGCGCCGTGCGGGTGACATCGTTGACCGTTGGCCCCAGACCACCGGTCACGATCACCAAGTGCGCCTTGTTTGTGGCAAAGCGCAGGGCAGCCTGGATGTCATCGATCTTGTCATCTACAATCAGCGCGCTCACACAGTGGCCGCCCAACGGACGTAACGTGCGGGTGATGAAGCTGGTGTGGGCATCCGGATACTGACCCTGTAACAACTCCTCGCCCGTGACCACCAGCATGTAGTCCAACAGCTTCGGTTGGTCCTGCGGCCCCGCCCATACCGCTACGGCCGACCCGGTCCAGGCTGCTACTATGGCTGCTAGCCAAGGTGATGTTCTGGTATTCACCTGTGTCGTAGTTGTGACGCTCTCAGCCTACGCCGCTTTGCCACGATCCGCATCTGAATTTTGGTGCAGCCAAAACCCATCGCCCCCCATAACAGCAGCCCAGTGGGGCAAACGGCTGTGCTGCCGTTCACAGTCGCCAGAGCAGTCGCTGCGGCCATCCGACTTGCAGCAAATCCGGTTCAGGATGGCCTCGTAGGAGTTGACCTTCGGCAGGCCGTAGCCGCCGCCGTAAGGCGGCGGACCTAGCCGATCTTGGTGAATCAATTCCGCCGGCTTACGCCGGCGGCTACGTCGGCGGCTACGGGGTGGGCGGCCCAATCCCATGGCCGCCGCCGCAGGTGGCCAAGCCCGGTTGGAGCCACTCGGTTGGATCGAACAACTCACCCTGTTGACCGGCAAACCAGAAGCCGGTCTGGTCCGGCCGCTGCGGGGGTGCGCCAGCGCGGAATCGGGTCAGTTGCGCATCGGCAAAAGCGTCGGCGGCCACCTCGGTATTCCGGCCTGGGATTTGGCGGGTCTTGCGCAGCCAATGAAACGCCTCGTGGGCAAAGATCCACACCACCGCTTCATCCAGGGTGCGCACGGTGGTAATCCCATAGACTCGCCGCCATTGCCGACCGGTGCGGCTGTCCTTCAGCACCGGGCCGATGGCCTGCTTGGCCTCCGGAGGCCAAGTGCTATCAGGCCGCCGATACACGGGTTTGCGCCGGGTTATAACGTCCGCCGGGAACGGCCCGGGCACCTGGCAACTGATCCGCACTGTGGGCTGGGTTTGGCTCGGATACCAGCACCGGCCATACACCCCCCAATACTTGCGATAACGCCGGCCCAACCGGTCCCGATACTCACGTCCCAAATCGATCCGTACCCAGCCCAGCATCGAGGTGTCGTACAGCGCCAAAAACGCCTTCACCCACGCCAGCGCCCGAGCGGCGCGGTGTTTGACTTTCTCATGGATGAAGAACCGCACGCGCCTATTATCGGGGGCTGGTGTCCAGACGCAACGCTCAGGCGGTTTGGCTCGAATGAAAGTGCCCAATCCAGCGTTGGCCGTGGCCGGCTGGCGCGATCGCATCTTCGAACTGGACTGGCATGGCCTCCACCGTCGGCTGGCCTGCGGCGCTTGCCCAACCGCCAGCGGCAGCTCAGCGCAGCCCTGGCGGGGAGGAGGCGTTTTTCTACCCTTTGTCGAATGGGCTGGTTTCTGCTATCTTTAAGCCGCAGAGTCAACAAGGCTTAGTGCGTTGAAAGCGCTCATTGAGACAGCCAATCGGCGCACCGAACGGGTTTTCCTGGTCGGTGTGGAACTGAAATCGCGCTCGGCTTGGGAGCTGCAGGATTCGTTGGAGGAACTGGCTAACCTGGCCCGGAGCGCGGGGGCGGAGGTTGTGGGCCAAGGCGTCCAGAAGCTGGAGGCGCCCAACGCAGCCACTTTCGTCGGCCGAGGTAAGGCCACCGAGTTTGCCCAACAGTGCCGCGCGGCTCAGGTGGACACGGTCATCTTTGATGACGAGCTGACCCCGGCTCAAACGCGCAACTTGGAGAAGATTTTCGAGTGCAAGGTTTTGGACCGGACGGCGCTGATCCTGGACATCTTTGCTCAACGGGCCCGCACGCGTGAAGGCAAACTGCAAGTCGAGTTAGCCCAACTGCAGCATCTGCTGCCGCGGTTGACTCGGTTTTGGAGCCACCTGTCGCGTCAAACCGGCGGCATCGGCATGCGGGGTGGCCCGGGCGAAAGCCAATTGGAAGTGGACCGACGGCGTGTGCAGGACCGGATCGCGCGCATCCAGCGCGAGCTGGAGGAAGTGCGCCAACACCGCGCCACGCAACGGGCCGGTCGGCAACGGACCCTGTGGCCCTTGGCCTCGATTGTCGGCTACACCAACGCCGGCAAGTCCACCCTCCTCAACGCGCTGACCGGCGCCTGTGTGGAGGTGCGCGATCAACTGTTTTCAACGTTGGACCCCACCACCCGGCGCTTGCGCTTACCCACCAACCAAAACGTGTATGTGACCGACACGGTGGGCTTCATCCGTAAGCTGCCCCACCGGTTGGTGGAAGCCTTCAAGGCCACCTTGGAGGAGGTGGTCGAGGCGGACCTGTTGCTGCACGTCGTGGACGCTAGCCATCCCCAGGCCGCCGACCAAATCCAAGCGGTCAATGCGGTGCTGGAGGAAATCCGCGCCGACGGTAAACCCACCTTGATGGTGTTCAACAAGATTGACCGCGTCAGCTCGCCAGCTTCGCTGCAACGGCAGCTTGAGACCTTCCCACACGCGGTGGCTGTCTCGGCTCAGACGGGCGAAGGGTTACCGGCCTTACTGGCTGAGTTGGGGGCGATGCTCAGTCCACTGCGCGAGTTGGTCGAGCTGCACGTGCCGCATGAGGCGGCGGCCGTCATGGCTCGGCTCCACGCCGTGGCCCAGGTGATCGAGCGCGATTACCACGGCCAATTCGCCCGATTCAAAGCCTGTGTGCCGCCCCAGTTCATTCGCGAGTTCGCACCCTACATTGTCGCCAGAAACACCGACTCCGCCGAACCCAGCACGCCCGTTGAGGCCTCAGGGTTAGCTGGTGCAACGCCGGAATCGGATCGGTATGCCCGGCTTCAGGCCCAGAGCCTGGGCCGCTGAGCCGAGGTTCACCGCCAATTCCACGTAGCCGCTGGACCCGCAGACGGCCACCGGACTACCGGCTGACACCGCGCTGTAGCAAGGGGCTACCGGACAGCGTTGGCCGTCCGGCAGTTCGGCCTCCCATTTGCCACGGACCTCTGAGCCAAGGGCCTGATTGGGTAGGTTGGTGATCGCGTTGCCGAACCGGTCCACATACAGCACCTGGGCTTGAAATCCATCGGCTTGGGCGTGCGGCTGCGGCAATTGCAGTCGCACCGGCGCTCCGACCAGGGGGCCGATCTGGTCGAAGTCGCCCCCTCGGGCCAGCCACGCGGCTGCGGGCGCGAAGATGTCGCGTCCGTGAAATGTGGCACTCACCTCGGTCAGCCGTGCGTCCGGATGCACAATGCGCCGGGCTGTCCAGCCGGGCTTCAGTTCCAGCAACGGTCCAAACAACCCGTTGTCCGGGCCCACCAAATATCCTTCACCCCAACGGATGGCCAACGGCGCGCGGTCACTACCCACTCCCGGATCAACCACAGCTACGTGGATAGCGTCGGGCGGGAACCAGGGGACAGCGTTCAGCAACACAAACGCCGCCGCCGTTAAGTCCCCCGGCGGCACCTGGTGCGTAATGTCCACCACGGTCGCATGGGGCGCTCGGGCCAAGACCACCCCTTTGAGCACACCCACAAACCAGTCGGCCTCACCGAAATCAGTCGTCAACGTGATCAGCCGCATGCCGGCTCAAGCCTACCGCCTTGCGCCGAGGCTGTCAGGGGCCAACTGCTCTCCGGCGCACCGCCGCCCCAAGGGAAGCCTTCAGGATGAGAAGATGCTACCGCCAAGCGGTGCAAACCAACCCAAGGTAGCCGCCGCGTAAGTCGGCGGAAAAAATCGGTAGCCGCCGGCGTGAGCCGGCGGATGGATGCACCTGGGCCTGGCGGGTCCGCCGCCTAAGGGCGGCGGCTACGGAGTACATCGGCTCGCAGGCACCGCGGAGCGGTGCTTCGGAGGTAGCCGTGGGCTTCACCCACGGGTCGGGTTGGAGGCGGGCGAGGCGATCGTTTCTGCCGACAGCACCCACCTCGAGCTGGACGGCCCGCACGGCTTGGCCACCGGCTCGAACCCGGTGCGGCACAAGGCGAAGAGCCAGTACCGGCTCCGTGATTTCACCGAACGCGGCAAGGATGAGACGCTGGGCATGCCGGATGTCCAGGCGGGCACGGCTGCACCCGTCATCGACGTGCTGCACCGGGTGCTGTGGTTATTAGAGCACAGGCCGCCCAAGATTCCGGAGTTCCTTAACCAGGCCCAGCCCAACTTGGAGCAACTGCGTCTGGTGGCCCAGGCGTTGGCCCGGCCGGCGCTCGAAGGCGCCCAGTTGGCGGACACCTCGCCCAGTGCACTGGCCAAGTTGCTGGCCAGCCGGAACGCGGTGATGGAAGCGCGGACAGTGATACGGGATAGAGAGAAAGGACAGGGGCGCTTATTATGAGTGGGTTCATGGCTACCGAGGCGACACAACCGGTTTGGGCCGTGACGCCGGAGAAGGTAAAGGCAGCAGTCCGGCGGCTGGTTGAGGTGGCCGCGCCCCAGCAGATTTAACTGTTTGGCTCGTATGTGCGCGGGCAAACGCATCGCGATAGCCACTTGGACATCTTGGTGGTGGTCGATGACTCGGTGGCCGATACCCGTGCCGAGAGCGTGCGGCTGCGCCGCGCCCTGCGAGGGATTGACATGGCAATGGACATCCTGGTGGTGCGCGCCAGCCATTTCGAGGCGTTACGTGACCGGATTGGCCTGATTTACCGGGAAATCGTGCGCGAGGGCCAACTGGTGTTCGAGAAAAGGAAGGCCGCATGAACCCAGGCGATGTACGCGATTGGTTGGAACAGGCCCACGGCGATTTGCGCTACGCCAAGCTTGGCCGCGCGGATAGGACGATTCTGCTGAATCTCGTGGGATTTCACGCCCAACAAGCCGTCGCGAAAGCCATCAAGGCCCTGCTGGTGAAGCACCGGCTGGATTTTCCAAAGACGCACGATTCACAGCAGTTCCCCGTGTGCTGACTTAAGGCCGGACCTCGACACGGAAGAAGCGGGCTGGAACGCCCGCCGGCACGGACAACGTCTCGCTCATGGGGCCACCGCGATTGGATCGGCGCCAGGGGGTGACCGGGACCCAATTGACCAAGTCGTCACTGGCTGCAATTCGGTACGCGCGGCCTACCACCGACGCCCAACGCAAAGTTAACCCTGGCCCCGCAGGTGGCTCAGCCACCACCTGCAGCACTGACAGGCGGTTGGTCGGGTTGGTGCCCGCGATAAACTCGGCGTAGTCAGAGGCACCGTCGCCGTCGCTGTCCCAGGCCGGCGAACGGCCGGGGTCCACCGTGCCGAAGTAGTCTTGTTCCCAGCCGTCGGGCAGGCCATTCGCATTGGCGTCGGCGAAGCTGTAGTGCCCGGCGAAGGCGAGTCGGCCACCGGCTTGGAGCATGTTGGTTTGCGGAGCTGGGGTGTCGTAGTAGGGCACCGCACCAAATTCGATCACATATTGGCCTGGGGGCGCGTTGGACAACACCCACTCGGCGCCTTGGCCGGCGCGGCTGACCGGGCCGGTCAACACAAACACTGCGGCGGAGAGGTTGTTGGTCACCTGGATGAGGCCACGAGCCGGTGAGCTGACCTCGATGCTCACGTCGTCAATCAGCCACCCCTGGCGTTCGAGGTCTTCGCCCGAGAACACAAAGTAGTGCCAGGCCACATACACCACCATGCCCAGATAGGGCGTCAGATCGTATTCGACTTGTTCCCAGCCTTCGGATGAATCAGCTAGGCCGCCCACGATGGTGCCGATGACGTCTAACACTACATACTCGCCGGTAACAGCGTTGGTAATCAGCCACAGTTCGCCATACTCGATCTCCGTGTCACCAGGCGGAAAATCGTAGTTTTGCCAGAACCTGAGCGCGGCCTCGGTGCCGCCGGTGAGGAAAATGCCCGGGCTGATCAAGACCGATTCAGCCAACCCCAGCCGTCCGCCATCCAGGTTACTGCCCCAACAGGTGGGGGGCGAATGGGCTTGGACGCCTCGGCCTGGCACGCCCAAGGTCCAATTGGCTTCCGAGCCCTCGACCGGCACCACCGTCCAATCGCCTGCGCCCTGCTCGAGGGTATCAGTCCAAGGCGGTGTGATGGGGGTGAGGGTGGTGAAGGTGTAGAACTGGCCAGCGTTATCATCGACGGCTACGTTGCCCGCTTTGTCGCGGCTGATGACCCGGAAATAGTAGGTCCGGTCCGGCAGCAGCCCGGTCAGCAACAGCTCGTGCTCCGTGTCCAGGGTCGGGTTGTAAGCGGTGAAGTTGATCGGCAACCGGTTGGTGGGGGCCAGGCCTTCGGGCGACTCACTGAACTGGACCAGCGCATCCGCAGGCTCGGAGGTGACCCAGCGCACAAATGCTTCGGTGTAGCCGGGCTCAGTCTCGATGTCGCTGATCACCGGTGGTGTGGTCTCGATCTGGGCAGTCACGCTTAGGGTGGTATTGGCCGAAGCGTCTCGGTATTCGACTCGCAAGGTATCGCCAGGCTGGGTCACCAGCTCGGCTGCCCCGCCGGTGGCAGCCGGCACCAAGGCAAGGCTGCCCCTGAAGAGGCCGCGCCGGACCGTCTCGATGAGACCAACGCTGACCCCGGTAGGCTGCTGCGGACTGTAAGCCGTGACGGTGAGCTGGCCTTGGCCTTCCAGGTCCGGATCTTCCACTTCCACAATCACCCGGGCTGGCACGGTGTAAATGTCGCTGTCCAAGACCAAACTGGCGTTGCCGGGCGGTGGGGCTAGGAAGTTCAAAATATTGTGCAACACACCGGCTCGGTTGTTGCCCACGCCAGTGCCCAGCGGAATGGCATCGAGTGCGGTGGCCAAAAACACCACCCGGCCCGGCATGTCCACTCCAGGCCTTGGCGCCCGCAGGCCAATCGCAGCCGACCGGGCGGTCGAGTTGAAGAAGATGGGCACGGCATTGGTGGTGGGTTGGATGGTATCGGACACGTCCGCCGGCATGCCAATGAGTTCTTTGAGCCAATCCTCATACCCGCTGTAGTCCATCGGGGTGTCGATCCCGGCGCCGATCGGCTCGCCTAAGGCGCCCACCAGCCGCGGTGCGCCGGCATCGGGCACAAACGACTGCACTTGCAGCACCTGTCGAGCGAAATTGCTGAACCCGCCTTCCTCAAGCCGACTTAACACCTCCATCGACGCCACCAACAATGAGCCGCCTCCATTCAGGTAGTCGATCAGCGTTTGCTGTTCTTGCGGGGTCCAGCTCTCGCCGGAATTGAATTCGGCTACACGCCAAATGACGCACCGGTAACCTCGGAGCACATCGAGGCTGGGAGAGACCCCCTCGGTGGCGTCCCACACGTCGTAGCTGACGCCCAAGCGGTCTAGGGCCAGCGTGTAACCGCTTAGCGGCGGCACATCGAACAACCAGTCGGTGTAGGCATCCACCAACAGCACCGTGGGCGGTTCAGTCGGCACAAAACTGAAGGAAGCGCCGGCATTATCGTTGGTGGCACGGTTCCCAGCTTGGTCCTCGGCGATGACGATGAACCGCCAGGTGCGGTTGGGCGCCAGGTTAGTGAGAGCCAGCTCGTGGGTGGTGGCCCAGAGGCGGCCAGTCACTGTTTGGTTCAGCAGATTGGTGCCGTATCGGACTGTGGGCAATGCCAGTTCATCGGTATTGAAGCTGACGTAGCTGCGGCCGAACCGCGTGGCGACGTGGACGTCGGTAATGGCGGGCGGCACCAGGTCAGCTCGGGCACTGAAGGTGCGAATAGCCGGCGGGGCGGTGTCTTGGTAGATCGCCTCGATCAAATCTCCGTGGGCAATCTGCAGTCGGCCATCGGCCTGGGCCACTCCGATGGCCGTGGCCACCGCACCGGTGAACACGCCGCTGCTGCCACTGGCCCGCAGGGTAACGGTCTCACCACCTGGCTCGGTGCTGCTACGCAGTTGGACAACAGCGGTGGCTTGGCCAGCCAGGTCGTGGTCCACCAAGCGCAGGGTGATCAGCGCCGGCGCACTGTAGGCCGGTCGGTCAAACGTCAGCACGCCTTGACCCGGGCTGGCCAACGAACCGGATACCACCAGCGCAAAGTCTTGGTCCACAGGGTCGGTGTCCAGGCGGGCGTCCTCGACCACGTTCCGCCCATACACCCGCACCACATACTCCCCTGGCGTAGGCGCCGGCAAATGCACGGCCTCGACGTTGTTGATGTTGTCAGACCCGGGTGCGTCCGGCACTGAGACGCCTTGGTCGAACTGGTTGCCGCGGTACCGGCGGCCGTCCGGTCCCACCACTTCCAGGTCCAGATCATTAACGAGCGCGATGGGTGAGCCGGGGAAGCCCGGCACATCGGTGTAGGCCAACGTGATCTTCAGCGGCACGGTCGGGCTGGCCACAACCACCCGGTGCTCAAAAGTCTGGCCGGTGGCCAGTGGGCTGGTTTGATCCACAAACAAGCGTGTGCCCGGCCCGTTAATCAGGGCCGGCAAATTTACCCGGCCCCAACCTTCGTGCATGTTGGGCACCGGCCCGGTGCCGAACTGGTCGTCCAAGTCAACCGCTGAATTGATGAGCGCAGCTTTGACCAGCGCAGGCGATGGGGTGGCGTTGGTGTGGGTAGCGCGGAAATACTGGACAAACACGGCTGCAGCACCCGACACATGCGGGCCGGCTTGGCTGGTGCCGCCTTGGTAAAGGTAATAGTCCGAGATCGGCCACCAGGCATTGGCGTCGTCGGCGTAGATAGACCGTAACGAAGCGATCCACGTGCCCGGCGCCACCAAGTCCGGCTTGATTCGACCATCCTCGCACGGACCGCGGCTGGAGAAATCGGCCATGGCCTCTTGGCCGGTATCGTAGATGGTGAACTCTTCTAGGGGGAGATTGAATCGGTTATTCTCGGTGGCACCGGTAGCAATCACATTCTTGGCCACAGCCGGGCTACCGACGGTTTGATAGCCCGGACCAGCGTTCCCGGCCGAGAATTCCAAGATGTAAGGTTGATCGCCCGGGCGCAGCAGGTCAGCGTCACGCACCAGGGCATCGAACTCGGCTGCGCTCAGGTCGTAAGCGCCCCGGGTATCGTCGCCCCAACTGTTTGACCCAATCTCAGCGCCCAGCCGGGTGGCATCGCGCGTGAGAGTCTCGAAGGTGGGCGGCGGATAATATCGGCCCAGGCCGTCAAAGAGCCGTTGCACCACCAGCTCTGCACCCGGCGCCACGCCAAGTCCGTACAGGAACCCGTTCTCGTCAATTTCGCCCGTAGCGCCATTGCCTGCGATGATCCCGGCGACGTGCGTGCCGTGACTGTGTTCGTCAGCGGCGTCTTCCAACCCACCGTAAAAGAGCATGGCCCTGACCCGACCGGCCAGGTCCGGATGCATAAAGTCCGGGTCGCCACTGTCCAAGCCACTGTCAGCTACCGCCACGGTGACACCTTGGCCATCGTAGCCCAGGTCCATCATCGCCGTGCGGTGCGGTGAGCCGTCGCCAGCCACAATGCGTGAGGCCACCTCGTCATACAGCCGCATGCGGGGTGCCGACTCGATCCACAAGATTGCCTCGGACCGAGCCAACGCATCGAGCTGGCCGGCTGGGAGCGTTCCACGCAGCACCACACCCAAACGCGGCACGGCCGCCTGATTCACCTGTTGGAATCGGGCTCTGAGCTGGGCAAGTTCGTCCGGCGTGGCCAGCGGCGACACCAGCAAGCTTACTTGGGCAGGTTCCTGCGGTGGCTGAGTCTGGAGCTGAGCGCGCAGGCGTGGATGCAATTTGTAGTCGGGCCGGAACGCGCCTACCCACCGGACAAACGGCAGCGCCTTCAGTTGCGCTAGCCGCACGTTGTTCAGCCGGACAATGAAAGCGTCTTGGGGCACATACCGCACCAACTCGACCCCCAAACCGCGCAGGGCCTGGCGCCAACCGGGCTGCAGCCCATCTTCGAATTGCACCAAAAACAGGCCGCTGACCGGTTCGGCGACAGCTTCTCCTGCCAGCCTGACTTGACCTGCGCCTGTTGGTAACGCCGCAGCCGGTTCAGTCGCTTGGCTGGTCAGGATGGTTTCAGCCCGCAGATAAATGCGCTTGTCGGCTGCCTGGCCCAGGATGCTCTGGCTTAGCAGCAGGGCGGTGCACACCCACTTGGCCAATCGGTTTCCTAGCAGCTCTCTCACTGCTTAACCTTACTCCCAGAAGCGCTTTTGCACAAGTCCACCGCCCAACCGGTCGGCTCGGGCGTCTGGGCTTCCCAAGAAGGCTGAACCAGTCGTGGGTCCGGTGTCATGCCGTTGGGCACCGGGCCCAAGATTGGGCTGAGGGCAATTGGGATTGGGCAACGGACAGGTTTAGCCTACTGTGGCCGTGTGCTGGTGCGCCTTTACGACGCCCACAACCATTTGCAAGACGAGCGGTTTGCTGGCCGCCAAGCTGAGTTGATCCGTGCCTGCCAGCAAGAAGGCGTGGTGCGGATGGTCGTCAACGGCTCCTGTGAAGAGGACTGGCCTGCGGTGCTGGCTCTGGCTCGGAGCTATCCGCTGGTGCTGCCCAGTTTCGGGTATCATCCTTGGTGTGTGCACCAACGCAGCCCAGCTTGGCTACAGGCCCTGACCGAGGTGTTGGATCAGTTGCCCGCTGGCGTAGGCGAAATTGGGCTGGACCGGTGGAAACCCGGGCTAGCGTATGCGGACCAAGAAGAAGTGTTTGTGGCCCAATTGCGTCTGGCGGCTGAGCGGAACCTGCCGGTCAGCATTCATTGCCTGCAAGCTTGGGGTCGGCTGTTGGAACTGCTGCGGGATAATCCGCGGCCTGCCCGAGGGTTTCTGCTGCACAGCTACGGGGGGTCGGCTGAGCTGGTGGAACCGTTAGCCAAGTTGGGCGCTTACTTCGGGCTGCCCGGCTACTTTGCGCATGCGCACAGAAGCCGCAAACGGGACGTGTTCACCCGAGTGCCGCGCGACCGCTTGCTGATCGAGACCGATGCGCCGGATCAACCCTTGCCCACACCACAGACCGCGCAGCCGGAGCTGCGGGCGCTGTTTGAAACGGGTCGGACCTATCCGCTCACGCACCCGGCCAACGGCCAACCCATCAATCATCCAGCTAACTTGCGGGTGGTGTATGAATGGGCTGCGGCCTGGCTGGATGAACCGTTGCCCAAGCTGGCGGAACAACTGGAACAGAACTTCCTCCGGTTGTTCGGTGGGCTGTGAACCTAGCAGGCTGAGGCTGTGGCCTGCTGCGGCGCGCTCAAGCCGACGCCTTGAAATCGGTCTGCTGGTTCTGGGTTGGTGTGGGCTGAGCCGGCGCAGGTTCGGGTGAGGCCGGCTGTGCGGCGGTTGCCGAGTTCAGAAACGCGTCGCGCGCCCGGAGCAACTCGGCTCGGAACACAAAGGGGTTACGTGGGGTAATGATCATGTGCTTGAACAGCCAGCCCTGTTTGCGCACTACCAAGTAACGGCCCCGCCACCGTAACGCATTGGGCCAGCGTTCAGCCCACCAGACCGGTGTGGTGCCCACACTGCGAATCCGGTCTAAGCGCACCCATCGGACTGGAATCCCGAGCCAACTGATCACCAAGTGCCGTTCGGTAATCCGATACCTGATGCCCAAAATGGCCAGGGCCGGCAGCGCCATGGCCAACGGCACCCCGATAATTGCCGCGATAATCTTTAGCCACGTCTCAGTCGTCATCCCTCGTGCAAGCCGCCTGCCGTCCCAGCTCCTTCACCGGGCCACGTCCCAAATCCGGTTTGCTCTGGCACGGGGCCTGAACCCAATCGGCCAGCAGTGCGTGGACAACCACGCAACCGCAGGCCCAATTTGAATGAGGTTGACCCTTCGAAACAAGTTTGTTCAGTCGTTCGGGCAGGGCCTCTGGGCCGATGAACCGGCGGCAAACATCGGCAGGCCAGTGGCCCGTTAGGGCGCCGGCGCTCAGGTGCGCCGCCACACCAGCCACCCGCTGAACGCATTCAGCCCGGCTGCCAGTAAACACACGCTGCCGAGACCCCACAGCGGGATTAACAGCGTGCTGGGCAGCAACGCGCCCAGGCTGGCTCCTACCAAATCAGCGGTGTAGAGCCGCGACGCCGTCGTCGTTACGTCACCAGCCCCCACCCGGTTGGCCAATGGGAACTGCAGGCCCACGAGCGTCGCCAGACCCAAGGTCAATAGCACGATGAACACTTGAGCCGCGTAACTGGAGCCCAGCGCCTCCGTCAGGTTACTCACCATGGGCAAGGCCACTGGCAGCAACCCGGCAAACCCGGCCACCGCCCATGCCAGGCAAGCCAACTGTTTGGCTGGGTTGACAACCTTGCCCCAGCATCTCCCAAGCCACCCGAGGGCAGTTCGGCTCGGCTCAGTTGGCCCAAGCGACTGGGTTTGTTGCTGTGCCAAGGAGCGGGTCATCCACGCCGCACCTACCGCTAGCCCCACCATAAAAGCTGTGACCAGCAGACCTACCTGTTGGTAAAGCGCACCGCACAGGATTTGAAAGGCCAACAGCAGCACCACCTCCAGCCCTGAAGCCGCAAAGCCCGAGGCCAAAACCACCAACGCCACCGGGCGGAGTCGAATCAGATACCAGACCAATCCCAAGCCCAGGGCCGCCAGCCCTACCCCGATCCGCACATCGAACTGACTGAGCCAATGCCGTAAGTGATAGTAATAGAGCACGGGGCTAAAGTCGGTGTTTCGGGCTGCGGGCTGTGCCACCGCACGCTGCAGGTCTGCTACCCGATCCGGCCTGAGCGTAGCGGCCAAGTAATGGCGGTTCACCAATCGCGTGGTGATGCCTTGGGCCTCCAGCCGTTCAGCCACGTTGGTGTAGAGCGGACCGTCTGAGGCCAGAAAAAACACCCGACCGCCCGGAATCATCAGCACCTGAGCAAACTGGGACCGGACCGTCCGATACGCTGAGGCCAGCAGCCGAGCCAGTTGCGGGCTAACGTAGTTGGCGTACTGGCCCAAGCCAAAGCACACCACACCATCCGGCGCCAACACACGCTTGACCTGGCGGAAAAACTCGGCGGTGTAAAACCGGTTCAACTGGGAGGTGGCCGGGTCCGCGACATCCACAATCACCACATCGAACCGGTCGGGTGTGGTGGCGATAAACCGGCGCCCGTCATCCTGGACGACTCGAATGCGGGGCTCAGCCAATGCCTCGGGCAAAAACCGCCGGCCGGCAGCTAACACCAGCGGGTCCAGCTCGACATACGTCAGCTCCCGCACCGGGTAACGCAGGATTTCTTGTGCGGTGCCGGAAAAGCCGCCAGACACCAGCAGCACGTGCTTGGCCTGGGGCCGTTGGGCCATGGCGTAATGGACCGTTTCCTCGCGCGCCTCGATGTTGCCAGTGGCAAAAGTGGGTTGACCGTTCTCGAAAAAAGTCAGTGCACCGGCCTTTTTAGTGACCACCAGCCGGCCGTAAGGCGAGTTGCCACGGAAAACGACCTGCTGACCGGCAAACTGCCGCGCCGTTGAAATTGCGTCCAGGTCCGTGGACACAACGGCTGCTGCGATGGCCAGGGCTGCAGCCGTCACAGGCCCAACCATCCACCGCAAGCCCACATGCCACGCGGTCAGCCCAGCCAACCCCAAGTTCAGCAGGCCAGGCACCCACAACAGCGCCACGTGATCCAATAGATGCACCAGCAGCCCGCTAAACAGCACGCCACCAGCAATGCTCCCCACGCTGTCAGCCACATAAACCCGACCCGCCGGCACGGCACTGGCCTGGCGAGCCAACACCGCACAAGCCAGCGTCAGCATCGAGCCTGAGGCCAGGCAATACGGCGCCAGTAATACCAAGCTAGCAGAGACCGTCTCGGTGACTCCAACGGCTGCGCCGGGCAGAAACACCACATTGCGCAGCAGCCGCAGGCCAATCACTTGCACCGGCGGCAGCACCGCAATGCTCATCTGCACCCAGACCAACGCAGCAGCCGGGTGCCTGAGCCGGTTGCCAATGCGCCCCAGCCAGGTGCCCACACCGGTCAACACAAACCAACTGCCCAGGCACACCCCCACCACCATCTCGTTGCCGGCAAACACAGCCAGCAGCTCCCGCATCAGTGTCAATTGGGTCAATACCGCCGATACACCCAAACCCGCGACCGACCACCAAACCCACCGGCCGATCCCAGCGCGGTTAGCAACCTGCACTGGCTCCGGACCGCAGGGCTGCGGCGCGGGGCCGGCCTGGCTTGAAGTTGGGTTCAGCCCAGCGTGCCCCTGGGCTCGGCTCGGGTCAGGTAAGGCCGGTGTCGGTGGGCTGTTCGGGTGCACGGTAAAGGTTGGAGCGCTCCCCCAGCCTGTTACCCATGGAAAGGCAGCTCGGCCTGCCGGCACTTCATCACATCACGACTCACCGTGCTTGGAGCAGCCGCCGTGCGATCCCTCGGCTGCTTGGGCTGGCTGGCCTTCCGCCCCCTCGAAAGACCGCAACTCATTCACCTTCGTGGAAGGATTCAACCTGGTAAATCTGGACGCGCGTCCCTGGCTTACGCCAATCCGACGGACTGCAACCAGCCTTTTGGGCCAGGTGATTGAGGAACTGTTCCTTATCGGGCAATTGGGACCAGACCTGGGGCAGGAAGGTCGCACGCCGATCACCAATCTGCAGGATCACGCCGTCTTGGTGCGGACGCAACTTGGCCAGCAGATCCTCCGGCGAGCTGAACGCTACCGGTTGCGGCTCGGTCAACACACTGATCTCGATAGCCAGCTCCGCCAACTCATCCGGTTGAACCGGCGGAAACCGGATATCTTGAACTGCCGCGTTACGGGCGTTCTCCATGACGGCCTTGTAGAGCGGTTCCTGGGCAGTCAGATGCCCGATGCAGCCGCGAAGCCGGCCTTGCTTGGTCAAGGTGACAAAACAAGCTTTGGGTTCGCGCAAGCTGGCCGGGAATTGCTCCGGCCGCACCTCGGGCAACCGGTTGCGCGTGACGACTTCTTTGATCGTCTGGCGCGCCAGGTCCAACAACGCTTTGCGTTCAGCGGCGCTGTAGCGACCCGGTTCAGGCTGGTAAAACGCTACCGCCGCATACCCTACCACCGCGGTCCGGTCACCGGCCGTATCACCACTGTTGCGGTAATCCAACAGTTTGGCTTTCCAACCTTTAAGTCGGGCCAAATGCATCACCACCTGCACTGGGCCTTTACCGCAAGCTTCCTGGTCTTGCATGGCCCCGACATCCAAGTCGCAGATGGCCTTCACACAGCGGCTGTCCAGTTGGCGGGCCTGGTCGTAGGGATGATAGTGGCTCAGGTCCGAGCTAGCTATCAGCAGCGTGTGCTCGTCCACATGCTCAGCCAACACGCGCGCCACCTCGGCTGCATCCACTTGGCCCATCACAACAGGCACCAGCTTGAACTGCTTCAGCACCCGCTGCAGGAACGGCACCTGCACTTCGTCCGAGTGTTCCCAAGTATGGGGCGTGTCGGCGCCGGGCGCAGGCGCAGGCCGCGATGAGTTGGCCGCCCAACTGGGCCGGTGCACGGTGGCCGGCTGTTCCGGCACGAACGGTTTAAGCCGGGCCAAAGTTTGGGCCTTTTCAGAGATAGGCACCTCACCTAGTGGTGTCCGATAAACCGCTGCGGTGCAGACGCTGGCGCCATGGAACAGCGCATAGTGACTGGGCGCCAGCACAATCACCGTCTCATACTGCCGGCCTTGCAACAGCTTATACCCAAAAGCTGCCGTCGGCCCCGAATACACGTAGCCAGCGTGCGGGCACACTAACGCCTTCAAACGCTGGACCGGCTCGACTTGCGTCTCGGCCAAAAGCCGGTCGATCAAGCCCCCCAACGCCCCGGGGTCCTTCGGGTAAAACAGACCAGCCACCGCCGCTAACCGGGCCGGCGGTGAGGCCGACGCACTTTTCGGTTCGTTACCCGACGCACCCATGCTCGGTGGTGTCGGGTCGCAAGCTGTCATACTCAGACACACCAACACCAGACACGTCAGCCACCAGCCTATTACTGGGAGCTGTTGCGCTACCTGCCTCATCGTACCTCCACTGCCAGGCCAGTGCGCATGGCAGCTCTGCCTCTGCCCAGGGCCGGGTCGGCTTGGTGCGCCGGCCTGCCGCATCGTCAACCTTAAGCCGCTGCCATGCTGCCATGTGAACGAAACGGACCAACCAAATCCAACTCAAGCTGGCCTACTGATTTCCAGACTAGTCTCCTGCACCAGCCCCACAAGGCCAAAATTGCTGGCCTGCAGACCACGCCTACAGCCTGCACCGGCGTGGCCTTGGGCCACGATATCGATTGGAAAGGCTGACTTCCGCATCGGCCCGCCAAGCCAAGGGACCGCACCCGTTTGGTCTTTGGCGTGCGACGGTCATGGGGAGCACCCGCTGCTGGCTAGTCAGTTTCGGTCTCCCTACCGGCGGCAGGTAGCCCGGCAAAGACGCTACAGGGCCAAGGTTTCTCAAGTCTGTGTCTCCTTGTGGCCTTTGTGCTTGACGCATCACGCCCGCGCCTGCCGAGGCCAGCGCTGCGCTTGTGCTGGCCTGATGTCCGCCGCCTTGCAGCTCCCAACCTCGAGCTCCGGCTCTCAAACCCTATGCCCCATGCCCCACGCCCGAAGCGCTGTTCCGACTGGTGCGGGTCGGATTGGGACCGGGAGCGCCTTGGACTCCGACGGGCGTCACCGGCTTTCGGGCTGGCTGGGTCTGGGGCTCGGTGCCTTTCAGGCTAAGGCGTGCACCACGCTGCGGATAGCTTCCAGCCCCTCCTCAGCTTCGGCGCGGGTTAGGTTCAGCGGCGGCAACAGTCGCACGACATGGGTGCCGCTGGGGATGGTCAGCACGCCGGCCTGTTGCAGCCGAGTCACCACCTGCACCGCTGGGGGCTTGTCCGAGCCCGCCAAGGCGAGGATATCTGGCGCCAGCTCGATCCCAATCATGAGCCCCAAGCCACGCACTGCCCTGATAACTGCCGGGAATTGCTGAGCCAAGCCCAACAGTTCGGTCTTCAGAAACTCACCCAAGTGCCGCGCGTTGTCAGCCAACCGATCCCGAGCGATGATTTCCAGCACCCGCAACGCCACCGCACAGGCCAAGGGCGTGCCGCCAAAGGTGGAGGCATGCGTGCCTGGCCCGAGCAAATCCGCATAGGGCTGGCGCACCCAAAAGGCGCCGATGGGAAAGCCGCCGCCCAGCGATTTGGCCATCGACACGCCGTCGGGCACGAATTGCTCCCCACCGGGCACGCCTTCCAAAATGCGCTGGTAGCTTTGGAACCGACCGGTGCGGAAATGGCCGCACTGCACGCCGTCCATCAAGAGCAACAGCCTCTTTTCATCGCACAGTGCCCGCAGGCCCAACAGCCACTCGGGCGCGGCAGGTCGGATGCCCCCTTCGCCCTGGATGCCCTCGATCAAGATGGCTACCGTAGCCGGCGACAGCGCCGCGCGCACGGCATCAAGGTCGTTGAACGGCACATGCCGAAACCCGGCCACCATGGGCTCGAACCCTTTCTTGACCTTGTCTTGGCCCGTGGCAGCAATGCCCGCCAACGTGCGGCCATGAAAGGAATTGACTGCGGTCAGAATCTCGAATCGGCCTTCGGCATGGCCAAACTTGCGGGCCAGCTTGAACAAGCCTTCATTAGCCTCGGCGCCACTGTTGGCAAAGAAGACCTTGCCCGGTCCAAGCAATTGCACCAGCGCCTCAGCCAGCCGGCCCTGCGGTTCGTGGTAATAGAGATTCGACACGTGCCACAGCCGCCGCCCTTGTGTGGCCAATACCTCCGCTAGCTCCGGATGGGCGTGGCCCAGGCAACAGACCGCGATGCCGGCGCCCAGGTCCAGATACCTCCGGCCCGATACATCCCACACGTAACTGCCAGCCCCGTGACTAAAGGCCAGATCAAACCGGCTGTAGCTGGGCACTACGTAGTGGTCAAACAAAAGCCGAATCGTATCGAACCGAGTCGAGCCCGAAGCCGCGGAACCTGTCGGTTGCACCATGACCTGTGATTCAACGTTTGGTGGTGGAGACGACCTTGCGTGAGGGGCTTGCAACTACGGGTTTAGCCAAGCGCGGTAGCGCTGCTGGAGCCAGGCGTGCGATTGGATCTTCGGATAGACCAAGACCAAGTAACGCACAAAAAACCGTGCGCCAGCCTCGTAGGTCAGTGGCGCTTGGTCCAACCCTTGGGTGGCCGATAGATAACAGAAGCCGTCCAGCATCGAGAAAAACCGGGTTGGCCCACGCATCTCCCCTGGCCGCGCCAGAACGGCCAAGGTCGCTTGGTGCCCATCCCACTGATGCGTCACGGCTGCCCACTGAGCTTGAAGCACGTCGTGTTTGCCCCGGGTCGGATAGGGCAAGTTGTCTGAGTTAAGGTGCGTGGCTGTCCGGTCCCACGCCCGAATGAAGCGCACTCCCAAGCCGTGGTAGTCGGCCCCCGACAAAACCACTTTGGTTGCCGCTGGGCCGAGCTGGAAATCGCCCCGCCATTCCAAGGCCACTTCTTGATTGGCCTCATCCACACTCAGCGTCAGTGTGCGCTGCTCGATGAGTAGCGCCACGGCTTTCGGGTCCGGAGCAGAGGCGTTGGTGTGGGGCACCCAGTAAAGCTGCTGGGTCAGCACAGCTTGCGGCTGGCCCGCAGGCCCCATCCCCACACTATGGACCGGTGGCCCGGCGGGGATTTGGCGCCCGGGCGCCTTGGCTTCTTCCCAGAAATTATGGCCGTTGACCGTGATGGCATACATGATGCCGTGGTGATGCAAATGGTCCGGAGGCGCATCTAGCAACAGGTTCGGCCCGCCCAATGGCGCCAGCTCTTTGACATACGGCTTGAACAGACCCGCCCGACACGCATACAGCAGAATCCGCTGGTCTTTATACCGGATTTCTACTTCGCCTTGATCCAGGCGCGGCAAAACCGTCAGCCCCGCTGCCTCCGCCGCGGCGCCGTTGCTCAAGTGCACCCACCCCACAGCCAGCCCCACCGCAACGCCCCAAGCCACAGTCCTACAAACTCTGTCTTTCATAGTCTCACCGTCGGTTTACGTGACGCGCCGCAGCTTGGACGAGGCGCCTGCTTTTGACAATCCAGTTCAACCATAGTCAGCCCAAGCCGCCATGGCCCAACCAGCACTCACGTCTCATCGCGCTTTGACGGCCCGTTCTAAAAACAGCATTTTGGGCGGTGTGTTGCCCGCCACCACAATGTCGAATTGGGCCGGTAACCGCGTGATCTCTTGGGCGACGATCTTGGGTGGGCCGTAGGTGATGCCGGCCCCGTCCCACCGGGTGCGCTTGGTCGGGTCAGGCACAGTCGCCTCTTGATACCCATACCGCACCAACAGAGCCACGCCTTCAGGCAGGGGATCTGGCTGTGCCGACACACTCACCCGGTTTGTGCCCACAACAAGATACGGGAGCGCGCAGCGGTTGTGCTCGACCAACGCTTCCAGCTTCAGCTCCGCCAAGGCCACCGTAAACTCGGCTTTCAGCCACAGCTCATACCGCTGCCGCACCGCCGTGTTGGTCTGGCCCGAGCTACAGGCGCTCCAGGTTTTCCCGGCGTCCACCGATAACAGCAAACGGCCCTCCCCACCGCTGAACTTGGCGGTAGGCACCGCCTGCACGTAAACATAGGGCAAGGGCAGCTTGATCAACGCGCTGCCCAGACCGCCCCGAGCCACAAGCTGGCCTGCCCTAGCCTCAGCATGCGTCAACTCCAGCTCGGCCACATCCGCCGACCGGTTGAAGTCTGGCGCATAAATCAGCCGACCATTGGACCAATTCCGCGGGCCGTAATGCTCAGCCACAGGGCCGAAGACCGGGTCAGCGCGAAAATCCTTGATACCGCAACTGTGTTGGGGTGGCTTGCCCCTCACAGCAAAGCCGCCAGGCTCAGCTCCCCAGTCCAGTCGCAGCGACGCGCCTGAAGGTAGCCGTAACAGCGGTGAGTAACCTTGGTCCCGCCAAGTGACGGATCCCCACCCCTTCGAGTCGCCCACGACGCGCCGGCTGCGCACACCGGAAATGACATCTTCAGGCCGATCACCACAGCATAAATGTTCACGCGCGGCCCGACCGTGCTTGACCGCATCCAGCACCAGTGTCGGGTCAGCCGCCAGTTCCTCTTGGCTAGCCAGGTGCGACCTGTCCTTGGCCCAGAAATAGCACTTCAAGAACACATCCAGATAATGCCAACGCCCGTCGTAATTAACCTCGATGGTGGTGTGGGCTGGGCTGGACCAACCGACGTAACGACACGGCCAACCGGCTGTCTCGTAGAGCGCCTTCAGCACCGTGTGTTGCCCGCCGCACAAGCTCCAACCATACACGTTGATCGCCTTCAGCGGGCCGATGGTCTGCGGCGCCGGCTCGGTCGGATAAGCCCAGTGAAACAAGGTGTGATGCACATACTCATACAGCGCAATGGCTTTCTGGTCGTTGTTTTGGGCCTTGGCCCGAGCAAACACCTGCGCAATGATCTGCTCCAACGAACTGGGATCAATGGTCTGGTCGGTAGTTACCTTGAACGCGTCAACCGCGCCAAACCCGGGGGCACCAATCCACAGTCCCACACCCGCGGCTAACCAGCTCAACCTGCACTGCATGAACCAACAAATGCCCGCCCCAGCTCACTGCCGCAAGCCACAATCGGCCCAGCTCAGGTCACTGACCCGTTCGCCCAACCAGTCAACCGTGCAGCATAGGGCATGGGGCATCGAGCATGGAGCATGGGGTAGCCACCGCCGTAAGGCGGCGGCCCTGCACAATCTCAGCGACCAATCCGCCAGCATGGAGCATGGGGTTCGAGAGCCGGAGCTCGAAGTTGGGGACTGTAAGGCGGCGGGCATCAGCCCAGCGCAAGCGCAGCGCTGGCCTCGGCAGGCGGGGGCATGATGAAATCAGCCACAAAGGCACAGAACCACAAAGGTCACAAAGAAACACTGGCCTCAGAGAGCTAGGCCCTTTAGCGTCTTGGCCGGACCGCGTGCGTGCCGGTAGGGCGACTGAACCGACTGGACAGCGGCGGGTGCTCCCCATGACCGTCGCACCCCAAAGACCAAGCCGGCCGAGTCCATTGGCTTGGTGCGCTGGCGTTGGGTTCGGCCCCCAAGATCGGTACGGTGGCCCAAGGCGAAGCGGCTGCGCTTTTGATGCCTAGGGTACCGCCGGTGCGGCCCTTGGGGCAGCGCGGGTAAGGGGTTTGGCCCTTCGTGTTTTGAGCCTTTGGATTGCTTGGGGCTTTTGGATCTCGTGCTTCGGCGGTGCAGCCTCTGACCTTGGTGCCTGCCTGGAACCGGGGCGCTCAACCACTTTGGCCGTGCGGGTCAGCCGGACTGGCCGGTCCAATACGATGAAAGGCGTGCTTGACGTTGGGTCGATTGGACCCGATGCAATGCCTATGCAGCCACAGGCCTTTGGGCAGGAAGTGTTCCGCAAATTGCGGGCCAACATCGAACAGGTCATTCACGGCCAAAGCGCCGCGGTCCGCAAGCTTCTGGCCGCGCTGGCCAGCGACGGGCACGTGTTGCTGGAGGATTTCCCCGGCACAGGCAAAACCACCTTGGCCAAGGCACTGGCGCGATCGATTGACGCCCAGTTCAGACGTATCCAATTCACACCAGACCTACTGCCGTCCGACATTCTGGGTGTGTCGGTTTATGACCAACGCACCCAATCGTTCCAGTTCCACGAAGGGCCCATCTTCACGCAGATCTTGCTGGCGGACGAGATCAACCGCGCCTCGCCTCGGACCCAGTCGGCCTTGCTGGAAGCCATGGGGGAACGGCAGGTCAGCATCGAAGGCCAACGTCGCCCGTTACCGGAGCTGTTCTTTGTGATAGCGACCGAAAACCCAGTCGAGTTCCGCGGTACCTACCCGCTGCCTGAGGCGCAGATGGACCGGTTCGCTATGCGGTTCAGCTTGGGCTACGTGGCGCCGGAGACCGAGGTGGCGATCTTGACTGCCCAGCTTCAGGATCATCCATTGGATCGAATTACGCCGGTAGCCACGGTGGCCGATGTGCTGGCGCTGAGAGCCGCTGCCCGGTCCGTGCGCATCAGTGACGAACTGAAGCGCTACATTGTCGCTTTGGTGGCTGCGACTCGGCAGGCGCCGGGTGTGCAGATGGGTGCCAGCCCACGCGGTTCATTGGCCTTGATGAAGGCGGCGCAGGCGTTGGCGGTGTTTGATGGTTTGGAATTTGTCACACCGGACCATGTGCAGGAGTTGGCGGTGCCGGTGCTGGCCCATCGACTGGCCTTGGAGCCTCAAAGCCGGTTCTCCGGCCTGACGGCTGAGGGCGTGGTGGAAGCGATTCTCAAACAGGTAAAGGTGCCCGCATGACTGCTGCGCAGTGTGCCCCTGCTCGATGGGCTTTCAGCCCAGAGGCCGCCGGTCCGGAGGGCCGATTGTGAGTTCGAACTAGCGATATGGATTGGCTGAGTTACCAAGCATACCGGCTGCTCAGGGACTGCTGGCGGCGCTTGGAACGCCGGCTCACGCCGACTGGCTGGCTGGTGCTGGTGGGGCTTGGGCTCTGCGGTGCGTTGGGTGTGGACCCCGATCAAGCCGTGGCGGGGCAAGCGTTTGCGCTGTTGCTGTGTTTGTTCGTGGTGGCCCGAGTCTGGGTGGCGCGGTTCCCTGGCCGGTTCAGTGCGCAACGCCGCGTACCGCGCTTCGGCACTGTGGGCCAGCCACTTACCTACGCTGTCGAGGTCCGAAACCACACCGCGCGCTTGTGGCGTGAGCTGGAGCTAGTTGAAGAAGCTGCAGACCCGTGGCCTACCTGGCCGCAGTTCAAAGCTGCACTGGCCAGTTCGCGCTGGCACAGGTCATTCCGTCTGAGTCGAGGTTGGCCCACGGGCTTGGGCCGCACTGTGGCGCGGCTGCGGCCTGTGCGCCTGGGGCTGGTGCCGCCGCACGGCTGCGTGGAGGTGCAAGTGGAGCTGGTGCCGCTGCGCCGGGGTCCCTTGCGATTGGCCGCTACCTTGGTGGCGCGCCGTGATCCGTTGGGTTTGATTCGAGGCTGGGTGCGGCTGCCGCAGCCGCAAACAATCCTCATCTTACCCAAGCGCTATGTGTTGCCGCCGCTGGCCTTGCCTGGCCGGCTCCAATACCAGCAGGGCGGCGTGGTGTTTGCCAGCTCGGTGGGTGAGTCTGAAGAGTTTGTCTCGTTGCGGCACTATCGAGCCGGTGATCCGATCCGGCATGTGCACTGGCGCAGCTCGGCTCGGGTGGGGCGCTTGGTGGTCAAAGAGTTCGAAGACGAGTTTTTTGTCCGACACGCGCTGGTGCTGGACACATTTGCCGAGCCGGACCAAGCCGAGGCATTCGAGGAAGCTGTGTCGCTGGCCGCCTCGCTGGTCTGTGCGGTGCAGACGCAGGAATCGTTGCTGGACCTGATGTTTGTCGGGCCCGAGGCGGTGTGCCTGACCACGGGGCGCGGGGTTGGGCATGTCGAGCGCGCCTTGGAGATTTTGGCGGCGGTGGAGCCGTGTCGAGACAAACCGTTTGCAGCCCTGCAGTGGTTGGTGTTGCAACATGCTCACAGCCTAAGCGGCTGTGTGTGTATTTTGCTGGGTTGGGATGCGGCTCGGCAGGAGCTGGTCCGGCGCTTGCGCGCCCTGGGTCTGCCACTGTGGGTTTGGGTGGTGACTGATGCGCCCACTGCGGCGCGAATCGTCGCTCAACCTGAGCCGGACCGTCCGAGGCAGTTCTTGGTGCTTGAAGTTGGGCAGATCGAAGCCGGGCTACGGAAACTGCACTCGGCTGAGTTGGCTCTGAACGCTGCGGCATGAAACCTCCACCCTTATTGCTTAGTGCAGCGCTGTTGCTGTGGGGTTGGCAGACCGGCCTTTGGGTTTGGGCCGTGGCCATGGCGGCGCTGCTGGAGGGTGCCCGGTTGCTGCGGTTACGCTGGGAATTTTCACAGCCGGACCTGGACCGGGTATGGAACCTGTGCACGATCCTTTTTCTGGCCGCTTTGGTGTATGCTCTGACTGCTGGCGTAGGCGCCCAAGCCTGGGTGAGCTTGCCGCATCAAGCCAGCGGCGCAGCTCGATTGGAGGCAGCGAACCGAAGCGCCCGACTTACCTTCCTGCTGTTCCAATGGCTGCCGCTGACGACGTTTCCCATGGCCTTGGTGCAAGTGTGCAGTGCGCAGCCCCGAATGGACTTGAGCACGTTCTCGTTGTGGTTGCGGTTGCGCCGGCGACGGCCCGGCGCACAGTCCGCCGGCGGCGTGAACATCGGTTACGGTTACTTTGCAGCGTGTCTGCTGGGCGCCTGCGCTGCCCCGGCGCGTTCGCCCTGGTTTGTCGTGGCTTTAAGCGGGCTACTGGGCTGGGCCCTGTGGCAGGCGCGTTCCAAGAGCTATCGGACCGGCAGTTGGGCTACCAGCTTAGCCGCAGCGATGGTGTTGGGCTTGGTTGCCCAGGCTGGCCTGGTGTACGTGCAGGCCCTGGTCCAGGGCGCAGAGAATTTCCTACTGAACCGGCTTGGGCCCAGGTCGGCCTTTGATCCGCGCGAAAGTCGCATGCAGGTGGGCGCCTTGGGCCGGCTGAAGCGCTCGGGCCGGATTTTATGGCGGCTGAAGACTGAGGCCGGCCCGCCGCCCCCGCGGCTGCGCGAGGCCAGCTACGACTTTTTCAAATGGCCGTTTTGGGCTGCCACGGCGCGGGATTTCAACACCGTGTTCGAGGAAGACACCAACACGCACAGTTGGGTGTTGTGCAGCGGGCTGGAGCCGCAGCGTAGCGTGGTGATGACTGGCCTGTTGCCCGATGGCAAAGGCGTGTTGCCGTTGCCGTTCGGGGCAGCCGTGCTGGAACAGTTGCCTGTGTTCGGGCTTGAAACTAATCGGCTCGGCGCGGTGCGTTCGTTGGGTGGTCCGGGCTTTCTCCAGTTTCGCGTCCGATCCGCTCAACGGTCCGGGTTAGACAGTCCCCCTGGCCCGAGCGACTTGGAGGTGCCGATTGTCGAGCGGCCCGCCTTGGAGCGAGTGGTCCGGCAACTGGGTTTGGCAGGGCGCCCTGCTGGGGAAGTGCTGGATCGGGTGGCAGCTTGGTTTGAAGAGCACTTCCAGTATTCGCTGTGGCGTCCGCCTCCGGTCATTCGCGGCACCAACGAGACGGTCCTGAGCCGATTCCTGCTGCACGACCGCAAAGGGCACTGTGAATACTTCGCCACTGCAACCGTGTTGTTGCTGCGGTATGTGGGTGTGCCAGCCCGATACGCGGTGGGCTACGCCGTCCAAGAACGCAAAGGCAACGACTGGATTGTGCGCGTGCGGCACGGACACGCTTGGTGCCTGGCTTGGGTGAACGGCGCGTGGCAGGAGCTGGATACCACCCCAGGCAGTTGGCTTGAAGTTGAAAACAGCCAGGCTACAGGGTGGGAGGCCGTGTCCGACCTGTGGTCGGCGGCCTGGTTTGCGTTTTCGAGATTTCGGTGGGGCCAGACTGGGCTTCGGGCTTACCTGCTTTGGGTGATGGGCGCGGTGCTCCTCATTGCGGTGGGGCGGCTGCTGTGGAGCCGGCCCTGGCGCCAGGGTCGAGCCAGGCCCACAGAGTCCAGGGTAAGCGTCGTGCCTGGAACGGACTCGGAGTTTTATCTAGCGGAACGGCATCTGGCGGCGCTGGGCCTAAGGCGGGAGGACGGTGAAACGCTGGCCGGCTGGCTGAAGCGGGTAGCTCACAGCGGGATTGCTGGGACGGATTCACTCCAGCCAGCGTTGGTGTTGCATTATCGGCTGCGGTTTGATCCCCAAGGCCTCAGCGCCGCTGAACGGCTGGTGTTGCGCCGGACGGTCTTGGATTGGCTCGCTTCAGCCCAAGCCAGCCGTTGACACCAGGGCCGTGCCGCGGCGGTTTGCCCGGGGGGCCGGGCAGCCTCATTGCGCTCACAAGCCGGCGGTTCGTTTGGCCCGTTCAGTCTGCGACAGCGGCACTGGGGCCCGCAGCTTCCGATACAGCCAGGTCTCGAACGGGCGCAACCAACGCAACGCCGGGCGCAGCTTCGAGTGAATCAGGCGCAACCGAATCACCGACAGCAGCATCGTCAAGGAGGTGCGGCCCAAGGCGACTTTGGAGCCCATTTTGTCGGTCCATTCGGTCGGCAGCTCCAAGATCCGGCACCCCGCCCTTTTGAGCGCGTAGAGCAGATTGATGTCGAAAGCCATATCGGCAATGCACAGGTCGGCTTGGACCTTTTCGACGGCATGGCGGCGCATGACTTTGGCGCCGCATTGGGTATCGCGAATATTCAGCCAGAATAGCAGTTGCACGATGGCATGGAAAACGCGGCTGGCCAATTGGCGGCGGCGACTTTGGGCTTGGTGCAGGACCGCCCCAGGCAACCAACGCGACCCGATCACGCAGTCGGCTTGATCGATCTGTTTGACCAGCTCGTGAAAGGCTCGAGGCGGTGTGGCACCGTCGGCGTCCACATACCCGATCAGGTCCGCCCGGTTGGCCAGCTTGAGGCCTTCGATCAGGGCACCGCCTTTGCCGATCCGCTCCGGAAAATTCAGCGCGCTGATACAGGGGAACTTGGCCGCCACCTGTTGCACCACGCCCCAGGTGTTGTCGGTGCAGCCATTGAGCACCACCACCAGTTGGAACTGGCCGGGGTAATGTTGGCCGAAGTACTGCGCGTAGGCTTCCAACACCGGCCCGATGCGCTGTTCCTCGTTATAGGCTGGGATCAACAGCAACAAACTGGGCGCGGTCTGGCTCATCCCAGGCGGGCATACCACAGCGGCCTCCGATTTCAAGGCTGGAAAGCGCCGGACGCCGGCTGCTCAGGCTGACCGACCGAAGCGGTCGGCGTCCCAGCCGCCAGGCGTTCGAGGGCATCAGCCAGCGCCTGGGCCATGGCCTGCCGGTAATCCGGCGAAGCGATCCGACGCGCTTCGGTCGGATTGGACAGGTACCCGCCTTCGACCAACACCGCCGGTCGATTCTGCCAACGCAACACGCCCAAGCACCGCGCCCGGCGCAGGCCGCGGTCCGGTGCGCCGGTCCGTTGCACCAGGGCCCGATGCAGCTCGAAGGCCACTTGCAAATTAGCCTCGTCGAACGCGTTGTTGGGATAGACCTGGCCCGGGTCATCCGGCTCATCTCGAACCAAGCTGGAGGGCAGGCCGGCAGGCGTCAGGCAGTAAGTCTCGATGCCGGCCAAGGTGCGATTGCCTGCCACGGCATTGAAATGCAGACTCAAAAACAAGGCGGCCTGGCTGTTTTCAGCCAAGGCAACCCGCTCGGCTGGGCTCAGAGCGACATCGTTGGTCCGGGTCATGTACACCTGCCAACCGCGTGCCAAAAGCAGCCGCGCCAGTCGCATCGCCCAATCCAGCGTGAGGTCCTTCTCCCAAGCGCCGGTGACGCTGTTGTGGGTGCCGCTGTCGCGCCCGCCGTGGCCAGGGTCAATGAGGATGCTGCGTCGAGCCACCGGCGGGCCACCGGACCGGTCCAGCAATGGACGCAGGTTCTTGAGCACGTCGAGCAAGTGGACATGCGGCAGACCATTGATGAGCCGAGGGGCAAACCCCAGAGACCACATGGACCCGTTGCACCAGGCCCACACACTGCCTAACCGCAGCTCGATAGCCGCTTGCTGCGCGCGCAGCAGAAAGATCGGCCCGGCCACGCTCTGGCTTTGCACAGGCCGGCCATAGCCGTTGTCCAAACTCCATGCCTCCAGGTTCACCCAATCGTTAGGCCGGCTGCTGGCCGCCGCCGTCCCGCCTGCCGCCGGCAGGGGCGCCGCAGGCGCGATCGGCAACGGCTCAGGCACCCGCACCGTCACCAGCTCAGGCCCGCCTTGGCCAAACACGGCTTCAGCCTCCGCTGCAGTGCCGCCTAGGCCGGCTCGGACCGAGCTGGTGTGCTGCGGCGCAGTGGCGCACCCAGCCAACACCGCGCTTGCCACCCAGAACCACAGCTTTTGTCGCCCGAGCCTCAGCACGCCGGCGCATAGTGTCAGCCGCTGAGGCAGGCTCAAGCGCGATTTGCTGCGCAGAGATGCGTGGTGTGAGTCGCCGGAATGATCCGCAGGCTCCGCCGCCTTACGGCGGCGGCTACGGTTGGAACCGTGCGCTACGCCAGGCATGCCATCCTGCGGTAAACCGACAGGCGCGGAGCTGGCGGGCCAGTGGCCTACAGGCCCAAAAGGCCCGAACTTGCGGGCGGCGACTTGCCCCAGCATATTCCACCGCTAGCGTGAGTGGGAACAATCGAGTTTGGCCTTGAGGATTCTGGTTGCCATCACCGGCGCCAGCGGCGCGCTGTATGCGCAACGGCTGTTGGACAATCTGGATGCGCGCCTGCACCGGATTCATGTTGTGCTAAGCCAATACGCCCCGGCGATTCTGAACCAGGAATTGCCGGGCGGGCTGCGGTTGCCCGACGGCGCCACCATGCACGCCGTCACCGATCTGCAGGCGCCCTTTGCCAGCGGGTCCAATCCGCCCGACGCCATGGTGGTGATCCCCTGCAGCATGGGCACCTTGGGCCGGATCGCTCAAGGCCTCAGCTCAGACCTGCTGCTGCGCGCAGCCGACGTCACGCTCAAAGAGCGCAAGAAACTGATTTTGGTCCCACGCGAGACGCCGTTAAATCTGGTGCATGTGAAGAACTTCGAGCTGTTGCTGTTGGCTGGCGCCACCATCATCCCGGCCAACCCGTCCTTCTACACTCACCCCAGCACCGTGGAACAAGTGGCCGATACCGTGGTGGCCCGGGTGTTGGATCATTTGGGCCTGCCGCATCGGCTTGTGCCCCGCTGGCAGGAGGAACTGGACTGAGCCGGCTTATGGATGAGCGGACCGCGCCCCGGCGCATCCCAGGCCTTGCATGTCCCGGCCAAGGCTGGTCCAAGCAGCCTTGCAGTCCGCTTAACCAGCCCCACGGTGCCGCCGCCGGGCTCGGCTTGGTCCACGCTCCAGCCCGGGCCTGGCGAGGGCGAGGCATAAAGCACTAACAGCTATGTTCGCCACCCTACGCAAGTGGGCTGAGTTTGTGCGGTTCTCGCACACGGTGTTTGCGTTGCCTTTTGCTCTGGCGGCCATGGCGGTGGCCGCGCGCGAGCAACGCGGGTGGCCCGGGTGGCGGCTGTTCGGGCTGATTCTGCTGGCCATGGTCTGCGCACGCACGTGCGCTATGACGTTCAACCGGATCGTGGACCGCAAGTTCGATGCAGCCAACCCGCGCACTGCCCAACGCCATTTGCCCACCGGCCAAGTGACCCTGGCGCAGGCTTGGACGTTGTGGGCGGTCTCAGCAGCCGGCTTCATGGCCACGACCTTTTTCATTAACCGACTGTGTTTTGCGTTGGCCCCGGTTGCCTTGGGGGTCGTGTGCTTTTATTCGCTGACGAAGCGGTTTACTCCGTACACGCATGTGTTTCTGGGGCTGGCGTTGGCGTTGGCGCCGGTGGGGGCCTGGCTAGCGGTCAAAGGCCCGAACCTTTCGGCGTTAGAAACGGTGCAAATGACCGTGCTGGCCGTGGCGGTGGTGTTGTGGCTGGTGGGGTTTGACATCATCTATTCGTTGCAGGACTACGAGTTTGATCGCCAGGCCGGGCTGCATTCGCTGGTGGTGGCTTGGGGCCCGGCCAATGCGCTGGTAGCCGCGTTCCTGGCCCACATGGTGATGTGGGGGTTGCTGGTAGTGTTTGGGTTGCTGTGCGGCTTTCGCGTGGCATACTTGGCCGGGTTACTGGTGATTCTGGGTTGTTTAGTGCTGGAACACTGGCTGGCACGACGGCGCAGCTTGCGGTGGATCCACACCGCCTTCTTCAGGCTCAACGCTGTCATCAGCACCGTGTTCCTAATTGTCACGGTGGCCGAAGTGGTGTTCCCCAGATTCAGGTTTGGCCGATGAACATCCTCATCCCACACAGCAGCTTGGGCGCCCTGGCCGATGAAGTGCTGGCCGGCCAGCGGTTGTCCGAGGCTGATGCTTTGCAGCTTTGGCAAACCACCGAGCTGCATGCCCTGGGCGCCCTGGCCAACGAGGTCTGCCGCCGGAAAGTAGGGCCGCGCGCCAGCTACATCCTCAACCGCTACATCAACTACTCCAACTACTGCATCTTGTCCTGCCAGTTCTGCGCGTTTGCGCGCAAGAAACGCAATGGCGACGGATTCGAATATAGCATCGAGCAGATGGTCCAGATGGCCCGCGAAGCTCTCCAGTTGGGCGTGACCGAGCTGCACATCGTGGGCGGGCTGCATCCATCGTTGCCGTTCGAGTTTTACTTGGATTTGGTGCGCGCCCTCAAAGCGCTGGATAGCGGCCTGCAGCTCAAATGCTTTACGGCCATCGAAGTGCTCCACTTTGCTTGGTTGGCACGCAAGAGCGTCGAGCAGGTGCTGACCGAACTGCGCGAAGCTGGGCTGGACGCGTTGACGGGCGGTGGAGCCGAGATTTTCAACCCAGCGGTGCGCACCCAAATCGCCCGGGGCAAAGAATCTGCCGAAGAATGGCTGGAGGTGCATCGCACCTGGCATCGGCTGGGTGGGCGCAGCACCTGCACCATGCTCTACGGCCACATCGAGTCGTTGGCTGACCGCGTGGACCACCTGCGCCAGCTCCGCCAACTCCAGGACGAGACCCATGGTTTTGTGGGGTTTATCCCGTTACCGTATCAACCGGCCAACAACGCTTTGCCTGTGCACTCTCCGCCCACCGGCTTCGACTCGCTGCGCACTATAGCCCTCAGCCGACTGTTCCTGGACAATTTCGATCACATCACCGCCTACTGGGTTGGGTTGGGGCTGAAGCTGGCCCAACTGGCCCTCAGCTACGGCGCCGATGACTTGCACGGCACTATCCAAGAAGAACACATCTTCCGGATGGCAGGTGCCCCGGGCCCCCAAGCCCAACCCGAACTCCAATTGGTCAGAGCCATCCGCGAGGCTGGCCTGGTGCCGGTGCAGCGCAACACCATCTATGAGCCGATCAAGGTCTGGGACACCACGGCGGTTGAAGCCGGCGATGTAACCGAGGCGCTCCATTCGGTCTTGGACGCCAACCTGGCCACCGGCTAAACATTCCCTTGGTTGCTTCATGGAGCCGCTGGGCACAAATAACCCAACTTCAGACCGGCAGGATGCAGCCCCGCAACCCAACAGGCTGTCCCTGGCCCCGTTTCGTGTCGGCTCGGTCAAAGCGCTCAACACCGTGCCCCTGACCCGGGGGATCGAAGACCAAATCATTTACGCCTCCCCGGCCCAACTGGCCCAGATGCTGCGACGGGACGAATTGGACGCAGCCCTGGTAAGTGTGGTGGAGCCGTTGCGGCAGGATCGCTACGACATCCTGGACGGCGTGGCCATCGCCTCCCTAGGCGAAGTCAAAAGCGTGCTGCTGGCCCATCGTAAACCCTTGCACCAAGTGCAAGAGGTCTTTTGCGATCCAGGCTCGCTCACTGGTGTGGCGCTGTTGCAGGTGCTGCTGGCTGAGCGCGGGTTACGACCCCAGTTCAAACCCTTGCCCAGCTACGACCTAAGCGCGCTGCCGGACTACGCGTTGCTGATCGGCGACGTAGCTTTGGACCTGCAAATGGCCCCAGGCGAACACGAGATTTGGGACTTGGGCGCCGCTTGGTATGAGCTAACTAACCTGCCGTTTGTCTATGCGGTTTGGGCCTTGCGGCGCGACTTGGACCATGCGCCGCTGCGCCGCGCCCTGCGCCAGGCCAAAGACTTCGGCATGGAAACCCTGGACGCCATCATCCGGTCCCGAACCGAATATGACCTGGATTTCCGGCGCGATTACCTCGGTTGGCATATTCACTATCACCTGGCTGAAGACGAAAAGCGCGGGATCGCACGCTTCATGGACCTGCTCCAAAAACACGGCTTCGGCCCGGTCTATGCCCCGCGCTTTGTTCGGTAAGATTCCACGCAAGTTTCGCCTAACCCCCGGCTCCGGATCGGGATGCGCGTCGTGCTGCTCAGTGCGCTTGCCCGGGGCTGAATACCGCCGCCCCGCTGGGGCGGCCAAAGTCTGGGGAGCACCGGCCGCTGGCCGGTCCGTTTCGGCGGCCCGCTGAAACCCTCAACCCCAGCTCCCAATCCTATGCTCCATCCTCCATGCCCCATGCCCGCGCCCGTGCAAGCGCCGACCCTTCGCGGTAGCATTTTTGGAGCGCAGCGGCTCTGACGCCGCTTTCCAAAAGCGCCGCCAAGGCGGCGCAGTCCATGCGCTCTGGGATGGCCGGCGTGGAAGCCGGCCCTCCAGCGAACTTGCAGCTGGCGCCAGCGTTTGGCGCGCGGTGGCTTGCCTACCCAGACCGGCGCTCCGTTTGCCCGGGCCTATGTCCGCCGCCTCACGGCGGCGGCTACCTGTTGGCTTGACCTGCGCCGTCAGCCGGCAGACGCGGGGCATTTGGCGGATCAATCCGCCGAGTCACCTCGGCGGCGTCGGTTGATCATTCTCCGTCTTCCGTCCTCCGTCTTCAGTCTTCTGAACCCCATGCCCCATGCCCGCGCCCGTGCAAGCGCCGACCCTTCGCGGTAGCATTTTTGGAGCGCAGCGGCTCTGACGCCGCTTTCCAAAAGCGCCGCCAAGGCGGCGCAGTCCATGCGCTCTGG
>Ga0078972_1002099_pt1 | contig 68518 bp, 54 predicted proteins | sample YelNatPaOPGAMG01_FD_67568 | JGI IMG/M metagenome (GOLD analysis project Ga0078972, IMG submission 67568) | Hot spring thermophilic microbial communities from Obsidian Pool, Yellowstone National Park, USA - OP-RAMG-01 (SPADES assembly) (version 2) | ecosystem: Environmental > Aquatic > Thermal... | reverse complement strand
TCCGGTGCGGCGTGTTGCGCGCAGGCGCTGGCAGATTGCCACGGGCGAGGCAGTGAAATGGGCAAAGCGCGCAGGGACCGTCGTCGAACCGATGCCCCGGGCAGAAGCGGCTCAATCGACCGGCTCGAGCCGAGGCTGCTTCTGGCGGGGGAGCTGATCATATCCGAGTTCATGGCTGCCAATGCCACCACGCTGGCCGACGCCGACGGCGAGTATTCCGACTGGATCGAAATCCACAACGAGGGCCCCGCGGCGGCAAGCCTTGCCAACTGGTATCTGACCGACAAGCCCGGCAATCTCGCTAAATGGCGGTTCCCCGATGTCACGCTTCAGCCCGACGGCTATCTGGTGGTTTTCGCATCGGGAAAGAACCGCGCGACGCCGGGTCAGGAGCTGCATACCAACTTCAGCCTGGACGCCGACGGCGAGTATCTGGCGCTGGTCGAGCCCGACGGGAGCACGATAGCATGGCAGATGGCGTTCGGGCGCCAGGAGCGCGACATATCCTGCGGGATCGATCCCGACGCGCCCGGCAGACCGATGCGCTTTTTCGCCACCGCTTCCCCGGGGCGGCGCAATGCCCGGGCTGAGGTGGTCATAAATGAGATTCATTACGACCCCTACATCAAGACCGAGCTGGTGGAGTTCATCGAGCTGTACAACCCCGGCTCCGCCGACGTGGATCTCTCGGGAGCGAGCTTCACCAGCGGCATCAGATGGACGCTGCCAGCGGGAACGGTGCTTCAGGCGGGCAAGTATCTGGTCATAGCGCCGCACCCGGCGCAATTCCAGGCCAAGTTCGGCTATGCGGCAATCGGGCCGCCCGAAGGCGAGGATATCGGCGCGCTCGACAACGAGGGCGACCACATAATCCTGCGCAATGCTGCCGGCGGCGTGCTCGATGAAGTGGAGTACAAGGCCGGTTTTCCCTGGCCGACGGTTGGGGATTACCACGACTATTCCATACAACTGATAAACCCTGATCTGGATAACGATCTCGGCGGCAACTGGCGCTCGGCGGCGCCGACGGTATCGCCGGCGACGATGCCCAACGTCACGCTGATCAGCGATCATTCGACATGGGATTACCGCAAGGGCACCAGCGAGGCATCGACGCCGACAAGCGCCTGGCGGCAGCTGGATTTCGTCGAGGATGAAACGTGGGTGCGCAATGCTCCGGCCCCGATAGGCTACGACACCAACACGCCCGGGCTTATCGCCACCACGCTGAGCGACATGCGGCGGACCAGCACCAGTCCTCCCAACGGATACATGTCGGTGTTCATGAGGAAGACGTTCACGGTGGAGGACCCTTCGCAGATCTCCGCTCTCAGGCTCGACGCGTTTTTCGATGACGGCATCAACGTGTGGATAAACGGCGTGCACGTGCTGCGCGAGAACCTGGTATCCAGCGAGATGACTTACGATCAGGCTTCGGGCACGTCCGCGAGGGAAGACAACACCTACAAGCAGTGTCCGCTGCCCGATCCGTCAGGCTATCTGCTCAGCGGGCTGAACGTCATAGCCGTGCAGTTCCACAACGTGAGCATCAGCGGCAGCTCGGATGCGTTTTTCGATGGACGGCTGATAGCCACGCCGCGCGTGAACGCCGCCGCAGGCCAGCGCAACGCAGGCGTATGGGCGACCAACGCGCCGCCGGCCATACGCCAGGTGCGCCACAGCCCCGAGGCGCCGCGCTCGGGGCAGAGCGTAACCATCACAGCCAAAGTGACCGATCCCGAGGGCGTGACATCGGTGAACCTTCTTTATCAGGTGGTGGATCCGGGCGCGTATATCGCCCGCACCGATGCTGCATACTCGACCAGCTGGACGGCCGTGCCCATGCGCGACGACGGCGCCGGCGGCGATGCCGTGGCCGGCGACTCGATATACACGGCGGTTCTCGGCGGCGAGTTACAGGTGCATCGCCGGCTCATGCGCTACCGCATAACCGCCACTGACGGACTGGGCGCCGGCGTGTTCGTGCCCTACAGCGACGACTATCAGCCCAATTTCGCTTATTTCACTTACGACGGCGTGCCGGCGTGGACGGGCGCCGTGCGGCCGGGCGTGACGCAGCCCGTCACCTACGGCACAGACGTGATGAACAGCCTGCCGACGTATCACCTGATAACCAAACAGTCGGATGCCGAGGCGGCCACATGGACAAGCAAATACGGCGGCGAGGACTACCTCTGGTATGGAACGCTCGTTTATGACGGGATGGTCTATGACCACATCCGCTACCGCGCCCGTGGCGGCGTATGGCGCTATGCCATGGGCAAGAACATGTGGAAGTTCAACTTCAACCGCAACCATCCCTTCTACGCGCGCGACGACTACGGCAACCTGTATCCCGTGCCGTGGGACACGCTGAACCTCGGCGCGTGCATACAGCAGGGCGATTACTGGCACCGCGGCGAGCAGGGGCTGTTCGAATCGGTGGGGTTCAGGCTCTTTCAACTGGCGGGCGTGGAATCGCCGCGGACTCATTTCGTTCAATTCCGCATCATCGACAATACCTCGGAAAACGGCGCCACCCAGTACGACGGCGACCTGTGGGGACTGTATCTGGCCGTCGAGGAATACGACAACAACTTCCTCGATGCCCACGGCATGCCCGACGGCAACATGTACAAGATGGACCCGGGCGACCCCGACCCGCACGAAGGCGGCGGCAGCCTCGTCAATCAGGGTCCCACACAACCCACCAACAATTCCGATCTGGTGAGCTTCACCAGCACATACAAGAACAACACCTCGCCCCCCGATGAGCAGTGGTGGCGCGACAACCTCGAGCTCGAGCAGTATTACAGTTACCGCGCGATCGTCGAGGCGATACATCACTACGACATAGACGAGGGCGCCGGCAAGAACTACTTCTATTATCACAATCCGGTAACCGGCAAATGGTCGGTTCATCCGTGGGACCTGGACCTGACATGGGCGAACAACATGTACGGCGGCGGCAACGAGCCGTTCAAATACCGCGTGCTGCGCAGCATCTACGGCGCCGGGTCGTTCAATCCGTCGTTCCCGCTTCAGCCGAACTTCGCCATTGAGTTCCAGAACCGCGTGCGCGAATTGCGCGACCTCCTGTATAACCCGGAACAGACCGGCTGGCTCATCGACGAAATGGCCGCGAAGATATGGACTGCGGGCCAGCCGTCGTTCGTCGATGTTGACCGGTCGATGTGGGACTACAACCCGGTCATGATCGATTCGACACGGGTGAATCTGAGCAAGGCCGGGCAGGGCAGGTTCTACGCCGGCAATCCGCCGTCCATTGTCATTCCTTCTCCCGGCGGTTTTCCGGGAATGATGCAGAAGATGAAGGACTACATCGTGTCGCGCGGGACGTGGATGGATACGAACCTGCTCACCGACACGCTGTATCCATATACCCCGTCGGTCACGTACATCGGACGCGCCGGTTCCCCGCTCGATGATCTGCGTTTCCGCAGCAGCGCGTTTGCCGGCAGGACGGGCGTTTTTGCCGCGATGCAGTGGCGCATCGCAGAGATAACCGATCCTTCGTCGCCCGCTTTCGATCCGCGCGCGCCGCGGCTATATGAGATAACGCCGACATGGCAGAGCGGTGAAATAACCGTCTTCAACAGCGACATAACCATTCCGCCGTCCGTCGTGGAGCCCGGGCGCACGTATCGCGTGCGCGTGCGCATGAAGGACAGCACCGGCCGGTGGAGCAACTGGTCGGCGCCGGTGCAGTTCGTGGCCGCCGTCGGCAGCCAGGTCGTACGCCAGTCGCTGCGCATAACCGAGCTGTGCTACAACCCGTCGGAACCCTCAGCCGGACCGTGGGCGAGGGATGACTATGAGTTCGTGGAACTGAAGAACATCGGCCAGCAGTCCATCAACCTTGCCGGCGTGCGCTTCACGAAGGGCATTTCCTATACCTTCGGCGATATCACGCTGTCTCCCGGGCAGCACGTTGTGCTTGCGGCCAATCCGGAAGCCTTCGCCCTGCGGTATTCGACCGCCGGACTGACGCTTGCGGGGCCTTATTCGGGCAAACTCGATAACGGCGGCGAACGAATAACGCTCGAAGACGCGCTGGGACAGACAATCCTCGATTTCACCTATGACGACGACGGCGAGGGCTGGTACAGCGCGACCGATGGACGCGGTTATACGCTGGTCGTGGTTGACCCGGCCTCGGGGGCGGACCTCAATCTGCCGGCAGCCTGGATGACGGGCTGGCAGTTCGACGGCACGCCGGGCGCCGATGAGCAGACAGGCTGGCTGGTCGGCGGCGGCGGCGACGATACATACTTCGTGCGGCAGATGGGCTCGACCGTGCAGATATTCGCCGAAAGCGCGCCGGAAGGCATGCCGGCGTGGACGCTGGATGCCGGCGTTTTCAACGCGCTGCATGTGGCCGGCGGGGCGGGCGACGATTCGCTGACCATTGCGGGAAATCTTTCAGTGGCCCTGACGTTCGACGGCGCAGGCGGAGACGATGTGATCGAAATACGCGCGGGCGTACTGGACTTTGCCGCCGGCTCGCTGTCCGGCCAGCCCGTGCTGCAACTTGCCGGCGGGGCGACGGTGAATCTGCTGTCTTCGTTCTGTCTGAGCGGGCTGACGATCGAAGATGGATGCATCCTTGCGATAGCGCCCGACGGCCGGCGGGTGTTGCGCACGGGGTCGCTGACGCTGGGGACGGGCGCGACGCTTGATCTGAACGATAACGTGCTGGTCGTCGAGTGCGGACAGAGCGGCAAGACGAGCATGCGCGACGCGGTGGCGTCGCTGGTGGCTTCCGGACGCAACGGCGGCTTGTGGAATGGGCCGGGGATAGTCAGCACGATTGCCGCGGGCGACCCGCCGGGCGTCAGCGCCGTGGGCGTGTTGCTCAACGAAGACGCATCCGGCACGCCGCTGCTGGCGGAACTTTTCGGCGAGATACTGACCGCTGCCGACCTTATCGCGGGTTATACCCTGAGCGGCGATGTGAACTTCGATCGGCGGATCGACGCCGACGATTACTTCCGCATCGACCAGGGCTGGCTCAACCGCGGACGGACCTGGCGCGACGGCGATCTGAACTATGACGGCGCTGTCGATGGCGACGATTTCTATCTCATCGACACGGCCTTTCTGTGGCAGACGATTCTGTTCGGCGGGCAGACCATGCCGGCGGGCGCGCAGGGGCAGGGCGCGGCGGCGATGTGGTCCGATGACATTTCTCTGTGGGATCGCAGCGTCTGCTTGCGGTGAAGTGCGACGGTGCGCACGCCGCGCGACTGACGGGGCTTATTCGTGCGGTGGTTTACAAAAGGCTCTGGCCGATTCAGCCGCGGCGGCGAGCTCTTCGAGCCACATGCAGTGCCGCCAGCAGCAGAGTTGCATACGGGGCGAAGAGGATGAATCCGTGCACGCCCGCCAGGAACGCCAGAGGCAGGAAACGTACAGACCTCATATATACGATATCCTACCACGCCGTGCCGGCCGAGGCGCGCGAATCCGCCATTTCGCCCGGACAATGCGCGGCAGAATGGGAAGACTGTAGCGTTGAGGGGGACTGTCCCCCTTATCCTGCGTCCCTTGCACGCGGGCGGAGGCTCTGGATGCCCTCTTGCGCGGGAATGACGGCGGGCGGATGCGCCGCGAGGGACTGGCAGCGTCCATCTGAAACGGATAATCGCGTCAGTCGCGCGTCTTTGTCGGCCTGTTGTGCGCGGCTAAAATACAGTAACTATGGCCAGCAAACCCGCACCCCGGCGAGTGGAATACGACATCATCGAGCCCATCGGCAAGCGCGTGGTAATCCGCAAGGATGAGAACAAGCGCGAAACCAAGAGCGGCATCGTGCTGCCCGACAGCCACGAGATACCCGTGATCACCGGCCGGGTCATAGCCGTCAGCAAGGCCATCGAGAACGACGAGGACCAGACCATCCGGCAGTACGACAAGGTGCTGTTCGATCCGCGCGAGGCCATACCGGTGGAACTCGAGCACGACAACAAACTGTACGTGGTTCACATCGACCGCGTGCTGGCGATTTTCCGCCGGTCCGACCAGTCGGCCGCCGGCCGGAAAACGCAGGGCGAAGCTACCGACACCGATATTCCGGACGCCCCGTAGGAAACCGGTGAGTCAGCCTCGCCGGGCGAGCATGATCATGTCCTCGCTGGTGCGCCGGCGATACGGGTGCTTCTGATAATCTCCGAAGAATCGCACAATCGATGCGCCGGCGCTGGCGGCCATGTCTTTCAGCTCGCCGGCTTCCAGTCCCAGCAGGGCGGTGGACTCGTGACGCATCTGCGGAGCGTTTGCCTCGAGCGTTGCCACGATCATGTTCACATAGCCTGTGCGGCCGGCCCGATGCACACCCTTCACGATTATGCTGTCGCGCCCGTCCAGCGACACGCGCCGGCATTTCTGCCACACGGCAGGTCCGTCGGGCAGCCGCCACAGATTCAGCACATGCACCACTATCCAGCCGCCCGGCCGCACCGCCGCAAGCATCATCCTGATCGCCCGTGCAACCGTGCGGCGGTCCGGCGCAAGGGCCAGGGAATTGCCCACGCATATGGCCAGATCGAACGTGCCGGGCGCGTCCACCGGCCGGTCGAACGAGCGCACCACCCACCGCAGATCCCGCGGACTGCCATGCAGCCGGCGGCAGCGCCGGATCATCGCCGCGCTGCGATCCGCGGCCTCCACGCGCAGCCCCCACGAATGGAACATGGCCGCGTGATGTCCCGTTCCGCACGCCGTATCGAGCACCTTTCGCGCCTGCGCCAGGTTCACTGCGTACCGGTAAAACGGCTCCTCGCGTGCCAGCCGCGCTTTCCAGTCGATCATGGCCTCATAGGCGTCGGTGAATTCGTCAAAGGCCGCGGACATGGCAGACAGCATACCCTCTGCTGACGGGCTGACAGCGCGCTTTTCGCGTAAGGCGGCACCGGCGGGCACGGTCATGCGTTGCTGCCGGCGTGTCGCGGGTCGGAAATGCACATAACGATCGCCGCCATCGCCGCCGGCCGCGCGGGTTTGAGCGTCCGCGCCATCTCGCAAACAGTTGCGCCCGTGGTCAGCACGTCATCCACCAGCACCACGCGCCGGCCCGCGACGGCCGACCCGTCCGTAAGACGGAACGCGCCGCGCACATTCTCGTGGCGGGCTTCGCGGGACCGCAACGATGTCTGACTGTGCGTGTCGCGCACGCGCTTCGCCGCCCGCACCAGAGGTTTGCCCGAAGCGCGCGCCAGACAACTGGCGACGACTTCCGACTGGTTGTATCCGCGCGACATCTGCCGGCGGATGTGCAGCGGCACGGCGAGGATGCAGTCGCTTCTTTCCAGAAGCCGTCCCACGGCCGGCATGCGCAGCAACCGGCCCGCCAGATACTCCGCCAGCGGCCAGCGCCCATTGTATTTCATCCTGTTGATCAGCGTGCTCAGCGGCTGCTCATACAGCCCCAGCCGCACTACCGAATCGAGCAGCGGACGCCCGCGCCCGCGGCACCACGGACAGTTGACCACGCCCGGAGGCATCGGTCCGCCGCAGCACTCGCAGGCCGCCTCGTGCGCCATCGCGTCGAGCTGGCCGCGGCATGTGTCGCACAGCACATCGCCGCCCTCGCACAGGGCGTCGCACGCCGCGCAGACCGGCGGATACATCAGCTCCATTACCGGCATCCAGCACTTGCGGATGACCTGCGCGGCGCCAGCAGTCAGGTTTCTCACAAGCGCGATTCTACTGCCGCGGCGCAGGATGTGCATAATACGCCCGCGGGCGCCGTTACATGCCCGGTTGTGCATATGCGTTCTGCGGCGATCATCGTGCTGGTGGCGGCGGGCTACTTCGCCGTCGTGGCTCCCACGCTGACGTGGACCGACTTTTCCAGCGGCAGCGAAAACCTGAATGTTGCCACCGCCATGGAAATACGACGCACCGGACGGTGGCTCGTGCCCACGCTTCAGGACCGTCCGCGCATCGCCAAGCCGCCGCTTGCGGCGTGGATAACGGCGGCGCTTGTGCCGCAGTCGGTTCTCGATGCGCTTTCCGCCGGCGATTCGACCGGATGCGCCGCTGCGTACCGGAGGCTCATGTGGCATGCGCGCTGGCCGGCCGTCGTGGCGGCGTGTCTGACCATCGTCGCCGCCGGCGCGCTGGGCTGGGCATGCGGCGGCGGGCGACTGGGAGTGCTTGTTGCCGTCATCTGCGGCGGCAACTACGCGTTTCTGCGTTTCATGCGCTGGGCCACGACCGACGTTCATCTGACTCTGTGGACGACCGCGGCCAACGTGTTCATCGCGCTGGCATTGCTGCACCGGCGCCGCTGGGCCGGCTGGACGGGCGCGGGACTAGCCATCGCGCTGGGCTTCATGAGCAAGGGACCGGTGGTGCTGGCGCAGACCGCGGCGCCGGCGGCGGTTTTCGCGTTGTGGGCATGGCGGCTTCAGCGGCGCGGCGAAGCCCGATCGTCCGCTTCGACACAGTCCCAACGGCCTGCTCAAAAGATGCAGTTCGTGCCGGTGCTCGTTGCCTGCGCGATATTCCTGGCCCTTGCGCTGCCGTGGTTCACAGCCGTCGCCGCGCGGTTCGACGCGTGGCAGCTCTGGTTCCGCGAGGTAACCCGCGCGGGTGCTACCGACCTGCCGCCTGACAATCCGTTCAGTTACCTGTCCATCTTTCCGCTGATGCTGCCGTGGACCGTTTTTTTCGCGGGCGGCTTGTGGATGGCGGCGGCAGCGATGTGGCAGCGATCGCCCGCGGCGCAGCGCGAACTGGCGGGCAACCCGAACGCAATCGCCGACTCTCCCGACGGGCGGGGACTTGTGTTCGCTTTTGTGTTCCTGGTCGTGCCGGTGCTGATCATGAGCCTTTTCCGCGATCGCAATGAGCGCTATCTGCTGCCGATGATTGCGCCGGCTTCGGTGCTGGCCGCGCGGGCGCTGCTCGACGGCGCGGCGCAGGCGGCCAGCGGAAGCGCCCTTGCCCGTTGGGGGCTGGCGCTCCACTGGGCGATCGTCGCCGGCGCCGCACTTGCGCTGCCGATTGCGGGAGCAACGCGGCTGACGGGCGAGCCATGGCTGTCGCCCGCGGCGGCCGGCGCGCTGGCGGCAACAGGAGCGGCCGTTGTTGCCGCGGGAATCGCGCTGTCCCGCGGCCGGCCGGTGGCGGGTGTCCTGTGTGTCACGGCCATCGTCATGGCCATGGCGCAGGCGGTCTTCCTGCGCGGTTATGCAAACAGCGATCGCGGCCGCAGCGAACTGCGCCCCCTGGCCGAACTCATTCGCGCGCGGTGCCCCGGCGCCGTATTGTTCAACTACACTCCCGGACGGCGCGGCCCGCTGGAGTTGCCGATATATCTCAACCGCACGATGTACGTGCTGGAAAATCCCGCGGACCTCAGGCCTTCGACGCGGCCCGGGGTAATAGTGGTCGCGCAGCATTACCGCGACGGCATGCCGCCTGTGCCGGCCGACTGGCGGCATCTCGGACAGGTGCAGGGCCGCAGGCACGTGTGGCACGCGTTCTGCGTGCCGGCGACCGGCCCGTGAAACGGCGCATCGGCGCGCTTCGTGCCCGTTTACTCGAGCCGTGGCGGCGAATGCGTATTGCTGACCGGCGCGCCGCTGCCATAGGATGAACGGGTTTTATGGTCGCCCGCGGAGATGACATACGCACCGTCGCGCTGGTAAGCCTCGGATGTCCGAAGAATCTTGTGGATTCCGAGCGCATGCTGGGGCTGCTGGCGCAACACGGTCTGATCATAGCGGCCGATCCGCGCGATGCCGACGCCATAGTCATCAACACCTGCGGCTTTCTTCAGGCCGCCAGGGAGGAATCTCTCGAGGAGATCCGCAAGGCGATAGATCTCAAGACCACCGGCCGATGCCGCAGGGTGATAGTCGCGGGATGCCTCACGCAGCGCGAGCGTCTGCGGCTTCTGGAGGAAGTTCCGGGCATAGACCGGCTGGTGGGCGTCTTTGATCGCGAAAACATCGTGCGGGCGGTGTGCGGGCTGCCCGACGAACGCGAGGCTCACGGACAGTATCTGGGGCGATATCACCAGATGTCGCCGGCGCAGTACGACGACCGGGCGCGCCTGCGCCTGACGCCGCGCCACTATGCCTATCTGCGGATATGCGACGGATGCAGCAGGGGCTGTTCGTTCTGCACGATACCGGCCATCCGCGGGCCGCTGCGCTCCAAACCCATCGAGCAGATCATCGCCGAAGCCGACGAACTGGCTGCCGACGGCGCGGTCGAACTCAATCTCATCGGCCAGGATACCACGTCCTACGGCAGCGATATCGGATATGCCCCGGGTCTTGCGGGCCTGCTGCGGACGCTCGACCGCCGACTGCCCGCGGGCGTGCGGTGGATAAGGCTTATGTACGCTTATCCGCGCGGGTTCACCGATGAGATGATCGACGCCATCGCCAGCTGCGGGCGGGTGGTAAAGTACATCGATCTGCCCCTTCAGCACATCAGCGACGCGATGCTCGCCAGAATGAACCGCCGCGTCACGCGCCGCCAGATCGAAACCCTGCTGGAGAAACTGCGCCGCCGCGTGCCGGGCATCGTGATACGCACCACGTTCATCTGCGGCGCTGCCGGCGAAACCGAGGAGGATCATCAGCAGCTGCTTCGCTTCGTGCGCGATTTCCGCTTCGACATGATGGGCGTGTTCGTGTATTCGCGCGAGCCGGGGACGCGCATGGCCCGCATGAGCGGGCATCTGCCCGACGACGTGAAAAAACGCCGCGCGGAAGCGCTCATGCTTGCGCAGCGGGAGATAGCCTTCGACGCAGCGAGGCGGATGGTCGGCCGCACCATACAGGTGCTTGTTGACGGTCGCGACACGCGCGACGCTGCCCGCTTCACGGCGCGCAGCGCCGGCCAGGCGCCGGAAATAGACTCGGTCGTACTGGTGCGGGCACAGGGGCTCCGGCCGGGTCAGTTCATCGAGGCGCGGGTCATCGACGCCGAGGGATACGACCTCGTCGCCGAGCCGGCGCTAGCGCATGCCGGCGCATCTGGACCGCGGGCGCGCCGCCCGTAGAATGCATGCGTCAGGGACGACGCGTGAACGAGTATCTTCTGTCCATCCTTCTGGGCATCGTCGAGGGCCTTACCGAGTTCCTTCCGGTCAGTTCCACCGCGCATCTGCGGATTGCCGAGGGGCTGCTGGGCGTAAGCCTCAAAAGCGACTACTGGAAGATGTACAGCGTGGTCATTCAACTCGGGGCCATACTCAGCGTGGTGGCGTATTTCCGGCGGCGCATTGCCGATTTCGCCCGCACGTTCCCGCGCGGCGCCGGCGGCGACCGCACCTTGCTGAACCATCCCCTGAGCCTCACGCTGCTGGCGTTCGTCGTTACAGCCGTGCCCTCGTATCTGGCGGAAAAACGCATAGGCGAAAACCTGGAGAGCCTCGCGGTTATGGCGTGGGCGCTTCTCGGCGGAGGGGTGGTCATGTGGCTGGTGGATATGTCATGTCGCCGCCCGCGCACTATCGACATGGAGCAGATGCACGTCTTGCAGGCGGTCTGGACGGGACTGGCGCAGGTGGTCTCGGCCGTGCTGCCGGGCACCAGCCGATCGATGGCCACCATCGCCGCCGGGCAGTTGTGCGGCATGTCGCGCACGGCGGCGCTGGAGTTCTCTTTTTTCCTGTCCATCCCGACCATGTTCGCGGCCACCGGCTACAAGCTCTGGAAGGGTCTGACGAACGCATCCGCCATAGCGGCCGACCCGTCGGCGCCGGCCCATCCGTGGACGGTACTGGCGGTCGGCTTCGCCGTGTCGTTCGTGGTGGCGCTGGCAGTGGTGGCATGGTTCATGCACTGGGTGCGCCGGAGGGGGTTTGCCCCTTTTGCGGTCTATCGCATCGCGCTGGGAGCGGGCATACTGCTGTGGGGCTGGTGGCGCTGAATGGAGCGGGAGCATTCGCTGACTCCGGATAACCATGAAACAGGTCGTTCTCGAAAAACCCGGCCAGCTGCGGTTGAGCGAAGCGCCCGCGCCTGGCGCGCCCGGGCCCGGCGAAGCCCTGGTGCGCGTGCATCGCGTGGGCGTGTGCGGCACGGACCTTCATGCCTTTGGCGGAAGGCAGCCGTATTTCACCTATCCGCGCATAATCGGCCACGAACTGGGCGTAACCGTCGAGGCCGTGGGGCCCGGCGTGAGCAACATCACGGTCGGCGACCGCTGCGCGGTCGAACCGGCGCTCAATTGCGGCCGGTGCGTCGCATGTCGTGCCGGCAGGGGCAACTGCTGCGTTCGTCTGGAGGTTCTGGGCGTCCATGTTGACGGCGGCATGCGCGGCATGATGCTGCTGCCGGCCGCAAAACTGCATCCCTCGGCGAAATTGTCGCTGGACCAGCTGGCGCTGGTGGAAACTCTCGCCGTGGGCGCTCACGCCGTGCGCCGTGCGGCCGTTGCTGCCGGCGAAAACGTCCTGGTCATCGGCGCCGGACCTATAGGCCTCTCCATCGCCGCTTTCGCGCTGGCATCCGGGGCGAAACTGATCGTCATGGACCTGCGCCCCGAACGGTTGCGGTTCTGCCGCGAGGTGCTGGGAATAGAGCATGTGCTTCCGGCCGACGAAAACGCGCTGGCGACGGTCAGCGGCATAACCGGCGGCGATCTGCCCACCGCGGTATTCGACGCCACGGGCAGCGGGCGGTCGATGAGCGCGGCGTTCGAGTATGTGGCACACGGCGGCAGGCTCGTTTTCGCCGGACTGTTTCAGGGCGATGTGACGTTCAGCGATCCGCACTTCCACCGGCGCGAGATATCGCTGTTGGCCAGTCGCAATTCCACCGCCGAGGATTTCGCGCGCGTTATATGGACCGTCGAAAGCGGGATTGTGGACCCCGCGCGGTGGATCACGCATCGCTGCCGTCTGGAGGAAACTCCGGAACGGTTTCCCGCGTGGGCGGGCGGCAGCTTAGAATGCATCAAGGCCGTCGTGGAAATCGACTGAAGTCGAAGGCGGCCGGCGCGAAAAACACTCCGCAGCGCCAACATATGCCGTGCATGCGGCTAGGAAATGTCGCCATGAGGCGGCGAGCGGGAAATGTTCCGATGTTCTGCGCGGCGATCGTACTGGTGGTTGCCGCGCTGGCAGGGCGGGTGTCCGCAGCCATCGTCCAGACCCGCGACGGGCGCAGCTTCGAGGGCGAGGTTTCCTTCGACCGGGGCAAATTGATAGTGAAGACCCCGCGGGAAGCGGTGCAGCTGGCGCTGGAGGACGTGAGAACGGCCGATCTGCGCGCCATCCCCGCCGCGCCGCAGCGAAAGGCATCCGCAGGCGCGCCGCTGCCCGGCCGCGGACTGCGGGCCGAATACTTCGGCGATGCCGACCACAACGAATTGAGGTTTGTAACCATCGACCCGGTCGTCGATTTCGACTTTCCCTCGGGATTGTGCGGCGACCCGCTGCTTTCCGAGACGTTTTCGGTCAGATGGACCGGATTCGTCACGCCCGCGTTCAGCGAGGAATACACATTTTACCTCGAGGTTGACGACGGCGCCCGGCTGATAGTGGGTGGCAACATCGTGATCGATCGTCTGCGCAGCCCGGCCGGCATTCACGCCGGCACGTTGAAGATGAAAGCCGGCCAGAAGTACGAACTGCGCCTGGAGTATCGCAACGCCGGCGGGCCGGCGCGGTGCAGGCTGTCGTGGTCCAGCCCCAGCCGCAGCCGCGAGATCATCCCGCCCGAGAATCTGTGGCTTCCCGGCAATCTCGTGTTGCCCTCGGCGAAAATCGTGTCGCCGCGCCATCTGAGCGCTCATCCCGGCACGCAGCCCATCGCCCTGGAAGCGTCGGTCGCGGACCCTGACGGACAGGTGCGCAAGGTGGAGTTCTACGTCGATGGCTACTCCGTCGGAACGGTTTCGCGCGAGCCCTGGCGGCTGATGTGGACCGACGCCGCGCCCGGCCGCCACCTGATACGCGTGCGCGCTACCGACAACAGCGGTCTGAGCAGGCTCAGCGAGCCGGTGACCATCGACGTCACGGGCGAGAGCGGGGCGATTCCGCCTCCGTGGATTGCCACGACGATCGGGCGGAGCAGCACGCGCGCCGGCGCGCGCGTTGCCGATGGGAAGTTCATTCTCGAAGCCCGCGGCGCAGGCATGTGGTTCGGCGACGAGTGGGGCAAGACCGACTCGTTTCTGCTGGTCCATCAGCAGCTCCCCGGGGATGGGGTGATTACCGCGCGTCTGGTCAGCCTCGAGGGCGATGAGGGCGCGGCGGGGATCATGGTCCGCGACGGCATCAGGGGCGAGCGCGCGCCGCAGGTTCTGCTGGGCTTTGCCCCGGGAACGGGAATCACCTTCCGCCGCCGCGAAAACCACTGGGAACAGTCCAAAGCCACTCAGGAAAAGGCCGACCTGCCATGCTGGCTGCGGCTGTCGCGCTACGGCAAACAGTTCACCGCGTGGTGGTCAACCGACGGCACGACCTGGCGCGCCATGGGCAGCCGCGACATGATCATGCGCGCTGGCGTCTGTGCGGGGCTGGCGGTGGCCGGCGCCGAGCAGAAGACCGTCAGAGCGGTGTTCGACAACGTGTCGGTCGTCCGCGGCTCGCCGTCCATGGAGACCACTTCTCCGGGCATTCTTCTGCGGAGCGGCTCGCTGCTGGTCTGCCAGATCGGCCAGATGAGCGACTCGGGTGTGAAACTCTTTCGCAACGAGGAACTGGTCATATACACCGCGCAGATAGCCCGGGTGATGTTCCGGCCCATAACCGTCGAACAGGCGCGGCGGATCGAGCCCGGGCGCACCGGCGTGCTGCTGTCCAACGGCGATTTCTTCGATGGCGAGTTCGCGGGCATGAAGGACGGATTCGTGCGCGTCAATTCGGTGCTCTTCGGTCCGCGGCGCTTTCACTGGTACAACGAGGTGCTGGCCATCGTGCTGCGCGATCCGGTGCCCGCAACGCCGCGGTTCGAGGTGGCCCTCGCCGACGGCTCGCTGCTGAAAGCGAAGGAACTGACGATTTCCGGCGAGAAACTCCGCGCCGTGGACGAGTCGGGCGTTTGCGTCGCCATCATGCCGCGCGAGCTGCTCACGATTCGCGCGATGGATTAGGCGCGGCGGCCGCCGCCGGTCAGACAGTACGCATGATGCTCTCGCCGCCGCGGATGGGAATCTCTTTTTCGCAACATCGAAACCGGCAATCGCGTCCTGTCCTTCTGATGCCGGCTTCGCACGGGCAATCATGAGGACCGGCAATGAGGCGATATCGGCCGGCTATTGTCGGCCGCCTGCCGGCGCGGTGAAATACGGGCATGAACCATCCACTTCCCTCGCTGCTGGCGGCTGTTGCGGCTGCGGCGTTCTGCTGCGCGGCGTCGGTCTTCGCCGCTGGAGAAGACATCGTCGCCGCCGGCGCCAAACTGGAGAAACTCTCCGACGAGTTCAAGTTCACCGAAGGCCCCGCGGCCGATGCCGCCGGCAACGTGTTCTTCACCGATCAGCCCAACGACCGCATCATGAAATGGGGCATCGACGGAAAGATGACCGTGTTCATGCAGCCCAGCGGCCGGAGCAACGGCCTGTGTTTCGATGCCCGCGGCAATCTTCTGGCGTGCGCCGATGAGAACAACGAACTGTGGCTGATCGATCCGGCGGGCAAGGTTACCGTGCTGGTGAAGGAATACGGCGGCAAACTGCTCAACGGTCCCAACGATGTGTGGGTGCGGCCCGACGGCGGGATCTACTTCACCGACCCGTTCTACAAGCGCCCATACTGGAAGCGCGGGCCCATGGAGCAGGACGGGCAGCACGTGTATTACCTTTCGCCCGACCGCAAAACTCTCAAGCGGGTTGCCGACGACCTCAAACAGCCCAACGGCGTCATCGGCACGCCCGACGGCAAAACGCTGTACGTGGCCGACATCGGGGCGCGCCGCACGTTCGCCTATGAGATACAGCCCGACGGCACGCTTGCCGGCAAGCGCCTGTTCTGCGAAATGGGCTCCGACGGCATGACGATCGACAACGAAGGCAACGTGTATCTCACCGGCAAAGGGGTGATCGTATTCGACAGCTCCGGCCGGCAGATCAAACACATCGAAGTGCCCGAACCGTGGACGGCCAACGTGTGTTTCGGGGGCGCCGATCGCCAGACGCTGTTCATCACCGCCGGGAAAAGCGTTTATACTCTGAAAATGCGCGTCCGGGGCGTCGGGTCGCAGTAATGTGCGGCGCTCTGCCGGCGCGACAGCCCGTGCATCTGGCGCGATGCGCCCGCCGATCAGGCAAGCACGCTTTCTATCTCTTTGAGCTCCTCATCGCTCAGCGGCGCTGCCGACGCCGCCGCAACGTTCTGGCGTATCTGTTCCGGCCGGCTTGCGCCGATCAGCGCGGAGGTCATCGCCGGCAGACGCAGAACCCATGTCAGCGCCATCTGCGCCAGCGTCTGGCCGCGCCGGGCGGCGATTTCGTTCAGCCGCCGCACCTTCGCCAGTTTCTGTTCGGTGATGTGCGCCGGCCGCAGAAAACCCCCTGGCGCCATAGCGCGCGAATCCTGCGGTATGCCCCTGAGATACTTGTCCGTCAGCAGTCCCTGTGCCAGAGGACAGAACGCGATTATCCCCAGCCCCAGGCGCTGTGCCGCCGGCACGAGGTCGCTTTCTATCCACCGGTCGAACATGTTGTAACTGGGCTGATGGATGATCGGGCGCACCCAGCCGCGCTGCTCGCACAGCATAACGGCTTCGGCCGTGCTGGCGCCGCGATAACTGGATATGCCCGCATATATCGCCTTGCCGCTGCGCACGGCCTGTTCCAGCGCGCCCATCGTCTCTTCCAGCGGCGTGTCTGGATCGGGCCGGTGGCTGTAAAAGATGTCAACATACTCCAGCCCCAGCCGCCGCAATGAGGCGTCCAGGCTCGCCAGAAGATATTTCCGCGATCCCCATTCGCCATACGGCCCGGGCCACATGCGGTAGCCGGCCTTGGTGGAAATGATCAGTTCGTCGCGCCACGCGCGCAGGTCTTCGCGCAGTATCCTGCCCACGCGCTCCTCGGCCGCTCCGGGCGGAGGCCCGTAGTTGTTGGCCAGATCGAAATGCGTTATCCCCAGATCGAATGCTGTGAACAGCATCCGACGGCAGTTCTCGTGAAGCGAGGTCTCATCAGCGTGTCTGGCGGCGTCGGTGCCCGGCGCCCCGAAATTGTGCCAGCATCCCAGACTGATCGCCGGAAGAAGCAGTCCCGACCGTCCGCAGCGGCGAAACCATCCATTCGCAATCCGCTCGTAGCGATCCGCAGCCGGTGTGTAATTCATGCGCCGTAATATAGGCCCGCCCGTCTCCAGCACAAAGGCCCGAAAACGCCGTCGGGCCATCCGCGACCGGACCGCGCTCCCCGCGTCGTCCGTCGCCCTTGTAGTCGGGGTATAATCGTGTACATTGCCCGAGCCGTGCGCCGCTGCCGCAGGGGCGCATGCAGTCGGCCGCGAACGGTGAGCCATCGGTGCCGGCCGGTCGAGCGCGTAGCTCAGCAGGTAGAGCAACGGACTTTTAATCCGTAGGTCCCGGGTTCGAGTCCCGGCGCGCTCAATGAGGGATTCCCCGGCATGTGCCGCGCGCCGCGCCCGCAGTCTGTCGGCTGGGGCGCCGGACTTGGGCTATTTGCCGGCATTCAGATACACCGCCGCCGCGCCGATCACGTTCACGTCGTCGGGGAACTTCGACCGCGAGATCTTCACCCGCTTGCGCGTGAACTCGAACGAAGCGTACTGGTTCAGCGCGTCGTCTATGCCGGGCATCATGAGGTCGGCGGCCGCGGACGTGCCGCCGGTGAACACGATGCGTTCGGGGTTGAACGTCTCGATGAGCAGGGCGATGCCGCGCCCGAGGTAATGGCCGACCTTCTTCATCACCTCCAGCGCCGTCTTATCGCCTTTTCTGGCGGCGTCGGCTACGTCGCGCGGCGTGAGATGATCCGGCTGAAGGATCGTGCTGGCGCCCCCGTCAAGCATTTCCCGGGCGATGCGCGTGATGCCCGCCGCTCCCACGTATGCTTCGACGCAGCCGGTCTTGCCGCATCCGCACGGCGCGCCGTTGTGCCATTCGGCCTTGAGATGTCCGAGCTCGGTGGCGGCATTGTCGGCGCCGACCACCAGATGTCCGTCGCATATCACGCCCCCGCCCACTCCCGTGCCCAGAGTCAGCACGATCAGGTTCGGGCACTTTTTCCCCGACCCGAAGAGGTATTCTCCCAGCGCAGCCGCATTGGCATCGTTCTGCATGCGCACCGGCAGATTCAGCGCCCCGCTGAGCTTGTCCGCCAGACGCACGCCCTTGAGGTTGGGCAGATTCGGGCTGGTGCGCACCAGTCCCTTCCACGGATCTATCAGTCCCGGACAGCCCACTCCCGCGCCGTTGACCTTTTTCAGCCCGCATTCCTTGAGAAGCCCCGCCACGGCCTCCGCCACGCGCCTGACGTACACGCTTATGGGGTCGTCAACCTGCGTGGGTATCGACGTCTGTTTCAGCACTTTGAACGGAGGACCCTCGCGCACGATGCCTATCTTGGTGTTGATGCCGCCGATATCGATTCCAATCGCATGCCGCATTGATATGGCTCCTGATTGTTCCGGCGCCCGCGCCCCGCGAGCGCAACGCCGGAGAGTTTATCGTTCGGCCCGACGCGGGCAATAGCCCTCGACCAGCGCCCCGCAGCGCGGCAGTGTTGACGATCATGCCGGCGGCGGTTACATGAGGGCGGCCAGTGCAGCCTCACACGAATCGCATTATCGGAAAGGAAAGGAGCCTGCCGTGCCCGCAAAAGCAAAGCCCGATCCGTCAATGAAGGTGATCCCCGCGCCGCGGCTTCCCTATGAACCGCGCGATCCGAAGAAGTACCGCCCGAACATAGGGCTGATCGCCTGCGGCGGTATCACCGCCACGCATCTGCGCGCCTACAAGGCCGCCGGATACAAAGTCGTGGCGCTGTGCGATCTCATACTCGAGCGCGCCGAGAATCGCCGACGGGAGTTCTATCCCGACGCGTTCGTGTGCACCGACTACCGCGAGGTGCTCAAACGCGATGACATCGAGGTGGTGGACATCGCCACTCACCCGCCCGAGCGGCTGCCGCTCATCCGCGATGCTCTTCTGGCCGGCAAACACGTGTTGAGCCAGAAGCCTTTCGTGCTGGACCTCGACAAAGGCCGGGAACTGGTGGAACTGGCCGATAAGAAGGGGCTGAAACTGGCGGTGAATCAGAACGGCCGCTGGTCGCCGGCGTGGAGCTACATGCGCCACGCCATCGACGCCGGATTGATAGGCGATGTTTTCTCCGTCCACATGGGCGTGCACTGGAACCACAACTGGATAAAGGGCACGGCCTTTGAAAAGGTGCGCCATGTGATCCTCTATGATTTCGCCATCCACTGGTTCGACATACTTACCACGTTCATGGGCGGGCGGATGGCCGACCGCGTATATGCCACTTTCCGTTCGTCGCCCTCTCAGGAGGCGAAACAGCCGCTTCTGGCCGAGGCGATTGTCGAGTATCCGGCGGCGCAGGCGTCGCTGGTGTTCGATGCCGATGTGCGCTGGGGCGACGAAAGCCGCACCTACATCGCGGGCACGAAGGGCACCCTGCGCCAGAGCGGGTCGAGATACTGGAAGGAAAAAGTCACGCTCTACACTCCGCGCGGATATTGCTCGCCGGTGCTGAAGGGCAAATGGTTCCCCGACGGTTTTCACGGCACCATGGGCGAACTGCTGCGGGCCATCGAGGAGAAGCGCCAGCCCAGCAATAGCGCCCGGAATAATCTCAACAGCCTCGCGCTGTGTTTCGCCGCCGTTGCCGCCGCCGAAACGGGCAAACCGCAGGTTCCCGGCAAGGTGCGCAAACTGGTGGCCTGAAAAACGCCGCGGGAAGCGCGTCGCCTGCTTACCCGGGCATCATCCGTTGTGCGTCGGGTCTTGTGCCCTGCGCCAGAAGCGGGTGGGAAACGATCGCCCCGGGCCGGTCAACCTGTCGCAATGTGGGGCTGCGGCGGGCGCTGGTCGTCGGGGTCGGGTTTGCCTGCGCCTGCAAAGGGTTCTATACTCGAAGCGTCGGCCGTGCCGAGGCCGTCCGGTGATGCATTATGCCCAGCAGCGAGCAGCCCCAACCTCAACCTCCGCCCGCAAGCGAACCGTCGCTGGAAGAGAGCGTTCGCGCGGCGATCGAGATGATTCGCCCGGCCGTGCAGGCCGACGGAGGCGACGTGCAATTCGTCAGCCTCGAGCCTGGCGGCATAGTGTGCGTGCGCTTCGAGGGAGCATGCGTGGGCTGCCCCAGCGCCGGCATGACGCTTCACATGGGCATAGAACGGTTTCTCCGCGAAAAGGTGCCCCAGGTCAGCGGCGTTGTCGCCGTCGATTAGCTATTGCCGCCAATGCCTGATCACGAGCACTGGATGCGGCAGGCGATCAACCTCGCACGCCAGGCGGCCTGCGTGGACGAGGTGCCCGTGGGATGCATCATAGTCAGCGATGCCGACGGCACGATTGTCGGGCGCGGCTTCAACCTGCGCGAGTCGCGCAGCGACCCATCGGCACATGCCGAAATCGTCGCTATGCGGCAGGCCGGCGAAAAACTGGGCCTGTGGCGGCTGGTCGATTGCACGCTGTTCGTAACGCTCGAACCCTGTCCGATGTGCGCGGGTGCCATCGTCAACGCCCGCATACCGCGGCTGGTTTATGGCTGCGACGATCCCAAGGCCGGCTCCGTGCGCACGCTCTACCGTCTGTGCGAAGATCCGCGGCTCAATCACCGCGTGGAGGTTACGCCGGGCGTGCTGGCCGGCGAATGTGCGGCGCTGCTCAGGGAGTTCTTCCGGCGGCGGCGCAACGGAACGCCGGGCTGAGGCAACGGCGCTGGTCAGCCGGCGTCGGAGGGTTGACCAGCGCATCTCGCAGCGCGATTACGGAGGAGACATATCGTGAACCGCTGGCGTTTCCTGCTTGTCGCGACGCTGTCATGCATCTGTGCACAACTGGCAATGGCGGCCGGTCCATCCACCCGGCGCGCGGATGAGGCGGTTGCCGTGCCCGTCGGTCTCATTTCCGCCGCCCTGGGCAAGGGCACGATGGATGACGAGGTTTACACCATCGTCAAGCCCCGCAAGGACCTTCTCGTCTCGCAGATAGATATGGGCGACGTACCGGCCGCCGCGGGTCTGGCGTCGGTGTTTCATTTCTTTCCCTGCCCGTGCGGCAAGACCAATCTCATCGGGCAGTTCTGCGTCGCCGACTATGAACTCAACGTAGTTGTGGACGAACTGCGCAAGGCCGATATACAGATAGCCTCCGTAGCCCCCATGCTGCTGGGCGAAAAGCCCCGTGTGTTCATCATACGGTTTTTCGCTCGCGCCGAGGCCGCCGGACTTGTCGAAGGTCTGCGCAACGCTTTGCGCTGGACCAGCGACAAACCCAAACCGCGCAAATGAGATACAGCCCGCCTCGTCCGGACCGCCTCGACGGGCATTCCACCATTCAGGGGGCATCAGCGCCGGCGCGTCCTGCGCCGCGACGGTTCCTGCGAGAACTCCTTGCGCCAGCGTTCGGCCAGAGCCTTGTGAAGCCGCTGCCGCAATGCCGTGGGCAGCGCGTAGGGTTTGCCGGCCTTGTACAGAGTTATGGTTTTGCGGACGTTATCGACGACGACTTTGCAGGGATTGCAGCCGGCAAGGTGCTGTTCCAGGTCCTTGCAGATGCCCGGGTCTATATCGCCGTCAACGTATTCGTTGATGGCCTTCAGCAGGTCCTCGCATTTCATGGCTGCCTTCACAAATACATATGATGCGCCAGCCGGGCGGACGGTTACACGCCCCCGGGGGCATCGTGATCGTGGTCCGGACGCAGGCGCCTGCGCTCGTCGCCGAAATGCCGCGTCAGCAACTCGCGCAGCATCAGCCTTGCGCGCATCAGCCTTACCTTGGCGTTGGCCACGCTGATGCCAAGAGCCCTGGCGGCCTGCTCCGTGGAAAGACCTTCCACGTCGCGCAAAAGGAATACCAGACGATACTTCTCGTCCACCTGCTCCAGCGCTTCATCCAGCAGACGGCGCGTTTCGCGCTGGCGGATGATCCGCTGCGGGTCGTCGCGCCATTCCGCTATGAACTCCGGATGAGGCAACGGGCCCTCGTCGTCGGGACCGGCATCGAGCGAAACGGCCGGACGGCTGCGCCGCCTGCGCAACACTCTCAGCGCATGATTGGTGGCTATCCGGACCAGCCACGTATGAAACTTCGCCTCCTCGCGGAAACCCTTAAGGTGCTCTATGGCGCTCAGAAACGTTTCCTGCACCACCTCTTCGGCGTCGTGCCGGTCGCGCACGATCCTCCTGGCCAGCGTGTAGATCGGCCCCTCGTACTTCCGCACGAGTTTCTCGAAAGCCGCGAAATCGCCGGTGCGGGCGGCACGAACCATTTCCGCATCGGGATCGGGCGCCTTCACTGTTCGCAGCGATGCCACGCGCTCATTCTAATCCGCACGCCCCTCCGCCGCGAGCCGGCGGCAGGGCAGGAGATGATCCAGGCCACGAAACGGGATTGCCTGTTCACGGGGCGCGGGATGCATCTGATGCCCGACCGGCGACCGGCTTGGCCGCGTCGGGCAGCGGCGCGCCGCGGCGCAGGCTCAGCATCCAGTCGAACACCTCGCCTTCGCTGTACGCCCTGGTCCAGCAGTCGTGTCCCATTTCAAAATACTCGGTGAAACGGGCGCTGCCGCCGAGCCGGTTTATGCGGTCGCACATCTCCCTGGCGGCGCCGCAACTGCGGAACGGATCCATCGTGTTGTGGAAGCACCATATCGGCACGCGCGTCAGGCGCGGCGCGTCGTCGTAATTGACAGCGCTGCACATGGGCGCAAGCCCGGCGAACCGTTCCGGATGTGCCGCGCCTACCGTCCATGTTCCGTCGCCGCCGTTCGACAGCCCCGTCAGAAACACGCGGTCCGGGTCGGTCCCGGGATAGTCCCGCAATACCAGATCAAGCGTGGCCATTGCCAGCCGCGTGTGGTAATCGCCCTGCCAGTCGGTATCTGATTGCGGGAAAACCACCACGAACGGGAACGTCGCCGCCCGGTTATTCACCTCCGGACCCAGCCCGACCGTCACGCACTTGCGGCCGTCGTTGCCGCCCTCCAGCACGCCGTGCAGGAACATTATCACCGGAAACTTCGTCTTGCCGTCGTAGTTGTACGGGATGAACACGGTGTAATACCGGCGCTGGCCCTCGAACTCGAAACTCTTCGTCTGAAAGCCGGTTCCAGGCGGCGCGCCGGGGTTATCCCAGTTGATATGGCGGGCGCTGCACCCGCCTATCACCGCGCCGCTCAACATCACCAGAACCGCTGCAATCCGTTGTGAAACGCTTCTCATAGTACTTCCCTTGCAGATGTCCCGTCGGATAATCGACAATCGGTCCGAGCCGGCTTGCGTGAAATCATGGGCCGGCTCCTCTTCCCAGAGCGGCAGTGTTATAGCAGACGCGCTTGCCGCCCGCTAACGTCTCAAAACCACGCGGCAGAGTCCTGTGGCCGTGTCCGGAGGTCACGATATGCCGGGAAAAAGCCGAAGGTGGGAGTTGAACCCACAACCCCCGCTTTACGAAAGCGGTGCTCTGCCATTGAGCTACTTCGGCCAGATACAGCCTCCTGCCGGCCATCCTTGTATCGGTCCGTCCGACCGCAGACAATAACATCGCCGCCGCAGTCGTTCAAGCGCTCCGGCCGGCGCTGCTGAAGACGGTGAAACGCACGTGATAATATGCCTCGGCACCACCCCGGCGGTACAGCGCGTGATGGTTTTCGATCGATTGACCATCAACGCCGTCAATCGCGCCGCCGAGGTTACGGAAGCCCCCGCCGGCAAAGCCGTTAACGCCGCCAGGGTCGTCCGGGCAATCGGCGCCGAGCCGCTGGCGACGGGTTTCGTGGGCGGCCAGCGCGGAAATCGGTTGTGCCGGATGCTCGACGAAGCCGGCGTGCCCCGCGATTTCGTGCAGGTCGAGCCTTCGACGCGGCTGTGCGTCACGCTGATCGATCGTACCGCCCGCACCCACACCGAACTCGTCGAGGAAAGCAGGCCCGTGCCGCCGGAAGCGTTCGACGAGCTCGAAGCGAAATTGCGCGCCTGGCTCCCGCGGGCGTCGGCGCTGATCATGTCCGGCACGCTTACCCCCGGCGCGCCGCAGGATTTCTACGGGCGATGCGTCCGGCTGGCAGCACAGGCCGGCGTCTTGACCGTTGTCGATGCGCGGGGCCGGCCGCTGCTGGAGGCCGTCGCACAGCGGCCCACAGTCGTCAAACACAACCGCGCGGAACTGCTCGGCACGCTCGGTATGGCCGACGATTCTCCGCAGGGCGTGCGCCAGGGCATGCTCCGGCTGCTGGATATGGGCGCTGCCGGCGTAGTGGTAACCCTGGGGGCCGAGGGGGCATTGGCCGCCTCGCGCGATGGCTTCTGGCGTATTTCCTCGCCGCGCGTCGCGGTCGTCAACACCATCGGCGCCGGCGACTCCTTTGCCGCCGGACTGGCGGTGGGGCTGGTCGAAGGCCGTCCTCTTCCCGAAGCGTGTCGTCTGGGCGCCGCGTGCGGGGCGGCCGATGCCATGACGCCTCTGGCAGGCGATGTCAGACGCGACGACGTCGAACGCCTGCTGGCGGAGGTGCATCCTGAACCGATCGACTGACAAAGCGATCCACGTGCTGCGGCGTGCCGTCGGTATCGCCGCGCGCACATCGCTGTCGCTGCTGGTTGCGTCGGTGCTGTCTGCTGCCGCCACGCAGCCGGCGATGCGCAGCGCGCATATCGCCGGCGTGCCGCACGTGCTTCAGAAGCCGGGCTTCGGCGGCGAAGCCTGCGCCGAGATGTTCCTGCGCAAGATGGGCGTTCGCTGGACGCAGGACGACCTCTTCAATGTTTCCGGCGCAGATCCGGCCTTGGGGCGCGGCTGCATCCCAGAAGAACTTGCCGCGGCCCTGAAGCGTGCGGGCATGGATTCTGCGCAGGCCCGTCATCGCGTCGATGCCGCCAGCGGCGCTGCCCTGGCGGCGCAGTTCGGGGCATTGCTTGCCGACCTTGCCCGCGGTGTGCCGTCCATTGTCCGCGTGCGGTGCAACGCCGGCGACGCCGCCGAAGCAGCAGGACATTTCTGGCTCGTAATCGGCTACGACGGCGCCGGCGATGAGGTGATATATCACGATCCCGCCGAAGCCGACGGCGCAAACCGCCGCATCGGGCGCGAACAGTTCTGCAAGCTTTGGCCGCTGGGTTCTGACGAAGTCGCGGCGATGGTCGTCCGCATACCGCTGATGCCGGCACGCATGGCGCCTCCGCCGGCGCGCACCGAAGGCTTCGCTCCGGCCGATTACGCGCAGCACGTGATTGCCCTGCGGCGCGGAAAACTCCCGCAGGGATTCACGGTGGTGGTGCAGCCGCCGTTTGTGGTGGTGGGCGACGAACCTCCAGCGACCGTCCGGCAACGGGCCGCCAATACCGTCAAATGGGCGGTTGACCGTTTGAAGAAGGACTTCTTCGCGAAAGACCCCGACGCCATCATGACCGTCTGGCTCTTTCGCGATCGCGACAGTTACGACCGCTACACGCGCGAAATCTTCCGCGATACGCCCTCCACGCCGTTCGGCTATTACTCGAGCATCCATAAGGGCCTGATAATGAACATAGCCACCGGCGGCGGCACCCTCGTTCACGAGATAGTTCATCCATTCATGCACGCCAACTTTCCCGAGTGTCCGCCGTGGTTCAACGAGGGACTGGGGTCGCTCTATGAGCAGTGCGGCGACCGCGACGGACACATATGGGGCTACACCAACTGGCGCCTGCCGCACCTTCAGCGCGCCGTTCGCGCCGGCAAACTGCGCTCTTTCGAGGAGCTGACCGGAATGGATGCCCGGCGCTTCTACGGCGATGACAGTGCCATACATTACGCACAGGCGCGCTACCTGTGCTATTACCTTCAGGAGAAAGGTCTGCTGGTGCGTTTCTACCGCGAGTTCACCGCTGCCGTCCGCGACGATCCCACCGGCTGCAGAACGCTTCAGAAAGTGCTTGGCGAGAAGGACATGGATCAGTTCATGAAGAAATGGGAGCAGTTTGTAATGGGGCTGCGGTTTCCATGAGCGTCTTGCGCAGTTCCGGCACGGACGGGGCTGGCGCGATGTCTGTATCTGGCGTCTGTCACAGCACGAACCTCGCCGTCCGCAGCGGCCGGCCGATGACGTACTGCACGTGCTCGGCCAGCAGCCGATTGATCGGATCGGATTGTGCCCGCGACAGCGACGGAAGACGCGAGGTCAGTCCGCCGGCCAGCAGGGTCAGCATATAACGGACCGCGCCCAGCAGCCGGCCGTCGATGACGAAACGCTGCGCCTGGGCGCCCTCGCATGTACGGCACACCACGCCGCCAAGCGCCGGGGCAAACGATACGCGCCCCTGGCTGGCGACCGGCTGTCCGCACAAACGGCACGTCTGGAGCTGCGGCAGCAGCCCGGCCTCGCGCAATACAAGCAGTTGGAATGCCACGAACGCCTGCTCGACCCGCGGCGTGGCGAGTTCGGCCAGCGTGATCCGAAGCATGTCGAAGACCGCCGGCTGGGGGTCGCGCTCTTCGAACAGCGAGCAGACGAGCTCTGCGGCATGAAATCCCAGATACAGCCCGCGCAGGCTCCGTCGCAGAGGCAGATGCCCTTCGCGCAGGCGCCATTCAGTGAGTGTGAGCAGGTCTTTTTCAGGACGGTCGCTGAATACGGCATCGCCTTCTTCCAGCAGGTCGATGCCGCCGCCGAATCTGCCGGCGCCGGCTCTGGTTGTGCGGTGCGCGCCTTTGGCTATGACGCGCAGCAATCCATGCTCGCGCGACAGAAGAAGCAGCACCTGCGACGTTTCGCTGTATTCCACCGTGCGCAGGCATATGCAGCGGTCGGCCACCAGCGGCATCGCGCTGATTATAACGCCGCCGCGCGCTTCATTCGGCCGACGCCCTGGGCTGCTGATACAGTTCGGCGCGGAAGTTATGAAGTACCGCGATCACCTGCGGCGGAGGCATCGACAGGGGCGGCGACGGGGGCACCTGAAGGTATTCCAGCGTGCGCTGAAGTATCCTTCCCGCGGCCGGCGCCGACACCGTTCCGCCGTAGTGTCCCAGCCGCCGGTCGGGCTCGTGGATGGTCATGGCGATAACCACCCGCGGATTCTCCAGCGGCGCCCCGGCGATGAAGGTGCTGTTGAACAGGTCGCTGGCATAGCCCGCGCGCCCCCGGCTGACATGCGCCGTGCCGGTCTTCCCGAAGAAGTTCCAGTAAGGGCTGCGCGCTTTCGTGCCCGTGCCGCGGACCACCACATCGGCCATTATCCTGCGCATCAGCGCCGCCGTCTGTTCGTCGATCACCTGCGGGCACGAGGATGCGGCGCCGGCACTACGGGGGTCGGGCACAAGATCACCCCGCGCATCTATCCTGCCGAGCACGATGCGCGGTTTGATCAGCCGCCCGCCGTTGGCGAAAACCGAAAACGCACGGGCCAGCTGTACGGGCGTGACCATCAGTTCATAACCCTGAGCGACCGATTCGGTGCTGTAGCGGGTCCATCTCGGCAGGGGATTGAGCCTTCCCTCGTCTTCGCCGGGCAGTTCTATGCCGGTTACCTGCCCGAAACCGAACGAGCGCAGCGCGCGGTGGAGGCTGGCGTTGCCCATGCGGGCGCTGAGCATCGCCATGCCGATATTGCTGGACTTGACCAGCACATCCCATGTGCACAGCCGCCCGTAGAAATGCACGTCGGTAACGCGCCTTCCGTATGGAGTTACATAGGTTATGGCGGGAATGGGCCACAATTCCTCAGGACGCGTAACGTTCCACGCCAGAGCCGGGCCCATTATGAACGGCTTTATCGCCGACCCCGGCTCATACGGCACGACAACGCTGCGGTTGAGGCGCATTTCGGCGGTGGAGTCGCCCAGGTTCTGGGGATGAAAAGTCGGCCAGTTGGCCAGGGCCAGCACCTCGCCGGTATGCGGATTGATCACCACCGCTTCTCCGCGCGGGGCGCGAAAGGTTCGGCACGCCTCGGCCAGCTCTTCCTCCACAATGGACTGTATCGCAGCATCCAGCGTAAGCATGATGTGCCCGCCGTGCTGCGGCAGCACGAAATCGTCGGCGGCTATGGAAATCGGTCTGCGCCGCGCGTCTTTCTCCACCCTCCGCCAGCCGTCGCGCCCGGCCAGCTCGCGATGATACCTCAGTTCCACCCCTTCCAGCCCCTGTCCGTCAGCCCCGACGGTACCCAGCACGTGGGCGGCCAGCGACCCCATCGGATAAACCCGCGCGCACATCGGTTCCACGCCCACCCCGGGAAGATTCAGCGCCGTCACCGCCTCGGCCACGCGGTCCGACATGTGCTCGGCGACGCGGATATACCGTTCGCCGGCATTCTCGCTGATGAGTCTGACAAGGTCGTCCGTCCGGCAATCGAGTATCGTTGCCAGGCGCGCCAGATCCATGTCCATCTGATTGAGGTTGCGCCCGTTCTGCTGATAGTGACGCAGCATGAACGCCGGGTCGATGTACACGCCCGCCGTCTGGATGGTGCCGGCCAGCTCATGGCCGTTGCGGTCGTAAATCGACCCGCGCCTGGCGACCACTCTTATCGTTGTATGCGTCTGGCGCCGGGCTGAAAGCAGATGCTGCTGGCGGAAGCACGTCTGGAGATATGCCACGCGCACCATCAGCGCCAGCAACAGCGCGATGATGACGCCGAGAATGGTCAGCGCGCGACCAGTGCGAAAAAGCAGCATGGCGGTGAGCCCGTCCGATAATGAATCGGCGCATTCGCGGCGCCGTCATGAATGGAAAAAAAGGATTCACCGGTGCCGCGCCGATGCCAGCCTCTGCGAGGACGGCCTGTCGGGCAATGTGAACTCCGGCACAAGCGCCATGTCCTCGCTGATGCTGCGCCGCACGGCCTCCGGCGACGTGACGATTCCTATCTGAACGTGCTGATTCCACAACCTGGCCTGTCGGCTCTGAATGCGCGACTGAAGAGCCACTATCCGGTGGTTGATCTCCAGTTCCTGATGCCGCAGCGCCAGCATGACGGCCCCGCCGCCCAGCATGAAGAGTATGCACAGCGCGAGTTTATACATGGCTCGACGTCGCTGCTCAGCCGTTGGAGCTCCTCGGCGGCAGCTTGAGGACTGTTCCGGGTTTCAGCACGTCGTTGCTGCCTATGACTTCGCGGTTCAGTTCGCGGATGCGCGCTACCGCGCTGCCGCTGCCGCATTGCGTGACGGCTATGCGCCAGAGCGTATCGCCCGGCCTGACGGTATAAGGGGCGGCGGCGGGTTCGCTGCGATCCTGTGCCGGCGGCACGGCCTCTGGCGCTGTCTGCGCCCGGCCGCCGGACGGCGCGGGGATCACATAGGTCTGCCCGACCACCACGCAGTTGGGGTTTGCCGTCAGCGAGGGGTTGGCCCGTATTATCGCATCGCGGTTGGCTTTGGTATTGGCGCCGAGGTGCTGGGCGGCCCACTTCGATACCGTATCGCCGGGTTTGGCTACCACCTGTAGCGTTCCGCCGCTGGTCGCTGCTTCGTTGCGGGCGCGGCTGTCAGAGCCGCCGGGCGCGGCACCCTGCGGCGCGCTGCCCGCGGTGCTTACGCCGGCGGAGGCCGTGGCGGCTTCCTCACGACGCTCGTCGCGCACCTCTATCACCCGCGTGCCCGTGCCCGGTGGCACGGTAACGACCGCCCGCGGCGGAGGGTTGGCGGCGCCGCCGGTCGGCAGCGGCCTGTCGTGATGCACTTCATTGAGCACGACCGGACCGGGCAGCGTCCGGCGCGTGCCCGGCGTGCTTGCGCTGTCCAGCACGTTCTGCATGGTGTTCAGCAGCGGCGCCTGCGGCACCCGACGGGCGTTGTCCCAGTAACTCGTCAGGAACATCCCCATCACGATCACGAACGCCAGCACCACCAGAAGGCTCAGTTTGCTTCCCGTCGTCATGGCATCCTCTATCCACGTTTTCGTATGGCCCGCATCAGCGCCGACCGGCTGCGCGGATTGCGGGCTGTCTCGGCCTCCGCGGGGCGCAGGGGCTTGCGGGTCAGAATCTCCGCTGTGCCCGACTTCTGAAGCGCCCGGAACGCCTGCTTCACCAGCCTGTCCTCCGTGGACTGAAAGCTGATGACCACCATCCGCCCGCCGGCAGCAAGCAACTGCGGACCTTTCTCAAGCAGAACCTTCAGGTTCTCCACCTCGCGGTTCACATAAGCGCGCAGCGCCAGAAAAGTGCGCGTGCACGGATCGATCCTCGTCGCGCCTCGCCGGGGGATGACGCTGCGCACCACTTGCGCCAGACGTCCCGTAGTAGTAATCGGCAAGCCGCTTCTTATCTCCCCACAAATCCTGCGGGCTATCCGCCGCGCGTAACGCTCCTGCGCAAGTTCATACAGGACGTCGGCCAGCTCCTTCTCGCTCAGAGTCTTCAGCACGTCGGCGGCCGTGTGCGGTATCCGCGGATCCAGCCTCATGTCCAGCGGCATATCCTCCGCGAACGACAGCCCGTAGCGCCGCTCGAAGAACTGATTGGCGCTCGGGCCGAGGTCGGCCAGAATCGCATCGACCGCCTGCACGCCCGCGGCAGCGACCACATCCTCCAGCTCCGCGAAATTGGCGTGGAAAAAACGCATACGGCACGGCATGCCCTCGAGTCGGCCGCGCGCGAACTCCAGATTCGCCGGATCGACATCCAGCGCTATGAGCAGTCCATCGGGACCGATCCGCTCGGCTATCGCCAGGGCATGGCCGCCGCGACCGACAGTGCAGTCGGCCACTACCATCCCCGGGCGCAGCGCCAGCATTTCCATCGTTTCCCGAAGAAGCACCGGCTCATGACCCGCATCAGGCAGCTCCATGCCGGCGATATTATCGGTCCGGCGCCCGCGACTTCTGCACCTCCGGAAACGAAAACGAAATGCCGCACGCTAGATACAGGCAAGCTCCCCCGACGGCGGTGTGCCGCTTAGCGATCTGCGCTGCGGGCGTCTGTCCTGGAAGACATCCGTGCCAGCACCAGCCAGATGGCCAGGGTAGCGCTCAGCGCCCCGCCCATCCACAACCACGGACCGGCCGAGCTATCTGAAGCACGGGCCAGCGCCATGGCGGCAACCGCCGGCCCGCACAGCGCGGAGATTCCCGACGCCTCATCCGCGCCCGCAAACTCCGCACGCAGATAACACAGGATAGCACCTCCCACGGCGGCGCAAAGCGCCAGCGTCGCAGCGATAAGCAACCAGCGTGGGCTGTTTCGGAGAAGATGGCGCCATATGCTCAGAAATATTATCCACAAGACGAGATAAACCCATGCCGACACGACATTTACAATTGGCCGCGATGCCAGCAATGCCGCCAGATGTACAAACGGCCAGCTCGTGGCGGCCACGGCCGCGACGGTGTATGCGTTGGGCATGAGCAGCGGGAAAAGGGCCGCCACAGCGCAGAATTGCGTGAACAGCATGACCTCGACCGCCGCGCGCTCTGCCGGACGGACGAACTCATCCGACAGCGGTATCCGCGCGGCGCTGAGCAGCAGGGCGGCCAGTTGCACCGTCGCCCATATCGCCAGAGCGACTGACGATACCGCGCTGCGGGATTGAACATGCCCGACCGTGCTGGACATAACTCTGTGCAGGATCGTCGCTTATCACTGACAGCACCCGCTGAAGCGCCGTTCCGGCAACATCGCTGCGCAAGTGCCGTTCGGTTACTTGTCGCCGGCGGTCTTGCCGGCTTGCGACTCGGCTTTCGCCTCGGCCGCGGCGGCTGCGTCGGCCCGTTTCTGTCCCCGAACGCCGAGTATGATGCCGAACTCGTAAAGCAATACCAGGGGCACCATCAGGGCGATAGTGGCCGTGATGACGTCGCCGGGGGTTATGGAAGCGGCCACGATAAGCAGCACGAAATACACCACGCGGCGTGCGCGGCGCATGGAATCGGGTTCGACTATGCCGATGCGTATGACGGCCGCCACCACAAGCGGCAGTTGAAACGCCAGCCCGAAAACCACCAGCATCATCACCACCAGGTCTATGTACGTGTCCAGCGTGATGTGCGGTGCCACGAGGCTCATGGGCAGAAACAGCAGGACGCTGGTATGCCCATCGACGTAGTACTTGAGTTTGCCTTCACGGCGATTGAACCACATCGATTCATCGGGAGGGTCGATCGGGTCGCCGTCGAGCGACGGCACGCGCACAAGGGGCTGCGTGGCCGGGACTGCCACGCGCGGACTATCGCCCTCGGGCATGGGAAACCACGTGGTGGCGCCGACAAAGAAATCGAGCGACCAGGGAAGAACCAGAAAATAGACGAAAAACATGCCGGCGATGAGCAGCGTTATGCTCAGCGGCAGATAGCGCGTAACCCATTTCCGTTCATGCGGATACAAGCCGGCCGCCACGAACAGCCAGAATTGATACAGCACCCACGGCGCCGACAGGGCAGCGGCGCTTATGAGGCTTATCTGGATGTACACCATGAACGCCGAGCCGACCTCGGTGATGAACACCTGCGGCGTGACGTTGTGTTTCTTGAGCGTGTTGTACAGAGGTGCTACGAATGCGGTAACTACCTGCGTGCCGAAAACGAGGCACACCAGAAAGACTATCACAAACCCCAGCAGCGCCAGTATCAGTCGCCAGCGCAGCTCTTCCAGATGCTCCCCGAGCGTCATGCGATACTGCTCGGGGTCGTCCACCCAGACGGGCTTTTTCTTTTTGCGCTTCGACTGCTGCTCGGGCTCGCTTTTGACGGCCGTGTCGGTCATCGGTCCTATTGTACGGAGATGCGCTCGGCTTCACCAACGATTGCCGACCGAGGCGCGGGCTGGTTATTTCCTGTCCGTCTCCAGTTCCGGCGGCAGGGGCACTTCGATATCGCGCGGCGTGGGTCTTCCCATATCGTCCATCGGGCTGAGAAAAACCACGAAATCGCGCGGCTGAAAGTGAACACGGGTAAGCCGCTCCAGCACACTTCTGCGGGCTTTGAGTGCATCCTGGCCCGTATGCACCAGCACCGGCACCCATCCGGCGCGTTTTACCCGTGCGGCCGTGATCTGTCGCGACGGGTCGGCGTTGGCCACGCCGTAGCACGAATCCCAGATGAGAATTATTCCCTTGTGGTCCTTTTCTATGGTAGGGGGGTAGTACTCGGCGGACCGATCCCAGTTGCTGGGGCTGAGATCCAGATGATAGTAGATTTCGCGGTCGGGCGCCATCAGCCGGGAATAGCGATCGCGCCACGGGCATTGTGCGGCATACCAGCGGGCCATGTCGCGCGCCCGCTGCGACTCGAAGGTCAGCTGCACCGGTACCACGCGATAGAAGAGGTTGATCACCGCGGGAAAGAGCACGGCCAGCCCCGCCCACATCACCGGACGCCGCCAGGACATGCGCTGAAAAACCCATTCCCAGCCCTTTGCGGCGAGCAGCGCCCACATGGGTGCGACCACCAGCATGTAACGCAGTTCGCCATTGCTGCTCCACATGCCGCGCCAATAGAGGAAACTGTGTCCTGCGAGCACGAACAGCGCCAGCAGCGCTATGAGCACATCGCATCGCCGCCGATGATCCGGACCGAACAGCGCCTGCCACAGGCGCTGCCACGGCCGGGCGGCCGGCGCGGTGGTGGTCGGGCCTTCCGTCCCGCGTATGGTCAGGATGATGCCGGCCAGCAGCGCCGGAAAAACCAGCGGCGATATCACCGCCGGCAGCGACGCGACGAAATGCAGCAGATGTCCGGCCTGGTAACTGCTGGTGCTGGAGTAGGGCCATTGTTCAGGCAGCCAGCGGTACCACGGATAGGAGTATGGTCCGGTGAGGTACCATCCGGCGTAACTCCATATGCCCAGAGGAGCGACCAGCAGCGGCAGATAACACCATGCCCCGTGCAGCACAAGCGCGAGCGCCGCTCCGGCGAGCATGATGAAGCCTTCCGGCCGGGCGGTCGGCATGAGCCCGGCCAGCACCGCCAGCAGCAGCCATTGCCTGCGCTGATACGCCAGAAAGGCGCCAGCCATGAGCAGCACGAACGGCAGCTCCGTCAGTTCGCTGAAAGAATGCAGAAACACCAGCGGCTGGCCGAGCAGAAAGATCAGCGCCAGTTCAGGATGTCTGTGCCCCTGGCGTGCGGCGATGCGCGCGGTGAGCAGACCCGCTGCCACCGCGATGATCATGCTGAATATCCGCACGCCGGCGCGCCGTCCCAGAACGGCCGGCAGGGCGTAGATGATGGTGCAGAAAGGTCTGCCCCAGACGTTGGTCATCAGATGCGGCTCGTCGAAGGCGAAGCGCGCATACAGATAGTGCGTGCAGGCGTCGCCTTCGAGAAAGCCCTCGGAGAAAAGCCCGGCCGCTGCGGAAAGTGCAGCGAATACCGCCACGGCAACGGCCGCGGCGAACCACCTGCGCGCTGTACCGGAATCGGCCGCTGGTATGGCTGTGGCGCTGCCCATGCAGAACCATCATTATGCCGCGCGGCGAAGCTGTTGGGTACGCGGCGCACCGCGGGCAGGCATGGCAGCGGCCGGCGCGCCAAGAACGAACGCGTAAAGGCGCAGCAGATGCCGCAGGTAGCGCAGTTGCTCGCGCAGACCCAGTTTTGAGTGTCCGGCGTGCCGCGCGGCAAAGTGTATGGGCACTTCGACGACGCGCCGCGGCCGGCATTTGCACAACAGCTCGAGGGCTATCTTGTAGCCGGTGGGATTGAGCAGTCCCCGCGCCCGCTCGAACAGCACACGATGCAGGGCGAAAAACCCCGACATCGGATCGCGCACCGCGCCCGCTATGGGCCAGGCCAGCAGCGTTGCCGCCCAGGAGTTCAAGCGGCGCAGCGCCGGCCACTGGCCGGCGACGGCCGCCCCGTGAACATGCCGCGAGCCGATGACGAAGTCCGCCTCGCCTCTTTCCAGAGGCGACAGCAGCGCGGGCACGCTCTCGGGCGGATGCTGAAGGTCGGCGTCCATTACCGCCAGCAGCTGTCCGTCGGCGGCCGACAGCCCCTGCACCACCGCGCCGCTCAAACCGTCCGTGGGGCGTCGGCGGACGAGGAGTCTGACAGGATAGAACTCCGACAGTTTCCCGCAGACTTCCAGAGTCCCATCGGTGCTGCCGTCGTCCACGACGATGATCTCCCAGACACGCGCGCGCAAGGCCGCGGCCAGCCGCCTGAGAAGTTCGGGCAGATTATCGGCCTCGTTGAGCGTGGGAACGATTACTGATATGGTCGGCGCGTCCACACCGGGTTTATCGACACGCGGGCACGGTCGGTGAAGCCGCGCTGGCGCATTGGCGCGGGCATGGTAACGATTCCGTTCACGGCGGGAGTATGTCGAGTTTCGAGCTCCCGCAATGCGGACAGACGCACGATTGTCGCGGAGATGCCGCGGGACGTATCTGCGACGTGCGCCCGCAGTCGAGGCAGCGGGCTTCGACGAATCTGTACGCGGTATCCTGACCACAGGACGGACACTTGCGCACATTCTGCCGTCCCGGAACCAGCGGTATGGGCGCGACGAAGACATGGCCGCACTTCTCGCAGCGCCAGCGCGACTGCGGTCCCCGTGTCGTGCTCCACGGCCACAGCGCCCATGCCGCAGCCGATACGACCCCCAGCGCTATCGCCCAGACCAGAGGATTGCGCAACAGGGCCGGTACGCCCGACCGGCGGGGCGAAGGTCCATCGAGGCGCTGCTCCGGACGGCTGTCGAACATCAGTCGCTCATTGTAGCGGCGATGGTGTATGCGGGTATTGCCCTGCTGTCCCCGCAGCGGGCATCATCATTTCGGGATGTACCACCAGCATACATTGCCGGCTTTGCGGCTCTGGCCGATTATCGTGCCTGAAGGATCGCGGATGAAGGTGGAGGAGAAGTCCACCGCTTCGGCGTGTCCGTCGGCAAAGGCGATATTGGCCCAGAAGGGCGCGTCGCCGGCCTGGTCGTAGGTGAATGAGCCGGTGCCCCCGCGCCACCTGTGCCAGCGGAATACCTTGCCGCGCTTGCCGGGATTCGGGCCGTATCCCCATGGCCAGTTCTGTGCCGGCGGCTCGTAGAAGAGCACGAAGCGACTGCCGTTGGGCAGGCGTCCCAGCCGCTTGTTCCACGGGCTTTCGCCGAAATCCGATTCGTCCACCGACGGGTGGCGGGCGAGCGCGTAATCATTGAAAAAGTAGCTGCTGCCGGTGTATTGCCACAGCGACGGCATCCAGCATATCTGCGGGTAGTATTCGTGCAGGTCGTAGCCTTTGTCGCTGCCGCACTTGTAGATGTCGTAGCGCCCGATGCCGGTGTAACGGTTGAGCACTCTGTTCTGCGGCGCCGGCAGATAGCCGTCGATGGTCACGCACTCGCCGGTTCCCTTGTCGTCGTATGCGTATGACGGACCGCCGCAGATGTACAGCGTGCCGTCCATGTTGTTGTGCTGCCAGGGGGGTATGTACGGCAGATAACCGGCGTTGTCCTGGGCATACATGTGCACGGCGGCGGCCAGCTGCCGCAGATTCGACAGACAGGCCGCCGACAACGCCGCCTCGCGGGCGCTTCGCAGCACCGGCAGAAGAACTGCCATCAGCAGCGACATGATGGCTACCGATACCAGCAGCTCAACAAGGCTGAAGGCGCTGCGCGCATTTGGCGGACGACCGACGCTCATGACTTGTCTAATACTAGCATCGGCAGGCGGCCGGCGGCGCTTGCACCGGCACATGCTGCGCGGCGCCGGCGCTTCCCGACCGACGGGGGAAATGTTCCTTATGGTTCAGGTCAGACCGACCGTGCGCCCGTTGGGCAGAATCTTTATGCGGGCGGCCGCGGGCACCTTGGGCAGCCCGGGCATGGTCATGATGTTGCCGCATATCACTACCACGAAACCGGCGCCTGCCGAAACACGCAATTCGTTAACGGTGATGGTGAAATTGCGCGGCCGGCCGCGGACGGACGGATCGTCGGTAAGCGACGTCGCGGTCTTGGCCACGCATATGGGAAGGTTGTTATAGCCGCCGGACTCCAGAAGCGCCAGGTCGGCTTCGGCGTCGCGGTCGAACTTGACCTCGGCGGCGCCGTAGATTTTCGACGCGACCGTGACGATCTTCTTGCGCAGGGGCGCGTTGAGGTCGTACAGAAAGTTCAGCTGGCGGTCCTTATTGCGGTTTATCGAGTCGAGCACCGCTCGCGCCAGATCCAGCGCGCCTTTGCCGCCCTGGCTGTAATGGTCGGCCACCACGGCTGTTACGCCCTGGCTGTTGCAGAACGATATTATCTGCTTCAGGTCCGCCGGGTCGTCATCGGCGAAATGATTGATGGCTACCACCGGCTCGATGCCGAACAGGCGGATGTTCTCGATATGCTTGGCGAGGTTGCCCAGTCCACCGTCGGGCGTCATGCCGCCGTGGTAGTGTATGGCGCGGACGGTGGCGACTATCACCACCGCCTGCGGCCGCAAACCGCACATCCGGCATTTGATGTGCAGGAACTTCTCAGCGCCCAGGTCCGTGGCAAAGCCGGCCTCGGTGACCACGTAGTCGGCGAGTTTCAGAGCCGTCCGGGTTGCTATGGCGCTGTTGCAGCCATGGGCGATGTTGGCGAAGGGACCGGCATGAACGAAGGCCGGAGTGCCTTCGAGCGTCTGCACCAGATTGGGGTGAATGGCATCGCGCAACAGCACCTGCATGGCGCCGACGGCCTGGATGCTTTCCGCGAGGACCGGTTTGCCGTCGTAAGTGAAGGCCACGACCATTCTGCCCAGGCGGTGGCCGAGATCCACGTAATCGCTGGCCAGACACAATATCGCCATGACCTCCGACGCGGGCGTGATGTTGAAGCCGTCGCGCCGCGGCACGCCGTTCTTGGGGCCGCCCAGCCCTATGATGATATCGCGCAGCGCGCGGTCGTTGATGTCGATGACGCGGCGCAGCACCACCCGGCGCGGGTCGATGTTCAGCTCGTTGCCGTGCTGAAGGTGATTGTCAACCATCGCCGCCAGCAGATTGTTGGCCTTTTCGACGGCGTACATGTCGCCGACGAAGTGCAGATTGATGTCCTCGGCGGGCACGACCTGCGAGTAGCCGGCACCGGTTCCGCCGCCCTTTATGCCGAAGTAAGGCCCCAGCGACGGCTCGCGCAGGCAGATGGCCGTTTTGTGGCCGAGCCGCCGCAGCGCGTCGCCCAGCCCGATGGTGGTGGTGGTCTTGCCTTCTCCCTGAGGAGTGGGCGTCATGGCCGAAACGAGTATCAGCCGTCCATCGGGCTGCTGCGACCTGGCCTGCAACTGGTCGATCGGGACCTTGGCGATGTACCGGCCATACGGCAGTATGCTGTCGGCGGACAGGCCCAGTTCGGCGGCGACGTCAACGATGCGTTTTTTCTGAACGCTGTTTTCGATTTCCAGATTGCTGAGCATCAGAGGCTCCACAGTTGGCAGGCGGCAATGATGGCAGCCGCGGGGGGCATGTCAAGAATGCGCTTGTGGGCGTAGTTTCGGCAAGCGGGGCAAACGCATTGCCGGCGGCGGCCAGGTGCGCGGCGCGATCGCTGATGGCACATCAGATCGGCGGTATGAAGACCGGTCCTGCCGGCGATCGCCGCGGTCCGGAACCCGTCTGCAACCCCTTTTCAGCTATTCGCATTCTCGTGCCGCCGCAGGACGTTGTAATACTGGTCGCGCTGCGCGGGCACCCATCCCGCATCGCGGATCAACCGGCATAGCTCCTTCTCGTTGAGTCGGTAACTGGTGCCTGCGGCGCTGACCACGTTCTCTTCCATCATGACCGAGCCCATGTCATTGGCGCCGTAAAAGAGCGCCATCTGCCCGACCTTCGGGCCCATAGTCACCCAACTGGCCTGGATATTGGGCACGTTGTCGAAAAACAGCCGCGCAACGGCGAGCGTGCGCAGGTAGTCCACCGCTCCGGCCGGGCGCAGAACGCGTCCCCGTCGGATATCCTCGTTCTGGGACTCGTCAAAAGGTCCGTCGGCGTCCGGATCCCATCGGCGCAGGCGGTCCAGCGGCGTGTTGTGAGGCTGGAAGGGCCAGTGGATGAAGGCTATGTACGATCCGGCCTGTGTCGCGGCGGGCGGTGTTTCGGAAGGCTGGCGGTTGGCGAATGCTGCCGGATAGCGCGCCGCCACGCGCCGGCGCACCTCCGCGGCATCGCCGCGCCGCAGCGACAGGGCATAGTCCTGCATGTCGCGGATCGCCGCCATGTGGGCGATACGCTCGCGCGCGAACTCGATGTGGCCTATCAGCATGGTGGCGCTGGTGGTCAGTCCTTCTTCATGCGCCACGCGCATGACGCGCAGCCAGTCCTCGCCGCTGCATTTGCCACTGCCGATGCGCCGGCGAACCCGTTCCGCGAATATCTCTGCACCGCCGCCGGGTATCGTATCGAGACCGGCCGCGCGGAACCGCCGTATGATCCGCCGCACATCCATGTTGAAGAAGCGCTCGAACTCCACGAACTCCGGCGGCGAAAAGGCGTGGATATGTATGTCGGGAAAATCGCGTTTGATGGCGCGCAACAGGTCCTCGTAATACTCGATCGGCAGAGTCGGGTTCATGCCTCCCTGCATGAGGACCTGCGTGCCGTTTATGGCCCGCAGCTCGCGGATTTTCCGGGCGATCTCCTCGAACGGAAGAACATAAGCGTCGGCCGCACCGGCGTCGCGCCGGAAAGCACAGAAAGCACAGTGCGCCGTGCAGACGTTGGTGTAGTTGATGTTGCGGTCGATGACGTAGGTGCGCCAGTCCTCCGGATGCAGGCGCCGGCTCATGGCCAGCGCCCACTGGCCCAGATCGTGAAGGTCGGCGTGCTGATAGAGTTCAAGAGCCTGGTCTTCGGTGAGGCGCTGCCGGCCCTCGATAACCGCGTCGATGTTGAACGAAAGCGCGCTCAATACGGGCTCCGCGTATTCACCAGTCATTATTGAAGCCCGTTGCCAACAGGCAAGGCACGCCTGAATTACGCAAAGCCGAGGAGCGGGGTCGGGTCGGGTCAAAACATGTTTGACCTGCCTGATACGCCGGGTTAGCATGATAAAGAGACGACCCGGATTTCGGGCCATGTCCGCGAACGGTCATATCTCAATGGCAGGCAGGTGGCAAATGTCCTCGCGAAATAGCCACGCGGGCTTCACCCTTGTGGAACTGCTGGTCGTGATCGGCATCATCGCCGTACTGCTGGCGCTGCTGTTGCCGGTGCTCAACCGTGTGCGCGAGCAGGCCGCCAGGGCACAATGCATGAGCAATCATAAGCAGCTCATGTCGGCGATCTTCATGTACACCAATGACTGGAAGGGCACGCTGCCGTTCTGCAACTGGCTCAGCCAGGAGCAGCCCGGACAGTACTATGGCGCCGGCTGGCTGTACGACGTCACGCAGCCGCAGGGCAACACGACGGCCCGTAACGGCGCGATCTTCAAGTATCTCAAGACCGAGAAAATACTGCGCTGCCCGTTCGACCCGCAGCCGTGGACGCGCGGGCCGGTTCATCCGATAACCAGTTACGGCATAAACGGAGCCGTCAACGGCTTCGGGCGCAGCAACCCTGTTCCTTTCTTCAAGATAACGCAGTTCGATCCCAGCGACATATGCTTCTGGGAGCTCGATGAGAATTATTCGGGCGGCGCCAACATTTACAACGATGGTGCCAATTATCCGTACGAGGGCATTACGCGCCGTCACGGCAGCCGCAAACTCAAGACAGCCGGTGCCATCGTGAGCTGCTTCGGCGGACATGCCGAATGGACCACCGTCGAGAATTACGATTCGTGGGTGAACAAGAAGCCCAGCCGCCTGTGGTGCGTGCCGCGGTCGGTGAGCGCCAACGGCCAGTGATCAACGCGCGTGTGCTTAATATGCGTCAGCCGGCCTTGGCCCGAGGGCAGATGCCTGATCCGTCGGCGTGCGGTGCCGGGGCGCGTCCTTCGTGTGCGCGTTTTCGCGCCTGTTTGAACGCGTACAATCGCTTGTCGGCCGTGGTTATCAGGTTCTGAACGTACGGTTGCTCCACTTCGCTGAGCGTGGCCATTCCCGCTGAAACGCCCGGGCTTGTCGGCAGTTTGTGCGTGCGTCCGAGGCCGTCGATGAGCGAAATCAGCCGCTGACCCAGCGCCAGCCCGGCCTGTCGGCCGGCATCGGGCAGCACCACGGCGAACTCGTCTCCGCCATAGCGGAACGCCAGATCCTGATCGCGTATCGTCGAGCGGATTATCTGTCCCACGGAGCGCAGAAACTCATCGCCGGCGGCGTGGCCGAGCGTGTCGTTGAGAACCTTGAAGTTATCGAGATCCAGCATGAGCAGGCACAGATCGGTTCCGCCGGTCTGCGCCTGGTCCACGAGTGTGGCGAGATGCTGATCGAACATGCGCCGGTTGAAAAGACCGGTCAGCGCGTCGCGGTTGGCCTGCACCCGCAGCGAGCCGATGAGCCGCTCCATGGCGTCGGTGCGCTGGGCGATGCGCTGGCGCATCTCGGCATATGCCTGGGAAAGCTCGACCTTCTGACGGCGCAGATCGAGGAGTATCTCCTTTACCTGTCTGGCAAGCGGAGCGAGCGGGCCGGTTACGGCGTCGAGCTCGGCCATGGGTACTTCGCCCTCGCGGGCGGAGGTCAGAGTTTTCTGAAACCGCCGGAGCGGCATGCGCCACTGATTGATAATGTGCCAGAGCAGACCGCACACGGTCAGTGCGCCCGCGGTCAGACCCAGCGTGAGAACGGCCCATGGCACTGCCACCAGCGCCGCATTGCGACGGCGCAGCAGCATGCCGAGCACAACAGTGGCGGCGAATACCGCCGGCGCCAGCACGGCCGCCGTTATCAGGACGATTCTCTTCCGGCCAAGGCAGCCGATGACCTTGTGCAGTACGTCATGCAAAGAGTCCATGGCGCCGGGCACCTCGGACAGATAATCGGCACGAATGCCAGCGGGGTTTATCGGCAGCGCCGCCGTGGCCGCGGCGGCTGCCTCCGCTATAATTGCTGTCCGTCATGGGAGATTCGATGCGTCACGTGATATCGGCACTGGTGATGAACGAACCGGGGGTTCTGGCGCGGGTGGCAGGGATGTTCTCGGCCAGGGGGTTCAACATCGATTCGCTTGTGGTGGGGCGCACGGAGAATCCCGAACTGTCGCGAATGACCATAGTGGTCAATGCCGACGAGGCCACCCTTGAACAGGTGCGCAAGCAGCTGGGCAAACTGGTCGAGGTGGTCAAGGTGCGCGATTTCAAGGGCACCGCATACGTGGAGCGCGACCTGATGCTGCTCAGCGTCAACGTGGGTCCGGAGAAGCGGGCCGAAGTGATACAGATAGTATCCCTATTCCGCGGACGCATCGTGGATGTGGCGCGCGACAGCCTCATGATCGAACTGACCGGCACGGAGGAGAAACTGGAAGCCTTCGTGGAACTGGTCAAGCCCTACGGCGTGGAGGAACTTGCGCGCACCGGCGTCATCGCCATGGCCCGCGGAACGCAGAAAACCCGCGAAAAGCCGCCCGTCGCGCCGCCCAAGACCAGGTCGCGCAGCGCGTCTGCCGACAAGTCAGGCCAGTCCGACGACGCGCCTCTGCCGCCAAGTTGACGCCGCGATCGCGGTGCTGTGCGGGAGTCATGCCTCCGGGAACGCGGGCGGAAGACCGCGAAAAACGGCCGGGCATTGGGGCCCCGTGGTCGTGTCCGCGTGGAAACGGGCCGAGGCGGGCTTTGTGCAGGCGCATTGTGCGTACGAGGTCGAAGCCTCGCGAGGCGGACGAAAGGGTTACAAGCGCGCTGTTCCGTCGAGGGCGGTAAGAATCTCGTTCAGGTGGCGTTCGGTGGCTCCCTTGCATCTTGTGACGACCTGAACAGCCCTGCGGCCAAGTTCCTCGGCCAAAGCGTGGTCGCTCAGAAGTCTCGATACCTGCGTGCCCAGGTCGTCGGCGCTGCTCACTTCCACGATGGCATCGGCAGCGCGAAAGGCGGCCATGGCGTCGGCGAAGTTGCCCGTCCACGGGCCCACCACCACGGGTTTTCCGAGCGCCGCCGCCTCGATCATGTCCGAACCGTGCTGCTGCTGTCCGAGGTCCACCAGCGACCGTCCGACGAATATCACGTCGGCAAGGCTGTAGAACTTGCGCAGCTCGCCCATGGTGTCGCCGAGTATCACGGGTGCGGCCGCGGAACCCGCCGGAGCCGCGGTGAAGCGCGGTTTCGAGCGTCGCACCACCTCGAAACCTTGCGCACGGATGGCACTTTCAACCTCGTCGAACCGTTCCGGTTTGCGCGGCACGATGGCCAGTCGCAGCCGCGGATGCGCCACCAGCAACCGGCGATACTGCTGGAGGACGAGCGTTTCCTCGCCGGGGCCGGTGGACCCGCACACCCACAGCGGTTCGCCGTGCTCACGGCCCAGGATTGCCGCCGGACGCAGACCCACCTGGTCGGCAAGGTCGGCGTCGCCGTCCACGCGGCGCTCGACGGCGGCCGTATCGAACTTCATCGTGCCGGTAACGCGCAGCCGTTCCGGGGGGACGCCCAGTGCGGCGAAGCGGGCAGCGCACGTCTGGTCCTGCACGCACGCCGCGTGCAGACGCCCGAACATCCGCCGCGCCACCGGACCGAGCAGGCGATATCTGCGGAAACTGCGTTCCGTAAGGCGGCCGTTGACCACCATTACCGGTATCCGCCGCCGCTGGCAGTGCAGCATGAAGTTGGGCCACAACTCCAGTTCCACAAGCACCACCATCGACGGCCGCATGCGGTCGAGCAGGCGGCTGATGGGTTTGGAAAAATCCAGCGGGTAGCGGACTATTGCCGGCGCGTTGTCGCCCCCGCCTCCGAAAAGTTCGCTGGCGCGGGCGAAGCCGGTGTCGGTGGTCGTGGAGACGATGATGCGCACATCTGGCCGAAGCTCGCCGAGTCGGCGGATGAGCGCCCGGGCGGCGTTGAGTTCGCCGAGCGAGACGGCGTGGATCAGTACCGCCGGTTTTGCATCTGCATCGGCGCGCGCCGGCACGTCGCCCATGCGCTGCCGCAGCGCAGCGAGAACCTTCCGCCGCATGCGGCCGTGGCACAGCCACAGCGGCGACGTCAGCGCCAGCCCCGCGCCGTAGGAGATGTCATATATGTTCCACATTTTTCGCGGCGGTGCCGCAGGCGCGGTCCGCCAGGCAGAACTTACGCCCGCGCGGTGCGGCGGTCAAAGCCCGGCGCGGTCCGCAGTCTGGCGCGCGCAGCGCTGCAAAGGAACCGTCCGGCGGGTTAACATGTGCGGCATGAGGCGCGTGATAAACAGGCGCGAGGTGCTCGGAGCCGGCATCGTGGCGGCCGCGATGCTCGCCTCCGGAGAGCGCCCCGGCGCGACCAGAGGTAAAGTCATGTTCCGGTACTGTCTGAACACCAGCACGATTTCCGGCCAGAAACTGTCCCTTCCCCAGCTTGTGGAGACTGTGGCAAAAGCGGGGTATCAGGGCATCGAACCGTGGGTGCGCGAGGTAAGCGCATATGCCTCGGGAGGCGGCAGCCTTGACGATCTGCGAAAGCGCATCGCGGACCTAGGGCTCACGGTGGAAAACGCCATCGGCTTCGCGAAATGGCTGGTTGCCGATGAGGCCGAGCGCCGCAAGGGCTTCGAGGCGTTCCGGCGGGACATGGAACTGGTGGCGCGCATCGGCTGCAAGCGTATCGCGGCGTCGCCGGTAGGGGTCAACGAGGTTCCGACATACAGCGTGCAGCTCGGCGCCGAGCGATATCGGCAGCTCATCGAACTGGGCCGGCAGACCGGCGTTATGCCCGTCGTGGAGTTCTGGGGGGCGTCGAAGAATCTCGGGCGCCTCAGCGAGGCAGTCGCGATAGCTGCCGGCAGCGGCCAGCAGGAAGCGTCGGTGCTCGCCGACGTGTATCACATGTACAAGGGCGGCAGCGATTTTGCCGAAATCCGCGGCTTGCAGCGCGGGATGATACAGGTGATGCACATGAACGACTATCCGGCCGATCCGCCGCGGGCTTCGATTCGCGACGAACATCGCGTCTGGCCGGGCGACGGCATCGCGCCGCTGCGGGAGATACTGCGCGATCTGGCGGCGGTGAATCCGCAGTGCGTTCTGTCGCTGGAGCTGTTCAACCGCCAGTACTGGAAAATGGACGCCCTGGAGGCGGCGAAGACCGGTCTGGAGAAGATGAAGGCGGCCGTGGCCGCCGCCGGCCTGTAACGCGGCGCGCTAGGGTTCGGCGGGGCGGGTGTGCGGATGTCCGCTTGCGGGCACGCCGCTGCTCACTCCGTCGAGCCGTCTGCCCTGAGCGTCGAGAATCTGCGCGCGGAACCGCCAGTTGTTGCCCGGACCCGATACCACCTTTATCAGCAGCAGATTGTCGCCTTTGTTCAAGCGGCAGTTGATTCTGTAATCGCTCTCGCTGTGCACGCCGAGCTTGCGCCGTGCCAGCCAGACCGCCGAATCTCCGCGGGCGTGCACCGCGAGCACGGCGTCCTTGTCGGCGTCGGCGATGAGATTCACCGCGGCATAGGCGATTCGCGGCCGTCTGGAGTTCTCATCGTCTTCCTTCTGATACACGTAGTGAAGGTCCACAAGCCCGTCGGTGCGATTGCACTGCACGAGATTCCACGATACGGGACGCTGTTCGGCGACCTCATAGGTGCGTCCCAGATCGACTTCGTTTTCCGGCGGATATACGGCATCTATGGCTCTGGTGCCGTTTGCCGGATCGAAAACGAAGGGTCCGCAGACCACCCAGGGCACCGGATATCCCTGGGCGCGGGCGACGGCCTCGAAGGTGGTTTCGTCGCCGGCGCTTTCCAGTATTACGGCGGCGAGTTTGCGCGTTTCGGGGTCGCCGGCGGCCAGAAAGCGATCCAGCGCGGCCAGAGCGGCCGGAACCTCCGCGCGCGATATGCGCTGCCGCAGGAAATCCATCGCCAGCTGGCTGACGGCGCGGTCCTGCGAGCCCAGCGCCGGAGCGAGATACGCGACGATGCCCTCCGGGGGCGTGCCGCGCGTCGCCCGTCGCAGAACCTGATACGCCGCCGTGCGGACTCCGCGGTCGCTGTCCACCAGGCGCGCGCGCAGCAGCGCGAAGTGGTCAACGCCGTCGCGCGCGGCTCCCAGCGTCTCGACCGCGGCGCGCCGCACCTCCGCCAGCGGATGATCAAGATACCGCTGCACCTGTTTTGCATAGGCCCCCGCATCGACGCGCGACAGCAGCCTCATGGCCGGCGGCAGACATTCAGGCCAGCGCTGGCTCAGCTGCTCCAGCAGCGCCGCCACCTGGTCGGCGACGGCTCTGGTGGGGGCGCGCGCCAGCAGGTTGAGGGCCACGGGATAGAGCGCAGGCCGGTCGCCCGAAAGCGCCGCCAGCAGGGGGCCCTTGAGGTCTTCATAGTCGAAGCCGGCCAGAACGCTCTGCGCCAGCGTTGCCACGTTCTTTTCCTTTTCGACGGCCAGCCGCGACAGCAGCAGGGCTATTGCCCGCGCATCGCGCCGGTCGCGCAGCGCCTGTACCGCGGCCAGGCGGCAGGCGCGATCGCGATGGTCGAGCATTTCGGGCAGTTTCGCCCATGCCTCCGGTGTGGGAATGAAGGCGAGCGCCCGCACGGCCGCCGCCAGCATCGCCGGCTCGGGGTTCTTCTCGGTGAAGAAGCGGTTGACGGCCGTCCAGGCGCCCTCGCCCTCAATGCGCGCCAGCGCCACCAGAGCTTCGCAGCGGACCTCCGTTGCGGGGTCGGAAAGACGCTCTCTGACGACTCCGGCTGCCGCGGGGTCGGCGGCTATGCCCAGCGCCTCCACCGCCGCGCGCCGGAGCACGGGGTCGGCGTCGGCGGCCAGAGTCATGGCGCGCGCCGCGGCCGCGCGCCTTTCGATGTGCGCCAGCGCCACCAGCGCCCGTCCGCGAACGAAGGGGGGCGCTTTTGAATCCACGACGGCCTGGAGCGGTTTGACCGCCTCCGGCGCCCGGAGTTGCGCCAGTTCGGTCATCGCTTCCCACTGCATGATCCAGTCGCCGTTCTGGAGCTGGGCGAGGGCGCGCTCCAAGGCGAGCGGGTCGGCGGGCCTGGTCTGGGGAGGCGCGGCGGCGATCGTCGCCGCGCACAACAGCGCGCAGGCGAACCTGCGCGCGCCGCCGTAAGCGCTGGCAAAGCGACCGTGGTCTGCTGTGCCGCTCATCATCGCTGGTATATCGGCAGGTAGCGGTAGGGCACTCCCAGTATCAGCACTGCCATCGCCGTGGAATACGCCGGGGACGCGCCCGCATCGGCGCCGGAAAAACTGCCGTCGGGGCGCTGTCTGGCGAGAACCGCATCGCGGATGGAAGGATACCACCGCTGATAATTCGCCTCGCCGGACTGGTACATCGCCTGTATGGCGTAGTAGTGAGCGTAGAAGTAATACGACACCGACTGGAACTTGCTGTTATCCGCCTTGAGCAGATAGTCCAGCCCGCGCCGTATCGAAACGGAATCGCGCACGTCGGCCATGAACAGCGACATCACGCCCGCCGCCGTCCGGGCGAAGCCGGGGGCGCCTCCGGGCTGATAGCAGAAACCGCCCAGCGGATGCTGGCAGCTCAACACATAGCGCGTGGCCTTTTCGAGGACCTTGTCGGGCACGAGTATTCCCGCTTCCTTGGCCGACGCCAGAGCCATTATCTGCATTACCGTGACCGACAGGTCGGCGTCCACCGGCTGCGGCGAATAGCGCCAGCCGCCGGCGGGGTTCTGCGAGCGGAAGATGACGTCCACCGCTTTCTTGATCACGTCGCGCAGCTGTTCGTTGTCGCTTTCGCCCCACGCTTCGCACAGAGCCAGCGTCGCCAGCCCATGCTCGTACATTCCCTGGCGCTCGCTGCCGAGAAACCCGCCTTTTTCGCGTCCGCGGTTGACGAGAAACGTTACTGCCTTGTCGATCCGCGCGCCGTACTGGCCGCGCCCGGGCATGTGCCCGCGCACCATGAAGGCCATTATCGCCAGCGCCGTCTCGGCGCTCTTGTAGGTGCTGCCCCAGCTGCCGTCGGCGTTCTGCGTGGCGTCGAGATAACGCAGGGCGCGGTCGATGGCCGCCTCGGCTGCGCGCGACATCTCGGCCGTCTGCACGCGAAGGCGACTTTCGCCTGCGTGGAGCGTGCCGGCCAGCATCGCCGCCACGCAAACTGCCGCCGTGACTTTTCTGCAACGCATGCTCATGCCTCGATCACGATAGTTTCGTACCGCGCTGCTCAGCCCGGCATCCGGCGCCGATCGCTGCGGAGCCGACAGTGCCGGACCGAGTTACGCTGCATATCCGGCTACTCGCTGAGCACCTGATAGTACTCGCGCAGAAGCGACCGATACTCCATCGGCAGGTCGCTGGCGTAATTCTCGAACAGCGACTCGCGCTGGCGCGGCGCCAGCGGCGTATGGCGCGACGCGCTGCGCTCGGCCGTATCGCCGCGCACCTTGTCCGACAGCGCGAAAAGCCGCGGACCTTCCATCGGATCCTGCGACGGCATCGGCATGACCGACGGGTTGGGCGTCGGCTGGGCGGCATGGGGCTGCCCCTGCTGGGGCTGGCCCTGCTCGGGCTGGCCCTGTTGCTGCTGCTGATCGCCCTGCTGGGCGTCGGCCTGCTGCTGGGCGGCCTGCATCTGCGCCAGCGCCTGCTGAAGGGCGTTGGCCGCGGCATTGTCGGGTTTCTGGCCCTGCTGAAGAGCCTGCTGCGCTGCCTGCATGGCCTGAAGCGCCTGCTGGAGCGCTTGGGCATTGACGTTCTGCATCAGCGCCTCCAGCGCGGCCTGAAGGGCTGCCTGTTCGAGCTGGAACTGCTGCGCCTGCTGTTCGAACTGGTCGGCCGCCTGCATCTGCGCATCCAGCGCGTTCTGCTGTTCGAGCATCTTCTGAAGTTCCGCGGCGGCGTCCTTCTGCGCCAGGGCGTCGGACTCCTCATCCCCCAGCGCTTTGGCCATCTCGCGCAGCGCTTCGAGGGTTTTATCCTGTTTTTCGGCGGCCTGTACGGGTTTCTTTTCCTCTACCTGTTGCGCCGCCTCGCGCGAGGTCTGCTGGGGCTTGCGCTCCTGCATAACCTGATCGGCCTTCTGAAGTTTTTCGCCGGCGGCGGGGTCCTGCTGCGCCTTCTGGGCGGTTTTCTGAAGTCTCTGGCCGAAATCCTCTATCTTGCGCGTCAGCTCATTCTGGTTCTGCTGTATCTCGCGGCGCTGCGGCTCGGTGTCGCCGACGTTCTGAAGCACCTGTTTGCCCCATTCGGCCGTGTCCTGGCGCACCTGTTCCTGCCTGCGGATGATCACTTTCAGGTCCGCAAGCATCTGGTCCACCTCGGTCTTGTTCTGGTTCTCGCGGAGCAGTCTGTCCAGTTTGGTTATGATTTCGGAGATCTCTTTTTCCGCGCCGTCGAGGTTGGGCCGCAGTCTGGCAAGCTGCAATCGCGCCTGGCGCAGATAGTCGGTGGCCGGGGGCACGTTGGTCTTGTTCACATCCGTGGTGACGGTGCCTATTTCGACCAGCCGTTCGCCCTGCGTTTCGCGGAACAGGTTGTTGGAACGCAGGTCCTCAACCAGCAGCCGCGCCCGTTCGCTGACCATCTCCAGACGCTGGCCCGACTGCATCTGCCGCTGTTCCTCGGTAAGCAGCCGCTGAGGAACGACGACCGTTGCCGGCGGCTGCGCCTGCTGCGCCAGCGCTGCGCCGGCGAGGGCAAGACCGGCCAGCAGACACGCGACGACGTGTATTCGGTGAGCCATGAGAGGCCTCCAGTGGCACCAACGCTCCGCGCGGAGCCGGGTTACGGCTGCGCGGGCTGCGTCATCGGGCCGAATAGCGATTCGTACTCCTTCTTAAGTGTTTCTACCTCTTCTTTCGACTTCTGTTCGGAGTCGCGAACGCCTTTTATTTCTTCTATCAGGCGGGCTATGCGCTCCAGCATATACTGCCTGTACTCGGCAATGCTCACTATCTGAAGCGTCCGGGTGCCTGAACGGCTGCGATGGGGGCCGCCGGGCCCCGGATAATTGTCCTCCACCTCGATACAGTATGTCATGACCAGCAGGTCGCCGTCCTTGAATTCGGGCAGATCCGGACGCAGTTTCCACACGTGCCTGGCCGTGCCGCCGGTGTAGCCCGGCAGTTCGCGCGTCTTTTCCGGACCGTCGTTGAACTGATATATGATGCGCGCCTTGGAAATGCCATAGTCGTCGGTGGCCCGGAAATCGATCGTAAGTGTTTTCTGGACAGTGGCTTTCTCATCCGACGGCGGCCAGATGATCTCGGCTTCGGGCGGGGCGTCGGGTATCACCTGTATGTAATGTCGGGAATCGTCGGGGAAATCGAATCCGTGCTGGCGCTCCTTCCACTCGAACCTGTAGGAGGTTGACTTGTCCACTGTCACATCGGCCCATGCGAGCCGGCCGTCGGGGGATATTTCCAGGTTCACCACCCGCGGGGGCTCGTCGCGATCCCCCAGCAGCATCCGCCCCGACGCCACCTGGCTGCTGAGGGCGAACTCCCAGCGTATCGACGTGCCTTCGGGCACTTCGATGTTCAGCGTCTCCAGCGTGCGCGGCTGCCTGTTCATGTACTGCGGAAACGTCAGCGTCGCGCGCGCCGACTCCACCACGGGCGGCGGCACCACCGTCACGCGCCGCTTGTCGCGGCGCCTGTCGGGACGGGAATCGCCGACCTTCACGTAATAATCGAAACTTCTTATGACGCTGTTGAGCGTGTAGGAATAGACTTTCAACCCGGCAGGCCCGGGTTCCCTGTGGTGTCCCAGTGTCAGCGGCAGACGCTCCCACTCGCCGTCGTCCGGTTTTACAAACAGCGTGCCTTCGCTGGGCGCCATGCCGCGGACATACGCTTCGATGGTGACCGGATCGCCCTGTCGGACTACTATGTCGCGCAGCGGTTCGACCCGCGTGCGCGTGGGGTAGCGTATATCCAGCGACGGATTGAACATGCGTGCAACCAGAACCCTTACATACTCCTCCCACCGCAGGCTTATCGCCCCGGAGAACGCAACCACGCACAACGAGACCAGCAGTATCCGGCGCAATTCGCCGTAACTGACTATCTCGCGGAAATCCAGCGGCGCTGTGCGCTCGAAGGCCTGTTTGCGCATCGCCTCGATAAGTTGCGGCGATGCCTGACTGCCCGGGGGCAATTCGCCGCGCAACTGCACGTAGGAAACCAGCAGGCTGCGCAGTTCCGGATGGCGGCGCTCCACCTGAAGCGCCACGCGCACCGGGTCGTAGCGCCGCAGGCGCAGCAGCCAGTGTCCCAGCAGAACCCACAGGAGGATGATGATATTGGCCGCCAGCAGCGTAACGCGCCACCAGCCGGGCATGTGAAACAGCCAGTCAACCAGAAAATCCACCGCCACCAGCGCCACCAGCCAGAGCAGCAGATGACACAGACCGCGCAGGTGTATGTAGCGGCGTTCCTTGTGCCAGGCGCGACGGAGTTTGCGCTCGATCATCCGGCCGTCGCCGGCGCCTTCGAGTTGTCCGGCCAGTTGCGTCATGCTGACCAACCACCGTTGTAAACCGCCGCGACGCCGGGCCAGGCGCGATTGGCTCAGGCCCCGCCGCGGGCGCTCAGACCAGGTTACTGCGTCTCCTGACGAACCATTCGGCTCCCGCCAGGATCACCAGCAGCACGAAGACCGCCGGCAGATCCCACAGTTCTTTTTCCATCCGGACCGCAGCCAGGCGGGTTTCTGCGCCGATCAGGTCCGGCAGCGAGCGGATGTCCTTCATCTCGATGTACCTGCCGCCCGACAGTTCGGCGATCCTGCGCAGCAGGTCGCGCTGCATGCGCGGTTCGCGCGCCTCGGGAGCCACCGGAGGCATTATCTCGAACTCCGGCGCATTGGATGACTGGAGGTCTTCTCCGGTGGCGCGAAGTACATATCGGCCATCCCTGTCGGCCGTCACGTACCCCTGATACACGCCGGGGGAGTCGGGCACGCTCTCCAGACGCACCCTTCGCGTTTCGCGCTCGCCGTCGAGACGTTCGAGGTTTATTTCGTACTGCGGGCCGATGGCCGGCTCATATGCCTGCGTCAGCACCCGCGCGAATATGCGCACCTGGTCGCCCGGCTGATACCTGCGCTTGTCGATCTGGATGTTCACTCGCTTGTTGCCGCCCAACAGGCGCGAGAGGCTCATGAACTGTATGGTCTGGCTCCAGAAGCGGGCGTGGTATTTGTCGCCGGTCTTGAAGCGCAGCCTCCACAGCTGGTCGGTGGCGACATACATCACCTTCCCGCCGCTGCCGACTCTGTGCCACGCGACCAGCGGGTATTTCTCGCGCAGCAGGCCCACGGCTTCGGAGAGCTCCGCCAGGACGATCGCGCCGGGTTTGATCGCTTTGATGGCCGGCAACTGATACAGCGGCCGAACCATCGACCACACCTGATTGTTATCGTCGGCAAGTGTTTCCAGCGCCACGGCCGCGCTGGCCTGTCCGGCGGAGGTTATCACGGGATGCGCGTCGTTGTTGACGGTGATCGGCGCGTCGCGCGTCGCCTCCACCGGCAGAAGAGCGCCCAGCGTGGTACCCGCGTAGGTTGCCGGAGCGAATCTGCGCCCGGCGAGCATGAGCAGCGATCCGCCCTGGTCCTGCACCAGCCGGCGGATGCGTTCCACCTGGTCGGGCGTGAAGTATGTGCAGGGCACGTCGCCGATGATGATCATGTCGAAGGCGAAGGCGGAGGCATCATCGGGGAAGCGGTCGATGTATATCGGCGAATAGCGCGCCAGGTCGCTGTCGCCCTGCGTCATGAGAAAGCGCACGTCCAGCCGCGGATCGCGCAGCAGCACTGCCCGCAGATAGCGGTATTCCCAGCGCGGCTTGCCCTCGACGTAGAGCACCTTGATCTTCTGGTCGGTAACTTCGATGGGGCGCTCGAAGACGTTGTTGTCGGCCGAGGCCTCGCCGGCCATGGGCGATATCGTCGCCGAGAGTTTCATCCGTCCCGTGCGTGTTCCGGCGGTGAATGTGAACTCCTCGTACTGCGTGCCGCCCGTGAGCGTCACCGTGCGCGACTGGCCTTCGATTTCCTGTCCATCCAGCGCCAGCGACAGACGCGCCTGCTGTCGGTCGTAGCCGCTCGATTCCAGCCGCACGGTTACCGGCACGCGGTCCTGCGCGAAGACCGTCTCCTGGGCAATGACGTCGGCTATGCGCACGTCGGGCGGGTCGGCCACGCCTATGCCGATCGTGTATATGGGCACGCCGCGCTCCTTCATGCGCCTGGCGACCTCCAGCGGCTCCAGTCCGGCGTTGGATGCGCCGTCGCTGATCACGACCACGGCGGCTATGGGCTGTCCGGCATAGCGCTGCACTGCTTCATGGACGGCGCTGCCCAGCGCCGTAACCCGGTCGAAAGCCCGCTGTCTCTGGGTGTCGGGGATCTCCATGGCGCCTTCGCCGGAGATGGGGTCGAGTTCCTGGTTGAACGTGAATAACCGCACTGTGTTGTTCTTGCCGAGGCGTTCGAGGATTTTGAGATCGGCGTTGGCAAGCAAACGCCGCGCCATGTCCAGGCGCGTGGCGCTATCTATCTCGCGCCGGTGCGGGTCGAGCACGGCCGTCGCATATGCCTCGGGCGCTATCTTGCCCAGGGCGATGGCGGCGTCGGCGAGGTCCTCGCGTCTCTGGCGGACCTCCGTCTGGCGCATGCTGTCGGAACGGTCGAGCAGCACCAGCACCACGCGGCGCAGCCTGACGGTCGCCTCCAGGGCGAAGGCCGGCTCGAAGAGCATCAGGATCACCGTTCCCAGCACCAGCGTGCGCAGGACGGCCATGCTCACGCGTCGGGCGCGGCTCAGGCCGATTTCGCCGCGGTACAGCCAGATGGCATATGCCGCGGCGCAGAGCACCAGCGCTATCGCGACAGCGCCCGGCCAGGGATGGCGCAAATGCCAGAAGAAGTAATTGACGGACTCGGCGTCTTTGAGTCCGAGCAGCCTCGCAAGCATATTTCACCGTCGTCGGCGCTGCCGGCCGGGTCCCCGCGGGACAGCCGCGATGCGGCCCGGGCCGTTTACGCCGCTCTCAGTCGCGTCAGGTCGCGCGTTGATCGCGGGGCGGAAACCGTCACCGCAGCCCGCCGCGAAAACCTCTGCGCAAGCAGGCTTTCCAGCAGCAGAACGCCCAGCCCCACGGTCAGCAGCACGCGCCAGAGTTCGCGCCCCTGGCGCGCCACGCGAATCGTGTCCGCGACATCCTGGTTTTCGCCCACGAGCCGCACGGGCAGTCCCGAAAGGACCGTTTGCAGTGCGGCTTCGTCGAGACACGCAACATCCGACTCGGTTGCATCGATGTTCACGGCGGCGGGAATCGGCGGGGCGTCCTTCCCGATACGTATCTGATAGATGCCGGGCAGTTCCGTGCCCGTATGGCGCACGACCGCGCCGGCGCCCTGTTTTTCGAGATCCAGCGTCGTTTCGCCTCCGGAGGGGTCCTTCACCGTCGCCGTGCCGCGGGCCTGTTCGCCGGGCACGGGCAGGACCAGCGGTTCGCCCACCAGCACGGCCCGTTCGTACTCCTGCTGCGTCAGATGCGTGACGATCTCCGACAGGAGTATCGGATACAGCGGATGTACGGGCAGGTCCGTCCACTCGCGGTCGGCCGTCGAAGCAAACAGCAGCACGGTTCCCCTTCCCAGACGCTTTTCGGACAGCAGCGGCATCTGCGTGCCGGCGATATTGATGATCGGCCGGGCGCTGTTGTGAAGCCGCACGTTGAAGTAGCGCGCCACCCGCGCCTGGCTGACCAGTTCCTCCGGCAGCGACGTCACCACCCGCGCCAGCGGATGCCCGCCGGGCGCCGCCTCGATGCCCCAGCCCAGCGCTCTGTCGGCCGGCGCCCGCACCACCTCGGCAATCTCGCCAGGCAGCAGCGGCACGCCGTCGGCCACGAACCGGCGGTTGATTTCGGCCGCCTCCACGCGGTCTCCAAGGAAGATCAGCAGACCGCCCCCCTGTTCGACATAGCTGCGCAGCGCCCGCACCTGCTCGACAGGAATCTCGCCGACGTTGGCGAGGATCACCACGTGATAGTCAGACGGCTTATGTGCCGGCAGGTCGGCAGGTGTGATGCGCTCCAGCAGTATCGACTGGCCGGCGGTTCCGCGGCGCGGGGCCAGCGCCCGCTGAAGGTAGTCGGTTTCGCTCTGATAGGCCTGTTCGGAGGGTTCGCCGTCCACGCACAGCACGCGCACCTGCTGGCGCACGTGCGCCACGGACCAGGCGACGTTGTCGAGGGCGAGGTTGTCCTGGCTTATCTCGGCCTTGAGCGCGAAGTTGCCGCCTTCCTCGCAGCGGAAGAACAGCGGGACGGCCTGCATCTGTCCGGGTTCCAGACGGGAAATGATTTTCTGATCACCCGCCTGACCGTCCGCCGTAATAAGGCGCACGGTGACCGACGAGGCGGGCTGGCGCCCGAAGTTGCGCACCTCCGCCACATAGCGAGCCACCGTTCCCCGCCGCATGGCGCCCGAGACCAGACCGAACCGCGTTATGGCCACGTTCTCGGCTCCGGCGGTGGACGCCGGCAGGAGGAACACGCTGGCTTCTTTGCCGATCTCGGAGAGAGCCGCGCGGCCCTTCTCGTGGAGGTTGTTCCACGTGATCGCCTGGCCGTCGGAGATGATATGGCACTCCCTGACCGAGGCCTTCAGTTCGGAGATCAGCGGTTTGAGCTGTTCGAGGTTCTCATCGAGATTCAGTCGCTCGGCCAGAACGCGCGCTTCGCTCAATGCCCGGAGAACGGTTTCCTGATCGTAACCGGCGTTGCGGAGAAGAATGCGCGGCCGCTCGCCCATCAGCACCAGCGTTACGGGGTCTCCGCTGCGCAGCGTGCGCAGGATGCTTCTGGCGCGATCGCGGGCCTTGTCGAAGCGGCTGGTAACTTCCTGATAGGCCATGCTGTACGAGCCGTCGATGGCGATCAGCACGCCGGTGCGCTGCTTGCCGCCCAGCAGGCGCGAGCCGGCGCCCGTGAGCGTTGGACGGGCCAGGGCCATGGCGATCAGCAGCACCGCAGCGCAGCGCAGGATGAGCATTATCACGTCTTCCAGACGTATCTGCCGCGAGCGGATGGTCAGCGCCTTGCGCAGCAGTTCCATGGCCGCCCAATCGACCTGGCGATGGCGGTAGCGGTTGAGCAGGTGGATGATTATCGGCACCAGCACGCCTGCCGCCGCCAGACCAGTCCACAGGATGATGTTGTTGAGGAACGCCATCGCCTGTTATCGCCTGTTCACATCCGCCGGGGTTGGCCCCTCTGTCACGCCGGACGCGGTCAGCCGCGTGCTGCCCGCAGCGCCGGCGGCCTGACCGGCCGTCGTAAAATGCGCTTCCGTGATCACCGCTCCGCAGGGGAAATCGATTCCCGAAGCGCAATCTACCGATATCGCCAGCGTTGCGCCGTCGGGGATGCTGCACGAAACGGCCGCGCTGCCGCTGCCGGGCGCGAGCAACTGTTCGTGAAGCGTTTTGCCGCCGGCCAGCAGCCGCAGGCGCACCGTGCCGCGGCAGCCGTTCACCGGGCGCGCCGCGGCGCGGAACAGGCCCGATGCCTCCGCGACCCTTGCCTCGCACGGACCGAGGAGTACCATCGCCGCCTGTTCGTCCTCGACGAGCACGGCCGGCGGCGGTGGCGAGGCGACCAGTTCGCGCCGTGCGAGGTCCACCCGGCGCACATGCCGAACATGCGGCGGGTTGCGCCGCACGAGGCTCACCGCGCTCTGCGGCAGCTGGGCCTCTCCCAAGACGGAATGTTCGAGCACCATCCGCCCGCCGGCAACGCGCACCCGGCCCCGCAATCGTGCGCCGTCGATCAGAAAAACCTCATCCTCTCCCGGGCGCAAGTCCGGCGGCTGGCCGGCGCTGAATACATATCGCAAAGCGCCTTCGCGGAGGAGCGTGATGATTCCCAGCGGCGTTTCGACGGCCAGACGCGACGCATCCGCCCACAGCAGCGTTCCGGGCACAGGCGGTCCCTGCTGGCGGTACAGCGTGCGCGGTTCGGTACCGCCGCGCTGCCGGCCTGCCGCCAGAAAATCTATCGCCGCGATTTCCGGCTGCTCGATGTCGCGCTGCCCGAACAGCGGCGAGAGCACCCGCGCTTTGCCCGCCGCGTATCTGAGGAACTCCACCGGCACGATGTCGCCGTTTTTGAGGCGCAGCGCGTGCGGAGCGCTTATGCTCCGTCCGGAGGCATCCAGCGACAGAAGAAGCACGGCGTCCCAGTCAACGTTTCGTCCGGCTATCGAAAGGTGGCTGGCGGAGATGGCGACCCTGCCCGCCAGACGTTCCGCGGCGGTATATACGACGTCGGCCCGGCTGTGGCCGGGGAACACCGCCGCGCAGGCTGTTGCCGCCATCACACACATGGTCGCGCTGTGCACGATGCCGTGCATGCCGGTTACCTCACCCCCGCGCCGTGGGTTCTGGAAATCAGGTGGGCAACAAGGACCTCGGCCACCGGCCGCGAGGTGTCCACCAGTTCATAGTCCACATCCTTCTTCTGGCAGGCCGACTTTATGCGCGTGAGGAACTTGTGGAGTTCCTCCATGTATGCCGCACGTATGCGGCGCGGCTGGGTTACGATTTCGCCGTCTTCTTCCAGTCCCTTGAATTTCCATGTTCCATCGAAGGGGAAGGTCAGTTCCCAGGGGTCGAGCACGTGAAAAACGATCACGTTGTGCCCGCGGAAGCGCAGATGGTCGAGTCCCTTGAGGAACTCATCGACGTTATCCAGCAGGTCGCTGAACAGTATCACGAATCCGCGCCGGGACATGCGCGTGGCGAACTCGTGGAGTATGGCCGGCACGTTGGTGCGCGGCTCGTAGCCCACATTCTCCAGTTGCTCGGCGATGTTGCGCACAATGCCCATGGTGCTGCTGGGCGGAATGTAGGCGCGGACCTGTGAATCGAAGACGCCGAGGCCCACCGAGTCGCGCTGGCTGACGATGACGTAGGACAGACAGGCGGCCATGTACTTGGCATATTCGAGTTTGCTGATGCCGCCGGAGGTGTAGGCCATCGAGCGGCTGGCATCCACCAGCAGATTGGCGGTGAAGTTGGTTTCGGCCTCGTAGGTTTTGACGTAATAGCGCAGGTTGCGTCCATACACGCGCCAGTCGAGGTGGCGCAGCGGGTCTCCCGGGACATACTGGCGGTGTTGCGAGAACTCGGTGCTGAAGCCGCGCAACGGGCTCTTGTGCATGCCCACGCGCAGACCTTCCACCACCTGCCGGGCCAGCAGTTCCAGTTTGCCGACCTTCTCGATTATGGTCGGCTCCAGATACTTCGGCCTGGTTTTACTTGCGCTTGCCATCGTAGAGCCGTTCGTCAGCGGGGATCGTTTCCAGGAGTTTTCTGACTATGTCGTCGGCGGTGAGCCCCTCCGACTGGGCGGCGAAGTTGGGGATGATGCGGTGCCGCAGCACGGGCAGGGCCACGGCCTGAATGTCCTCTATGGCCACGTGATATCGCCCGCGCAGAATTGCGCGCGCCTTGCCGGCGATGATCATGAACAGACTGGCGCGCGGGCCGGCGCCCCATGTGAGCCATTCCCTGACGAACTCAGGCGCAAGCGGGTCGTTCTTGCGCGTTGCCCGCGCCAGGCGCGCCGCATAATGGAATATGTGGTCCGCCACCGGCGCGCGCCGCACCAGGTCCTGAAGATCGAGTATCTCCTGTTTGGAGAGCACCGAAGCCTTCTGCGGCTCCACCACGCCGGTTACGCGCTTCATTATGTCGATTTCCTCGTCGTAACTGGGGTAATCGACGTGGATGTTGAAGATGAAGCGGTCGAGCTGGGCTTCGGGCAGCGGATAGGTGCCTTCCTGCTCGATGGGGTTCTGCGTGGCCAGAACGAAGAACGGATCGTCCAGCGGATAATCCTCGCCGCCCACCGACACCTTGCGCTCCTGCATCGCTTCCAGAAGCGCCGCCTGCGTCTTGGGCGGAGTGCGGTTTATCTCGTCGGCAAGGATGATGTTGGCGAACACCGGACCCTTGAGAAACTTGAAGGCGCGCTGGCCGGTCACGGGGTCGTCCTGAAGGATTTCCGTGCCGGTGATGTCCGAGGGCATCAGGTCCGGGGTGAACTGGATGCGCTTGAAGGTCAGCGAGAGCGTTCTGGCAAGCGTGCTTACCAGAAGCGTCTTGGCCAGTCCCGGCACGCCCACCAGCAGGGCATGTCCCTTGGAAAAAATGGCGATGAGCAGTTCGTCGATAACCTGCTCCTGGCCTACGATGACCTTGCGGATCTCGGCGAGTATCCGCTGATACGCTTCGCCAAGCCGTTCAACCGCCCGCACGTCGTCGCGCGGGGTCGCTTCGCTGGACGCAACGGTCTGTGCACTCGTCATGCGCTTCTCCGGAAAAAACTATACATCGGCGCAACCCGGCATTACACCCGGGCACCCTGCCCGCTGCTCGAAAACGCGGTCATTACAATTACAGGCGCTGCGGCGATTCGTTGACCGGCACGCCGCGAAAATCCGCGCTGGCGCTTCCGCTGCGGCGGCTTCCGCGCGAACCCTTTCCTGCTGCTCGTGGCTTTCTCATGGTCCGGGGCAGAGGCGGGCAAGCGCGCCGACCGTAAAGATCAGCGGGTACAGCCGTTCGTAATACCACAATCTCGCAAAATACAGCCCGATCGGCGCCGCGTCAAAATGCCTTCCGCAATCTGTATGTTCGATAAGCCACCGGACGCCGCGCTCGATGGCGGGCGCTGATTCCTGGCGGTTCCATTCGACCAGCGCGTGCACAGCCAGGGCGGTTTCCTCAACGCTCGCCGGCACGCCCGGCGAGCCGCCCCAGCCGCCGTCGGTGTTCTGGGCCGACAGCAGCCAGCGCGCCGCCCGTGCGGTCATCGGATTGTGCGGGGCGGCGGCCAGGGCCATAAGCACCCGCGACGTGCCGTAAAGAGGGTTCTCATCATCCGGCGAGCGCTCGTTGCCGAACCACAACGGCAGGAACGATCCGTCCGGACGCTGTTGCGACGAAAGATATCGCAGCGCCCGGCCCCTTGCGCTGTCGAGCCGGCCGGACATGCGGGGCACGAGGTCGCGCCAGCGTCGCCACGCCAGAAGCGCATGGGCCGTCAGATCGGCGCCGCTGCGGTCGAAAGGCAGACTGGTCCAGCCGCGGCAGAACGTGGGAATGCCTCCGTCGCGGTTCTGAAGATCCATCAGCCAGCGCAGAGCCATGCGTGCGGCGGTCAGGACTCTGCTGCGGAAGTCGCCGTCGCCGCGGCTGGCATATGCGTCCAGCAGCACGCGCAGCGCCAGCAGGGCCCCGGCCGTGTCGTCGGCGTCGGGCACGCCGCCGTCAAGGTCGGTCCACGCCCAGCCGCCCGGCGCGGCATGTGTGTAGGGGTGCTCGCGTATGTGCTGTTGCTCCAGAAGCCAGCGGATAACGGGCCGGCAGTCGAAGCCGCCGCCCGCGGGAAAGACGGTCCGGTCGCTGCGGGTCAGCATCGGCGCCAGGGCGTTTATCGACAGCGTCGTAAGCCAGGTTGCCAGGTCGGTATCTATCGGCCAGCTGCCGTCGCGGCGCGCGCTGCGCAACAGAAAGCGGATGCCGCGCCGCACGACGGGGTGGTCTGTCCATCCGGCCGCTATCAGGCTCATCACGACGAAGCTCGTCAGCGGCGTCGCTTCGAGAAAACCCCCGCTTTCGGGCTGAATGGCCCGCAGCACGCGCAAGGTCGGCAGGCGTGCCATGTCGCGCACGATAGCCGCCAGAGGATTGCGCGTGCGGTGCATGGCATGGCGCACCTGGCCCATGGCGATGAGTGCCGGCAGGGCATAACTCACCACCGGCAGCCTGAGCAGACTGAACAGCTGATGCGGCAGCGCGGCCAGTTCGAAAGGCAACTGGGGAATCAGCGCCCACGGCTGCTGGCCGAGCCTGCCGGCCAGCGCGCACATGGTTAGTATCGGGACGGAGAAGGTTCTGTCGTGCCCATAACGGGCGGCTATGGTCCGGGCCAGCGCGGCCGGTTCCAGCGAGCCGCACGCGGCGGAAAGGTAGCGTCGCGCCCGCCGGAGCGTTTCGTCGGGGGCCTCGGGCGTGTTTTCCAGCGCTGCCCAGCACAAGGCGGTTGTGCTTATGTTGCTGGAACTGCGCGGGGTATCGCCCCAGCCGCCGTCGGGGTTCTGATGTTCGGCCAGCCAACTTCTGCCGCGGCGCGCAAGATCGCATATGTGTACGGCTTCGGGGTCGGCTGAGGATCGGGCATACAGGTCCAGCGCGAACGCGGCCGTCGCTGTGGCCAGTGCGCTGGACGCCAGTTCGCCGCGCCAGCATCCGGCGGAGCAGCGCTCTTCCATCAGCCGTTTTACGGCATTGCACAATGCGCTGCGGAGGTGGCTTTCGAGTGTTGCATCCATGACAGGCCGGTTGGCACAGGAGTCAGCGCTGCGCCGGTCAGAGGCCGTCGGCCAGGTGTCCCAGCGCCAGCAGTCCGTAGAAAGTGTACTCGCAATCGAGTGCATCGTCGGCCCAGCTTCCGTGGAACGCGCCCTGTGACGACCACAGGGTGTCGAGAAAGTCGAGGCAGGCTTCGCGTATGCCGCGGATGTCGGCCCGCAACGAGGACAGGGCGTGCAGCGCCGTGGCCGTGGAAAGCAGGTCCGGAAGAGGCGCAAGGGTGCTGGCGAAGAAGCCTCCCTCGGCGTCGCAGCGCGCCAGGAGCCAGTCGGCCAGGGAGGGGTCGGGCGGGGCGCCCAGTTCGTGCAGCGTCACAGCGGCGGCCGCCGTCGCCGTGGTGAGGCTCACCGGCACGGCGGTGTCGTTGGCGTATCCGCCGTCGGGTCTGCGCAGCTTCGAGAGGGACTGCGCCAGGCGTTCGGGCTGCGGCATGGCCAGTTGCAGGTCCTGGTATGCGGCGACGGCCAGAAACGCAGCATAAACGCTGCCCGAGGGGCTGCCGGATGCAGCGCCGTAGCCGCCGTCGGCGGTGCGGAAATGCTCGATGCTGCGGGCTATGTGCTCTGCCGGCACGGATGCCATTGCGTCGCCGTCGAGTTCCGCGCGAAGCCGCGCCAGGCATGCTGCGTGAACGAGGTCCAGTTCATCGAGGCGGCCGGCCTGTTTCCGCACGAAATCCGCAACGCAGTGCGGCAGGGGCGTCATGCCCGCGGCGCGCATGGCCTGCACACCGAAGACCGTGTAATAGAGGTCGCTGCGTCCGGCGCGGTCGGCAAAGCCGCCGTCGGAATTGAGCCGGCTCGCCAGGAAGCGTTTGACCGGCGGAAGCGATTCACCGAGGAACTGCGCTCCCAGCGTCGCCGCCCGCTGCATGTCCAGTCTGACACTCACTGCACCAGCCTTCTATCTCGAAACTGAAGATGCGCGCGATCACGCGCCGCAGGAGACTGCGCAGGCTTTCGGCGGGCAGTCCGGCAAGACAGCTCAGGGCCTCCTGCTTGTACTGTTCGAGCATTCTGCGGCAGCGGCCTTCGACGTCCAGGCTACTTATGATGGCCCGCACCGCCGGGCCGTCGTCGGCGCCGCCGCGCCAGGCACGCTCTATCACGGCGCGCTGTGTTCCGCCGGCCAGTTCCCACGCCAGTGCCAGCGGAAGCGATGGGCGCATGGCCTTCAGATCGTCGCCGTTGTCCGCGGCGAGGTCCTCCAGGTCGTCGCGTATCTGATAAGCCACGCCCATAGCCTGGCTGTAGCGCGTGAGGACGTCGGCCACGGCGTCGTCCTGCGCCGCCAGGGCCGCTCCGAGCCGCAGCGCCACCTCGAACGCCGGCGCGGTCTTGCGGCGGAATATCTCCAGCACATCCTGCGCGGGCAGCGGCCGCGGATCGCGCACCCACAGCAGTTCCGCCCCCTGTCCCAGACACAGGGTGCGATGTCCGGCAGCCGCTATGCCCAGCATGGCAGCCCGCGTTGCCGCGGGGGCACCGCACTGGTCTATCAGCCTGTATCCTTCGCCCAGAAGCAGATCGCCGAGGTTGATGGCCACCGGCACGCCGTACTGTTCGTGAAGGGTTTTCTCGTCGTAGCGCCAGGCGTCGTTGTCCTCTATGTCGTCGTGTATCAGCGACGCCTTATGGAAACACTCCACCGCCACCGCAACCCGGCGCAGTTCCTCCGGCAGCGGTCCCTCGGGCTGTCCGCTGAGGGCGCGCCATGCGCAGACCGTGAGAAACGGCCGCCAGCGCTTGCCGCCTCTGGCCAGCCACTGGCGGGCGATGTGATCGGTCTGGCCGGCGGCCTTGCCGAGAACTTCTTCCAGGGCGGCCGGCGCAAACCAGCCTTCGATCTGTTCGTGCAGCGCCTCCAGATCGACGCGCCTGGCCGGATCGGCAGCGCTCAGATGTATGGTGTCCCACACCCAGTTGAGATCGACGGTGGTGTCGCGGCAGCCGCTCTGATTCAGAGGGATGGCGATTCCGGGAACGCCCGCCGCCTGCATGTAGGGAAAGGCCTTTTCCAGAACCGACATGCAGCTTACGCCGACGATGGCATCTATGCGCCCGGCGCGTATGAGCGACATGACCACGCCGGAGCCCTCGGCCACCAGCACGGCATAACCCAGCCGCTCGGCTTCGGTCTGTATCTGGCTGATGCAGCATGAACCGCAGCGGGCGCACGACAGCCCCACGGCGTCGATGGCCGCGCGGCAGGAGCGCGTGTCGCGAAGACACTTGGGCAGCAGCAGCAGACGGCGATCGAACGGCACCGCCGCCAGCGTTTCGCGCCACAGTTCGTTGTTGATCAGCACGGCCAGGTAATCGCGCCAGCGCGCGTCCAGTTTATGAGCGGCGATGATGCTCTCGCAGTGAGCGCGCAGGTCGTTCAGCGAGAGCGGCGGCACAAGCGGCCTGTCACGCATGCACGCTTCGACCAGGCGCCGGACGCGCGTGCGCTCCGCGCGCGTGGGCGGAATGCCGACATCCGCTTCGCGGCATACAGCCGACGCCGCGGCGAAGCCCGTTGAAGAGTCGTGCTCAGCGCTCATGGACCGTACACGTTGCCGCCCAGAATACCCGCCGTCGTCGTCCCGTACCAACGGTCAAAGCACGCTCGTTGGCCCTGACTTTCCGGATCGCCGCGGCGCGGGCGATGTTAGCCGGCTCTGACGCGCCGGCGCGTTCACGCGTATGCGCCGAATCCGAAGAACCAGTGTTTCTTGGCGAAACGGTACAGCCGGCTTTTTTCCGGTATCAGGGCGCCCGGCGTGTACTGGCTGCTCATGGGCTTCATCGCCTCCAGTTCGGCCAGCGCCGTGCCGCGCTGCGTGGTGTCGCGGGCCCGGTGCCGGCGGACGACCTCCAGAAGCACATCCGGCCGTTCGAGCAGCACGCAACCCCGTGTCGCCCGCGCCGCCGCCGCGCGCAGGTCTGCCAGGAAACGCGACCGGCTCACCAGTTCATACAACGGACGGGCCTCGGCGATGTTCTCCACGGCAAACTGAATAACCGGGCACGGCTCCACATCGCCGCCGGGGCTTATGTGATGGCTTACGCCCGTGGCCATCGGACACAGCGACTCGCCTTTGTCGTCCCAGTAGGCGTCGATGATGCCGATGGGCATCCGGCAGCGCATTTCCACTATGAAGCGCCTTACGGCCAGCGCCTGTTCCATGCTCAGCGCCAGCTGGGGTTCCGGGCGCGGTCCGACCGGCCGGTAGAGGTAGTACCACACATAATGCACGCCGAGGTCTATCAGCCGTCGCAGCCATTGCTCGCTGACGAGATCGTCGATGTTGTTCCGGCAGACGCTGGTGGCGACGCCGGTGATGAGCCTGTGCCGGCGGCAGTTCTCCAGTCCTTCGAGCGTCTGTGCCAGGACGTTGTGCCGGCCGCGCCGCAGGTCGCTTACCGTCTCGCTTCCTTCGATGCTGACCAGAGGCGTCACGTTGCCCAGCCGCCTCAGCCGGCGGCAGTATTCGTCGGTGAGCAGGTGGCCGTTGGTGAACAGCTGGAAGTAGCTGCGCGGATGAGCCGCGAGAATGTCCGGCAGACCCTCATAAAGCAGCGGCTCGCCGCCAAGTATTCCGAAAAACCGGTTGCCCAGCCGCTCGGCAGCGCCGATGAGCGCATCGAGTCGGGCGGGAGGTATCATGCGGCGCGGCCGGTCCACATCCACCCAGCACCCCTGACACCGCAACTGGCAGCTGCTGGTGACGGATATGAACAAAAACGGCGGGAAATAGCGCCCGCGCCGGAGTCTGGCCTTGAACATCGCCACGGAATGGACCGCGCCCAGGCCGCAATTTACCGCGAACTTCCACAGCAGCCGCGGGTCGATCTCCGTGAGCGCTCGCCAGACGAACTTCGCAAGCATACCGCGTAGTTCCTGTGTTCCGTCAGCCGGACGTTGCACGCCTTTGTCTGCCCGGTCATGTCCGCATGCGCAGCGCCTCGGCGAGGGCGGCCACCACCTCGTCGGGAATGCCCAGCGCGGCCTGCTTGCGCCGCAGCCGCTCCTGCCGGATGGCGCGCGATGCCGCCTCGTCGCGCCGGGGAGAGAACCGCTGCGTCGGCGCGCGCGAGCGGCCGCGTATGGCGGCATATACGTCGCCGCCGAGCAGTCCCGATATGTCAACCCTGACGGGCCTCCCGGCCGTCTGCGGCGGCGGTTCGTCGCCGTTTATCGGCGATTCGTGGTATTTCGGAAAGATAATGGCCGTCGCAGGGCAGAGTCTGGCGCACGCCGGACAGCCGGTTTTGCAGTTGGCCGGGTTTGTCACCTCGACGCGGCCCGGCCGCGGCGCGGCGTACACGTCGAAAAGACAGAAGCTCAGACACTGCATGCAGCTCGTGCAGCGGTCGCGGTCTATGACCGGGAACCACGGTTTCCATGCGGTATCTTCGCGCAGAGGCGATGTCGTATCCGCAGCCGGCACGGCGGTGCGCGCGGCGGATGCGGGTGCAGCCGGGGTCTGGCGACTGGCGAGCTCCAGCACCGCATGCCGGAGCAGCTGTTCATCCGCCGTGCGGACGTTGACGATGCGCGTGCGGGGATGGAGTTCCGCTCCGCCGGCCGCCATCAGCCAGCGCACGGCGCGCGGATAGCATGCGAATATCGTGATATCGCCGCGTGCGGCCCAGTCGCGCAGCCGCGGGTCGCGCGATGCAACAAGCCCGCACATGTCGGCAACGCTCTCGAAGGCCACGCCGGCGTCTTCCAGCATTGCGACAAGCCGCCGGGACATTGCCGCCGGGGCCCCGGCCGCTTCCTCGCAGCGGCAGACCACCGCGATTATCTGTCTCTCACCCATGTTCGCCGCTCCCCGCGCCGGATTTCATGCGGTCTATGGCGGCATCCAGCAGGCGCATGTACGCATTGATGTCCATGGCCGCCGGGTCCGGCGTGCCGCGCGCGCGGTACAGCCAGCCGCGTCCGTGAGGGTCGCTGTCAAGGAGGGTGATGTCGGCGTCGATATCGCTGTTGGCCTCGATGAAAACTCCATCGAGCACCGAGTACAGCTCGCTTATGGCCTTGAAGCCTTCGATCCAGCCGATTTTCCCGCCCAGGGTGATGGGCTGTCCCGGCGCGACCTCGAAGGCCAGCTCGACGATTTCGCCCAGCATGCGCGTGGCGAACCTGGTAAGCCCCGCGCGCCAGAGCCCGTCAGGCTGGGCCAGGAGCCAGAAATGCGAAGCTGTGTACAGACGGTCAGCCGGCAGCGAGGCGACGAACCTCGCCCGCCTGTATGACACGCAGTTCGGCGCGTTCTCCGACATAGCGGGCAGCGCATGCGCAACCGCGCATGCGCATACCACTGACGATACCGGCGATGCCGCCGGCGCGGCAACGTCTGTTTGTGCGCAGTTCAGGCCTCTTTGCCCGGATAGCGGATGTCGCCGTCTTTCGGCAGCACTATCTGGCCCGTCTCGAAATCCTCTGCCGAGGGGCGCAGCTGAAGATCGTACCATCTGGATTTCTTGTCGGGCTTCTCGAACATCTCTTCCCACGTTATGCGCTGTCCGCTGTAGGCGGCCTCGCGGCCCAGGATGGCCGCCGCGGTTGCCCAGGCTACGTTCTGCGCCTCGTTTATGGGCTTCTCCGTGATGATCGACCACAGCAGATGGGCGTGCTCGGAGACATAGCCGCTGCTGTGGTAGCCGACCGCCTCGTACGGGTCGGGCGTCTGCGGTTTGAAGTCGCCCGGCTTGTTCTTTTCGAAAGTGAAAGTCTCGCCCACCGAGGTCCAGCACTTGTCCTGCTGGCGGCACATGCTGTGGATGTGCACGTTGCCGGGATACTCGAGGTCCACGCTGAAGAAGTCGTACATGTTGCCGGCCACGCGCTTGATGCGATAACCGAACCCGACCGCGGCGACCGGATGCGTGCCCAGGAACCAGTTGGCGATATCGATATTGTGCACGTGCTGTTCGCAGATATGGTCGCCGGACATTTCCACCCATATCTGCCATGGTCCGCACAGCTGGTCCGGACCCTTCGGATTTACAGGCGTGTTGGTGAATATGCTGCCCTGACACCACGACACGCGCCCGCCGAGGATGCGCCCGTAAGCGCCGTCTTTTATCTCGATGGCACGCCTGTTATAGCCCGCCTCGTGCCGTCGCTGTGTGCCGGCCACGACGCTCAGACCCTTCTGCCGCGCCAGTTCGCCTGCCGCGATCACGCGGCGGACGCCCGGCGGATCGACGGCCGAGGGCTTCTCGAAGAAAACGTGCTTGCCGGCTTTGATGGCCGCCTCGAAATGCACAGGACGGAATACCGGCGGCTGGGCCATGAGGATGATGTCCGGACCCGCCTCGATCACCTTCTTGTAGCAGTCGGCGCCGCCGAAACACTGCGATTCGGGCACGCCGTATCGTTTGCCGGTTCCCACGGCTTTGCCGCGGAACCAGTCGCCGGTGGCCACCACCTGCGCCTCGATATTCCATCCCAGTTTCTGGTTGAGGTACTTGATCGCCTCCATGTGGTCGGACAGCGCGCCGTTGCCGCGTCCGCCGCAGCCGATGAGAGCGATCTTGAACACTCTCTTGACGGCCTGTCCGTGTGTCACGAACGGCGCCGCGCCGAGCACCGCGCCGGCCGCCGCTGATGCCTTGAGAAAATCGCGCCTTGACTGATCGCTTGACCGTGTTTCGTCGTTGCGGGTCATGTGCTGCTCCTTTCCTGCTTGAGTGGTGTTGCCGAAAGAGGACCGATGGCCCAAGCGGCCATGCCGGATTCCGCCTCCGGACCTGCGCAGTGTACGCGCCGCGGGTCTTTCGGCAAGTTCGGGAAGCTGCGCGACGGGGCTGCGATGCGACGCGAAGAGTTCGCAGTGTGATGCGCCGGCCGGATGGATTACGGCTCGCAATGGCACCCCGGGCCGGGCGAGCGCTACTGCTGCGGCAGCAGATCGAAAGTGATGCTTACCTGCGCCGTTATCCCAATCTGCCCCAGTGGAGTAGTCTGGCCGCCTGAGTCGGCGCCGCTTCCGCCGACGTTCTGGGCGACG
>Ga0078972_1001916_pt1 | contig 68608 bp, 54 predicted proteins | sample YelNatPaOPGAMG01_FD_67568 | JGI IMG/M metagenome (GOLD analysis project Ga0078972, IMG submission 67568) | Hot spring thermophilic microbial communities from Obsidian Pool, Yellowstone National Park, USA - OP-RAMG-01 (SPADES assembly) (version 2) | ecosystem: Environmental > Aquatic > Thermal... | reverse complement strand
GTATGACGCCTTTGGCACGCTGCTGGCGAGCACGGGCAGCACGCCAAACGATTACCGCTTTGCCGGCGAGCAATTTGACAGCAGCCTGGGCCTTTGCTACTTGCGCGCGCGCTACCTGAACGCCGGCACCGGGCGGTTCTGGACGCGCGACACGCATCCGGGCAACAACCAGGAGCCGCTCTCCCTGCACCGGTATCTGTATGTGAGCGCCGATCCAGTGAACCGGGTGGACCCCAGCGGGCTGGTGGAGTTCAACCTGGGGAGTTTCATGGCGGCGATGTCGAAGGCAGCGGGGCTGGCGGCGAACACGGCGTGGCGGGTGGCCCCGTTGGCCAACCGGGTGACGATTCTGCTTTACGAAAGCGTCAGCGGGACGACCATCGTCGGCGGGGCGGGCTTGCTGGTGGGGGGCAAGTTTGTGATGACGACGGTGGGCGGGGGCACGAAGGTGCTGGACCCGGCGGTCAAGGGGGGCTTGGAACGGGTGGCGTTGGCGGGATTCGAGGAAGCGGGCAAGTATGGGGTGTGGCCGCACCGGTTGCTGGCCAAGCTGGTGCCTCCAAATAGCGGACTGCATAAGCATCACTTGGTGGAGGTGCGGTTTGCCAAGACCCTCCAAGTAGCCGAAGGCGACATTCCGGCCATCGCGCTGACCCCGGCGGAGCACGCGCGGTTTACGGCTGAATGGCAGCGCATCATCGGTCTGCGAGGATGGAACCGGGAACTGACGACGGCCAGTGCAAACGCGGACAACATATGGGAGGCGGCCAAGGAAGTGTATGCAGATTATCCCGAGTTATTGGAGTTTGTCCAAATGTTTATGGGCAGGTAAGGTGTATGAAAATTTGGCATCGCGGATTTTTGGCTCCCGACCATGAGTCCTTGATAAAAAGGGCGAAACTGAAATATCAAAAGTTGTGTTCATTCAAGACCGGAGCGGTTCGTAAATTAGTGTTTGAGATCAGCGAGGACGATCCCGCTTGGCCAGAGATTGAAAGGCTCTTGGAAAGGTCTCACACGTTTGTGATGACCGAATTCTCCCCGGAGGAGATTGCTGAAGCGGAATGGAGCATCGTGCGGACGCGGCATTCGATTGGCTACTTTGTTCCCAAAGGGGAGTGGTGGACGCCGTTGTATTACTCGGGGCTATGCCGTTCGTGTGGGACGGGTTGGGAACAGATTGCCGATTTTCGTATCCCACGCGAGCCGAAGTTGGGCAAGAGTGTTTTCTCCAGTTTTGGGAGCGGGTTTGAGGTGTTCGCGGCGCCAGTGGTGTGGGAGACGTTTCGGCGGGAAGGGATACGTGGGTGGGAGACGCGCCCGTTGTTCATTGCCAGGACGGGCCAGCCCGTGAAGGGGCTGCAACAACTGGTGGTGACGGAAATGGCCGAGCCGGCGGTGGTGGAGGAGTTGTGCGAGCGGCAACGCTACAGCCGCAACGAATGCGAGGCGTGCGGGCGGACCTGGCACGCCCATTACACGCGGGGGATGCTGCCGCTGCGCATGGCGGCGTTGCGGACGGATGTTGACCTGCAGTTGACGCACGAGTGGTTTGGCAACGGGCTGACGGCGCGGCACGAGATTCTGGCGTCGCGGAAGGTGGTGGCGCTGGCGTTGCGGGAGCGGTGGCGCGGGATTGAGTTTGTGCCGGTGCGGGTGGTATGAGGGGTTAGTAACGCGTATGCTTGGTAGGTGGACATTTTTGTTGGTGTTGTGGTGCGCCTTGGCCGCGGCAGGTGTTTGCGCGGCGGTCGGCCGTGTGGCCTGCGCCGCAACCAACGGGCTGGCCAGTGACGTGTACGGCGCCAACGGCAACACGCGAACCAATGGCGCGGACACCTTCCAATACGACGTTGAAGGCAGGCTTACCAACGCCATGGTGAGCGGTGTGAGCGTCGCCTGCACCTACAACGCCGACGGTGTGCGCATCAGCAAGACCAGCGGCGGGAAAGCGCCGCCAACCGGGCGGAGCGGATAATCGCTGAGGAGTTGGCGCGCTTGGGTTGGAGCGAAGAAGAACTGGCCAGGCGGTGCAAAGGTGATCCGGGGAAGATGGCGTTGGCGGGGCGGCAGCGCCGGGAGACAACGCTAACGGTCAAAGCGATCGCCGCACGGTTGCATCTGGGGACATCGAAGAGCGCGAATACGCGTTTGCACAGATGGATGCGAGGCGGAACACCCGTGCAAGGAAAAGAAGAGCATTCATGAGAAATGAACTATCTAACGGTCTGCCCCATCAAACGCCCCCTCAATTGCTTTTATGGTCCTGTTCGCTCACGGTGCAGTTCCTGCGTTCTGGTCTTTCAGCCCCTGCCATCCCCCACCCAGCGCTTTGATCAGCGCCACCGCCGCCGCGTATTGTTGGCCACGCAACCGTGCTATCGCTCGTTCAAGTTCCAACACGGCTTTTTGAGCTACGGCCACCTGTAAGTAGGTCACCAACCCCGAGCGATATTGGTTGTTCGCAATTTCCAATTGCCGCCGCGCTGATTGCAGTGCTGCTATTTCCTGCGCGTATTCGTCGGCCAGGAGCCGTTGCGCCGCCAGTTGGTCTTCTACCTCCGCGAAAGCCCTAAGCACCGTCTCCCGGTAGTGCGCAACAGTTTCCGCATAGCTCGCTTCCGCTTGGCGCACGGTGGCGCGTAGCTTCCCACCTTCAAACAACGGAAGCGAGAGCGACGGCCCTACAGCCCACAACCGGCTCGGCCAGTTGAACAATGTCCCCGCGTCCAGGCTTTGCAACCCGGCCAGCCCGTTGAACCGGACGGCCGGATAATACGCTGCTTTGCTCACACCGATGGCAGCGTTGGCGGCAGCCATGCGCCGCTCGGCGGCTGCGATGTCCGGGCGGCGTTCCAACAACGCGGAAGGCAACTCTGCCGGGATCGCTACCGGTTCTTGGTTGAGCGGTCGTTCGGCCAGGCTGAAGCCCGACGCCGGCTGCCCGGTGAGCGCCGCCAGGGCGTGCTCGAAGCGCGCCCGCGCCAGCGTAATGGTCGGAAGTTGCGCGTTGGCCGTTCTGAGCGCGGTCTCCGCTTGTGCCACATCCAAGTCAGAGACCAGTCCTGCCGCCCGGCGGTTGCGGGTCAGTTCCAGAGATTTGCGGTTCGCCTCGATGGTTGCCACCAGCGCATTCTTTTCCATGTCCAGCGCCCGAAGCGTGAAATAGTCCACGGCGACCTCGGCGGCAATGGCCAGTCTCACCCCTTCCAGGTCGGCGGCGTCGGCTTGCTCTTTCGCCTGCGCCGATTCCACCTGTCGCTTCACCCGCCCCCAAAGGTCCACTTCGTAACTCAGGTCAAACGGCAGGACGAAATTGTCATAAGTGGCTCTCTTGCCGGACGCCTTGCCCGTGCTGCTCTGCGGTTTGTTGGCCGACTCACCCTGGCGGCTTGCGGAAAAACCCGCGCCGATGCGCGGAAATAATCCGGAACGCGCGACATCGGCCGCCGCTCGTGCCTGCGCAAACCGTGCGACCGCAGCTTTCAGTTCCTGATTCGCCTCAGCGGCTTGGGCCTCGAGTTGGTTCAATTCCGCGTCTTGAAAAATTTCCCACCATGTCCCTTTCGGCAGGTGCGCCTGTGGCGTTGCGACCTTCCATTCGTTGGTTGCCCACTTGAACGCGGTGGGCATCGTTGCCACTGCCGCCGGCCGTTCATAGTTCGGCCCCACCGCGCAACCCGCCAGCCACGCCAGCGCCAGCCCGGTTGCCCAGCGCCACCCCGCCTTCCATTCGGGCTTCATTGCTTCTGACAGGTTCATGGCTCTCGTTTCCCTTTTCCCGCCTCTCCCTTGCCGGCCCCCGGCATTCCTTCACCCTGCATCCCTTCACCCTGCATCCCTTGACCTTGCATCCCTGGCTTCCCCATCCCTGCTCCGGGCATGCCTTGGCCCGGTCGGCCCGGCCCCGGCATCCCTGTTCCCGGCATCAAGGTTTCCAGCTTTACCACTTCGGTCACCTTGACCGTCGTGCCGTTGGTCAGCGAGTCCGGCGGATTCACAAGCACATGGTTCGTCGGATTCACTCCGCCCAGGATTTCCACGAACTGCCCAAAATCCCGCCCCAACTGCACTGTCCTCATTTCCACCTTCCCGTCCGGCTGCACCACGCCCACTTGCGGGCCTTCCGGCCGGAACAGCAGCGTGTTCGCCGGCAGCACCAGCCGGCCTCCCTTTTTCCCGCCAGGGAACCTTACTTGAGCAAAGCTGCCCGCCAGAATCTCCCCGTGCGCGTTGTCCACCTCCAGTTCCACCAGCAACGTGCGCGAATCGGAGGAAATCTCCCCCGAGGTCCGCGCCACCTGCCCGGTAAACACGCGTCCGGGCTGCTCGGGAATCAACAACTCGCCCACCACGCCCGGCACAATCCCCACTGCCTCGGGCTGCGGCACGCGCACCTGCACGCGCAGCTTGTCCATTTGCGCCAGCCGGAACAATTCCTGGCCCCCGTTGGCGGCCACCAGTTCGCCCACGTCCGTTTTTCGCGCCGTCACTGTCCCAGCAAACGGGGCGATTACCCGCCCAAAGGATTGCATGTTTTCCAGGCGCCGAACGTTTGCCTGGGCGGCGGCGACATTCGCCGTTTTCAACTTGAAGTCGGCTTGCTTCTCCGCGTTCTCCTGTTCGCTCACGCTGGCTGTCTTCACCAGGTCCGCGTAACGCTCCGCCGTGATTTTCGATAGCTCCAGCGCAGCCTCTGCCTGCGCCAATTCATGCCGCGCGCGTTCCAGTTCCTGGTCCAGCTCCGGCGTTTCAATCTCCGCCAGCAACTGGCCCGCCTCCACCTTCGCGCCCATGTCCGTCAGCCACCGTTTCAAGAAGCCGTTGGCACGCGCATGGATGGACGCCTCGACCCACGGTTTGATCTCCGCCGGAATCAAAATCCCCCCGCCCCATCGGTTTGGCTCGGGCATGACCACCATCACGCTGGGGATCGCCTTCCCGCCCTGCTCGGCGGCCAGCGCCGTCCGTTGCCGTATCCGCGGCAGCAATCCGGCCACGACACCAATAGCGACCACAACCACCGCAACTACGACAAGGCCGTAGAACCGGGCTGCCGACGGTCCGTCCGAACCAGTCTCGCCAGCCGGTTTCACTTCATTCGATTCAGATGCGTTCATAGCCAGATGTCTTTAACTTTGCGTCGCGGGCGGAATCGCCGCGTCGAGATCTTCCGTGCTCTTCATCGTGCCGTGCCGGTGTAACAGCCGGAACACCACCGGCACAAAAAACAGCGTCGAGAACGTGGCCACCACCAGGCCCCCGATAACCGCTCGCCCAAGCGGCGCGTTTTGCTCGCCGCCTTCGCCAAGGCCGAAAGCCATCGGCAACATGCCGATGATCATCGCCAGCGCGGTCATCAGCACCGGGCGAAGCCGCCCGACGCCCGCGTCCCAAGCGGCCGTCAGCGGGTCTTTCCCCAGCCGCAGATTGTTCCGGGCAAACGTCACCACCAGCACCGAGTTGGCCGTCGCGACCCCCAGGCTCATGATCGCCCCCATCAGTGCCGGCACGCTCAGCGTGGTAAACGACAGATACAGCCCCCATACCACCCCCGCCAGCGCGCCCGGTAGTGCCGTGATGATGATGAACGGATCGAGCCAGCTTTGAAAATTGACCACGAGCAGCAGATAAACGAGCGCGATTGCCATCACCAGGCCGATGCCCAATCCGGTGAAGCTGCTGTGCATCGTGTCGGCCTGCCCGCGCAGAATGATGAAGCTCCCGCGCGGCAGTTCCTTTTCCGCCTCCGCGACCAGCGGTTTGAGGTCGCGCAGCACCGCGCCTAAATCCCGACCACTCACGCCGCCAAACACGTCAATCACCGGCTGCACATTGTAGTGCGAATAAATTGGCGAGCTGTTCGTCCGCTGAACCGACGCCACATTGGCCAGCAATTGGGCGTTGTTCTCCCCCAGTCGGCTCGCCGTGATCGGGATCGAGTTCAGGGCCGACACTGACGCCATCGCGTATTCCGGTACCCGCACGTTCACCCGGTATTGAATACCCATTTTCGTGTTGAGCCAGAAATTCGGCTGCACCTGCGCGCTGCCGCTGAGGCTGAGCATCATCGCGTTGGCCACGTCTCGTTCCGTCAGCCCGATCTGCGAAGCCTTCGTGCGATCTACAGCATATTGCAGTTCCGGCTGGTCGTCGGGTTGCTGGATGCGCACATCAGCCGCCCCCGGTATCCGCCGGATTTTCTCCGCCAACCTCTCCGCCACCAGCCGGTTTTGCACCCGGTTCTGCCCCACGATCTGGATGTCGAACGGAGCCGGCAGGCCGAAGTTGATCGTTTGGTTCACGATATCCGCCGGCAGAAAGTAAAACGTCGTTCCCGGGAACTCCCGGTTCAACCGGCTGCGCAAACGGTTCACGTAATCGGCGGTTGGCCGGTGGCCATGCCGCAGCGCCACCAGAATATCCGCGTCGGCAGTCCCGGTCGTGCCATTGTCCAGGTAGGTCAATGGAATGCCGCCGCTGGGAATGCCGATGTTGTCCAGAATGCCGCTGAGTTCGGCGGCGGGAATCTCCTGCCGAATCACCGCCTCGACCCGGTCCACCACGCGCACAGTCTCCTCGATGCGCGTCCCGCCCCGGGCGCGCAAGTGCAAGCGAAACTGCCCCGCATCCACGGCGGGGAAAAAGTCCTGTCCGAGTTGTGGCACCAGCAGAGCAGTGCCAGCACAGAACAGCAGGAACAACCCGGCGAACGTAAGCCGGCGATGCAACGCCGCACCCAGCCACCGGCGGTAGCCTTCCCGGAATCGGGCAAACCCCCGCTCAAAACCAGCCTGCACTGCCGCGAAAGGCCGCACCCACGGCGCCGTCTTCCGGGAATTGTCCAGGTGGCCGCCATACTTGACATGCCGGTAAAACCACATCACCAGCGTCGGCACCAGAGTCCGCGACAAAACATAACTGGCCAACATGGCGAAAACGACGGCTTCAGCCAAAGGAACGAAAAGATACCGGGCCGTGCCGGTGAGGAAGAACATCGGCACAAACACAATGCAGATGCAGAGCGTGCCCACAAATGCCGGCAGTGCGATCTCCTGCGCGCCGTCAAGGATGGCCTGAACAGTGGGCTTGCCTAGCGCCATCTGGCGGTGGACGTTTTCGATCTCGACCGTTGCGTCGTCCACCAGGATGCCCACTGACAACGCCAGCCCGCCCAGCGTCATCAGGTTGATGGTTTCGCCCAAGGCGCTGAGTATGGCGATGGAGGCGAGCACGGAGAGCGGAATGGAGATGGCAATGATGATCGTGCCCCGCCAAGCCCCCAGGAACAGGAGGATCATCAACGCCGTCAACGCCGCTGCGATCACGCCTTCTTTCAGCACGCCGCTGACCGCCGCCCGGACAAAGAGTGACTGGTCGGCGAATTCCTTCACTTCCACACCGGTCGGCAGGGTTTTCAGAACCCGCGGCATGGCCTTCTTGACACCGTCCACGACCTGGAGGGTCGAGGCCGCCCCGCTCTTGAGTATTGTGACCAGCACCCCGCGTACGCCGTCCAGCCGCACGATGTTCCTTTGCGGGTCATACCCGTCATGCACCTGCGCCACGTCCCGAATGCGGATGACCGCCCCGTTCACCGTCTTGATCGGCAGTTCGTTTAGCATTGTCAGCACCGACGGGCTGCTGTTCAGTGACACATTGTATTCCGTGGCGCCGATTTTCGCGCTGCCGCTGGGCAGCACGAAGTTCTGGGCGGTGAAGGCGTTGAGCACATCCTGCGGCGCCAGGTTCTTTGCCTTGATGGCAGCGAGGTCCAGGTCAACGGCAACAACCCGGGTCTTCCCGCCAGCCGGTAACGGCACCGAGGCCCCACGTACTGTCGAAAGGCCCAGCTTGACACGGTTCAGCCCCAAGTCCTGCAATTCCTGCTCTGGAATCTGTTTGCTGGCGAGGCTGTATTGGAGGATGGGGATGCTGGAAGCGTTGTATTGAATGACGAACGGCGGAGTAACGCCGGGCGGGAGGAAGCGTAAAGCCGTCTGGGCGCTGGCCGTGATCAGCGCCACGCCTTGAGGCACCGAGGCGCCCGGTTGGAGAAACACCTTGATCACGCCGACGCCGTTGTAAGCGGTTGACTCGATGTGCTCGATATCGTTGACCAGAGCGGCAATCATCCGCTCATGGTTGTAAATGATGCGCTGTTCGATTTCCTGCGCGCTCAAACCGTCGTAAGTCCACACCACGCTCACCACCGGGATGTTGATGGACGGGAAAATATCCGTCGGTGTGCGCAGCAGCACGAACGGCGTCAGCAGCAGCAACAACAAGGCCGCCACCACAAACGTGTAGGGCCGTCTTAATGCAAGTCGAACGATCCACATAATTCAGTTCATTGAATGGCCCAGCGCGCGAAATGCCCCCTCACGCCTTCTGGATCATTCTGCCTGCAGTGCCTGAATTGGTTCCAGCGAGGCAGCCCGCGAAGCGCGGACAAATATCAACAATATACCCAGCATGCCGGAGAATACCACTAAAAATTAGAGGTCAGCCATTAGGGCATTTGTAAAATCGGAAAAAACGTTGCCGCTGATTTCTTTAAAAACCCCTCTACCGCAGCCAAACTAACCCTATTTCCCGCCGACGCGAACCTGCGTTTTCGTCTTGTGAATCGGCCGTCGGCGAGCATTACGCGGGCGAGTTGCGGCGGGAAAGCGCCGCCAACCGGGCGGAGCGGATAATCGCCGAGGAGTTGGCGCGCTTGGGTTGGAGCGAGGAAGAACTGGCCAGGCGGCGCAAAGGCGATCCGGGGAAGATGGCGTTGGCGGGGCGGCTGCGCCGGGAGACGACGCTGACGGTCAAAGCGATTGCCGCACGGTTGCATCTGGGGACATCGAAGAGCACGAATACGCGTTTGCACAGTTGGATGCGAGGCGGAACACCCGTGCAAGGAAAGGAAGAGCATTCATGAGAAATGAACCATTTAAAGGTCTGCCCCTCCAAAGTGAGTTTGCTTTCATTGCCAGTTCGGATGAATTACACTGCGGGAAAGGTGATTTATGAGTTTAACGGTTAAGCCAAGAGAGCGTGTCTTGATGGCCCTGAGCCACGAGCAACCTGACCGCTGTCCGATGCAGATCAGTTTTACCCCCGAGTTTGCGGTCCGGTTGCGGGCTGCTATGGGGTTGCATGGCCGCGACTCTCACAATCCGCACGGAGGCGGCAACACTTACGAACTTGAGCGCGCATTGGGCGAGGATTTATTGTTGACGAGCGTCGGCTGGGCAAATGGCTATTACCTCTCGAAAGAGCCTTATGTGGATGAATGGGGTGTCGGTTGGAAGCCCTGCGAATACACCACTCCTTTTGGCAAAGGTGTTTACACGGAGATCGCCAGCCATCCGCTGGCGGATGACAACGCAATCGCCACCTATCAGCCCCCCAACCCCAACCGTCCTGAATTGTACAAGGATGCCGCCCACCTGATCGAACATTACAAGCAGGACTATTTTATCGTCGGCGTGACCGTGACGACAATTTTCGAGACCGCATGGGCGTTGCGGGGGCTTGAAAGGTTGCTGACGGATTTGGTGAGCGACCCTGATCTGGCGCACGCCATTCTCGATATCCCGTACCGGTATCACCTGACTGCCGCAAAGAAGCTGGTCGAAATGGGTGTGGATGCCATCTGGGTGGGCGACGATGTCGGCGCGCAAAACGGCATGATCATCTCGCCGCAATTGTGGCGACGGATTTTCAAACCGATGTGGGCCGACTTCTTCCGCGAGTTGAAACGTATCAACCCGCATGTGAAGATCATTTACCACTCCGACGGCGTGATTGAACCAATTATTCCGGACATGATCGAAATCGGTCTCGATGTCCTCAATCCCATCCAACCGTCTTGCATGGACCCGGTGGTGCTGAAAAAGAAGTGGGGCGACAAACTCTGTTTCTGGGGAACCATTGATGAGCAGCACACGTTGCCCTTTGGCACGCCCGACGACGTGCGTCGGGAAGTGCGGACACGCCTGGACACGGTCGGGAAAGGCGGTGGTCTGATTATCGGCCCGACGCATCATGTGCAACTGGACACGCCCCTGGAGAATTTCTGGGCGATGGTGGACACCATCCTGTCTCCGCAGGGCACGCCACGCGGGGCGTGAAATTATCCACGAGAATGCCTTTATGAAAATAATGAAATTCGATGGCTATTGTGCTTATGCGATAACCACGGCCCTCCTCGCAGCGGCGATCTCCCAATCGCCCTGCTTGGCTGCGACTGCGTCTGGACCGGCTAATTTCTGGGTCTGGGACAAGAAAGGCCGCATCACCCATGCCGGCACGGGGACGGAACCGCTGGTGATGTGCATGCAGGGGCGCAAGGTGGTCATGCAGGTTCGATGCGACGCCACCAACGGGTTTTCCTACACCGTGCGATTCTTCAACGTGCCGAAGGAGGTCGAAAAGAAGAAAGTCCTCTTCACGGCAGGGCGCGAGTTGCAACCGGAGGTGCGCCTCAATGACCAGCCCTTGAAGCTCGAACTCCCGTCCTCGGTCACGTTTGATGGATTGCTAACCTTGTCCTATCCCGCTTCAGAAGGCGTGGCGCTCACTCGCGCCGTTTATCCCTCGATGACCAAGGCCCTGGTTGTGGAAGAATGGCAGGTGCACAATACCACCGGCAAACGAGTCGCCGTGACGGTTGTGCCCGTTCACACGGTGAAATCCGTGGGGGAAGACGTTGTCGTTGTCTGGAACTGCCCGGGGATGAAGACCACCACGCTAAAAGCAGGCGGCACGCTCTCGTTCTTCACAAGCGTGCAAGCAAGACTGGCGTCTGAGCCAGACCTGCCCGTGGATGTGGCGATCGAACGCGGCGCGCGTCGAGCTTTGGCCGAAGCGGCCTGGCGCGGGCCGGGGCGCCTTGAAACACCCGAACCGGCCTTGGATGTGGCGTTCGCTCTGCAGAAACTTCATGTCCTGGAAACCCCAATCGAAACATTCAAAGGCGTCATCACACACAACGGCAGCCTGAGATATTCACCCGGTGTCTGGGCCAACGACCCGGTGGAATACTCCAGTCCGCTGTTTCCCTTCTTTGGCAGTGCGGAACTCAACCGGGCAAGCATGAACATGTACCGGATTTGGCTGAATTATTGCCGGGAGAATGGCATTGTGCCATTCCCCGGATCGTTTGAAGGTCCCGGCCTGAAACTGGTCCAGCGCGAACGCGGCGATGACGCGATGGTGCTCTACGGCCTGTCAAAATTCCTTTTGTTTCAAGGCGACCGTGCCGCGGCCGAGGAACTTTGGCCGCTGATTGAATTCAGCGCCGAGTCAGTGCTGCGGCATACGACGGCGGAAGGCATTGTCGAATCGCGGACCGATGAAATGGAAGGCCGTTACCCAACCGGAAAGGCCAATCTCAGCACATCGTCGCTTGCGTATGGTGGGTACCGCCTGGCCGCCTGTTTGGCGCGGGCTTTGGGGAAACCTGTGGCGGCGGAATTTGACCAGCGCGCGGACGCACTGCGGAAGGCCATCGAGTCGTATTTTGGCGCGGAAATTGAAGGGTTCAAAACCTATCGGTACTATCAGGGAAACACCACGTTGCGCGGATGGATTTTGTTGCCGCTGGTGATGGGCATCACCGATCGGCAGGAGGGAACGACTGCCGCACTGCTGTCCGACAAACTTTGGCCACATCGAATGGCTGGAGGCGACATTCTGGCGGAGTCCGGACGCCCAACTGAATGGGGCCGCGAAACCTACTACGCCCTGCGGGCCTTATTCAAGGTCGGTCACACCGAGGAAGCGCTCGACATTACCCGTCGCGTGGTGCAGGCGCAGATATTTGGCAGCAAGGGGCCGTATCCCGACGAGGACGCGATTGACATGCTCTGCCCCGGTTCGCTTTACCCTCGCGTTTTCACGGAAGGCATGTTCGGGATTGTGCCCACCGGTCTTGAATCCTTTGAATGTACGCCGTGGTTGCCCAAGGACTGGCCGCGGATGGCGCTGCGTGACCTGCGCGCGTTCGGACGGTCCTGGGATCTGTTAGTTGAGCGCGCAGGCAATCAGCAGAAAATCACGGTACGCAGTGGCGGCCAAACGCTGCTGACCGGCGTGGGTCCCGCCGGGAAAACGTATTCGTTCACCTTTCCGAAAAAACGGGATTAGCCAACTCAGAAAACACTGATTCAGAGCGAACCCCCGATGGGATTCCCGGAATGGAAACAGCTTCGCCATCAGCACGGATGTGTGATCCACAGGAAACTTTCAAACAAATCAGCATAGTAAGACCAGTGACAGGCCACATGGCGAGCGAGAACAATGAAGCGGCGTGATTTCCTCAAAGTCACCTGTGGCACGGCGACCGGTGGTATGGCCTTCGCCGCTCCTTGAGACGATGAGGCCAGAAGTGCAGGAATTAGTGGGCAAACCATAGTATGGTTCGTTTAGTTATTGACTATGGCCCCTGTTTGTGGTTGCCTCGTTCCCATGCCACGCAAGATCCGAGTCGAATTCCCCGGTGCCGTCTATCACGTCATTAGCCGGGGCGAACGGCGCGAGGCGATTTTCCTGGACGACGTGGATCGCCACGATTTCCTCAAGACCCTCGCCGAGGAGTTGGCGCGCTTGGGTTGGAGCGAGGAAGAACTGGCCAGGCGGTGCAAAGGCGATCCGGGGAAGATGGCGTTGGCGGGGCGGCAGCGCCGGGAGACGACGCTGGCGGTCAAAGCGATCGCCGCACGGTTGCATCTGTGGACCTCGAAGAGCGCGAATACGCGTTTGCACAGTTGGATGCGAGGCAAAACACCCGTGCAACGAAAGGAGGAGCATTCATGGTAAATGAACCATTTAAAGGTCTGCCCCCTCAAGTGCTCAAACATGATGTCACACGATGACAGATCGTGATAATATTTTTCAAAAATCTCTTGATGGTTTTTACTTTCGGGAGTATCTTGGGCCGTGAGTTATTTGATTTTTCAACGCTAAATTATGAAAAATGCTATTATAACTGCCGCCGCCGAAGCCTTCAGGAGCAGTATGCCAGTTGATGCCAGCGTTTCTGCTCATACCAGGAATGCCCGGAAAATCGCATCTGAATGGAAGAGAAAGTGTGTCGCCCTTGTTCCTGGTATCCGCTATGAAGAGACTGTTGCGGAAGACCTAGGCCAGCGAATTGATATTCTCGACGAGCAAGATCAATGCGCATACGAATTAAAAGTCTCTGGAAAGAATGCGTACGCTGAGTTTTACAAGGATATCGTGAAGGTTCTCATGTGGAACGAGGCGCATGAGGCGCAGAGTAAAAAAATCAAGGAATTTGTATTTATGACCGAAGAAACGTGGGGCAGAAAGCAATTAGATACTCACATGCCCAAAGCCTTCATCGAATTCCTTCTTGCTAAGTTTGAGCTGTCTGTGAAAATCGAATATCCCTATAAACTGGATTCCACCCGCAACGAATAGTTTGTTTTCCTCAGCGTTCTTGCGCACCTCTGTGCAGAATCTCCGACCGCCGAAACAGCTCTAACATCATGTCCTGGCTGATCGCCCCAAAGAAATGCAATGAGTAAGCCATTAGGGCATTTGTCAAATCGGAAAAGACGTTGCCCGGCGGTTTTTTAAAACCGCTCCACCGCAGCCAAACCAACCCTATTTCCCGCCGACGCGAACTTGCGTATTCTTCTTGTGATTCGGGCGTCGGCGAGCCTTGGCGGCGCCAGACGATTTGTTCAATCAGCCATCTGGTTCTGACTTTTGGGGACGGATGCGAATTATCTGTAAAACCAATTCGAACCGAAAGGGGCGGAGCAGACCTTCCCGCCCCTGGCTGCTTCCGGCTCGGTTTTCTTGGTTGGCCGTTGGATTACCACACGCCGGCCTTTTCTTACAGCGTAATCGGCTCGAAAAAAAGAGGGGGTGGGTTGAAAAAATGGTTGCAAGGTGGTGGAATTTCATTCTGAATAGCAGCCGGTTCACCAAACGTCTGATAAATAATTATGAGTGCAAACGAAAAGAATCTAAGTTCACGGCGCGAGTTCATCAAGACAACAGGACGCGTGGCTGCGGCATCGGCCCTTGCCGGCGTGGCTCTTCCTCATGTCCATGCAGCAGGCAGCGAGCTGGTCCAACTGGCTCTGGTTGGCTGCGGTGGGCGTGGAACCGGCGCAGCGGCCAATGCGCTTTCCACAAAGAGCGGTCCGGTAAAGCTGGTGGCGATGGCGGATGTGTTTGAGCACCGGCTTCACAACAGCTTCGCCTCGTTGAAAAAGAACTTTGAGCAGAAGATGGATGTGCCCGATGACCGGAAGTTCATCGGTTTTGATGGTTATCAGAAGGCGATGGACTGTCTGAAGCCGGGTGATGTGGTGATTTTTGCAACACCGCCAGCATTCCGGTGGGTGCATTTCACTTATGCCATACAAAAGCGGCTCAACGTGTTCATGGAAAAGCCCGTGACGGTTGACGGGCCGACAAGCAAGCGGATGCTGGGTCTTGCCGAAGAATCCGTGAAGCAGAACCTCAAGGTTGGCGTGGGGCTGATGTCCCGCCATGCGCGCAACCTGCAGCAATTGCATGAGCGCATACAGAATGGCGAGCTGGGCGATATCATATGCATGCGAGGTTACCGGATGCACGGGCCAGTTGGGTATTTTGCATCAACGCCCAAGCCCGGCGACATGAGCGAGCTTTATTACCAAATCCAGCGCTTCCACAGCTTTCTGTGGGCAAGCGGCGGCAATTACAGCGACTTTTACATTCACATAATCGATCATCTTTGCTGGATGAAGAATGACTGGCCGGTACGGGCGCAGGCCCTGGGCGGGCGCCATTACCGTCAAAGCCCGGAAGGCGTCACATACGTTGACCAGAACTTCGACATTTACGCCGTGGAATACACCTTTGCGGATGGGGCGAAGATGTTTTTTGACGGGCGTTGCATGACCGGTTGCAAGGACATCTACGGCAGTTACATCCATGGTAGCAAGGGCGTGGCGGTGGCTTCCAGGAGCGGCGACTGCGGCGCGCCATCCGCCATTTACCGCGGCCAGAATACGGACCGTGCGAGCGTCCTCTGGCAGTCAGATGTCAAACCGGGCGAGGGCGACCCATATCAGAATGAATGGGAGGCGCTGATGAATGCAATCCGCAACAATACACCTCATAACGAGGTCGAGCGCGGTGTTAAAGCGAGCCTTGTTACTAGCATGGGACGCATGGCGGCGCATACCGGCCAGGAGATAACTTATGAGCAGATGCTCAACTGCGAGCATGAGTTTGCGCCGGGCCTTGACAAGTTGACGAAGGATTCGCCTGCGCCGTTGGTGGCCGATGCCAAGGGCCGCTATCCGGTGCCGATGCCCGGCATTACCACAAAGCGGGAGTACTAAACCCGCGAAAAGCCGGAGGCTTTACAAAAAAATCGGGGTTGAAGGGCGTTGCTCAACGCGCTTTTCAACCCCGTTGGTTTTATTGATTTAAGAACAGCTCCTCTGCAGCCATAAGCCTGACCGGCCCCAAAAGCCCTGATTCTTGAAGCGGGCTGTCTTTCTTCCAAAGCCGCCAACTGGTGAATGTGTATCTTCCGGTCGGGCTGGGTTTGCCTTCGAGCAGCCATGCCGGCCAGCTCTTGAGCGTGCCGTTGGGATTGCGCCCGCTGTCTTCTGGCAAAAGTTCATCACCGATCATTCTATTTATCCACAAGTTGACCACCTTGATTGACAACTCGTTTTCGCCCGGCCGGACGGCGCCGGTGACTTCAACGCGGAAGGGCGCTTTCCATAGAATGCCCAAATCCCGGCCGTTGAGTTTTACTTCGGCCACGACCTCCACCTTGCCCAAATCCAGAAACCAGCGGCGCGAAGCGCCAATGTGTGTCGCCGGGAGTTGAAACACCTTGTGGTAAGTGGCGGCGCCTGAAAAGTATTTGATGCCTGCATCAGGATGCTCAGACCAGGAAATGAGTTTCTGGAAAGTGGCCTTTTCCGGCGCGCCCCATCCTTGCGCAAAAGCCACCTCCCACGGCCCGTCAATCTCCACCGGTGGCAACACGGTTTGACACGCCAGCCTGCCGGAGCCGCCTTTTGCCGTCTTCCATTCCAAGGTGCCGGGTTCCCAGAAAAGTGCGCGCACCCCGCCTTTTGCAGAGCGGCTCAGCTCGAATGGCGGCGGCGCAATCGGTCTTGCGGGCCTGGGAAGTGTGGCCATCAAGTTGGAAATTTCGGAATCGGACAGGGCACGATCCCAAACGCTGAACGGGCCGGCGACGCCTTTGAAGGGCGCAACCTGGCGGCCATGTTTCACATCGGCGCCGGGGTGTACAATGAACCGGCTCTTGAGTCCCTGGCGGACGAGCCGGCCGTTCAGATATAACGATGGCTGGCCATCGCGATAGACAACTGTCACAAGCGTCCAATTGGTTAATTCGGCAGGATAGACAAGCACCGGCGCGAAGTAATCCGCGCTATGCTCAAAGACGGATATGCCATTGGTGCCGGCAGCGATGCCGCAGCCGGCGTGAGCGTCATCGCCATAGACTTCATGGCCGGGCGGCGGGTATATGGCATCGTTGCGCATTGCCGAAACACCGGAGACGCCGCCATTGGTCTCTTGGAGCAGTATTGTGGCGGCGGCGGGACGCACCCAGCCGGCCATTGTGAATCTGTTGGTCAGCCGCGCATGATTATCGGTGGCGGCTTCATTTTTTAGCGGAGCCGATGCATCCCAAATCCCGTCGCCATTGAAGGAAATTGAGGCCAGGCGGCTGCCTGCCGTATCTGCCTTTTCCCTGAATACAACGAACACCGAGCCATAAGGCCCGAGAGTCAAGGGCAGGCGAGTTGAGCCATTCGCGAACTCATAAGCAGCGCAGAAGCTCATCCTGCCGGTATCAGGCTCCCAAAATTCGGGGCGCTTGCCGGTCACACGAAATGAACACTCTGCCGCGATGGGTTGCGGATTTGGGTTGGCAACAAAATAGATATCGATGTTGCCGGCAATCCGGTGGATGTAACGCAGACCCTGTGTGGAGGCTGGCACCACTGAGGCGAAGTCAGGCGGAACGCCTTCAGCGGCGAGCATTCTGCAAAGTATTTGTATATCGGGCGTGGGATCAGTGGCGGGAGCGGCTGGCTCGATGTGTCCCCACGGTTCCATGCCCAAAGGCCCCAGCACCCGCACCGGCTGCCAGAGCTCCGATTTGGCAGTTGCGAGCGGCCAGCCTGGAGGCTGTGTTGCCGCCGACTCCCAATTTGAGTCAGTGGTGATAACCTGTGAGCGGCCGTCAGAGTATTTAACAACAAGCGCGCCAATCAGACCGGCGGGATTGGGGGCGTCGGTAGCATTCACGGCAGCAACGGTAATCCAGTTTGTCCATCGCTTGAGCATCGAGGCTACGTTCATTGTATAGGCATGGCTGAAGTTATCGCCGCCGCCGGCCCTTCGACCGTTGACCCAGCACTCGAATGAATTGTCGGCTGTAAGAATTAACTTTGCGCTGGCAATTGCCGCCGGTGTCTCCAGCACCAGTGCGCGGCGGAAAAACCGCTTTCCGGGCGGGGCGGAGGCGGCGGGATTGCCTTCCGCGCGCCAAATCCATTGAGCGGAAGAGAGCGGATTTGCCAATTCACCTGCTTGAACTTCCAGCGGCCTGAACTCGCCGCCCCAGAAAATGCGGCCCTTTCCGTAACGCCGGCTGGTGATTTGCTCTGGCGCAGGTTCTGTTCCCCACAATTCCTCCGCCAGCCGGCGGACTTCCTGGTCGCACTGCGGGTAACCGGCGAGGCTTGGTGACTTGAGCGGGGGCGTCCCGACGATGGTTGCGCCATCAGCCACCAACTCCTTTATTTTGCGGAGCAACTGGGGCGTCATGACCGGCGTGCGCGGCAAAACAAGCCAGCGATAACTCATCCCATCAGGCAACACCAAGCGCCCATCCTTTGTCTTCATCCGTGTCAGCACAACTTCGGGCGTGCAGCCGTCAAAGTTGTACCCGGGGCGGTCAAAGCCGTGTTTGACCGGCGAGCTGAAGCGCTGCGGAGAATTTTCAGGCGTCAGGAAACATAAATCGGCGGAAAAAAGGCCCTGGCGCAACATGAATTGGCAGCGGGCGAGGTACTCATGCCACGCCCTGGACTGCTCCCACCATGTCTGCGTGCGTTCATAATGCAGCCCCCACGGCCCCATCGAAATGCCCGGTGGCCGGTCGGGTTGTGTCCAGGGTTGCAGCGCATAGCGGTGAAAGACAAACCGGTTGATGCCCTCGCAAAACGCCCAGTCGCCCAAATCCTTGATATTCCCCGGATGCCCCAGCCAGCGTTCACCATCGGTTGCGGTAAAAGCCTCTGCGCCTATGATGCGTTTGCCATAAACATGCGCGGCGGAAGTCATCTCCGTGCAACTGAAAGCGGCGCCGTACTTGCCCCAGGACCAAAACTCGCCCATCGGCTCGTCGGCACGCCCGCCATAAGTCATGTCATCGCAGGGCGCATCATACGCCTCTATGGAAAGTCGCAAACCATGCCGCCGCGCCAAGGCGCGGAAATGTCCGGCATAATTTTCAACCAACAAATCGTTGACGGTCATCCGCACGTCCCACAGGAAGCGTTCGGAAACTTCGAGGCTTTCCACAACCCGCCCGGTCATGACGGGCAAAAACGGCGTTGGATCGTAACCGCGCAACCGCCGAAATTCCTCTTTGAATTTTGGCGTCCAGTTCTGGGAGCCTACCTCCCAACTGTCAATATGCGTGGCAACCAGCGTCCTGCCTTCTCCTGCCCTGAGCCGGTTGTCGGCGATTAACCTGCCCATCAAGCCGTTAAACGCGGCCTCAGCTCCCTCCTTGCTGAGCTTGTCGCACTCAAGCCCGCGCCCGGCGATTGGCGCCGGGTGATTATTCTGGCCGGTGGTGGTGTGGCCCATGCGCAGCACCGTCCAGCGACCTGCCGGCACATCCCATTTCAACCGGCCATCAGCGCCCAGACGTCCTGTCAGCTCAATGATGCTTGAGCGCGGAGTAACAGCCTCGGCCGGCCACGCCGGAAAATTCGCCTGCAGCGGCGTTACCTCACGAGCCTGGACGGATTTGCCGCGCAATCGTGGCAGCGGCTGATTCGAGGCCGGCGCAGGATAAGCAAACACGGAAATATCACGGTAAAAATTCATGACAGCACGCGGCTGTGGCAGCAACCCGTCAAAACTTGCCGGGCCGGTCAGATTGGTCTCCGCCCAGACAACGCGTTGCATGGACAACTCAGGAGTAATCCACGGGCCGCCGCTGCCGCACCAACCGGCGTCATTGTTCATGTTGACCTCAAGCCCAAGCCGCGCGGCCTCTGCGCAAATATGCTTGAAGAGATTTCGCCACAACGGCCCGCCGAATGCAGCCGGCCCGCGAGGGGTGCCCTGCTCCGTTTCCATGTAGAGCACCCCGCCGATGCCCACGCGCGCCATGGCTTCGAGATCGGCGGTTATGCCGTTGCTCGAAATATTCCCATCAAGCGGAAACCAATACACCCATGGCCGGGCTGATGGCGGCGGCTTCAAAAAACCGGTTGCAAGCTCATCCGCGGCGTTTGCGGACAAAACCAATGCGCTTCCAACAATTGCGGCCAATCTGAGTGCTCTCATGGCTGGAAATGATTATGTACCCCGCCCCCCTTTGCCAATCTTTTTGTTGAGTTTTGGGTGTGTCTGTGGAAATGATGAGGGCATGAAAACGCAAATCATGCATCTATTTTATCTCGGATTGGCGGCGGTGGCGGGAATGGTCTGCCCGCAGGTCAGCAAGGCGGCGCCGATACCTGTGATTTTCGATACCGATATTGGGGATGACATAGATGACACGTGGGCGCTAATCACCTTGTTGAAAAGCCCGCAGTTCGACATTCAACTTGTCACCACCACTTTTGGAAAGGCGGAGTACCGGGCGCGGCTTGCCGCAAAGATATGTCAGGCAGCCGGGCGAACCGACATCCCAATCGGTCTGGGAGCAGGCGGCAAGGAGGGTTCAGGCCCGCAGGCCGAGTGGGTCAAGGATTACAAGCTCTCAGATTACCCCGGAAAAATCATCGAGGACGGCCCCGGAGCGATAATTGAGACTGTGAACCGCGTGGCTGCGCGGGATGGGAGCATGACAATCATCGCGGTAGGCCCGTTGAATACGCTTGAGGCCGTGTTAAAGCGTGAGCCGGCGTTGGCGACAAAGGCGCATTTTGTAGGGATGCATGGCAGCGTGCGCAAAGGTTACAACAACAGCCCCAAGCCATGCGTGGAGTGGAATGTGAAATATGTGTCAGGCGCGAAGGCCGTTTTTTCGGCGCCGTGGCGCAGCGCCGCAATAACGCCGCTGGATACCTGCGGGCTGGTGAGGTTGCGCGGTGAAAATTTCAAGGCGTTGAAGGACAGCTCCGATCCGATGGTGAAGATTTTGTTGGAGAATTACAGGATTTGGGCAAAGAAGGCGTCCATTGATGAACTGAAGGAGAGCAGCGTTTTGTTTGACACGGTCGCAGTTTATCTGGCGACGCCCGGCCCTAAGCCGTTGCTGGAGCTGGAGACGCTCAACATTGCAGTGACTGACGAAGGGATGACGGTGATAAATCAGGCCGGCAAAACGATGAGCGTGGCGACGAATTGGAAGGATTTGGAGGGCTATCATCGCGCGTTGGTTGGCTGGCTGAATCAACCGGTTGTCAAAAAGCCCTAGGCTGTGTTGTGCCGCGCAGCCAGCGCCCATGCCGCATCCAATGAATGGAAGTACACCATGCCTGCAGGCCCCTCCGGTTCAAAATTCCGGTTGCGCCGCCGGGTGCGCCGGCAAATTCAACTGCCTGCTGGCGGTTGGTTTGCGGGTGGCCGCAATGGTTTTGGGGTGTGTGCTGCTTGCGGCGTGTTCGATCAAGCGAATGGCAGTCAACCGGCTTGGGGATGCGCTTGCTTCGGGCGGAAGCGTGTTCGCCAGTGATGATGATCCGGAGCTGGTGAAGGCCGCGCTGCCTTTCAGTTTGAAGCTGATGGAGAGTTTGCTGGCGGAGAATCCGCGCCATCAAGGGCTTTTGTTCGCCGCCGCGAGCGGTTTCACGCAGTACGCCTTTGCATTTGTTCAACAAGACGCCGATGAACTCGAAGAAAAGGATTTGGCGGCGGCGGAGGCTGTCAGGGTGCGCGCGCGCAAATTGTATTTGCGGGCACGCGATTACGGGCTGAGGGGGCTTGAAGCGGCGCATCCGGGATTCGGAGATGCGTTGCGAAAGAAACCGCGCGAAGCAGTGCGTCAGGCGGTTCGGAAGGATGTACGGCTTTTGTACTGGACGGCGGTTTCATGGGCGGCGGCGATTTCAATTTCAAAAGATCAACCGGAGCTTGTGGCTGACCAAATCATTGTGGAGTCACTGATTGACCGCGCACTGGAGCTGGATGAGGGATTTGACTGCGGCGCCATACATGCGTTTCTTATCAATTACGAAATGGCAAGGCCATCGTCAGGCGCACAGGCCGAGGCGCGCGCCCGGCGGCATTTTGAACGCGCCATCGAGCTGTCGAAGGGGCGGCTGGCCGGGCCGTATGTAAGCCTTGCCGAGGCGGTGTGCGTGCCTGCGCAGAAAAAGGATGAGTTCAAAAAACTCCTGGAACAGGCGCTGGCGATAAATCCTGATGTGGCGCCGGAGAGCCGGCTGGTGAATTTGGTGATGCAACGGCGCGCGCGCTGGCTGATGGGCAAAATGGATGATTTATTTTTCAACTCGAATGAAAAATGAGCATGCCGCATTCTTTCCCGCGGGTATGAACTGGACGATTTCAAGTAAGAGAGGGGCTGGCTGGATGGCGGCTCCGATTGCAGCATGGCTGTTGATTGCGGCGCTCTGGCAGGGCGTGGCCGTGGCGGCGCCGGTTACGCTGACGTTGGGCACGCTGGCGCCCGAAGGCACTTCATACCACAAGGCGCTGCTTGAGATGCGCGAAAAATGGCGCGCCGCCTCGGGAAATCAGGTGCAGCTCAGGATTTACGCCGGGGGAAAAATTGGAGGCGAGGCGAAGATGGTTGGGCAGATGCGGATGGGCGCGCTTGACGCGGCGCTGCTGACATCGGTGGGGCTGACGGACATCGAGCGGGCAGTCACCGGCCTGCAAATCATGCCGATGGTATTCCGCTCTTATGACGAGCTGGACTACGTCAGCGCCCGGCTGGAGCCGATGCTCGCAAAAAAAATCGAGGCAAAGGGTTTTGTGGTGTTGTACTGGGCGGATGCGGGCTGGGTAAGATTTTTCAGCAAAATGCCGGTGTTACGACCGGATGACCTTCGCAAGCACAAACTTTTCACATGGGCGGGGGATTCCAAGATTACCGAGTTGTGGAAGGCTGCCGGGTTCAATGTTGTGCCACTTGAGACAGCGGACATAGTGCCGATGCTTGATACTGGCATGATTACGGCAATACCCGCGCCGCCGGTTGCGGCGCTGGCCGGCATGATGTACGAGCGCGTGCCAAACATGACCGAATTAAACTGGGCGCCGCTGGTGGGCGCATTCGTAATGCGGAAGGCGTCCTGGGAAAAAATCCCGCCTGATACACGCGCCGCGCTGCAAAAAATCGCTGCTGAAACCGGCACGGTGATGCGCAAGCACGGGCGTGATGAGGGTGAACGTGCCGTCAAGGCAATGCAGGCCAAGGGGCTTAAGGTGTGGACGGTTGGCCCGGAATTGGAGGCTGAATGGCGCAAGGCTGCCGAGGAATTTTACCCGCGCATCAAGGGGCAGTTTGTTCCCGCCGATATATGGGACGAAGTCCACCGGCTGTTGAAAGAATACCGCGAAGGGGGTGGCAGGCCCAAATCATGAGTCAGGCCCCGGAGCATACCTCGCCGGCGGGGGGCGCGGCCATGCCGGCGTGGCGGCGTTGGTTGCGCGGCGCTGAAAATGCCCTTGTGGTGGGCGCGCTGGCTGCGATGGTGGCGCTGCCGCTGGCCGACACGCTCCTGCGCAAGCTCTTCAACACCGGCATCGCCGGCTCGATTCCATTTGTGCAGCATTTCACGCTCATGGTTGGAATGTTGGGCGGGGCGATTGCCGCGCGCGAAGGCAGGTTGCTTTCGCTTTCGCCGTTGGGCCAATTTCTTCATGGCGGCTGGAAAAGCGCCGCAGCCATCATCAGCGGAGCGGTGGCGGCGGCGGTCAGCGGCTTGCTTTGTTATGCCAGCCTGCAGCTTTTTCAAAGCACGCCTGCCGAAAAGACAGTGGCCTATGGAATAAGCGTGCGCGCTTTCCAGGCGCTGTTGCCGGTTGGTTTTGGCGCGATAGCACTGCGGCTTTTGTGGTTGTCATCGAGCAAGTGGGCCGGACGTGTGGGCACAATAGCGCTGGCTGCGGCGCTGGTCGGTTTTTCCATTGCGGCGCCGATATCGCCTGAAAAAATCGTGGTGCCAGCCTTGATTTTGCTTGGAATTGCCACCGTGCTTGGCGCGCCTGTGTTCACGACGTTGGGCGGGGCTGCAATGATTTTGACATGGGGCGCAGGCCGCACAATCGGGGCATTGTCGCTTGATCATTACGAGCTTGTCACCAATCCGGTTTTACCCAGCGTGCCGCTCTTCACATTGGCGGGCTATTTTCTTGCCGAGGGCGGCGCGGCGCAAAGGTTGGTGCGCGTGTTTCAGGCGTGGGTGGGGCAACTGCGCGGCGGCCCGGCCATATTGACGGTGATGATATGCGCCTTTTTCACTTCGTTCACAGGGGCTTCGGGAGTGACGATTCTTGCGCTGGGCGGGTTGTTGATGCCGGTGTTGCTTGCGGCCCGGTACACGGAGCGGAATGCCCTTGGGCTGGTGACAAGCGCCGGGGCGTTGGGCCTGTTGTTTCCGCCTTCGTTGCCGGTGATTCTTTACGCAATGATAGCGCAGAACACGTTGCGCAATCTTGAACTGCCCGCGGGCGTTGCCGTGCCTGAGGTAACGATGCAAAAACTATTTCTGGGCGGGCTGTTGCCGGGAATGCTCCTGGTTGCTTTGACAGCGTGGTGGGCAATCTACGTCGGCCCGAAGGTGCCCCCGGAAAAGCATTTTGACCGGCGCGAAGCCATGCGTGCCTTGTGGGAGGCGAAGTGGGAGCTGCTGCTGCCGGTTGTCACCCTTGTTTCATTGCTCGGCGGGTTTGCCACGCCGGTTGAATCTGCGGCCCTTACCGCCCTTTATGCCTTCATAACACAAACACTGTTGCACCGCGATTTGAAGCCATTCAAGGATGTGCCGCGGGTGATGACCGAATGCAGCCTGCTAATAGGAGGGGTGCTGTTAATTCTGGGTGTGGCGATGGGGCTGACCAATTATTTGATTTTTGCAGAAATACCAACCAAAGCCGTGGGCTGGATTCAGGGCCAGATTCATTCGGTGTGGCCGTTTTTGCTGCTGCTTAATCTGCTGTTAATCGTTGTTGGCTGCCTGATGGACATCTATTCGGCGATTGTGGTTGTTGTCCCGCTGATTGTTCCGATGGGCGTGGCATTCGGGATTGACCCGATACACCTTGGGGTGATTTTTCTCGCAAATCTTGAACTGGGCTTTCTGACGCCGCCAGTGGGCATGAATCTGTTTTTGTCTTCGTACCGGTTTGGCAAACCGATGTCAGAAGTGACCCGCGCAGTTGTCCCGCTGATGTTGGTGCGGCTGGTGGCGGTGCTGTTGATCACCTATCTGCCGTGGCTGTCAACGTGGCTGCCACGCCTGCTGCAGAAATAGCCGCGTTGGTTGCCGGCTTGAAAATCAGTTCTCAGGATTCTGGGGTGGAGGTGGCGGCGGTGGCGGGGGCCGCATGTGTGGGGGCAGCCGTTGCATCATCCGGCGTTGCTCGGCCTCAATCCGCTGCTGTTCGGCGCGGATTTGTTTGTCTGCCGCATCGTCAACCTCATCCTGGACGGCCCGTAGTTTTTCCACAAGTGTGGCAAGGTCAACTTTATGAGCCAGCGCCACATCCGCCCAACTACGGGTGCGGCGCTCGGCGCGCAACTGGTCGAATTTGACCTGGGAAGCGGTGGCGACGGCGTTTGCAACCAGAAGCTCGCCCCATCCCATGGTTGTTTTTTTCTTTTGCGCCTCCAGGGTAGCCGGCGGCACGCCGGCGTGCTTTGCCACGCTGTGAATCAACTCATTTTGGAAGGGTGTTTGCGCACCCATCGAGTTGAGATTGTTGATCTCCTGTGAGAGGTCCAGTTTTTTCTTTGCCAGAATCGCTGTCGGCGTCCCTTTGTACACCGGCTTTGGGCGTGCGGTTGGTTGGTCAGCCTCCTGCGCGAAAGCCGCTGGCGCCGCGCCCGCCAGAGCCGACACCAATAACAGCGTTGCAAATTTCATTGTTTTCATACTGGCCTTTATTGTCGGAAACATACCCTTCCAAATTTCATTTAGCAAGGGGCGAGTTGGCGTAATGCAAACGAAGTCCGTTTTTATGTTTCCACCGCCGCCGGTTTTCTTCTATGCTCGGCGCATGAAAAAGCCGAAACTGCAGAAGGTACTCGGCCAGCCTTCATGGCATCTGGCCACAAAAAACGTGGAACTTTTCGTCACCCGCACCGGGGGACATGTCGGCCCCATCACATTTCAACTTGGCCGCCGAAAAATCCAGCCGATGAGCGTTGCGCCGTGGTGTCAGGAAAAATCGGCGGCATCGTTGATACCGCTTCTGCATGCGTTGCGCGGGGACTTTTTCTGCCTGCCTTTTGGCGGCAACGCGAAGCCGTGGCGTGGCGAGAAGCATCCGCCCCATGGCGAAACTGCAAATGGCGTGTGGGATATCGAAGCGTTGTTGACCGATCACGGCACCTACTGCCTGCACCTTAGCATGGAAACAAAGGTGCGTCCGGGCACGGTTGACAAGCTGTTGTTTTTGCGCGAAGGCCACACGGCTGTTTACTGCCGCCATCTGTTGTCCGGGTTCCGCGGCCCGATAAACCCCGGACACCATGCGATGCTGCGGTTTCCTGACGAGCCGGGAAGCGGAATCATTTCCACGAGCCGGTTCGTTTATGGGCAGGTTTTTCCGGAGGATTTTGAGCGACCGGAGCAGGGCGGTTATTCAATTCTGAAAAACGGCGCCGTGTTTGATTCGCTTGAAAAAGTCCCGTTGCGCACCGGCGGCGCCACCGATTTGACTCGTTATCCCGCACGCCGCGGTTTTGAGGATTTGGTGATGATTGTGGCCGATGAACAATTGCCGTTTGCATGGACGGCGGTTGCGTTTCCAGGCGAGGGGTATGCCTGGTTTGCCCTGAAGAATCCGCGCGTTTTGCGAAACACCGTCTTTTGGATAAGCAACGGCGGGCGGCATTATCCGCCCTGGAGCGGCAGGCACGTGAATGTTATGGGGCTGGAGGAAGTCACCGCTTATTTCCACTACGGCCTGTGTGAATCAGTGCAACCCAACCCCATTTCAAAGCGCGGGCATCCGACCTGCGTACAACTCGAGCCAGAGCAGTCTTTTGAAATTGATTACATCATGGCGGTGGCCCCAATCCCTTCCGGTTTCAAACAAGTCGCCAAAATCGAGCCGGTCAAAAACGGAGTCTGCCTTGTTCCACCAAGGGGACGGCCCGTCAACGTCCCGCTTGCGCTTGAGTTTCTCGATTTGTGATAACGCAGCCGCCGGCGTGCGGCGGAGTTGATTTATGTTCATGCGTAAATTGAGCCATGTAAGGCCGATTCTTGGTTTGTGCGGTGCGGCTGTTCTGGCGGCAGCCGCCATTGCAGCAGAGCCGGATGCAGCCGAGCAGCAGCGCGTCATGGAGGCCATTCCGGCCAGCGCGCCTGCCAGGGCGCAAAAGCCGCGCAAATTGCTCATCTATGACGGCAACGTCAATTACGGCGGCCATCGTTCAATTCTTACTGCAAATCTGGCGTTCAAGCTGATGGGCCAAAAGACCGGCGCTTTTGAAACCACAATCAGCCGCGATCCACAAATTTTTCAGGCCGAAAGCCTGCGCCAGTTTGATGCGGTCTTTTTCAACAACACCGTTGGCAATTTGTTCGAGGATGCCGTCCTTAGGCGGAATCTGGCGGAGTTTGTTTTTGCCGGCGGCGGTTTGATGGGCGTGCACGGCACATCAGTGGCTTTCACCCGATGGCCGGGCGCGGTGGAAGATTGGCCGGAATTCGGGCTGATGCTTGGCGCGCGCGGCGCAAATCACCGCGATAGCACGGAGCGGGTGTTCATTAAACTGGATGACCCCGGCCATCCAATCAACAAAGTCTTTGGCGGCGAGGGCTTCGAGTATCGGGATGAATTTTTCCGGTTTCAGACTGTTTATTCCCGGCAAAAAGTGCGGGTACTGCTCTCAATTGACACGGAAAAAACAGATGTGAATCAGGGGCAGGCGCGAGGCCCCTGCATCAGGGCCGACAACGATTACGCGCTGGCCTGGGTGCGCTCTTATGGGCGCGGCCGCGTTTTTTACTGCACAATAGCTCATAATCCCTACGTCTTTTGGGATTCAAAAATGCTCCAATTCTACCTGGCCGCCGCGCAGTTTGTGCTGGGCGATTTGGACGGCCCGACCACGCCAAGCGGGCGGCTTACTCCGGAATTGCGCGCACAAGAACGATTGGGCTGGAGGCTGGGCCTTGCGGCTGCTTCTGATGCGCAAATTTCACTGTTTGATTCAATTGAAAGCGCGGCTGCAGCGGGGCTTTTATTCATTGGCGCGGACAGCCGCCAAAAAGTCAGCTCCCAAATCCCGAAGGAATTGAACAGCAGGCTTTCCGGTGAGGATTTGGAGAAAATCCGGCTCAAATTGGATGCCGCCGGGGTTCGGCTGCTTGCGTATCAGTTGGGGGTGCAGCCGGCCAGCATGGAAGAATGGGCTTCGACGCTGGCGTTTGCGAGAAAACTTGGTGTTGAAACTGTGCTTTGCCGCGGGCCGGTGCGCGATTTGAAAACTGTTGGCGCGCTTGCCGCGCAAAATGGACTGCGGCTTGCCCTGCAAGGAACGCCGGCGGAACTGCAGGCCGCTGCTGCCACAGGCCCGGAAACGGTTGGCGTGGCCGTTAATTTGAAGGACTGGCTGGCGGCGGGACGCGACGCCTTTGAAGCGGCGCGCAAGTTTGGGCCGCGATTGTTTTATTTGGAAATGCATGATCTGGACCGCTTGCGGAGCGGCGCGCGGGAGGTCTCGCCTGGCGATGAAGCTGGGAAGCTCGGCCAGATGCTGCAGTGGCTGCGGCAGTCCGGATATGCGCCGGTGATGTTTGGTCTTGAACAAAAGCCCGGAGACGCGGATGCACTTAAGGAAAAGGTTGTGTGGTTCGGCAAAAAGGCGTTGTAAATAATTTAACCGGAGAATTCAGAATGCGCCCAAACGTCAAACACGGCAAATCAATCAACACCGGATTGAGCCGCCGGGCGTTTTTGAGCCGCGCCGCCCTGACTGCCGGCGGGCTGTCCGTGCCATTGATCCTGACCGGGCAGGACAATACCAAGCCGCCTTCAGAGCGTTTGACAGTCGGGCTGATCGGGCGGGGTTTGATGGGTTCCGGGCATTTGCGGTGGCTTGTCGGGAATCCGGGCATACAGGTGATGGCTGTCTGTGACGTGGACCGGAGCCGTCGCGAGGAGGGGCGGCGATTGGTCGAGGAGACTTATGCCGGGGCGCGAAACCTCGGCAGCTATCGCGGGTGCGCCGCCTGCAACGATTACCGCGAGATTCTGGCCAGGCCTGATATTGACGCGGTGTTGATAGCAACGCCTGACCACTGGCATGCATTGCAAAGCATCGAAGCCGCGCGGGCAGGCAAGGATGTCTATTGTGAAAAACCGGTTACGCTGACGATTGAAGAAGGCCGGCGACTGGTTGAGGCGGTGCAACGGAATGGGTGCGTATTTCAGACCGGAACACAGTACCGCTCAATTCCGGTCATACGCCGTGTTTGTGATTTTGTCCGAAGGGGCGGACTGGGCAGGGTGAAATCCGTGTTCACAATCTGGAACACCCTTGGGGGCTGGTTGCACAGCGAGCGATTCAGACCCTATGCGGAGGCGGTGCAGCCCGCAAAAAATGCCGGCTCGCCAATCCCGCTTGATTTTCCGTTGCCAGCCGAGCCTGTGCCTGAGGGATTGGATTGGGAGATGTGGGTCGGGCCGGCGGCGTGGCATCCTTACAACCGGCTCTACCATGTCAACCCGCCGCCGGGGGTGGTGCCGTGGTCATTTTGCGAGGATTTCGGCGCCGCATCGGTCACATGGCATCATTCGCACAGCGCCGATGTAATCCAATACGCCATCGGTTTCGAGACAGGCGGGCCGGTTGAAATTTTGCATCCCGCCGACGGCCAATATCCAACGCTTACATGCAAATACGCCAACGGCACGCTCCTGCATTTGGTGGAGCATTGGGGCGTTGTGCGTGATGTCTATCATGCAGTTCCCGCCACGGCGCGGCTGAGTGGATTGTTTGGCGGCGTATTTGTGGGCGAGCGCGGGTGGGTTACTTCGATGAGTGCAGGCGGGCCAATTGATGGCGGGCCGGAGTCAGTGATGAAGGAGCTTAATTTGCAGGCGCGCGAGGTCAACATCGGTTCCAACAACCACCATGCCAACTGGCTGGAGTGCATACGCACCCGCGGGAAGCCGAGCGCTAATGAAGAGATTGGCCATCGCGCAGCGGCATTGGGGCATCTGACAATAATTGCCTACCGGCTCGGACGCTCTTTGAAGTGGGACCCGGTAAAGGAGCAATTTATTGGCGACATGGAGGCCAACCGCCTGCTGGCACGCGCCCAACGCGCCCCGTGGAGAATATGAATGGGATGAGGCTTAACGGGCTACTTTTTTCCATTCCTTGAGTTTTCCGTCCGGCCCGAAGGTCAGGCGTATGAAATAATCGGGCGAAGGCGGTTCCATCCAGAAGGTGCCGGGATGCCCCGGCCAAAAATAGTAGCCGCCGGTGCGTCCAAAGCCGCGAGCAGTCAGCCATTCGGCCACAAGCGTGTTGTCGGAGAGCTTGGCGGACTTGTCCGGCGGCCCCATTTCCTTTACGGCCTGATCGTAGGTGTAGGTGCCTATGCGCGAATTCCAGTTTATTTTGGCTTTTGTGGCGCAGCCCGTGCCTGCCAGCAGCAAGGCAATGGCAACCATAACCGGCCATAAATTACAGCATCTCATACTTAACCCCTAACGCAAGACAGGGTGAACGTCAACCGCGCCTGAAATGGTTTTGTAGCAGTGCGGCATGGTTTATGGAATGACGCGGAGCCTGAACCATGCGCGGGTTTGGGCGGCATTGGTGTAGAGCAGCCGGAACTGGCCGTTGGTCAATTCAGGAAGCGCAGGCACATCCACCCACCCACCATTTTCCGGAGAGCGAACTTGCAGCCTTGCCATCTGATTTGTGGCCGTCCAGCTCAGGAGGAGGCCGTTTGACATCCGCGAAAAGCCGAGGCGCGGCGCGTTGGTAAATGGCGGGGAGAAAATCAAATCCACCCATTCCGGGTGGTCAACGAACGGATTCCGGTTCCGCTGGTAGAGTGAATAGATTCTATCGTTGCGCGCCTTTTCGGTGGCATCAGGCGGGTCGGCTTTGTGCCATGCAATGAGCGTGGACAACCGGCCCATGTAATTGGAGCCGATGGCGATCCGGTTTGTCTGGTCGGTCAACAGCAGGCGCGGCTCGTTGTTTGTGTCGCCGTTATATCGAATGACCATGTAAAATTGGGCGCGCGCCAGATCACCCTTGGTGTTTGGCGGCGGCTCCCACGAATCAAAGTCGCTCTTGCATAAGGGCGCCTCCGGGTCCGCCGGGTTTGCGTAGCCGGCAACGCGGGAATCGGCATTGTCATAGTACTTGTTGCCGCGCGCGGAGTTCACGTTGGAATTTTCGGCATGCAGATTGTGCAAATCGCTGTAGGCCGGTTCCTGCGTGCCGAATCCGTAGCTTTTGGGCCAGCGATGTTCACGGTCCCAATATCCGTCACCTGTTCCCAAGGCCGACTTTGGCAGCGAGCTTTGTGCGTAAAGCAGCCAGACGTTGTTTGGATTTGAAGGGTCCTGGTCCAAAATCCTGAGCGCATCGCTGGTATCGGTCTGGCTGCTGCTCGAATAGGGGATGACGATGTGATTGCGGATTATCTGATGAAGCGCATTGCTCAAGGCGCCTCCGGCCAGTCCGCGAGCTGCATCATAATAATTGGCCGGCGGCTCAGCCCGAAGCAACAAGGCTGCCGCACACAAAATCAACCATGCAATGCGCGCATGCACCGCCTTAGATTTAACTTTGAAATGCCCATAATGCAACATGAGGCGGAAAATTTGTGCGAAGGTTTGAACGCAGACTATTGCAACAACCACGCCAGCAGGCCGCTTGTTCCCGCCAACCCCCAAATAACCACCACTGCCGTGGCAGGTTTCAGCCCGCGGCGGACCAGGCGGTGGGAAAGATGCGTGGTATCGCCGCGATAAAACGGCTGGCCGCGCCGCCATCTGGCCAGAACCACCCATGACAAATCCGCAAGCGGCACCGCAAGCACCAACAGTGGCGAGAAAACCGCTTCGATGCGCGGATGTGCCGCTGTGTAAAAGTGCGGCAGGATTGCAAGCACCGCCAGCAAGTAGCCTGCCAGATGGCTGCCTGAATCACCAAGGAACGCTGTTGCGCGTGGAAAATTGTAGGGCAAAAAGCCGAGAAATGAAGCCGCAGTAACCACGGCAAGCAGGGCGACAAGATACTGATCATGCCGGATGGCGATTGCACCCAGCCAGCCGGCTGCAAGCACCGCAAGGCCGGCGCAAAGACCGTTCATGTTATCCATGAAATTGATCGCGTTGATGACGGTGACAATCCAAAGCACAGTCACGAAATAACTGAACCAGGGATGTGGAACAAAAAGGGTGATGCGCACTCCGGCGCTGGTGGCTAGCAGCGCAATCAGACATTGCCCCGCAAATTTGGGCGCAGGCGGCAGCTCATAATAATCATCTGCCAGCCCCAAAATTACCATCGCCACCGCCCCCGCGAGAATGACGGCCAGTTGCGGCCCTCTCCTGGCCATCCCATGCACGATTTTGGCGGAGACATCCGCCCCCAGCAAATCCCAATGCGCCACAGCAAGGCCGGCCAGAATGGCTGCCACCAAGCCGGTCAACACCGCCAGCCCGCCAGCCAATGGCACGGACTCGGCGTGGATTTTGCGCGCCCCTGGCTCATCAATCAGCCCGGAGCGGCGGCACCAGGCCCGCCAAATTGGCAGCGATGCCACGGTGGCGGCAAAGGCTGTCAGGGCGGCTGCTGCATAAACAAGAGTTGGGAAACGGCCCATGCGCGACAACGGGAGTTTGGCTGCGGTTTCAGGCCATGTCCAGCTTGCAAACGCCGTGGGCGCGGTTGGGCGGAAAACTGCGCGCCATCCGTCTTTTCAAGCGGTGCGCTTGTAGTATTCCTGCAAAGTTTGCACACTATATCCGCTTTTCTGCAGCGCCGCGATGCCCAGGGCGGCGGCGCGCGCCCCGCCGAGCGTTGTCATGATTGGCGTGTTTGTATAAACGGCGGTGGTGCGGATTTTGATTTCATCGGCGCGCGGTGTCTGGCCTGCCGGCGTGTTTATAACCAACTGGATTTCCCGATTCTTGAGCATGTCCAGCGTGTTTGGGCGGCCCTCGTCAATTTTGTAAACCCGCTGCACCTTGATGCCGGCCTTTTCGAGCACTGCGGCGGTTCCGGTGGTGGCAACAAGCTCAAAACCGAGCGATGCAAATTGCCGCGCAACATCCACCACTTCGGCCTTGTGATAATCGCTTACACTGATGAACACGCGTCCGGATGTCGGCAACGGGGCGCCGGCGGCCATCTGCGATTTCGCGTAAGCGGCTCCCAGATTGGCGTCCAAACCCATCACTTCGCCGGTGGAACGCATCTCCGGCGACAGCAGGATGTCTTGTCCGTGAAAACGGTTGAATGGAAAGACGGATTCCTTCACGGCCCAGTAATTTGGCCGGATTTCCTCGGTGAATCCAAGCTCCTTGAGGTTGCGTCCGGCCATTACTTTGGCGGCCAGCTTGGCCAGAGGCCTGCCGATGGCTTTGCTGACAAATGGGACGGTGCGTGAGGCCCGCGGGTTCACTTCAAGGACATAAACAGTGTCGCCCTTGACGGCATACTGCACGTTCATCAGCCCGGCAACGCGCAACTCGCGGGTCATGGCGTGGGTGTACTCGCGGATAATCCCGATTATTTTTTCAGACAGCGTATGTGGCGGCAGCACCATTGCCGCGTCCCCTGAATGCACGCCCGCAAATTCGATGTGCTCCAGAATCCCGCCGATGACAATCGTGCCCTGCCGCGGGTCCTCGAAATGCCCCACGTCAGCTATGCAATCCACATCAACTTCAATGGCGTCCTCCAGGAATTTATCCACCAAAACAGGGCGCTCAGGCGAGGCTTCGACGGCGAAGCGCATGTAATGGATCAGCTCCGCATCCGAATAGACAATTTGCATGGCGCGCCCGCCAAGCACAAAGGACGGCCTCACCAAAATTGGGTAGCCAAGCTGGCGCGCAACAGCCAGCGCCTCTGTTTCATTGGTTGCGATGCCGTTTGGCGGCTGGGGAATGTCGAGCTTGCGCAGCATGGCCGCAAAAAGCTTGCGGTCCTCCGCAATTTCGATGCTTTGCGGCGTTGTGCCGATGATATTTACGCCGTTGCGCTGAAGGCCAAGGGCGAGGTTCAGCGGGGTTTGCCCGCCAAACTGCGCGATTGCGCCCCAGCACTTTTCCCGATGATAAATGTGCAGCACATCCTCGAGTGTGAGCGGCTCGAAATACAACTTATCGCTGGTATCGTAATCGGTGGAAACAGTTTCGGGATTCGAGTTGACCATGATCGTCTCAAAGCCCTCCTCCTTCAGCGCAAAGGCGGCGTGGACGCAGCAGTAATCAAACTCGATGCCCTGCCCGATTCGGTTCGGGCCGCCTCCAAGAATCATCACCTTGCGGCGGTCGCTGTGCCGTATTTCATCATCGCCGCGGTCGTACGTGGAATAATAATAGGGCGTGTATGCCTCAAACTCGGCCGCGCACGTGTCCACCAGCCGGTAGCTGGGCACAAGCCCAAGCGCCAGCCGTCGCTCCCGGATTTCATCCTCGCTCTTTCCAGTCAAATAGGCTATCTGCCGGTCTGAAAAGCCCAGCGATTTGGCCCGGACTAGCATTTCGTCAGTCAAACTCATTGCCAACTCTAAAATTCCGAAAAGTAAGCCGCATTCCAGCCAGCCTGTCGAGAGAAATTGCAACTCCGCCGGCTCCCTTAATCCCGAAAAACTGAGTTGAAGAGGCTTTCATCCTGGTTGGAGTGGAGGGACTCAACAGCTTGCGCCGTTCCAGCTCGCCCTATACCCGTAGCCGCCGGCGTGAGCCGGCGGACAAATCTGCCGCCTCACGGCGGCAGCTACATGGATGGAGGGACGGCTTCCAAGCCATCCCGAAAATGGCCGGGGTCAAATACCAATGGCTGACCGCAAATGAGCAAAGCCTCCGCCTGCCACGACGCCGGGGTAACATTTGCTTTTGACGCACTACGGCAGGTTGGTGTTTGGCCGATTTTGAGCTTTTCAGCGGTTGGTGGGACGGGGCTTGAATTCTGCGATGCTGACAAGCGTAGGTGTTTCTTTGCTGGCTTCGATGGCGGCGATGGTCTTGTCCACAAGGGCGGCATGTTGCGCATGCGGCGCGAAGCTGAGGAGTTCCGCGCGCACACGCTTCAACTGTGGCAGCATGGCCCTGGCGTGCGTGCCGTAGCGGGTGAGGTAATCCAGGCATTTGGGAATTCGATTGCCTGCGCCCCAGCGGCCGGGTTCCATTACTGACACGCACAGAAGCATGCCTTCGCGAATGTGCAGCCGCGAGAGCAGGTCCAGACCGGCAAGGCGCACGCCGTCGCCGAACATTTCATTGCTCGGCGCAAGCCGCTCAACGGCCTGCGTGATGGTTGGCAGCAACTCCACCAAATCTTGGTCGGTTAGCTTGTTAAACACCTTGCCCACCGCGCTGCGGGGGACACTATCTTCGTTTTGCAAAAGTTCACGAATGGCCGGGTAGAGCAGTTTGCGGTCCACGCCATCGAGAGATTCGGCGAGGATGCTCTTTGGCACCCGCGAGCCTGGATATGGTGCAAAGAGCGCAACGGCGGCGGCGCGTTGAGCCATGCGTCGTGGGTCGGCGGGATTGTGACGCACGGTCATGGCTAGCAGGTCGCTCACGCTGGCCTTGCGCTCTTGAGGGCCTAGCGAGGCGAGGGCTTCGCAAGCAAGGCTTTGCATCCAGGGGTCCGGGTCATTGAGCAAGGCCCGCAATTGAGGCGCCGCAGCGTCGGCTCGCGGCCCAAGTGCGCCAAGCGCCTTGCAGGCGCCGTAGCGGGCATTGCGATTGGTGCCGGCCAGCATTTTGAGGAGCACGGGGACAAAGTCGCCCTCGCGCTTGCCCAATGCCGCAGCGGAACGATTGCGCACCGGAGGCGACCAACTCGAAAGCCCGGCCAGCAATTGCTCGGTGGTGCGCCGGTCGTAAGGATTTTCTGCATTTCGGTAGGGGTAATCGCGTCCTGCAGCGATGACGTCTTCCACCTGGGCGGCGTTGAAGGCTGGAATACAAAATCCCTTTCTGCCAGTGAGATAAAGGCTTTTCAGCGGCAGCGCATAAGCCAGCAGATAGCCGCCTGTGCAGTCCCAGCCTGTGTATTTGCCGTGCTCTTCTTCGCCGACTGGCGAGCCTTGATACAGGAACTTGCCGTCCCAGCCGCGGGCCAAATCATAATACCACGCTTGCTCCTTCAAATAAGCGCCCGTGGCCAGCGGGCCGCAACGGGCGACGCCAAGCAACGCCCAGAGCACGTTGAAATAGTTGCCGGTGTGCCCGCGCTCCCGCTCGCTGTAGGCGGCGGTGGACATTTTGGCAAAAAATTCCGTTGCCTCCTTGTCGCCCAGCAGGTCGTAAAGCACCGCCGCGCTGGAGCATTTGCCATTGTCTTCGTGGGCAGGGAACGGTTGATGGTCGCCATACGGCACCGCGCCCTTGTTCACATACCAGCGCACGAATGCCGCCCCTTTGGCGATGGCACGATCCAGGGCTGGGTCTTTCACGCCGGCCTCGCGTGCCAGCACCATGCCGATGCAGAGGCTTAGACCGGGTTGATTCATGCAGCCGTAGCCGTTCAAGTTCCCGTTGGGCATGGCAAACTTGTGCCCCCACGTGCCGACAGCGCTCTGGCCATGCGCTGACTCCATGGCAAGGCGTTTGAGACCGGACATCACAGACTGATCTCCAGTCATGGCGACATACTCCGCCAAAAATGTCATGATATACCCATAATACCATGTCTGAAAGCTGTCGGCGGAAAACTCCGCGGCCCATTGGGCTTCCTTTTTCAAAAGCGGAAAATATTCCTTGTTGCCGCTGGCCAGCAGCGCCAGGGCGTTGAGCGAACGCGGAATCGGATTCAATCCGCGGGTGTAATTTGTCTCGCGCATTCTTCGCGCGAGCGACTGGCAGCCCAGCTCGAAAATGCGCCTGGATTTTGGGCAGTCATACGGCGCGGTGGCGCTGTAGCTGCCGAGCACCGGCAGTTTTAATTCCACTGTCTCCGATTTCCCCGCGCGCCAGCGTAGCAACCGCAATTTTCCACCACCTTTCTCAGATTCCGCGGCCCCGATTGCATTGGCAAATTGTATGCGCGCGTCGCCTGAAAAGTTTTTACCATCCACTCCCAGAATGACATCGCCATCGCGCAACACGCCATCCGCCGGCGAACCTTTTGCTACCGCTGTCACCAAAATCTGGCGGGCATCGGCCGAGTGGCCGTTGGCGGTGTAAATCCACCCGCGCGCGCCCGTTGGTCCGAGCGTCCAGTCGTGAGCTTCACCCGGCTTGTCGCCCCTGGTGAAGTCAGGGATCGTTGTTTTTCCCTTGGCCGCGGCAATTGCCGGAACCGGCGCGGCGGCAAAGGCGGCAAGAACCAGCGATAGAAGGACTGTTTTCATTGGAGTTGCTTTTTGTTTTTAGCACGCTTTGGTTGGGTGGATTTGGTATTGGCAGGTGTTATTGGACGCGGCAAACAAAGACATCGCACCTGCGAGGGCGAATAGAAAGCTCGCGGTGATCTGTTTCATAAAACCGGATTGTTTTGTACCGGGTTGGTGTTAAATCTTCAACGACAAATGCGTGCATCAAGAAAGCTCCGCACCAGACGCGCCCATTGTCTTGTCGAAAAAATCGCGGCAGGCGCCGGTCATGTCCGCGGGCTTTTCGGAGACTGTGATTCGAGAACTGATATGCTTTTTCAATGAATGCCGGTGCGTAACTCCAGCGCTATAAAAATTATTTCAGACAGTCTTGGTGGAAAGTTTTGGACCCGTGGCGCCTTCTTTCACGCTGACGCCCACAGCCTCGAAAAAAGCGTCCAGGTTCGCCAGCGGGGCGCGAGCCGGAACGTCACAGCCTGAGGAGAGAACAAAGTTGGGGAATCCTTCAACGGCTTTCAACAAATCCCTGACTTTGAGCCGTATATCGGCTGGGGATGATTGGATCAACACTGCGGCAGGGTCCAAGTTGCCGCATATAATTACCCCATGGGGAACCTGTCGCAAAGCAGCGGGCAAATCCATCGGCGCTCCAAAGTGGTAGGCGCTCAACTGCGTCTCCAGAATCGCCGGCAGATGCAACAACCGGGCCGCGCAATTGTGATAAATCAATGTGAAATGCCCGGTTGCCGTGCTGGCAGCAATTTGTTTGATGTAAGCGGAGGAAAATTCACGCATGCCTTTGGGTGATAGCAACCCCGCAGCAGGTTCCGCCATGATAATCCCATCGGCGCCGCTGCGTTGAAAGGCGCTGACATAGGCGCCCAAGAATTCCGCGGCTTTGGCCAACACCAGATGCATCAGCTCAGGCTCGGCCATCGTCAGCTCCAGGGCTTCGCTTACGCCGACCATGCGGGCCGCCAGTGAAAATGGCCCGATGCAGCCGCCCAGAACCAATTTTTTGGGAAATTCCCGCCGCAAGAGCGCCACCGTTTGCAAATAAACCGCTGTCCGCCGGTCGCCAGGCTTCGGCACTGCCAGCTTCCGGGCCTCCTCCAGCGATGTAACCAGCCGGCCCGTCACCGATGGCACTTCCTCTTCCGACCAATGCAGTTGACAACCAAACGCCTCGGCTTCCGCGCTCAAGTCCATGGCAGACAGTACGAAAGGCGTTTGATACCGCGCTTGCAGGGCTGCCTGGGCATCGAATTGCGCCACTGGATTGGTGACCACATCGCTCAACCGCGCACCCGTCAACGCCACGCCCGGATAAACTGCTATCGGCATGGCCAGACGCGCTTGGGACTTCAAAACCAATTCAAGAAAGCCGGAGTTGCCCTCGTTTGACATGCGCGAACCATAACAACGCCGCCATCGCTCGTCAATCTAACCCCAATTAAACTCGGGACTTCCGATGAATTTGGTTTGTCGCCACTATGGCGACGTGATTTGCCCGGCCTTTACACGACAATCCACGCTCACTTTTTTTCTTTCACGCTGGCTGCCGGTTTTGGAAAATGGCGTCATGAATAATCTTAACCGCCGTAAATTTTTAAGTCTCGCCGCGGCTGGTACGGTCGTGGCCGCTCACATTCCCGTCAAATCTGCCGAGGCTGCCGCTGCTGGACGAAAGATCAAGCTGGGCCTGATTGGTTGCGGTTGGTATGGGCTGGTTGATGTTAAAGCCGCGTTCAAGGCCGGTGGCGTGGAGGTTGTGGCCGTCTGCGACGTGGACAGCGAACACCTTGCAAAGGCCGCCGATGAAATCGGCAAGCAACAAGGCGAGCGGCCAAAGACGTTCAAATTATACGAAGAAATGCTCGCCATGCCCGGGCTGGAGGCCGTGATTATCGCCACCCCGCCGCATTGGCACGCGCTGCAGTTCATCGCAGCCGTTGAAAAGGGGCTGGATGTCTATTGCGAAAAGCCATTGTCTTACGACGTGCGCGAAGGCCGGGCCATGGTGGACGCGGCCCAAAAGAGCGGACGCATCGTCCAGATTGGCTTTCAGCGCCGGCAGAGCGCCGCCTTCCAAGCTGTGCGCCGGCACATTGCCGATGGCAAAGCCGGGCGCATCGTGCAGGTGGAGGCGCAGATTCATTACAATGCCAATCCCAAGGACGCCACGCCGCAAGACCCGCCCGCTTCGCTCGACTGGGACTTGTGGTGCGGGCCGGGGCCGAAGATTCCATACAGCCCGCAAGTCGGGCACATGTCATGGCGGCTGGAGAAAACCAGCGGCCACGGGCACCTGGTGGATTGGGGCATCCATCTGGTTGACGCAGTGCGTGTGATCCTGGGCGAAACTGCCCCGCGCACCGTTGCCGCCGCGGGCGGCATCTACCGGCTGGGCGGCAAGATTACAACGCCGGACACCTTGACGGCGCATTTCGAGTTTGCGCGCTGTCCGCTCACGTGGCGGCATCGCATCTGGGGTTCGGAGGAGTTCAACCCCGAAGTCAACAACGGCATTTTCTTTTACGGTGAGGAACAGACCATCTTCGTTACCGACGACCGCTGGATCGTGATCCCGCGGGGAAAAAGCCGGGAGCGTCAGGTCAACGAGGTCCGCACCGACGCCGGGACGCTGCACATGACGGAGTTCCTCAACGCCGTCCGGGAGCGCAAACAACCGGGCTGCACGGTGGCCGACGCCCACCTGTCCACAACGACGGTCAAGCTGGCGATGATTGCCTACGATACCGGCCGGAAGATTACCTGGGACGAGCGCACCGAACAGATTGTAGGCGACGCCGAAGCCGCCAGGCTGTTGAAACGCGAATACCGCGCCCCGTGGAAACATCCATGGCAGGGCGCCTGATTGGCCCGGGGCCGCAGCCCTATGCATGACATTACCAATCCCGTGCCGGCAAGCTCCCATTGAGTCATATCGTGTGGCAAAATTCTTACTTTTATTCATTTGACGGAAATCTATGGGAATGTCACACTAAGAATTATGAGTAAGATAAAACAAAGCGACTCCGTCTGCTTTACCAGCAAGGGCCAGGTTGTAATTCCCGCGTGGCTGCGGAAACAGTTTCACATTGAGGATGGCACAAGAGCGGTTGTCCAGGCCACGTCGGAAGGGATCTTGCTCAAGCCGGTCACCGCTGCCATGATCAAGCGTGGGCGCGGCATTCTCAAGCGCAAGCCCGGCGACAGGCCGCTGACCGAAGAATGGGTGGCGCACAGGAGGCGGGAGCTGGAACAGGAGGAGCGCCATGTCGGCTAAGGTGCTCGACAGCTTCGCGCTAATCGCCTATTTCCGCGACGAACCGGGTGCGGAAACCGTGGAGGACCTGCTTGTTGCCGCAGCAAAGAAGGACACGCCACTGTTCATGACTGACGTAAACTACGCCGAGGTAAAATACTCGATATTGAAGAAAGACGGCGCGGAGGCGTGGAAGGACGCCGCGGAGATTCTTCAATGCCTGCCGATTGTTTTCCATTCCACCAGCCGTTCCCTTGCAGACACTGCAGCCGATATCAAATCCCGTTTCAAGCTCAGCCTTGCCGACGCTTTTGCTGCCGCGCTTGCAAAGGAAAAAAAGGCCGGACTTGTCACCGGCAATCCCGAATTCAAGCCCTTGGAAAAGGAAATCAAAATCCACTGGCTGCAGGAGAATTGAATTGAACCGGCCGCAACCCTTGTCCCGGCTGTCACCCTGCGCGTTCATTTGTTTTGCAGCCCGCCGACTTGACTGATCGTCCATGGACATTCCGGTCCGTTTCGCATGGACTATAAGTCATGCCGAAACGCGACGGAATCCTTGCAGCGCTGGGTTTGAATGTTCGCCGCCAGCGCGAAGCGAAGCAACTTACACAGGAAAGACTCGCAGAACTCGCCGGGCTTGACCCCACCTACATAAGCGGGATCGAGCGCGGACTGCGCAACCCGGGCATAAAGAACGTCGCGCGGCTTGCCAAAGCGCTGGGACTGACCACTTCGGAATTATGCAAGGGGGTGGATGCGTGAGGGTGAAATGTAAATTGCCCCGTAGCAACGGAAAGCAATCCGCCAAAAGTTCCGTCACACGGAAAATTCAGACTCACACTGCGTCGCCCGTTTCGGTGACAAAGGAGAACGTGCTGCCATATAATGCCTCTGTCCCCGTCGGCCAGCCGCAAACTGATGAAGCAGCCGGAGAAAATCATTGGCGCTCCGCCGAGGTGCCTCTGCGCTTCATCGATCTTTTTTGTGGCATCGGTGGTTTCCGAATTTCATTTGAGCGCGCAGGCTGCAAGTGCGTCTTTTCCTGCGACTGGGACAAGTTCAGCCAGCAGACCTATGCCGCCAACTTCGGCGAGGTGCCACACGGTGACATCCATTCTGTGGCAGTGGCCGACATCCCAAAGTTTGACATCCTGTGCGCTGGTTTTCCCTGCCAGCCGTTCAGCATTGCAGGGGTCTCCAAAAAGCTGAGCCTTGGACGCAAACATGGTTTTGAAGACGAAAAGCAGGGAAATTTATTCTTTTCGATTGCAGACATTCTTGATTACCATCAGCCGCCCGCCTTTATTTTGGAAAATGTAAAACATCTCCTCCGGCATGATCGGGGCCGGACATTTCACATAATTTATGAAACGCTCACCAAAGCACTCGGCTATCGGGTTTATTGGAAGGTAATTGATGCACGAAGCGTGGTGCCACAGCACCGCGAGCGGATTTTTATTGTCGGTTTCAAGCCCGGGCGTCCTTTTGAGTTCCCCGAATTTCCCGCACAAGGCCCCAAGCTTTCCAGCATCCTCGATCCAGAAGTGCCGGATAAATACACCCTTAGCGACCACCTTTGGAATTACCTGCAGAATTACGCAAGAAAGCATCAAGCAGCGGGCAACGGGTTTGGTTTCGGACTCGTTACTGGCAACGACATCGCACGAACCCTCAGCGCCCGATACCACAAGGACGGTTCAGAAATCCTAATCTGGCAGGGACCGCAAAAGAATCCGCGTCGGCTAACCCCGAGAGAATGCGCGAAACTGATGGGCTTCCCGGATGATTTCAAAATCGTCGTGTCTGATACGCAGGCGTATCGCCAGTTTGGGAACTCAATAGTCATCCCGGTTGCCGAGCGCATCGCAAAGAAGGTGGTGGAAACTCTTCAGCGACCTCTCAACTACCGCGAGGACTTGGTGCTACAACTCCAGGACAAGAAAGCAACCGTTAGCCTGAAGAAACCCAAGAAAACAGTTCGCTACAAAATTGAAAGGAAACTGAAATGAATATAAAAGAATTCTTGGCGAATCCTGATTGGGATACACCGTTTTTCAAGCGCTTGGCTCACAACGACACCGGCAGGGCGGCTGGACACCAAGGAGGAATAGTTTTGCCAAAAGACCTGCGCTGTTTCTTGCCGACTTTGGATGAAAGCGCCATATCCCCCATCACTCCGACTATTGACCGGTATCTGTTGGTAGAGATGTTTATCGGCCTTACCTATCTCACTAATGGTGTGGTTCGTTATCAGTTTCAAACTTGGCGTGGAACAAGGTCGCCAGAGAGCAGACTTACTGATGGATTTCGTCCGATCCTTGTTCAAGCTCGCCAGGGAGATTTCCTGGTTTTTCAGCGACGGTCGGATGCCTTGGACTATTTCAGATTGACGCTGGTGAAACAGGATACTCCCGAATATAATGAGATCAGTAGATTGGCAAATAACCGTCGTTGGGGGCCGTTGTATCTGAGTGATCCGCCGGTAACGCAATCTGAACTTACGCGTGCCGAACAGGAAGTTATTCGGCTTGCAAATTTCCCTTTTGTGGTGCAGAAATCCAAAATTTCCCGAGTAGAAACACGCCAGAATCGCATCGCACGAAGTTCTGCATTTGCTGAAAAAGTGCGGCAAGAGTACGGACGCAAATGCGCGGTGAGCGGCATCATTATCGCTACACCCAGGATGCTTTACGAGGTCGAGTCTGCTCATGTTGTTCCTGTAAGCGAGGGAGGTTTGGATGATATTCGGAATGGGTTTGCATTGACCCAGACCTTGCACTGGGCCTTTGATCAAGGACTTTTCGGCGTGGATCCGAAAAAGCGCACGATCTATATTCCAAAGCAGGTCAAACAAATGAAGGAGAACGCTTATTTGAACCAGTTTGAAGGCAGGCAGATATCCGAAGCAAAAAACCAAAACTTTCGCGTACATGAAGATGCCTTTGACTGGCATTTTAAAAACCGGGTGAAACCGTGGGATTAGCGAACATTGTTACTGGCAAAAATCGAAAGCACAAATGGCGGGATTTTATTAGCTTAACTTGCAGTTTTCAGCATGAGTGAACAGAATGTAGTCAAAAACAAGAAAAAGAAAAACTAACCAGCTAAGAAACAATTGAAAAATATGGACTGGGAATTTTCTGAACGACCTGTCGCAGGGAATGGATACGCTGTCTCACAGTCGCGTCTCATCATTGAAGGCGACCATACAATTTCACCATTCGAGATCTTTGTCCGGGAAGTTCTTCAAAACTCGTTGGATGCCGTATTGGAAGGACAGGTTGTTCGGGTTCATTTTAAGCTCCGTAAAATCAACAACCCAGGCCAGCGAACAAATTTCTTGAATGCAATTGGTTGGAGTGCATTACGGCAGCGAGTTGCTGCGGCCAACAGCGTAAGAAGGAAACAACAACTTCCATGTGAGTTTGGCGACCCGGAGGAATTGGAAGATGGAAGTCTGCGCGTTCTCGAAATTTCCGAATTTGGCACGATCGGCTTGGTTGGGCCTGAAGTTATTATGCATGAGGAAGATGAGAGGCGCCTTCCGGGAGAAATGCCGAAAGCTTACATCGCGCTGGTCAGAGATGATGCACGGCGTGAAAAGCTTGGCTTGGGATCGGGTGGCACCTACGGGCTGGGCAAGGCCGTACTATGGGCTGCGTCGCGGATACAGACAGTTATCTTTTTTTCGCGACTTTGTATGCCGTTTGATAATACGACGCACCGGGCTGCTGGCCAGGCCCGCTTGGGTCCGCATTTTTTGAACAACAAACCTTACCTCGGATTGGGCTACGGGGGCGATTGCAGCAGAGGCTGGTGTCGGCCTATTTGTAATTCCGCGGCCAAGGCAATGGCAACCAATTTGGGCATAAACCGGCGGGAAACCGAGGCAGAGGCCGGTACTACTATCATCATTCCATTCTGGGAAGAACCTTCATGTAATGAAGATGAAGGAGATCTTTCACCACATGTCCTCATCGCCCGCTACGCCGCAAGATACTTTTGGCCTGCCTTGGTGGACAATAGACTTGTTGTCACGACGGAGAGCGAGGATGGCGAACAGCGCAACGCAAACGAGCATTTGTTTTTTTACCAGCCGTTTATTGAACTCTACCAGCGGCTTAAAGCAGGGCAGCGCGGGCCTAATGATGCTCCTCCAGAAGAAATATGTTTTCAAGTCCCCGTTGGCCCCCCACCCCACACAAGGCCAGCGACGCACACTTATGCGAAAGTTGGCATGGCGTTTGCCAACCATAATGAAGAAGTTAGAGAAGACTTTATCCGGAAGGTTGCATGTATACGTGGGCAAGGTATGGTTGTTGGCTATTCCAAGATGACTGGCAACACTCTGGTACGGCCTTTTGTCGGTGTAGTGTTGGGCGGACGTGCTGCGCACGCAAATGATAATGGGACACGTGGTGATGTCCTCTTGGGGTTCTCGGAATATGTGACTCATACGCGCTGGGATGAAAAATCCGCCAGTCTCAGGTACTGGCCGGAAGCACGGCCTGTTATTCGCGAGTTGCTAAAAAAGTTCAGAGATTACTTTGAGCGGAACAGCCGTGTTGAACAGCCGGAAACTACTGGCTGCTTGGCTGCGGTAGAGGAAGGGTTGAAGTTTCCTGGGGCTGGGCAGGTTGGCCCACCGCCTTTGCCACCAACTGGGCAGCCGGTGCTCAAAAAGCGCTTGTTTGCTCGAGCGCAAAATCGATACCGCTTTGAGATCATCGCGCGAATCGAAGCAAACCAGCCACCCTGTGCAATCGAGGTTTGGGTCGAGCCTGTCTTGGAAACTGGCAATGCTTCCAAAGAAGAGCGGTTTAAATTAGAAAACATCAACACCACCCCTGCAAACTTGCAAGTAATGCACCTCGACAATGGAAAGACGCGTATTTCGATTCCGACTTTTAATAACGACATGCGAGTAATAATCTCTGGATCTACTGTGGAAATCCCGTCAGAGGTTTTTGCGGTAAGCGAAGGATTGTTAAAAGCTACCGTATCTTCCGAAAATACCACACCCGAACCTGAACCAGTAGGAGAAGAACAAAATGATTAAGGCAACCGCTTGGCCACACCCTGTCTTTGAGGACCTGCAATACCGCGTCATCGCAGTCCAATTTGAACAAAACAGGTTTGAACCGCGTGAAACATCACAGGCCATATTGGTGGATTGCACTTCACTTCGTGATCGTGCGAGTGGCACAATCAGATTGAAAGCGGAAGTACAGACATCGGCTGCAGACGTCGAGGCGTTCGTCTTGGGGCCAAATTTTGCAGAGCATCTGCGCCCTGGCCTGCGAGCTCTTTGCAAGGAAACGAAGTTCCGCCGGTTCTACGCTGCCGATTTGGATGGAAATGTGGTTGCAGAACTGCCTTTGGATAGCCTGCGCGGTGTCGTTCATTTGGAGGCAGTCTTTCTTGTTACCATGACCGCGATGACCACTGAACGTTCGACGCTTTCACTTGGTACCATCATCGGCATTGCTGGCAAGCCAATCGTCATCATATTGGACGAGAACTGGTCGGTTGAGACAATTCCTGTGGATTGGTTGGACTTCGATGAACATAATCTACCGAAATCCGCTTTCCTCCATGTCGAGCTTTCCGGGGGGAGCCAAGTGCCAAAAGTATGGCTGAACTCAGCATTTCGCGCCCAGATCGAGGGAGTTCTAACCCGTGCTGGCGACAATTCGCCTGTTGCGCTTGCGGGTGCCGCCATGCGTCAGTTCATCTGGCATTATGTTTGGGAACGTGTCGTGCTCTGGGCCATTTCCGAGGAAAATCCCGATGAAGAGAATTGGCCTGCAACACGGATTGCAAGTATGTGGCGCAAGCGATTTAGGGAACGTGGATGGACGCTACCACTCACAGACCAACTGGATGTCCATGCATTGAACGAGCTGTCACTCAGAATCCAAGATTGCTTGAAGGCCGGACAAAACCTCGCACGCGTGAATGGAATTTTTGCTTTTCAACCTGATGGCGGAGGCGGAGCATGACTTACCGAATTATTAATCGAAAATATCTAAAATCAAGCGAATGGTTGGCCAATGTTGCTACCATGTCATGGCAACAAATTCAACCACCTTCCAGAAACGGGCTTCATCTCCAAGAATTTGATTTGGCGGCAGAATTGAACACAGCCTTGGCCGAGCAGCAAATTCGTGACGTATTCGAAGCGATTGTGCAGGAGGCGGGGAACCTACCGTTGCAGGCAATACGTGTCGAGAGTGATGGCAGGATGGCTGTGGCGATTCACAAGGCGTTCCATGGTATTACTCGTAGGGAAGCTTCCGATCCTGATTTTTGGGCCTACGTGACATGCTTTGGCTGTCCACGGTACGTCCGTTGGCGGTGGGAAACATCAAAGCGCGACGCACTTTGGAACAGATTTGCTGGCAATATCCGCCGCAATGCTATTTCAAGGTTGTGGTGGTGGGCTGAAATCACATGCGATCATGCCCTGCCGGCGGATGACCCGCAGAGATACAATGTTACAATGAATGTTCGCAATCGTCAGTCGCTCATGCTTTGGTTTATAGACTGTGCATTTTCAGGGCAAACATATATTGCACGGAAGCTGGCTGCCCTTCAGGAAGAACGCGCTCTGAATGATAATTACCAGAAAACAATCTGCCGCACGATCAACCGGATCGCGCGGGTTGTATGCTTGGATTTAATCCAGACTGAGGAACAGGCTGAAGCGCTATGCCAGCATGCTCTTAAAATTAGCCAACAGCTTGCAACCCAGTGAGACTAAAGGTCGCAGTCCAGGCTTGTTTCGCATGGGCTCTGGCTATTCAGTGATGATCCATGCCTGACGTTTTTACCAGGGCCAAGCGGTCAGAGGTGATGGCGCGGATTCGGAGCCATGGAAACCGCGACACTGAACTGGCGCTGGCGGGATTTTTTAGGCGGCACGGCATCACCGGCTGGCGCAGGCAGGTCTCCCTGCCGCTCGAGGTTCCGCCCGCAAAATTCAAAATTCAAAATCGCGCGAGTCGAAAGAAATCCACCTCCAAGAAAAGGGTGAAGCCGGACTTCGTGTTTCCCAAGCTGCGGCTGGCCGTATTTGTGGATGGTTGTTTCTGGCATGCCTGCCCCAAGCACGCGATTCAGCCGAAGGGGAATGCAGCATTTTGGCGGAGGAAGATTGCCGAGAACAAGGCACGCGATCGGCTCGTGTCTCGCATTTTGCGTCGCTCCGGCTGGCGGGTTCTGCGCATCTGGGAGCATGAATTGGCGCGGAGAAACGAGGGCCGGCTGTTGCACAGAATTCAAAACGCTCTTGCTTCAACGCTTAAGGGCGTTTGATAGGAAATCACCCATCGAAATTCGATAGTATAGCGATGCAATTTCGCGCATTTGCGGCGGGTAACACTATTCGCCAATATTATTTTCCGGGTTTGACGTGGATGGGGTGGGCTTTCAGCCCTTAATTTAATTTGGGCATTTGGGACCTGGCCGTTGGCCTGGGCTGGTATGAGACGGGCCTTCGACCCTGAATAATTTTGGTAGATGAATGTATTCTGTGCCGATGGGTTGCGGAGACATTTCCGGGGATTTGAGGGTTTTTCGCGGATATGGAAAGCCGTTGGCTCTGATACATGTCGAAACGTTTTGCAAGGAAACAAACGCCGAAGGCGCGGGTCATGCCAGCCTGGGGCAGCGCCCCATGTAAATGGAGGATGTAAAACCCGCAAGGGCTGAAAGCGCGATTAATTTTGTGCCGGCGAATGCGATGAATTCAGCGGTTGACGGAGGGGGCACGCCGCGGCATGATGCACGGCATGAAGCGCGCATTAATTTTTGCAATTGGGGTTTCGTTCACAACGGCAACAGTCTGGGCGGCGACAGGGCCAAGATTTTATGGTGACCCGCCGGATGAACATCATCCGTGGGCGGTGCATGACCCGAACCGGCCGCAGCCGAAAATTGTCACACCGGGCACGTTCAGCACGCAAGAGCAGCCGGGCATACCGCCCTCTGACGCAATTGTGTTGTTCGATGGAAAGGATTTGTCGAAATGGGAGACCCCAAAGGGCGAGCAGCCCAAATGGATAGTGAAAGATGGTTACATGCAGGTAACCCCTGGCAGCGGTGACATACGCACACGGGATAAGTTTGGTGATATCCAGTTGCATATCGAATGGGCGGCGCCAAAGGAGGCAAAGGGCGAAAGCCAGGGCCGAAGCAACAGCGGCATTTTCATCAATGGCGTTGAGATTCAGGTCCTGGATAATTACAACAATCCCTCTTATGCCGATGGGATGGCCGGCTCGGTGTACGGCGTGAATCCGCCGATGGCCAACGCATTGAGGCCGCCCGGGGAATTTCAGGTTTACGACATAGTCTTCAGGCGTCCGGTGTACAAGGACGGCAAGGCGCTGGACCCGGGTTACGTGACGGTGTTTGTAAATGGTGTGCTGGTTCAGGATCACACGATGCTTGAGGGACGGACCGGCCACATGGGGCGCACCAAGATCGGGCCGCTGGCTGATAGAGCCAGCATACAGCTACAAGACCACGGCAATCCGATGCGATTCCGCAACATCTGGGTGCGTGAGCTGCCGCCGCGCGCGGTTGAGGGCGGGACAGATGGCTACCTGAGCGTCGAGGCCACCATGGCCAAGCGCAAGGAGATTGCCGCTTCAATTCGCCAGGATGCCATGAAACTGGCAAATCCGGCAAATCCTGTTCCGCAGCTTCTGCGTCTTATGGAGTCGCTGGTTTATGAGAGTGACGCTGCAACGTTGCAGGAGGTGGAGAAGATGGCGAATGCCTACATCGCCAGTGTGAAGAGCCTGCCTCCGGCCCAAATGGCGGCAAAGAAGGATGAGGTCAAGAGTGTGCGGGATGCGTTGCGGTATTTGGCGCGGTTCAAGCTGATTCCGGCGGAGTTTGGGCCAAAGACAGCGGTTGACCAATTGATCAAGGAACAGAATTGGGACGCCAAGAGGCCGTAGGGCATTTGGAGAGACCGGCGATTTTGGAAACAACGCCACCTTGCCAGGATACGGCGGGGTGGCGTTTTTCAATGAGTCGCGCAGGCCAGACAGGGGGCGTAATTGCGGATGGCCTGCTCGCAGTGGAGCCGGAGTTTGGATGCCGCGGCATCGGCCACTGTTGGTATGAAAGTCCGCAGGTCTTCCTCGATTATACCCTGGTTTTGAGTTGATGGCGGGACGATTTTTGCGTCCAGCACCAGACCCTGCGCATCAAACCGGTAACGATGATACAAGAGCCCGTGGGGCGCCTCGGCGGCCCCGTGGCCCACGCCGGCCTGTAGTTCGACTTTTTCCGCGGGTTGTGGCGGCGGCTCGTAAGCGGAGATCAAGCGCAAAGCCTCTTCGCAGGCGTAAAGGGCCTCGATGCCGCGCACCAGAATGCTATGGAATGGGTTGCGTGTGCCGGCGCCGATACCGGTAGCATGCGCCGCCTGCCGCGCGCGCGGGGTGAGTTTGTCCAGATTAAGATTGAATCGCGCAAGCGGTCCGACGCTGAAAATTGCGTTGTCGTGCAGCAGCGAATGCAGGGCATTGCTGTAGGGCAGGCAGATTTCGTGAAAATGCCTGTCGTAATCGCGCAACGCTATGTCCAGTCCCCGGTTTGATATGACCCGTTGTCCGAAGAGCGGATATTCTCCATCGTTTTGGAGGCAGACCCAGAGATAATCGCGCTCGAAATGTGGCATGGGGAATTGTGCCGTCCATTCGATGGTTTTGGCGCAGGCGTCGCATGCCCATTCGAGTGAGCCTTTCAGCGCGGCCAGCTCTGCGCGTTCAGGCACCTTGTAAAAGCCGCCCACGCGAAGGTTGATGGGGTGCATGGAGCGCCCGCCTATCAGGGTGACAATCTCGCCCCCAACATGTTTGAGACGCAGACCGCGCTCCACGGCATCGCGGTGGTCGCGGGCCATCTGGACGGCGTCCTTGTAGCCGAGAAAATCCGGCGCATGCAGCATGTAAATGTGCAGGGCGTGGTTTTCGAGCCATTCGCCGCATTGAATCAGGCGGCGCAACTGGCGCAACGGGCCGTCTATCCGGATGCCGCAGGCTTCCTCGACGGCGTGGCAGGCGGCGATCATGCATGAGACCGAGCTGAGGCTGGTGATGCGCGCGGTGATGTCGGGCAGCTCTGCTGCGTGGCGTCCCCTGACCAGCGCTTCAAACAGCCGGGGCGGCTCCTGCACTTGAAATTCAACATGCGTAACGCGGCGATTGTGCAACTTGAGAAATAGCGAGCCTTCGCCGCCAATCCTCGGCAGGCCGGTTATTTTAATGACGCTGGACATGTGACACGGTGGTTTTGCTATTTTTCATGCGCCTCGGCCTCTTTTTGGAATGGCTCGGCGCATGGATTGAAATTGCGAAAAGCGCGCGCTGTTTCGGCTGGTGAAACACCCAGCAAAGCCCACTGGCGGGCAAGGAATGAGGTGTTTGGCGTTTCCTGCGGGCCGAAGCAGCCATAGCAACCGCGCCGATAAGCCGGGCAGATCGCGCCGCAGCCGGCTTGAGTGACCGGCCCCATGCAAGGGATGCCGGCTGCGACCATCACGCAAGTCAGGCCGCGGGCCTTGCATTCGACACATACGCTGTGGGTGGCAAGGGCGGGCTTGCGTCCGCGCAAAAATGCAGCCAGCATTTCCAGCAACTGCTCCTTGCTTATCGGGCAGCCGCGCAACTCGAAGTCCACAAACACATGCTCTGAAATGGCGGTGGTTTTCGGCAGAAGCATCAACCGGTGCGCCTGCGGATAGACAATGGCGGCGGTTTGCCGCCAGTTTGGACGGAAATTGCGCAGCGCCTGGACGCCGCCGGCGACGGCGCACGCGCCTATGGCCACGACAATTTTTGAAACACGGCGGATTTGGTGAATCCGTTCGGCCTCCTGCGGGGTTGAAATGGCGCCCTCAACCAGCGAGATGTCGAAGCGGCCCTTGATGGTTGCATTGGGCGACTCGACAAAGTTGATGATTTCGAGCTGTCCGGCCAGTGTCAGCAAGTCGGCCTCACAATCCAGAAGGCTCAACTGGCAGCCGTTGCAGGAAGTGAACTTCCAAATTGCCATTTTTGGCTTTGCAGTGTTGCTCATGGATCAAACCTCCGGTTTCGTGAGCAGGGACTGTACGCGGTCATAGCGGAAGACCGGCCCGTGAGTGCATACGAAGAATGGGCCGAGCTGGCAATGACCGCAAAGGCCGATGCCGCACTGCATGTTTCGCTGCAAGTAGATGTATATTTGCTCCGGGGCAAGGCCGCGTGCGCCAAGTTCATAGAGGGCGAAGCGTGTCATGACTTCCGGCCCGCAAACCATGGCGAGAGCGGATGCGCTGTCGCATGGCAGCCGCGGAATCAGTGTGCTCAGCACGCCCACATGCCCCTTCCAGGCGCGCGTAGCCCTGTCAACGGTGCAATAAAGCTCCAGCAGCCCCGCTTCCTTCCATTGACGCAATTGTGTGTAATACAGCAAATCTTCCGGTGTGCGCGCGCCGTACACCAGTGAGACGCGCTCGTAATTTTTACGCTGGCGCATCAGGACGCACAGGGCTGGCCAGAGTTGGGACATGCCAACGCCGCCGGCCACCAGCACGACATCGCGCCCGACAGCCTGTTCGAGCGGCCAGCCGGTTCCCAGCGGGCCGCGCAATCCAACGATGTCGCCCTCTTTTAGCTGGCGCAAGGCGCGGGTGACATTTCCGACAACACGCGTGCTCAGCTCCCAGTGTCCTGTTTCCGCCGGGTCATGGCTCAAGGTGAATGGCGCCTCCCCAACGCCCATCACCCATGCCATTACAAACTGGCCGGGGACAAATGCCATCGGAAAGGCCGGATTAAGCGGGACAAGCTCGATGGCGAAAGTATCATGAGAATCCTGCCGGAGGCGTTGAACGCGAAACAGCTCCGGCAGCATGGGTTCGGGTTGAACTGCCGCGGTTGGGACCGTTTCAAGCATTGGCGCCATAAACATCCAGAAGTTGCAACCGGGTGGCTTCGAGCCGTCCGGCGATGACCTGGCTGATGCGTTTAAGCATTTCATAGCCCAGGTCATGATTTTTTTCGCACTGTTCGCGCAGGCATTTGCCATCAAAGACGACGGCGCGCACCGGCTTTATGACGCGGGCGTCGTAGTGCCATTTGAACGGCGGCAGCAGCCACGACCAGCCGACAACCTCACCGGCGTTGATTGTCTGCACGGTTGTGTAGCCGCGCTGCGGTATCATGGCTTCGACGGCAACGCGCCCGTCGCGAATAAGATAGAAAGAATCGGCCGGATCGCCTTCGCGGAACAGGATGTGGCCCTCCTCAAAGCGGGCGTTTCGCGCGCAGCCAACGATCAAGCCAATCAGGGCCGGGTTGACTCCATCGAAGAAAGGGTGGCCGCGTATGATCGGTTCAAGGGTTTGTGTATTCATAATGGTTGTGTCATGGTGCGTGCCTGCAGCGGCTCGTTTTCACGGATTGTGCGCACTTCCTCAGTCAAATCAATCCCGACCGGGCACCATGTAATGCACCGACCGCATCCAACACAGCCGATGCTGCCGAACTGATCCTGCCATGTGGCAAGCTTGTGCATGAGCCAGTGCCGGTAGCGCGATGCTGTGGATTTGCGCACGTGCCCGCCGTTCATGCCGGAGAATGCCAGCGAGAAACATGTGTCCCATTTGCGCCAGCGCCCGGCGTTTTCCCCGGTCAAATCCGTTGTGTCCTCAACCTTTGTGCAATAACAAGTCGGGCAAACCAGCGTGCAGTTCCCGCAGGCAAGGCAGCGGGCGCCGACATCCTCCCAGCGGCTGTTGTCATAATTCCGGTAGAGCATCTCCTTCAGACCGCGCGTCTCCATGATGCGCCCCATCTGGCGGCTGGTGGCAGCCATCAGTTGCTCGGCTTGGAGAAATTCAGCCTGGGTGGCGGGTGCATGCGGTGTTTCAGACAGCGCCTGGGCGCCCAGCGGGGTTCCGGCCTCGGCCAGGAAAACGTGTCGCCCATTTCCCAGCAGCTCGGTCAGCGCGATGTCGAATCCGGAAGCAGCCCTTGGCCCGGAGCGGGTCGAGGCGCAAAAACAAGTTCCGCCGGCCTGACTGCAATTTACGGCGAGCAAGAACACGTTTCGGCGCCTTGCCAAATAAGCGGGGTCTGAGAAGGCGCGTTTGCCCAAAACCTTGTCCAAAATTGCAATGGCATGCAGGTCGCACGCGCGCGCGCCGATGAAGGCCAGCTTTTCCTGGGGCAAAGGTTCTGATTCAACCACAATCCCGCCGGCCTCCTTGCGAGCCTTGAAAATCCTCTGTTCGGGCGGCAGGAGAAAATTTTTCCACGATTGCGGGCCGTTGGAGAATCCAAAGACGGCCTCGTCAGCGCGGCGTTTGAGGCGATAACGGGCGCCATCCTGCTCATCAGTCCAGCCGATGGGTAAATCTGCGGCGCAACTGATTGGGCCGTAACTGATGGCATCGCCGCGCACTGCTGGGCCGAGCAGTTTGAAACCCAGCCGGGCGATCGCGCCCAGCAAGTCATCCAGATGCTGCCGGGCGATAACGACGCGCGCCCCGACATTCAAGCCCGCTGATTCTGGATTGGAATTGCTTTCCATAAAATACCGGCCCTGTGTTGCACACAAAACATTCTCCCAAAATGCGCGTTTTGCAAGGTTTTTAATGAATCTTGCAAATTGTGCCGCAGTTGAGTGGCTGGAAATCTCTGAAGTGCTGGCGGTTGCTCATGTTCAAGGGGTGGAATTTTGCTCTCGACAGGATGCGCAAGGCTCGCAAGCCTGTTGTCCAGATGATTGCGAGGGTGACCCTGGATTTGGCGCTCCGCAAGGAGTTCGACTACCTGATACCCGCCGAGCTGGAAGGACTGGTGGAAGTCGGCACGCGGGTGATGGTTCCGTTTGGCCCTCGTCAGGTGGGGGGGTGCGTCACTGCGCTGGTCACTGACTCGCCATACACAAATTTGCGCCCCATAAGCCGCGTCATCGGTCGCACCAGCCTTATCACTCCGAGAGTGTTGCGGCTGGCCCGCTGGATAGCCCAGTATTACTGTTGCGCCCCTGAAATTGCCCTCAAGAGCGTGGTGCCCGACGCCGTCCGGAAGGAGGAAAGCGGCTGGCGCGAGCGGCTTTATGTGCGCGTGGCGCCCCGGCCGACGGCGGAACTGCCAAAGCTGACAAAGCGGCAGCAGGAGTTGTGGAATATAATCGAGGAATGGCGTGAACTGCCTCTGCAGAGGCTCTTGGAAATGACAGGCGCCACCGCTCAAACTGTGCGCCGCCTTGAAGATTGCGGGCTTGTGGTGATTGCGCCCCAGATTTCAGAAAGAGACCCGTATGCCAATGATGTGATTTTGCCCAGCCAACCACTGGCGCTTAATGCCGAACAGAATGCCGCCCTGGAACAAATCAAACAGGCGCTGGACAAGGCGGCAGCGGCGCCATCAGCGGGCGCGGCCATGCCTGATGAATCTGCGGGGGGCGCGTTGCCGCAAACAGACGATGTAGCGCCGGTTTTTTTGCTGCACGGTGTAACCGGCAGCGGCAAGACCGAGGTGTATTTGCAGGCGCTGGCACATACGTTGGCCCAGGGCCGTGGTGGAATTGTGCTAGTGCCGGAGATTTCGCTTACGCCGCAAACCGTTGAACGATTCAAGTCGCGGTTCAGTTCCGGCCCGCAGGCGACGCTTGTTGCGGTGCTTCACAGCCACCTCTCGGCGGGTGAGCGGCACGATGAATGGCATAAAATACGTTCCGGGCGCGCCCGGCTGGTGATTGGCGCGCGCTCGGCTGTTTTTGCGCCGGTTGACCCGTTGGGGTTGATAATTGTGGACGAGGAACATGAGCACTCCTACAAGCAGGAGGAATCGCCGCGTTACCATGCGCGTGATGTTGCAGTTGTCCGGGGACGCATGGAGGGGGCGGTTGTGGTTTTAGGCTCGGCCACGCCCTCAATGGAAAGCTATTACAACGCCAAGCGCGGAAAGTACCGCCTGCTGGAATTGCCGCACCGTGCCGATCAGAAAAAGATGCCGCTTGTTCGCGTGGTGGATATGCGCTCGGAAGCGCGGAAAACAAAAGGCATGCCGATATTTTCCAATCAGTTGCGGGAAGCCATCCTTCAGCGGCTGGAAAAGCGCGAGCAGGTCATTCTATTCCTCAACCGCCGCGGCTACTCCACAAGCCTGCAATGCCCGTTGTGCGGCTACGTGGCAAAATGCCCGGATTGCAGCGTGGCATTGACTTATCACCGCGTGCAACAGCGCCTGCTATGCCATATATGCGGCTACAACGCGCCGGTCCCGCGCGAATGCCCGCAGCAGGAATGCCGCAACCCGGCAATCCGCTACGCCGGCCTGGGCACGCAAAAAGTCGAGGAGGCCCTTGGCCGGATTTTTCCGCATGCGCGTATTTGCCGCATGGACAGCGATGTGTTGCAGCGCAAGGAGGATTACCGCCGGATTCTGGGCGACTTCAAGACCGGCAAAATAGACATCTTGCTGGGCACGCAGATGATCGCCAAGGGGTTGCATTTTGAAAATGTGACGCTTGTCGGCGTCATTTATGCGGACATGAGCCTGCACATCGCGGATTTTCGCGCCGGCGAACGCACCTTCCAACTTCTGACTCAGGTGGCCGGCAGGGCCGGACGCGGGGAGGTTGAGGGCGAGGTTTTTGTGCAGGCTTTTACACCATTTCATCCGGCCATACAGTATGCGCGCCGCCACGATTTTACCGGGTTCTACGAGCAGGAAATTGAATTTCGACAGCAACTGCTCTATCCGCCAATAAGCCGGATAGCGCTTCTGACTCTCAAGGGCCGCAACGAGGAGAAGGTTAAGTTTTGTGCCGGACACCTGCGCAAGGTGCTTGATTCAAGCCTTGCAGGCTGGAAGAATTTGGTTATCGCCGGGCCTGCTCCCGCGCCGCTGGCGCGGGCGGAGACATTTTACCGCTACCAAATTATGCTTCGCACCATGTCAATGACACGGCTCAGCGCATTTCTGGCAAAGGAGGTTTCCGGGATGCAACTTGCCGATGACGTGACTGTTACGATTGACATTGACCCGGTAAACCTTGCCTGAAAATCTTGTTAAAATACCGGTTGGTTTTCTCGGAACTTTATGTAAATTATCAGTAGGAAACAATTTAACACCGTTATGAATGAGCCAACTCAAACATCCGGTCAACCTCTCCAGCAGCCTGAAACGCCCCCGAAGCCCGGATTTTGCCGGCACCTTTTCAGCCTACGCCCGTTAAAATTCTGTTTTGTTGCCGCCGTTGCCTTGGCCGTGCTTGTCGTGCTCTTTTACAACGAGGAAAAATTTCGCGGGTACCTAGCTTGGAAAAATTACAGGCAAAAGCTCGAGCGAATTGGGTATGGATTTGATGTACAATCCGTCCAGTACCCTCCGACCCCGCCGGAGAAAAACCTTGCGTACCTGCCAATCTTTGCGCCGATTTTGGATGCCACGCACAAAAACAAGATTTCAGACAATGCCGGCTATGAAGAACTGCACAAAAAGCTGCGCGCCCCCTATGAAATGATGGAGAAGCTGGGCCATGGAGAGAAATGGAAGGTCGCAGGCAACTGGCGCAGTTCCAGGGCACCCGACTGGAACACGAAAATTAGCGTCAAAAATCGGAATCAAGAAACTCCAAAACAGCATTTGCCGCCTGAAAAAGCCGCAGAAATGCTTTTGGACGTAATCCGGCAGACGTTGGGGCCGGATTTGGATGTATTACGGGAGGAAATCAAATCCAGGCCGGTATGTGATTTTGAAGTTAATTTGGAATCACCGGAACCATTCTCGGTGATACTTCCATACTTGAGCGAATTCAAAAGTTTGGTTGTGGCTGCTGCAATTCGGGCTGAAGCGGAACTGTTCCTGCGGCAGTCCGATGGTGGATGGCGTGACACAAAATTTGCACTGCAACTTGCTGATTCCCTGAAAAAAGACCCATTTATCATCGGTTTTTTGGTCCAGATTGCGCTGCGCGAGACTTCCCTGAATCCACTTTGGTACGGGCTTGCAACACGCCAGTGGAATGAGGCTCAAATAGCGGAGTTGCAAGCGCTGTTGGAGGGGCAAAATCATCTGCAAGCGGCCTACCGCGTCTTGAACAACGAGAGGATTCTGGGTAATTGCACATTGGAATATTTGGAGAAAAACCCTCAAATGATGCGGAGTCATATGGAAGGGACGGATGAAGCTCCATTTGCCAAACGCGTCGCTGTCTGTATGTTTCCAAAAGGCTGGTTTTATTTAGAGAAAATCAACTACCAACGCTTTTTTGTGGAAAAATTATTCCCGCTGATACCCACAAACCGGCCTTGGATTGATTTGAAACAATATAATGAACAACATGCCCAATATGAAAAGCAATTGTCATCAGGAGGGTTAATCCGGACAGCATTTGGGCACAACATTTTTTCAAGGCTGTTGCTTCCAGCTTTTGGAAACGTAATGTTAAAAGCCGCCAGACACCAAGCTTCCGTCAACCTTGCAGTCACCGCCTGCGCGCTGGAGCGTTATCGGATTGCAAACGGAAAGTACCCGCAGCAGTTGCAGGATTTGACGCCGCGCTACATCGCCAGGCTGCCTGTGGACCCTGTCAATGGCAAGCCGTTGATCTACCGGCTGAATGATGACGGCAGCTTCATTTTATACAGTGTTGGCCCTAATGGAGTGGATGATGGCGGGCTGGTTGTCTCTCCAGAAGACTCGAGGAAATGGGATTTGGAATCTGACTGGGTTTGGAAATATCCGTCAGCACAGACTAATTTGTAGTTGTGGGGAAGAGTGATTAGTTGCCGTCATTCCTGCGGCTGATTTTTGAAAACGCTTCGAGGGCAATTCTTCGTGCGATGTCATGATTGATGATGGGACGCGGATAAGTGCGTCCAAGCTCCACATCAGCATTGGCCAAAACATCCGGAGGCGCTTTCCACGGCTGATGCAGCCAGCGGTCTGGAAGCCGGGCAAGTTCCGGGCACCAGCGGCGGACATAGCCGCCGGATGGATCAAACTTTTCCCCTTGGAGGACTGGATTGAACACGCGAAAATAAGGAGCGGCGTCGGCGCCGCAACCAGCGGCCCATTGCCAGCCGAGTGTGTTTTGCGCAAGGTCGGCATCCACCAACTTGTCCCAGAACCAAACTGCGCCTTCCTGCCATGACAGAAGCAAATTTTTGACCAAAAACGATGCGACAATCATCCGTACGCGGTTGTGCATCCAACCTGTTGCCAGCAATTCGCGCATGCCTGCATCAACAATTGGATAACCGGTGCGGCCTTCCTGCCATGCTTTGAGCCAGCCTTCTTCTTTGCGCCAGGGAAAGTCCCCGAACTCCGGCCGTAACGGCTCGGTTGTTGTGTGCGGGAAGTGATAAAGCAAATGATGCGAGAACTCGCGCCAGCCAAGTTCAGTAATGAACTGCGATGCCCGCCAGATTGTTTCCGGAATCCGATGAGCTTGGGCATGCTGTCTTACCGCATGCCATATCTGGCGTGGCGTGATTTCGCCAAAATGCAAATGCGGTGAGAGCCGCGAAGTGCCTCTTTTGTCGGGGCGATTGCGTTCCTCGCTGTAGTTTGCCAGTCCTTCGCGAATGAAGCGCCTCAGTTGCGCATGCGCACCGGCTTCGCCAGGTTGCCATTCGGTCTGAATTGATTCCGGGTTTTTTACATTTGCCTCAAGTCCCAAGGAATCAAGCGGGAGTGTGCCCGGCCATTTTTTTGGTGAGGGAATTACGCGCGGCGGCGGCAGCGGCGCTGTCGGGGCGGGCTTGTTGAGACAATGCCGCCAGAATGCCGTGAATACTTTGTAAGGTTTTCCGCTTTGGTTCTGAACAGTCCACGGCTCGTTCAGGAGCGCGCCGTTGAAACTTCTGGCATCCAAACCTGCGGCGGACAATTTTTCTTGAATTATTTTATCACGCTGGATTACCGCCGGTTCATAGCGCCGGTTCCAAAACACTGCGCCGGCGCCGGTTTCCTTGACGAGTTTGAGCAACGCAGCCAATGACGGCCCCTGCCGTAGTATCAAGGTTGACCCGGCAGCATGTAAATTAACAGCAAGCGCGGCGAGTGATTGATGCAGCCACCACAGCGAGGCGCCGCCCGGTGTCCATGGCGCCTCTTCATCAGGCGCGTGAATGAATACGGGGATTACGGGACCGCCGCGTTCAATGGCTGCCTGCAGCGCCGGGTTGTCTGCAAAGCGCAAATCAAGGCGAAACCAAAGAATTGATGGAGTGGCACTCATGGCTTGTCTGGTTCAGTTTGTTTTTTCCGGAGCATGCCCGCCGGCTGGCTTGAGGATTTTACGGATGGCATCGAGGCGGCTGGTGTCGGGCTTGCCATCCGAGCCGCGCGTAGGGGCCAGCCAGCCACCTTCGTCGTACTCATTCCAAGCGTAGATAATGACTGCGTCCGCGGGGCAAACATCCGGATGGCGGCGCACGAATTCGAGGGCACGCTTCAAGTGGGCGGCGATTTCTTCCGGCTTGGCGGCGGACGGAAAAACCGTTTGTTGGTGGTAGGCGTGATCTTTTTCCCAGGAGACCGGGTTGTCTTTGCGTGGTTGTTTGTCCCATCCGGTGGTAACGAGAGGGATATACGGGACATGCGCCGCTGCAGCGCTTTGCCAGTAATTGCGCTCAACAGACTGTGCCAATTCCACAAATGTGGCCTGCGAGCTGCCGAAGGCGTAGGCCGATACTGCTTCAAAGCCGTTGCGGGATTGTTCACGAAAATCGTTTGCTGGATTCCAACCCATGAAAACACAATAGGGATTGAGTCCGGCTTTTTGCGCGGCACGGCGGAAATCAGCCATTCGTCCTGAGGGGAATTCGCCGCGCACTTGCACCTGAAACGCAAATACCAGCGGCCTGCCGTTGAGCACGGTTTGGTAGCCCGGTTCCCGCATCAACGCAACGGCGCGGTCCCGTTCCGACGGCCATTGGGCGTCCCTGACACTGAAGGCATTGTGCAGAATGACGCAGAAATTGAGCCTGTGTCTTTGCGGGCTTTGTAGGTATTGCCGGAGCGCCGTGCTCATGGTGCTGTCGGCTGGATAGAGCAGAAAGGCCCAATAATCAAGGCAGGCATCGGCGGCGTAGGCAATCTCGCGGTCCATCACCGATTGCGGGCTGCCGTCAATCCGCACCCGGTTGGGGCCAATGACTTCGGCGAACCACGGCAGGCGGTGATGATATTTTTCCGGGCCAAGGGTTGCTTCGACCTGCCGCGTGACTCCGCCTCCAGTCCAGGCATCCCAGCGGATGGCCCCGACAATGGGGCGGGACGGTTTGCCCTGGGCAAGCGCCGCCAACGCGACAAAAAACAATGATATAAATCTGATGAGAAATCTCATCTTGCAGTTGTCGTCCATACAAACCGATTTGCCACATGACTGCATATTTGACATAAAATTATCAATTAACCGCTTGAACAGCGCCTTCTGATGGAATCGGGTTTTGCAATCAACGGTTGAGCTGCCAGATGGCAAAGTTGAGAACCGCGGCGAAAGTCACCCACGCGAGATACGGAACCAGCAACCAGCCGGCAAGGGGACGAACTTTCCAGAACGCTATGACAGTGCACAACAATGCCAGCCATAGCAGTACGATGTCCGCGAAGGCCATGGCAGGATTGTGGAGCCCGAAAAAAAGCGGCGACCAAAGGGCGTTAAAAAAGATCTGCGCCATAAAAAAACAGAGGGCAAGCCGCCGGGCCGGCGAATTGCCGTTCTTCCAGACAAGCCACGCCGCAATTGCCATGATGGTGTAAAGTGCCGTCCAGACAGGTCCGAAGAGCCAGTTGGGCGGATTCCATGATGGCTTCTTAAGTCCGGCATACCACTCTCCCGGCATGAAAAAGGCCCCTATGGAAGCCACTGCAAAAGATAGCGCGAGCCAGCCGGCGAGCGCAAACAGTGGGCGTGTGGGACGTGCATTGGCCGTTGTACTTTCCGTTGTTGCCATGCAATTAATTTAATTTCGATGATAGCCGGCTGGCAAGCAATCCAAGTCTCGTCCTGGAAAAAATCGCCGATGAAACTTGTCGCCGAAGTCGCCCTGGCGATATAAAATATGAGCGACGGCAGTGCCCGAAACAGGCAGCCATGCAAGCAGTAGAGCCGCTTCCGGCAGCCGCGCATCAGGGAGCTTGTCCGCCCCTGTAAATGTCGCGAAACATGCAAGGCAGCGCATTGAAAGCTTGTCAAATCCCTGTTTCCGGGTTTTACTGGCAACGTTGGTTGGGTTGGGCCTATAGCTCAGTGGTTAGAGCAGGCGACTCATAATCGCTTGGTCGGGGGTTCAAATCCCTCTGGGCCCACCACTACATTCCTCCCGAATGCCCTTACTGCATAGCGATGAGTTCGATGCCGTTGCCGGCGCCCAAGTTTTTGGAGTATTGCTTGTCCTTTGGATTGTTCCAATGTTCGTGGACGCCAAGGCTTGCCAGTCGCTTTGTGGGCGTGGCATGGTTCGGGTCATAGAATGTTCCAGAAGGCGGGTCATTGGCAAGGGCAGCTTCATGCAGATAATCGTCCACGCCGGGTTGGCGCGGGGCGTCGGTGCGCTCGCTCCAGAGAAAATCCAGCGCCACTGAATCAATGGCGACCGGGTCCTGGGATGCCAGCAGACTGCACGGGTAGCGGTCATTAAATGGGGCCAGCTTCATCGTTTGCGGCAGTGGATCGCGCGGGTGCAAGCCGGTGAAAAGCCCGTCAACGAGGTAAAGGACGGTTTTGCCGCCCAGGTGCTCGTGGCCCATCAAATCCACCAATGGACGGTAAATGCGGGATTGTTTGGAGAAACAATTTGGATGGAGGTCATAGTAGCCGCGTTCAACAGGCCACCTGACAAGCGAGCCATAATGATTTTTGGCGCACAGGGTGACGCCGGCGCCGCCATGGGCTTTCAAGTTGGCGAAGTTAATCAAATAATCGGCGCTGGCAAAGCAGGCTGGCAGCGTATCGGGTGTTTTATTTTCCGGCCGGCAGCTCCAATACAGGGTTTGGGTGGATGATTTGACTTTTATGGAATCGTATTTTCCGGAGTAGTCTTCAAACCTGACGCCGGGGACTGCCTGTCGAAAGATTTGCTGATATTCCTTCACAAAACAGGCCAGGGTGTCGCAGATGGTTATGTCGGCCGGGCGCGCTCCAAGGCTTGTGAGCTGGCGAATCAGGGCGATAATCAACTGCGGCGCCGTATTCATGTAATCGTGGCGGCGGATGAAAGTCGCGTTGTCCAAGTTGATATGGCCTTCGCGATAGATAAGTCCCACCCAGTTGGGTTTGATGAGGATTTTTTCGCCCGGTTTGTATCCGGCATCGCCCTTGCCGCGGCTTTGATTAAAGTGCCGGAACAGCCTGTCCCATGCGCCCCTGGGCGAGGTGTCGCCGCTCAACGCGCAGACAGCGCGGGACATCATGGTGTCGGCCCTTTCCTGTTTGAGATGGTTGCCCTCCCACCAGTGGCCCTGTTCGGGGCTTTTCCAATCCAGCACATCCGGGTCATGCACCCAGACAACCCGTCCGGGGTGCAGTCCCCGGCCTTGTCCGATCGGCTTGAGCCGTTCAAGGCCGCCGGCGGCATCCTGGGCATGAGATTTGGAGTCGAGTTTCAGTAATGCGCCGGTTAAACAGGCTGAACTGCTGATGCGCAAAAAATGGCGGCGGGAAAGCCATGCGCCGTCGCCTTGGAAACGAGTTAGAAAACTGCTCTTCATATGCGTTAACATTCACTTGTTTGTGAACATTGTAAAGCAGTAATTGCCCGGTTATGTCCGGCCTTATCCATGGTTTTTATTTCTCGCAAAATGGCAGCAAGCGCTTTAGCATGGGCGCATGTTAACAAGCCGTCGCTCTTTTTGGACTGCTGTTTCCGTCGGGACAGTTTCGCTGGCCGGCGGAGTGTTTGCCGCCGGCTCTGACGTAAAAGCCGTTCCAAAAATCAAACTGGGGATTTCCAGTTACTCTTACTGGCATTTCCGAACTGCGAAAGTGCCGATTGAAACAGTCATAGAAAAGGCATCCGAGCTGGGCGCACCTGCGGTTGACATTCTGCACCGGCAGATGGATTTGGAAGAGCGCGCCCCCTTGACTGCGGAGCATCGCGCTTACTTGCGCAAACTGAAGCGGCACGCCTTTTTGAACGGGGTTAATTTTACATGCCTTTCAATTCACCAGAATTTTGTGCTGCCTGATGCCGAACAGCGGCGCAAGGAAGTGGAGCATACTTGCAAGTGCCTGGAAATGGCCGCCGAGTTGGGGGCGCCGTGCATCCGGCTTAATTCAGGGCGATGGCGCACCATAGCTGATTTTGACGAACTGATGAAGAATCGCGGGCGCGAGCCTGTATTGCCGGGGTACAGTGAGGATGACGGATTCAAGTGGTGCCAGGAATGCATTGAACAATGCCTGCCGAAGGCCGCCGAGTGCGGCGTGGTGATGGCGCTTGAAAATCATTGGGGATTGACCGGCACGCCTGAAGGGCAGTTGCGCCTGCTCAACGCTTTCAACTCGCCGTGGCTGGGCGCGCTTCTTGATACCGGGAATTTTTTGGAAGAGCCGTATGACAAACTTGAAAAGGTCGCGCCGCGGGCGGTGTTTGTGCAGGCCAAGACCTATTTCGGCGGCGGCGAATGGTACACGCTCGATTTGGATTACGCGCGGATTGCGCGCATTCTGGCTGCCGCAAATTATCGTGGCTACGTGTCAATAGAGTTTGAGGGGAAAGAGCCGGCGGAAACCGGCGTGCCAAAGAGCCTCGGCATGTTGCGCAAGGCTTTCGGTATTTCAGGCGGTTGAGCGGAACGGCCCTGTCCGGACCGGCATGGTTATTCCTCAAAGTCGTAACTTGAGGTTTGCGTCCGCGGTCTCATGGCGATGGCAAGTTGCCGGCGCATTCTCTCCCGGTTTGCGGCATCGTAATATTCAACCGGGTTGTAATCATCGGTAAGCACACGCCCGGCGTGCTGCGGTGTCTCGACTACATTCGCAAAGGCCATTTCGGTTTGCATGCGGGCATCCGGGTGCACATGCTCAAAATCGGCGGGTGGCTTCATTTCCAGAGGGACACGGTCCGAGGCGACCAGCATCAGATTCCCGCCATAGTGGCTGATATGCGCCCGGACGGATTTGAAGACGCTTTTGAGGGTCTTCTCGAGCGAGCCGGCGAAGAAATTGCGGCCCGGGTCCAAATCGCCGAAACTGTTTATGACCAGCGTGCCGTTGGTGCGCAAAAGCCGCTGCATTGCGGCAAACGCCTCCCTGGTCATAAGATGCGATGGGGATGAGTCGCCCAGAAATGCATCCAGCAAAATTGCATCGTATTGTTTCTGGCACCGGTTCAGGTAATGCCTGCCGTCGTCAATGATGATGTTCAATTTCTCCGGCTCAAGGTTGAAGTGCCGGCGTGCAATTCCCACAACCGCCGGGTTTATTTCCACCACATCCACTTTCACCCCTTCCCTGGCGAAGTTCATCGGGACAATGCCGACACCAAGTCCGATGCACAATGCGTGCTCGATGCGCGGGGTGTATGCCACGGCCAGATCGTGCAGCATGTAGGTGAACATCGAGAGGCTTTTCTTCTCGGCAGGATCGTAGGTGTTTTGGGTGAGGTAATCATTCAAATAATACCGCCGCAACTGGTTGGTGTGCTGAATGACAAGCAATTCCCCGAAAAGTGAGTTGCGCCGCTCCAGCTCCTCGAAGCCGGGGATGGCAAGGCGGGTTTCGGCCCTTAGTCCAGCGTAGCCGCCGGCCAGTCCGCCGAGCGCCGCCAGCAGAATTACCGCCGAACCGGCGCGGGAGGTTTGATTGCGGCGGATTATCCAGAAATAGCCTGCGGCGACAAGCATCAGCAGCGCGCCGGTCAGCAGCATGGTGACAGAGTTGGGCAGGAATGGAATCATGACGTAACCGATTAACACCGTGCCAAGCACGCTGCCGAGGGTGCTGATGGCTGAAAGCCGGCCCATCTGGCTTCCGACTGACGCCACCGACTGGGTGAGGTTCCGCACCACAAACGGGCCGACAGCCGCCAGCAATGTCAGAGGTGGGAAAAACAAAACCGCCGCTGCCGCCAGTGAGCCGAGCGCAAGCCGCAAGTCAAGACAGGCATAGGCAAGCGGGCGGCAAACAGGCACTGTCAGGCACAAGTACACCGCCGCCGCAAGGATGCATGCGTACATTCGGCCCACCCCCGGGGTTTTGTCAGCCAGTATGCCGCCCAGATAGTAGCCGGCGGCCAGCGCAACCAGCGTAACCCCGATTTGTGCGGTCCAGACAAAGTGCGATGTTCCGAAATAGGGGGCGAGCATTTTGGCGCCCAGTATTTCAACTATCAATATGGCTGCGCCGGTTGCTGCTGCAGTGAAATACAAATACCGGCGCAACCCGGCCGGCAGCGCCGGCGCAGGCGGTTGGACCGGCGCCTGTGGATGAGACGGTTCCAGATGCGGCTTCTTCACTCCGGCTTTTGTAAAGGCAACCGGCCAATGGTGCAATAGCGAACTCAAAATGTTGCCGGTAATTTGAAAGTTGACATGGGGGCGCATGATAACTAAAAATGAAGGTTCATTGATTCGTGGCGGTTGGCGGCAGTGAAGCCGCCCCACGCCCGACAATTTTGGGAAAGGAAGTGAGATAAGTTGACCGAGATTAAATTAAGAAAAGGCGAAAGCATAGACAAGGCCCTGCGCCGGCTGAAGAAGAAGGTGGATCGCGAAGGCACTTTGAAGGAAGTGCGCAACCACCGCCATTACGAAAAGCCGAGCGAAAGGCGCCGGCGCAAGGAAAAAGCCGCGCGCTTTTCGGCCATGCTGCGCGCCCGTTACGCCGACCTGTAACAGGAGCGCCGTTTTCATGCCGGGTGCGGCCTTTTTGACGGGCCGCACTCGGTTTTGTTTGTTCAGAGGAAATTTTTTATGTACGCCTTCTCCACCTGCTGGAATTCCCATCGCCACGCCGACGGACGGGCGATGTTGCGGGAAATCCGGGAGCTTGGGTTTGAGTATGCCGAGCTGAGCCACGGCATCCGGGTGAGTTTGTTGCCCGGCATATTCGACGCTGTTGAAGCCGGCGAGATTAAAATTTCATCGCTTCATAACTTTTGCCCGTTGCCGCTGGGTGTGAACCATGCGGCGCCGAATCTCTACAAATTCACCTCGCTGGATCAGCGTGAACGCGAGAGCGCCTACCGGCATACGCTCAAGACAATTGAAACCGCGGCGCGTCTGGGGGCGAAAGTGGTGGTGCTGCATCTTGGCAGGATTGAGATGCGTGAATACACAGACCGCCTTCTGGAAATGACCGCCAAAGGCCTCAACAACACGCCAAAATATGAGAAACTCTGCGCCGAGGTCATGAACAAGCGCGAGGAACTCAAGGAACGCCATCTGGCCGTCGCAGGCGAACTGTTGCGGCGTATCATACGCGATGCGGAAAAGGCCGGTGTCCGGCTGGGCATCGAAAACCGCGAGGCCCTGGAGGAGGTGCCGCTGGAGACCGATTTTCCGGCTTTTTTCCGCGAGTTTTCATCCCCTGTCGTGGCCTACTGGCATGACTGCGGCCATGCGCAGATAAAGGAAAACATCGGGTTCATACATCACGCGCTGCATCTTGAGTCGCTGGCCGACAGAATGGCCGGCCTTCACATTAACGACGTTGCTTTTCCAGGGGCCGATCATCTTGCTCCCGGCATGGGGGGCATTGACTGGGGCGCGCTCAAGCCCATGATAAAACCGGAGCACATCAAGGTCTTTGAGCTGGGGCCGTGGCTGCCGGCAAGCGAAGTGAAGAGGGGCATTGCGTACTTGCAATCAATCTGGGGAACAGAGTGAACAGGGGGCGGAAAATCTGGAGCATCTTCTGGCGCACAGCAGTTTGCGGCCTGCTGTTGTTCTGGATTTTTCACGCCATTTTCCAATACGAGGGCAAAAATGCGCTTGAGCAACGCGGGCAGAAATGGGAGGAGTTGCCTCGCAGCGAACAATGGCGCATGGCATGGACGCACGGCCCCGCCGGTTTGTGGCGGAATTTGCGCCAGATCAGTCCGGGCGCGCTTGCCGGCGGCACACTGCTGGCCGGGCTGACGGTTGTCATAGGCGTTTTGCGATGGCGCGCGGCGCTGGAAGTTCAGGGCATACAACTGCCATTGTCGCGCACTTTGGAGATTTCGTTTGTAGCGCAGTTTTTCAATTCCTTTCTTCTGGGTTCAACCGGCGGGGATTTGATCAAGGCGTTTTATGCCGCCCGCGAAACGCATCATAAAAAGCCGGAGGCGGCAGCCACGGTTTTTGCCGACCGCCTTGTTGGCTTGTGGGCAATGCTGCTTTTTGCCGGGGCGATGATGCTGCCGAATTTGAGCTTGTTGCGCGATCATGAGGTTCTGGCGGCTTCCTCGGCCATCATCCTGGGCATGCTTGCGGCGTGCACTGTTCTTGGACTGCTGGCATTCCGGGGCGGGCTTTCACAGCATTGGCCGGGCGCGCGGGCGGCGCTGCGCAAGCTGCCAAAGGGGGAATGGCTTGAGCGCTCGCTCGAATCCTGCCGCATTTTTGGACGCCGGCGGGATTATTTGGCAAGGGCGTTTGGCCTCTCGATGCTTTTGAATCTTGTGTGTGTGGCCCAATTCGTTGTCATTGCTGCGGGGCTTGGAGCCAGGGCTTCGTTGTCTGCGTGGTTGTTGATTATCCCGGTTGTCCTGTGCATCGCCGCCCTTCCGGTGACGCCCAGCGGATTGGGCGTGCGCGAAAACCTGCTGGTGCTCATGCTTGCGGTTGATGAAATCCGCATCCCTGCAACAACGGCACTCAGTATTTCGTTGCTGGCCTATGCCGGCATGTTGTTCTGGAGCCTTGTTGGCGGGCTGGTTTATTTGACATTCCGCCAGCGGCATCATCTGGCCGAGGTGGCCGTCGAATCGCCTGAACAGAATTCCAGTCAATGATTGGCGGCTGGTTGCAACTTAAGCAACCACCGGCTCGATGCCGTGCAACTGGCAGTACGCAAGCAATTCTTTCTTGAAGTCGCCGTAGAAAAACAACTGGTGAAAACCGGGATAGCTCAGCAAATCAGGCTGCCCGTCCATCTTGAGCATCACTGAAACCACGCATCCGCCGGCCGGCGGCACGGAAACATTGTCCACAACCGTGCCGGTGCCAATCACCATGCTTGGTTTCGTCTGATTTGAAGCAGCCTTCCCCGGCAGAAGCACATCCGCAACTGTTACGCGCCGGCCAACTTTCCACAGCGGACGCGGCACCGCGTCGCGGTTTCCGTGATGATGCATGATGCTGAACGGCTCAGGGGGCTGGTCGAAACCGTTCAAGCGCGTTGGACACCAACAATGCGCCCCGATCACGCA